>WOYI010149037.1_pt1 | contig 11173 bp, 13 predicted proteins | sample 6423411 | NCBI WGS metagenome assembly WOYI01 (sample SAMN13441803, study PRJNA592873) | oil field metagenome | biome: oil field; feature: oil-well bore; material: oil-contaminated soil; isolation source: oil-contaminated soil from oil-well borehole | place: Germany: Wietze | collected 2016-10-18 ... | reverse complement strand
GTCCCCATCGTCTAGAGGCCTAGGACACGGGCCTTTCACGCCTGTAACCGCGGTTCGAATCCGCGTGGGGACGCCAATATACACATAAAAATGGCAACTTGGAAAAAGTTGCCATTTTTGTTTATCTAACATCTAAATTTGAATCTTATTCTTCTTTTTTCTTACCTGACTTCTTTTTTGTTGCTTCTTCATCCGCGTCAGCCGACTGTTTTTTCGGTTTTTTCGGTGCTTCTCCATCCGAAGCAGCCGGTTGCTTCTTTGGTTCTTTATCAGCCTTCTTTTGTTTCGGCTGGGCCTGTTTTTGTTCCGTTTTTTCCTCTTTTTTCGCCGCCAGATCAGCCATTTTTTGCACTTTAGCTTGCGCTAAGGCCTCGGTAAGTTTAACAAATTTCTCAAACGCCGCAATCCTTACATTAGTCTCTTTTATTTTTGATTTCAGGCTTTTAACAAGAGGATCTTTTTGAGCTTTATCTTCGCCAATCCCTTTTTGAGCCAGTTGCTGCAAACGCAAATCAAGTCTTTTTTGAAATATCTTGAGCTGTTCAATTCTCACATCCTTGCTTTTTGATGCCATTTTTCCCTCTCCTTGTGTTTATTAAATAATTCTTTTATGAAAATAACAATATTTTCACTTTAAAGCTATAAATATTATTACTTATAAATCATTTTTTCCTTACTATCTTCGTGTCATCAATCCAATGACTTCAATATGCTCAGTCTGCGGAAACATGTCCACAGGCAAGAGACTTTGCAGATCATAACCACATTCATCTAAATATTTAACATCCCTTGCCTGCGTGGCAGGATTACAGGAAACATAAATAATTTTTTGCGGCTGCAAATCTGCCATTGCCTTTAACATTGTTTTTTCACAACCTGTGCGTGGGGGATCAAGGACAATCAAATCGATTTTATTCCCTTGCGGCAGAAATCTTCCCTGCAATACGTTTTCGATATCCCCGTAAATAAATTTTGCATTTTTCACACCGGCATTTTCGGCATTTATTTGCGCATACTTTACTGATTTTTCATTTATTTCAATCCCTATAACATGTTTAGCATAGGACGAAAGAAAAATAGAAAATAGTCCGCTACCGCAATATGCATCAACTAAAGTATTTATTTCATCAGCCGCAGCCAAACGGCAAACCTCATCGACCAATTGATCCGTCAAATATAAATTGGCCTGAAAAAATCCATCGCAGGGCGCCAGAAAAATTTTCCTCTTCACTACTCTGATAATTGATTCTTTTTCACAAGGCTCACCGGGCAGACAGTCTGACCAAATTATTAGTTGCGCATCCCTATTGCTTTTCAGCCGGTTGTTTTCCCGCAGAATACGCATCTTTTCATTAATTGTTTCTTCCATTATTTCGCAACGTTCAATGTCCACAAGCCTGCCGCCGGAAATATCCAGGAAACCGATTTTCCAGCCCCTCGACTTGACTTCGGCATGATACTGGGCCTTTCCCCGATAATGATAAAACTTCGGCGACGCTATTGGCTCGAAAACAGGCGGATTTTCAATTTTGCCGATTTTCCAAAAAGCTTCCTCTACTTGCTTTTTTTTGATTGCCAACTGATGTTCATAATTTAAGTGTTGGTAGCAACAACCACCGCAATTTTCATAATAACGGCATAAAGGCTTAGCCCTGAATGGAGATGGTTTGATTATTTTTAATATCCTGCCGCAGAGAAATTTCTTTTTCAGTTGCGTAATTTCAATTTCCAGTTCATCGCCAGGGGCTGAAAAGGGAACAAAAGCCACAAAATTATCAATGCGGCCAACGCCGTCACCGCCGAAAGCAACTGACTCAATTTTGATTATCGCACGATCTTTTATCTGCAAAACCACCCTCCTTTATGTAGATACCATACTGATAAAGTAACCGTCAACTTCAGGCAGTATTTTTCTTTACAACTCGGGCTAATCTTGTTAATTACTTTCTTTTTAAAATGTTTTTTTGCGAGGCTAATAATGTCTTCAGTAAGAAAATCAATTCTCTGTCCCAATTGTCGCAAGTTAATCAGCATGGATGAACCAGAATGTCCTTACTGCGGGCTTAAGCGCCCCGGTCTGCACAATACGGCCAGCGCGGTCCGAAATATTTTTTTCGGTACCAATCCTGTTATGGCTATTATTTATATTAATATCGCTTATTATGTTCTGGCGCTGTTTTTAGGAGGAATTTCTAATGATGGTTCCTTTAATTTTCTTTCACCGTCAAATCAGAGTCTTTTCTTACTGGGAGCAAGCGGCACCATACCTGTTATAGGAGCTCACCGCTTTTGGACCTTAATCTCCGCTTCGTTCCTACACGGTGGACTTATGCATATTCTCTTCAACATGATGGCGCTCTATCAATTGGGCCCGTTTGTTTTGCAGGAATTCGGCTTTCATCGTTTTATTAATCTATATATTATTACCGGAGCTTGTGGTTTCGCGGCTTCCGTTATATTCGGCGTTCCTTTTACCATTGGAGCTTCCGCCAGCGTCTGCGGATTAATCGGAGCTATTATATACTATGGCAAAAGCCGCGGCGGCTCTTACGGAGAAGGCATATATAAACAGGCCATGGGCTGGGTCATAGGGTTAATATTCTTCGGATTAATATTTCCCGGCATAAACAATTGGGCGCATGGCGGCGGGCTGTTATCAGGGATCGCTTTGTCCTTCCTGATGGGTTACAACGATAATAAACCGGAAAGTGCATGGAGCAAACTTTTGGCTTTCGCCTGTATCTTACTTACGGCGGCAATTTTAATCTGGGCGGTCATCTCTTCACTGCTGACTGGCAGAGGAATCATCACCTAGTAAAATAATTAGAGGAGCATTAATAAATGTCCGATCAATCAAAGTCACCCCAGCCGACGCTGCGAGCCGGTGATGAACTACATGGATTTAAAGTTTTGCGTGTGGAAGCATTTCCCGCAATACGAGTTACCGCATACGAAATCGAACACAAAAAGACCGGCGCCAAGGTTTTGCATCTGCACTCCTTCGATCGTGAAAATTTATACGCGATTGGTTTTCGCACTCCGCCGGCTGATTCGACGGGACTTCCGCACATACTGGAACATTCCGTTCTGGCGGGCTCCGAGAAGTATCCGCTGAAAGACGTTTTTAAAGAGTTGATGCGTTCGACGTTGCAAACGTTTATCAACGCTTTCACCTACCCTGATAAAACAGTTTATCCGGTGGCCAGTCAAATAAAAACTGATTATTTCAATCTGGCCCGTGTTTACACCGATTTGGTGCTGCATCCGAGGCTGCTTAAGGAAACTTTTTTTCAGGAAGGTCACCACCTCGAACTTTCCGTGCCGGATGATTTAGAAAGCGACCTGATTATTTCAGGTATAGTTTACAACGAAATGAAAGGCGCATACTCATCTCCTGATTCGCTGATGTATAAAGTTATCCAGGAGAATATCTACCCCGATAGTATTTACGCTTTTGATTCCGGCGGTGATCCCGACGTGATTCCCACACTCACTTACGAACAGTTTTGTGAATTTCATCGCACCTATTATTCGCCGGCCAATGCACGGTTTTTAATTTACGGTGATATTACCACCTCCGAGCATCTTGCATTTCTTTCCGAAATGCTCTCTGGTTTTGATCGCGTGGAAATAGATTCTTCCATCAAAAGTCAGAAACGTTTGACAGCGCCCCGCATTATCCGGAGCTTCTACCCCATAGGAAAAGATGAACCCCTCGAAAATAAAACGATGGTAAATATCGCCTGGATGATGTCCGACAACACCGATCATGAAACTTCGCTTATTCTGGAAATAATCTCCGCCCTTCTTGTGGGCAGCGCGGCCAGTCCCTTGCGCAAAGCGTTGATTGATTCCGGCCTGGGTGAAGACCTCACCCCGATAAGCGGTATTGAAGCTGATTTGAAGCAATTAATGTTTTGCGCCGGTTTGAGGAACACGCAAAGTGCGGATGCGCAAAAGATTGAACAGCTGATTTTTGATACTATAAAAAATATTGTAGACGATGGCTTTGACAAGGAACTGATAGAAGGTGTCCTGCATCAAGTTGAATTTCATGGCAAAGAAATAGTTCGCGGCTCTTATCCTTACGGCATTGCGTTGATGGGCGGCATCTTTCAAACATGGCTCTATGACGGAGATCCTTTAATCGGATTGGATTTTCCCCGGATAATTGAAAATATCCGCCAACTTTGGGCGGCAGATCCTCAAATATTCCAAAAGATGACCAAGCTTTGGTTTTTGGATAATCCTCATCGCATCCTGGCGATTATGGAACCGGATTCCGATTTCAACGAAAAGAAAGAAAAAGCCCTACAGGATAAGATGGCCAAACTGAAATCATCGCTGACCAAAAGTAATTTGGCGCAAATAAACACTCAGGCGGCCCAGTTGAAGAAATTTCAAGCGGAGCCGGATTCGCCGGAAGACGCGGCAACAATACCAAAATTAAAGCTCGATGATATTCAGCAATCAATAGAAACCATTCCCTCGCAAAATTCTCTAATCGGAGGAGTGCCCGCTCTGGAACATGATCTCTTTACCAACGGCATCGCTTATGTTGATTTGGCCTTTGATATAGCGCATGTGCCGGAAGAGCTTCAGCCTTATCTTCCGCTTATGGGTAAAATCATTACCGGAATGGGCGCCGCCGGTTTTACTTATGAGGAGATGGCCAAGCGCATCGCCCTCACTATGGGCGGTTTCGGCTATGATCTGGCTACGGGCTTTTCCGCGGATGCCAGTACAAACTGGCAAAAAATGGTTTTCTCCTTTAGCGCGCTTTACCGCAATCTACCGGAAGCAATAAATATTGTGAGCGATACTATTTGCGCCGGAGATTTGAGCGCATACGCGCGCATGCGTGATTTAATCTCCGAGAGAAAAAATAATCTGCAATCGGCCATTGTTCCTTCAGGTCACATTTTTGCTAAAATGGCGGCAGGCGCCGCGCTTAGCCTTCCCGCTTATCGGGATGAACAATGGCATGGCCGCACGCAACTGAAATTCGTGCAAAACCAGGCCAATGATTTTGAATCAACCAGACAAGATTTGCGCGAAAAACTGGAAGCATTACGAAAAATTTTATTTAACAAGGGCAACCTGATCATAAATGTAACTGCCGAAACTAACGGACTGAAGATCGTAGAAGAAAATATTGTACGACTTCTGGATAAGATGCCGAAAGCAGCACCGATGCAAACAACAACAAAACCAGGTTTGCCTCCTGTTTTTGCCGGCATTTCCATACCCGCGCAGGTATCTTACGTTGCCTATGTTTTGAAAGCGCCGGCTTATATTGATCCGGCTTCCGCGCTGTTAATGATTTCGGCCAAAGAACTATCCAACAATTATCTTTACAAGTATATTCGTGTGCAGGGCGGAGCTTACGGCGGAATGTCTTCTTTCGATTCAACGCTGGGCCTGTTTTCTTTTCTTTCTTATCGCGACCCGCATATTGTGGAAACACTACAGGTATTCAAAGACGCGCAAGCGTTCTATTCTCAAAATGAAATTTCATTAGAAGAAATGGAAAAGGCAATCATCAGTACGATTGGTATGCTGGATAGACCATTAGATCCGGCGGGACGCGGACACGTAGCCTTGATACGTAGTTTCGCCGGGATTAATGACGATATGCGCCGGAAATTCAGAGATGATATTTTGTCCGCTACTCCACGGAAGTTAAAAGATACTTTGGTTGATTATTTTTCCCGGACTGCAAAATCAGCGGCAGTGGCCGTGTATTCCGCTCCCGATAAGTTAAATGATGCCAACACAAGGATGGAAGAAAAACTTGTTCTGGAAAACATTTTTGAATCCTGATATCATTCCTCTTTCCGAGGTCATTCCAAGACCAGTGTTTTATTCCAATTTTCCATTATATGACAGCCACCGGTTTGTTATCTTGTTTAACCCATTGAGTTTTAATCATGCCTCCTGCCTACTTCTGTCTTCAGGCGACAGCATATATGTCAATTGGCAATTTTTGCAGAGTCAGTTCTTTCAACTGAACTTTGGTGCTGGCATTATCTATGTCGATGCCTACCAAATTTCCTTCCACATCGTAATCTAATACAATTCCGGCAGAAATCTCACTACTCTTAACGCTGGTTTTTTCAGACAGATCAATATAAAGGGAATCAGTTTCGGGATAATAATTCAATTTCATGGCTTAAACCTCCTATCGGGAAATGCATTATGAATCGTTTTCCTATCACTTAAAGTAATTACGCGCAGCACATATCCTTCAAGTTCCGGTATTAGCCCCAAAAGCGAAAACGATTATTCTCCTGCGGCTCAACCCTGAGCGGATTTTCGATCACACTGATGCACCACTCCTTTTTAAGATAAGACCGCTTTCTCAATACTTCTTTCTCAAAATATTCTGTAAAACTGTAATTTTTCAAATTCATAATATATATTCGTCAAGCTTTGTTTTGCCGACTTGTATTCTATAATTGGAATTTACAGCAATTGTATTGATTTGTCGAATATTTATTTTGGGAAAAAATCGGGCAGTGGCGATCTTTTTTCGCCGCCTCGCCTACGGTAATTTCTAAAACATTTTCCGGCCAGAAAAGCGGCATTCCACGGCAGCGCTTCGCGGAGAAAGTATTGCGGCGGCATGGCTTCTTCGAGATCCTCTATCCTGTCAAAACCAATGGAGACTTCCGCATATATAATATTACTGTCAACAAGAACATTAGACATTTTAACCTCTGGTTAGCGCCAATATATCATCAGTAGTCATATTTACTGTCGCTCTACCTTTCATTTCATAATAAAATATGCAAAGCAAAAATGATGGTGTCGTAAAAAGTCCACCCCCTGCCCCCGCCGGCGGGGGACATTCTATGTCATACCGGATTGCTGGAGCAATCATCCGGCATGCGTAACCTGATAACCTGAATAACCTGAAGGTCACGCGAGGTCATCTGCGACCGTAACATGTGTTGATTGCTCCGAAATATTTAGGTTCAATCTTGCACGGGCTGTTGCCCAAATAAGTTTTGCAAAGATTATCAAGAGGGGTTATAAAACTGACAACACATTTTTAAAATCTGATAAATCTGGGGATAAATCTGCGTACGGACACCATACTAGTTTTTTCTGGACAAGCAGTGATGATAGTCATAGACAATAAACATGGGCCGTATAGCAAGAGTGGTCGCAGCAAAAAATCCTCATCATGTCACCCCGCGAGGCAATCGTCGGCAGGACACCTTCTTTTGTGAAGAAGATGAATTATTAATCCATCGGCATGAGCAGACGGGCAGGCCGTTGGGGAATATTCATTTTATTAAGCGGCTGGAGAGTAAGCTAGAGAGGATTTTAGTTCCAGGAAAAGGCGGAAGGCCGAGGAAGAAGAAATCAGCACCACATTTTCTATAAGCCAACAAATATAAATTCGTTTTGAGCTTAAATTTATGGACAAATACTCCCTTTAAATCTCCTTTTTTCTCTTCGCCAACATTTGGATTCTCGGCAATATTCCTTACTTCACGATCTAAAGACTCTTTTTCGGCTTTACTCATCTTTTTTACTTTTTTTTCAAATAATTTTGATTGATAGATTTTCATGTTAACCTATCCAAACTTGTATTCTGTTTTTTCACCCTGATCCAATTCATCAAGTCCGATCAAAATTTCTTTAATAAGGGAATACGGCATGTCTGGATTTTCTTCGGCACACTTGCCCAAACGCGCCCAGTGTTCGATTTGACCTGCCAGTGACCTGTGATCGATTCTGCTGAATCTCTTCGCCTCATCAACTAATTCTTCTGAAATTCTAACTGCTGTAGGCATCTTATTTCCCTCCAAATTACATTATGGTGCATAATATTTCATAATGCGACATATTGCAATACAATATTTCATGGGTAACGATAAAGGTGAGTGGCGGCGGCCAAGGACTTTGCCGCGAAGCGCCACCGCCCGCTTCCCGCCGTCCACTCAAGCGCTTTGGCGGTTTTTGCCGTTTTTTAGAAGAAAATAAATCTGTCCCCTTTTTCTCTATAAATATTCATCTTGACATGGTGTGTCACAAGTGGTACACTTACCAAGAAAGGAGAAAAGACCATGCCCACTAAAAATCCGAGAGTGAACATTGTTATTGAGCCGCCGCTGTATGGTGTTATACATGACCTTGCAATAAGCGGAGGTGTTTCCATATCGACCCTTGCCCGGGATCTTATCCGGGAGGCAATAGAGTTGAGGGAGGATGTTGCCTTAGCAGCGCTTGCCGACAAGCGAATTAAGACCTTTAATAGAAAAGTTGCTCTTTCGCATAAAAATATATGGAAATGATTCATGTCTTTCACCTTACGCTATCATCCCGCTGTAAGTATCGAGGATTTGCCGCTAATAGATCGAAGAACTAAGGACAGAATCCGTAAAGCCATAGAAGAACGGTTGCAGACCGCTCCTCATGAATACGGGAGGCCTTTGCGAAAGTCACTGAAAGCTTACTGGAAGCTACGTGTGGGTGATTATCGGGTTGTGTTCAAGGTGATCGAATCCGAAGTATGGATTCTTGGCATTAAGCATCGGAAGTCGGTTTATATGGATATTGGTGCGAGGATATACTATAAAGATGGGTCGTATTGCAAGAGTAGTCGCAGCAAAATATCCTCATCATGTCACCCGGCGAGGCAATCGTCGGCAGGGCACCTTCTTATTAAGCGGCTGGAGAGTAAGCTAGAGAGGATTTTAGTTCCAGGAAAAGGCGGAAGGCCGAGGAAGAAGAACTGGTATGATGTCCCCTGATTTCCGGTGAGTGGCGGCGGCCAAGGACTTTGCCGCGAAGCGCCACCGCCCGCTTCCCGCCGTCCACTCAAGCGCTTGGTTCGGCGGTTTTTGCCGTTTTTAGAAGAAAATAAATCTGTCCCCTTTTTCTCTTGAATACGAGACTGGAAGAAAAACTTGTTCTGGAAAACATTTTTGAATCCTGGCATCGTTTTTGTTGCTGGAGCAATCATCCGGCAGTGGAGCCCCCTCCGGCAGGAGCCGGAGGCTCCCATTAACAACGCGACCTCCCGCGGCCTACGGCGCGAATCCCCGGCAGAAGCCGGGGGTTCGCAAGTCGCGGGATTTAAAACTGTCGTTTTTATTCAATCTGCGGGGCGATCAGTTTCAGTTTGGGGAAGTAAGTTCGATAGCGCGCTGCATCTCTCGTCATCAAAATCATATTTCTTATCGCGGCATGAGAACCAATATAAAAATCGGGCAGTGGCGATCTTTTTTCGCCGCCTCGCCTACGGTAATTTCTAAAACATTTTCCGGCCAGAAAAGCGGCATTCCACGGCAGCGCTTCGCGGAGAAAGTATTGCGGCGGCATGGCTTCTTCGAGATCCTCTATCCTGTCAAAACCAATGGAGACTTCCGCATATATAATAGGATTTATAACGAGAATATTATTCTCTGCATACAATGAAAGCGTCTCGGATGACCATGTGAACCATCGCTCATCCTCTGTAAAAATATCAAGTAGCACATTACTGTCAACAAGAACATTAGACATTTTAACCTCTGGTTAGCGCCAATATATCATCAGTAGTCATATTTACTGTCGCTCTACCTTTCATATTCTGGATAAGACGTTTTCCTCGTTGAGCGGCATTTTTAACTTTTTTCAATCGCACTATTTTGTCTATAAATTCGAACTCGACTTCCGTATTCGGTAAAAGCCCCGCTCTCTGGCGAATATCTGCCGGTATTGTTACCTGTCCTTTTGAAGTTATACGCATACTTAACCTCTCTTACTTTTCTTTTTCTTACTTTTATCATTTCATAATAAAATATGCAAAGCAAAAATGATGGTGTCGTAAAAAGTCCAAACATCGTTATACCGGTCGCCGTGTATTCCTCGCCTGATAAGTTAAATGATGCCAACACAAGGATGGAAGAAAAACTTGTCGTGGAACATCTTTTTGAGTTTTAGATCATTTCGCTCTCAAAGGATAACGAAGCGGCATGCAGGAGGAACGCGCCCATATCCCCTCCCCGGCATTCGCCGGGCTGTGCGCTGGCGCGAAGTCGGGAGAATTTCCGAGAGGTGTCATGCAGTGACGGAGGTGGATAAAAAACTTCCGGCCTACAACTCGCTGAACATTACATAGGCAATAAAACGTCCACCCCCTGCCCCCGCTGGCGGGGGACATTCTATGTCATACCGGGTTGCTGGAGCAATCATCCGGCATTTGCCGGACATGTGTTGATTGCTCCGAAATGTGTCTTGATTTTATCAATATTAAGTGATAATTTACTACATCAAGCTTAATAAGTTATATAAAGGGATACATAAATGCCAATCATAAAACCTATTTCAACTCTACGTAATCAAACAAGAGAAATTTCCTTGATGTGCCATGAGCAAGATGCGCCCATTTATCTTACTAAGAACGGTGCAGGCAACCTTGTTGTCATGAGTATCGAACATTATGAAAGACTCATGGCAAGGGTTGATCTATTTGAAAAACTTGCTGTTGCGCAAGCACAGTCTGCGGCTGGAGAAAAAGGGCTTACGCATACACAAGTGATGAGAAATCTTCGGCAGCGCTTACATGGAGTATAAATACATTCTTCGTTATCTTCCTGTCGCGTATGACGACCTCATATCAATATTCGACTGGATTGCCAAAGATAGTCCGGCCAAGGCGGCAGCATTCCTGGAAAAACTAGACAGCCGTATCGGCAGCCTTAGAACTCATCCATTTCTTGGCCATATACCGCGCGATGATAGACTTAAAAATGCAGGATACCGCATCTGCTTGATTTAGCAATATCCGTGCCGAACACTATTGGGACATTCCCTGTTCTCAGCAAAAGATGAAAGGGGTTGGGGATTAACGCCCAGGCAATGCAGGATGTCCTGGTTTCCGTCAACAAAGCCGCAAGACGTTTCAGAAACAACAAATAATCATTCTGATCTGTAAAGATTTTCTGGCGGTCAATTCCCCTGCAGATCACATGATGCAGGGCTCCGGATGTGTCGATGCGCGATTGTCTTGGCATGTTCATTTCATAACATTCGATTCAAAACATGTCAATTGATATTTTGAAGTCCCCTATATTTACACCCTTGTCATTCACGTACATCCGTATTCTGTCTACTTAATAACTTAAGGGCGTTATATCATCCGAACATCAAAGGGCAGACTACCAAGTCTGGCAAA
>WOYI010288636.1_pt1 | contig 11174 bp, 12 predicted proteins | sample 6423411 | NCBI WGS metagenome assembly WOYI01 (sample SAMN13441803, study PRJNA592873) | oil field metagenome | biome: oil field; feature: oil-well bore; material: oil-contaminated soil; isolation source: oil-contaminated soil from oil-well borehole | place: Germany: Wietze | collected 2016-10-18 ... | reverse complement strand
CATCCAGCGGCTGCAGTTCGTGTCGGCCCCGGTGGCGGCCGCCATCGAGCGCAAGCAGATCGAGGCCCGACTCGACCCCATGGCCCGCTTCGGCCCTCTCACCGACCTGCCGAACCGCACGCTGTTCCGTGAGCGGCTGCTAGACCGCTTCCAGGAGGTCGACGACCAGCTCGGCCATGCCATGGGCGAGCGCCTGCTGTGCGAAGTGGCTCGACGCTTGAGCCGCTGCGTGCGCGAATCGGAATGCGACCGGCCGAGTCGGCGGCAACCGCCTGTTGATGACCGCCCCGCCGCCGTCGGCGGGGGCATGAGCGGGCAACACGAAGCTCCCAGTTGACGAGGATCAACTCGACCCGGTGGCCCGCGCACGAAGCTGGTGGCCTCAACGTCGATCCGGATCCGGGGATCTCGTCATGCGCCACACCGCCTTGCTTTCCCTCGCTGCGGCCGTTTCCCTCGCCGGCGGCCTGTCATCGCCCGCCTTTTCCGCGGAACAACAGGGCCGCTCGACTGGCGGCGGCGCCGCGCGCGGCGACATGCAGCGCGACAGGTTGAATGACCAGGATCGCCTGAGAGACCGCGATCGCCTGCCGGACCGCGACACCATCTACGGCTCCCAGCTGATGACCCCGGCCGAGCGCAATACCTATCGGAACAAGATGCGCAACCTGCGGACGGTGCAGGAGCGCGAGGCACTCCGCACTCAGCATCACCAGGAGATGCAGCAGCGCGCGCAGGAACGCGGCCTGCGTCTGCCCGACAGCCCGCCAGCCCAGGGTGCGCGCGGCGGCATGGGTCCCGGCCCGGCCATGCAGCAGCGCATGCGCGAGCAGACGGAGCAGGAAACCCGTGAGCGCAGCACCGGCGACCAGAGCGGCGGCAACTGATACCGCGCATCGCCCCCCATCACTACACCCCATCACTACACCCCATCACTACACCCCATCACTACAGGAGAAGCACCATGCGACGACTCCACCTCATGGTAGCGCTGTCGCTGGCCAGCCTGCTGGCCGCGCCGGCGTGGTCGCAGTCGGACCTGCAGAAGCAGGCGCAGCAGCTGTTCAAGCCCATCCCTTCGACGCCGCCCGCCCTGCCGGGCAATCCGGCATCGCCCGAGCGCGTCGCGCTGGGCAAGATGCTGTACTTCGACCCACGGCTGTCCGAGAGCCATGCGATCAGCTGCAACTCCTGCCATTTGATCGGCATGGGCGGCGTGGACCTGCAGGAGACCTCGATCGGCCATCGCTGGCAGCGAGGCGGGCGCAATGCACCCACCGTCTACAACGCGGTGTTCGACATCGCCCAGTTCTGGGACGGCCGCGCCAAGGATCTCGAGCAGCAGGCCGGCGGGCCGCTGGTCAACCCGGTGGAAATGGACACCACCGAGGCCCACGCGGTCGAGCAGTTGCGTGCCATCCCGGGCTACGTACAGGCATTCGGCAAGGCCTTTCCCGGTCCTGGCGAGGCGCTCACCTTCGACAACATCCGCCGCGCCATCGCGCTGTTCGAAGCCACGCTGATCACGCCGAACGCGCCGTTCGACCGTTATCTGAAAGGCGATGCCGGCGCATTGGACGCCACCCAGGCCGAGGGTCTGGCACTGTTCATCGGCAAGGGCTGCACGGCGTGCCACTCAGGCATCAATGTGGGCGGCGCCATGTATGCACCATTCGGCGTGGTGGAACGTCCTGGCGCGGACATCCGTCCACCTGGCGACCGCGGCCGCTTCGCGGTAACCAAGTCGGCGAGCGACGCCTACGTGTTCCGCGTGCCGTCGCTGCGCAACGTGGCGCTGACGCCGCCGTACTTCCACTCGGGCAAGGTGTGGGACCTGCGTCAGGCCGTGGCGATCATGGGCCGCAGCCAGCTCGGCGCGCAGCTGACCGATACGGAGATCGATCGCATCACCGCCTTCCTCGGCAGTCTCACCGGCGAACAGCCGCAGGTCATGTTGCCGGTGCTGCCTCCCAGCGTGACCGCCACGCCGCGGCCCAAGCCCTGAACGGCACCGATGTCGCACGATGAACCCGCCCCTCGCGCAGCCGCTGTCCCACCGTCGTCCGGCGGGCTCACGGGGTGACCGCGCCAGCAGCCGCCCGCGCAAGCTGGCGACGCTGTCGCTGCAGCGGTCGAATTTTTCACCGCCGCTGAGCATCCCAGGCCCGCCTGCGCGCGCCCGACGTTCGCGAAGAAAACACTGAATTACAAAACGTTTACTTGAGCATTGCGCCTGCGGCCAGCCGTGTGGGCGATGCGATCGGCCGGCCCGGCCTCTCCCGTGCTCAGGTGCCGCGCCGCTTCTCGTACGCCTGCAGGTGTACCCAGGCCAGGCCCAGCAGCGGCGCCGCCTGCCCGGCCGCATGCGCACGCTGCAGCATGTCGCCGACGATGTGCGCGCCCTCGATGCGCTGGCCCGCTTCCAGGTCGCGCAGCATCGAGGCAGTGACGGCGGAGCCGGCCTGGGTGAGCATGCCTCGTGTGCTGTCCTGCGCCGCATCAGGCACCGGATGGCCGGCCGCGGCGGCAACCGCCACGCACTCGGCGTACAGCGCCTCGATGAAGGCGCGCCCGCCATCGGCGGCCACGATGGCGCCGACGCTGGCGCGCATGAGGCAGGTGGCGGCCGCCAGCGTGGTGATGAAGGTGAACTTGATCCATTGATCCTGCGCGATGTCCGGCGCGTAGCGGCGATCGACCCCGGCCGCGGCAAATGCCGCGGCCAGCCGCTCGCAGCGTTCGCTCGACGCCTGGCCGTCGCGCTCGCCGAACGTCACCGAGGCCGGCTTGCCCAGGTGCAGCACCTCGCCCTGCGCGCCCTTCATCGCACTGATGAAACACAGCCCGCCGAGCACCTGCGGTGCGCCGAAGCGCGCATCGAGCACCGCGTAATGGCGCAGGCCATTGAGGATCGGCAGCACCGCGGTGTGCTCGTCCATCGCCGGGGCGATGGCATCGATCGCGCTGTCCAGGTCGTAGGCCTTGCAGCTGAGCAGCACCAGGTCGAACGGCCGCTCGGCCGGCGCCGCGGCCAACTGCCCGGCGACGAGGTGCGCCACCGGGAACTGCGCATCGCCGAGCGGGCTGCGGATCACCAGTCCGTCGCGGTCGAGCTGCGCCGCACGCCCTTCGCGCACCAGGAAGGTGACGTCCACCCCCGCCTGCGCCAGACGCCCGCCGAAATAGCCTCCCGTACCGCCGGCGCCGAGTACCAGAATGCGCATGCTCACTGCTCCTCGCTGCCCTGTTCAGTGGTCGACCAGTGTAAACGCCGCCGACGCCGTGGCGGTGGCATCGCTGCCCACATAGATGTCGTAGTCGCCCGGTTCGGTGCCGATGCTGCCATCGGCGCGACGCAAGGCCAGATCCTCCGGCCGCAACGCAAAGCGGAGCTCGACCGATCCGCCCACCGGCAGGTACACGCGCTGGAAGCCCTTCAACAGCCGCGGCGGCGGACTCACGCTGGCGACGCGGTCGTGCACGTACAACTGGACCACCGCGGTGCCCGCCCTGTCGCCGGTGTTGCGTACCCGCGCCCGCACGGCGAGCGTGCCATCGGGCTGAACGTCCAATCCACGCCCGCGGCCGTCGCCTCCTGGGCCGCGGCATGGCTGACGCGACGCACCAGATCGGTGTCCCAGCTCGCCGCCAGCGCCAGCGGAATCGGAAAGACGGTGCGGAAACCGTGACTGACGTCGCCCATGAACCACAGCGGGATCTTCAGTCGCGATTGCATCGCCAACTGCTGCATATGCCGCGTATAGGCCGCCACGTCGCGGCCCGGCAGGACCCCGTGGGTGCCGCCGAGGCGAGCGGCGCGAATCAGGCCTTCGAGATCGGTACGATCGGCGCCGAGGATGCTGAGCTGACCGATCTTCTCGTTCAGCGTCATCCGCGCCATCAGCGCATCGACGCGCCGCTGCATGACCGCGTCGCCGCCAGGCGGAACGCCCGCCGGTTCAGCAGCGGCGGCAAGCGGCAGGACGAGGACAGCGAGACACGGCAGAAACGCGCGTGCGCACGAGGCGAGGGTCATGAACATCGGCACGTCCGTCGAGGGAAGACTGCCGATGATCCCACGGGCTCCGCGTCAGGGCAGGCTCCGACCGCGCCGCGGCCGGTGCGGCCGCGTTGGCGCCGAGTCGTCCGCTCGCCGGCGTGGCACGCGATTGACCAGCCACAGCCCGAGGCCGATCAGCGTTCCACCCAGCAGTTGCAGCGCCGACAGGCGGGTGTGCAGCACCAGGAACGACAGCACCACGGCGAACAGCGGCGCCAGGAACAGATAGCCGCTGGTAAGCGTCGCGCCACCACGCCGAAGCGCCACGAACCACAGGCCGAAGGAACCGGTGGATGCGGGAATCGCCAGCCAGGCGAACCAGCCCCACTGCGCGCCCGTGACCGCCGCGGGCCAGCGCTCGCCGTCGGCGTAGGCCAGTGCAAGCAGGGCCACGGCACCGACCAGCATCTGCCAGAAGTTCAACGTCCAGCCGCCGATCGGCAGGTTCGCCCGCTTGTTGATCGCAGTGGCGACGGCCCAGCAGATGGCGGACGCCAGGCAACACAGTTCGCCGACCAAGACTGCGCGGTCCTGCGCCACCAGCGCGCCGCGCCCGATCGCCAACGCCACGCCGAGCATGCCCAGCAACAAGCCCAGCGCCCGCGCGCGGCTCAGCGATTCATGCAGGAACAGCCGGCCCAGCAGGGCGACCCAGATCGGGTTGCTGAACAACAGGATGGCCGCCGTCGCGGCCGGAATCGTCCGCATGCCGGTGAACAGCAAGCCCATCACCGCGGCGGTCTGCAGCAGGCCGATCGCGAGCACCACGGCGAGCTGCCGACCGCGCATGGCAGGCGGCCACAGGGCGGACAGCCGTCCGCGTTCGGCCATCCATGCCAGGGGCAACGTGGCCAGTGCAGCGACCAGGAAGCGCCATCCCACCAGCAGCAGCGCGGGAAACCCTTGGCTGAGCAGGATCTTGCCGGCCACGAAGCTCGATCCCATCAGGAACGTCGACGCCAACAGAAGCAGCACGAAGCCGGAAGCCGCATCACCGCTACCCGGGTTGCATCGCGTGGTCATCGAGGGAATGGACTGCCGGACGGATGGAGGGATATCCATGCACGCTATCGGGGAGCATCCGCGGTGTCGACACGGCCTTGGTCGAACCGGCCCGCCGATGCCCGCGCATGGATAATCGGGCCCGGCGCATGCGCCCGGCCCTCCCCTCGCTCGCGTCGCCGGGCGGCGCGACATCCCGCTCCGGCAGAGCCCCGCCCCCTCGACGCCACCGGCTGCACCTGCCGCCATCGGGCAAGCGAATCATCTTGACTTTGTCGCAAGCCCAAGCCACGTTCAAAGCCCGTCATCGAGGGGATTCACAGGGTGTCTGCAGCGATGGTTTTCGATGAAATGGGCTGGCCCGATCACGTACGTGCGCCCTACGCGCTGATCGATGCCTGGCTGAAAAGCACGCCGGCCGAACAACTTGCGCTGAAGCGTCGCGAGGCGGAAGTGCTGTTCCGCCGCATTGGCATCACCTTTGCGGTGTATACCGAGGGCGGCGACGCGGAACGACTGATTCCATTCGACCTGATTCCGCGCGTGCTGGCCCAGGCCGAGTGGCAGAACCTGCGGCGCGGCCTGGAGCAGCGCGCACGCGCGCTCAATGCGTTCCTGCACGACGTCTACCACGACCGCGAGATCATCCGCGCCGGGCGCATTCCCGAGAAGCTGATCCTGCACAACAGCCAGTTCCGGCCGGAAATGGCCGGGCTGGACCTGCCCGGCCAGATGTATGCGCACATCGTCGGCATCGACATGGTGCGCACCGGCCCGGACGACTATTACGTGCTGGAGGACAACAGCCGCACGCCGTCGGGCGTGTCGTACATGCTGGAAAACCGCGAGGTGATGCTGCGGCTGTTCCCCGACCTGTTCCGCCGCAACACGGTGGCGCCGGTGGCGCACTACCCGGACGAATTGCTCGCCACGCTGCGTTCGCTCGCTCCGCCGAACTGTCCCGGCGAGCCGACCATCGTGCTGCTCACCCCGGGCATCCATAACAGCGCCTATTACGAGCATGCCTTCCTCGCCGACGAAATGGGCATCGACCTGGTCGAGGGTGCCGACCTGGTCGTCAGCAGGGACGTCTGCTACCAGCGCACCACCGCCGGACTGGAGCGGGTGGACGTGATCTATCGCCGGGTCGACGACGACTACCTCGATCCACTGGTGTTCCGCCCGGACTCGATGCTCGGCGTGCCCGGCCTGCACTTCGCCAACCGCGCCGGCAACCTCACACTGACCAACGCGGTGGGCGCAGGTATCGCCGACGACAAGGCGGTCTACATCCACGTGCCGGAGATGGTGCGCTTCTATCTCGGCGAAGAGCCGCTGCTGAAGAACGTGCCCACGCACGACTGCAGCAAGCCGGATGACTTGAACTACGTGCTCGATCACCTGGACGAACTGGTGGTGAAGGCGGTCCATGGTTCCGGCGGCTACGGCATGCTGGTCGGGCCGCACGCCAGCCGCGACGAACTGGCCGCGTTCCGCCGGCAGCTCACGCAGTGCCCGCACGACTACATCGCCCAACCCACGCTGTCGCTTTCCACCGTGCCGACTTTCGTCGATGCGGGCATCGCACCGCGCCATGTCGACCTGCGCCCGTTCGTGCTGTGCGGGGCCGACCAGGTACGCGTGGTGCCGGGCGGACTGACCCGGGTGGCGCTGAAGGAAGGTTCGCTGGTGGTCAATTCGTCCCAGGGCGGCGGCACCAAGGACACCTGGGTGCTGGAACGATGATGCTCGCGCGCACCGCCGAAAACCTGTTCTGGCTGGCCCGCTACATGGAGCGGGCCGATTACGTGGCGCGGTTGCTGCAGGTGGCCGGCCATATGAGCGCGGTCCGCGTGGACAGCGACCGGCGCAGCGAGTGGGAATCGGCGATCATCGCCGCCGGCTGCCGCGAGGGCTATCTGGCGAAGCACGCCACCGTCGACGAAGCGTCGGTCATCGACTTCCTCGCCTTCGACCGCGACAACCCCTCCTCCATCGCCAACTGCATCGATACGGCCCGCCGCAACGCGCGGACGGTGCGTACCGCGCTGACCAGCAGCATGTGGGACGCCGTGCAGGGCTCATGGCAGGAGCTGGTGGCCTTTCGCACCGGCCCGCTCGACGCCGATCGACTGACCGACTTCCTCGACTGGGTGCGCGTACGGATGGACCTGTTCCACGGCGTGTGCTCCAACAGCATGCTGCGCCGCGACGGCTTCTTCTTCCTGCGCACCGGGCAGTTTCTCGAACGCGCGGACAACGTGGCCCGGCTGCTGGACGTGAAGTACCACGTGCGCCTGCCGCGGGTGAGCGACGTCGGCGGGGTGATCGACTACTACCAGTGGCTGGCGATCCTCAAGGTAGTCGGCGCGCGGCGGGCGTATCGCGTACTGTTCAAGGGGCGGGTGGAGCCGGCCCAGGTGGCGGAGCTGCTGATCACCCGCGTCGTGTTCCCGCGCTCGCTGGCGTTCTGCTACGAGCAGATCACCCGCAACCTGGAGGCGATCGAGAGCCAGGACCCGCAGCGCGTCGCCGAGGCCAAGCGGCGCGCCCACTCGCTGTATGCCGACCTGCGCTATGCGAGCATCGACCGCATCATCGAAAACGGCCTGCACGAATTCCTCACCGACGTGATCGAGCGGACCGATGCGCTCGGCACGCAGATCGCGCTGGGGTACCTCTTCTAGGAGCCTGTCGGGCCTTGGCGGTCGAATCGAACATTCGGCTGTGCGAGGATCGATTTTTGGCGGTTCGCCGACCCATGGTGGTTCCATGGGCCAAGAAGCGACGGACATAGGGACCGCACAGGCGGATTTGCAGACCGGCCGGCCAAAGTCCGACAGGCTCCCAGAACGGCTCATCGCGGGTACGAACCATGCAGCTGCACATCCGGCACGAGACCACCTATCGCTACGCCCAGGCCGCGCAACTGATCGTGCAGGCCCTGCGCATGTGGCCGGCGCCGGCGGCCGGACAACGTGTGCGGGAGTGGCAGGTCAGCGTGGATGGACGCAGGCTGCGGCCCACCTGCACCGACGGCTTCGGCAATCCGGTGGCCACCCACACAGTCGACCGCGCGGTGGAGGCGGTGCGTATCGCGGTGCGCGGGCAAGTGGAAACGCGCGACCTGCACGGTGTGCAGGGGGACCTGGCGGACACGCTGCCACCGTCGTTCTATCTCGCCCCTACCCCGCTGACCCGCGCCAGCGATGCCATGGCCGAGCTGGCGGCGGCATGTGCCGGCGCAGGCAATCCGATCGAGCGCCTGCATCGGCTGAGCAGCGGCGTGCGCGACCGCGTGGACTACCTGCCGGACGTCACCGACGTCGAAACCACCGCCATCGAGGCGTTCGCCGCCGCACGCGGCGTCTGCCAGGATCATGCCCACGTGATGATCGGCATGGCCCGCACGATCGGCTTTGCCGCCCGCTATGTCAGCGGCTACCTGTGCCCGATCGGCGATGCGGCCGCGGCCAGCCACGCATGGGCGGAGGTCTACGTGGAGAACCTTGGCTGGGTCGGCTTCGATGCCGCCAATCGCCAATGCCCGGACGAGCGTTACGTGCGCATCGCCTGCGGGCGCGACTACCGCGACGCCGCGCCGGTGCGCGGGGTGCGCCGCGGCGGCATCGCGGAAACGCTGGAAGTGGACGTGCGCATCACCGAGACCGCACAGCAGGCACAATAGCCGCCCCTTCAACCCGTCCGGCACAGTGCAGGACCGATTCGAACCAGGAGTTTCGTGTGACTTATTGCGTGGGCCTGTTCCTCGACGAGGGCCTGGTCATGTTGGCCGATACCCGTACCAATGCAGGCCTGGACAACGTATCGTCGTTCGCCAAGCTGCAGCAGTTCCACCGCCCGGGCGAACGGATGATCGCCACCATGACCGCCGGCAACCTGGCGGTGTCGCAGGCGGTGATCAACCTGGTCCAGGACGGTCTGCCCGACGCCGAGGGCGGCAAGCTGCAGACCATCTACACCGTACCGACCATGTTCGCCGCCGCCGGGCTGGTCAGTGAAGCGGTGCGCCGCGTCTATCACACCCATGGCGAGGCGATGAAGGAGCAGAACGTGCCCTTCGATGTGTCGATCCTGCTGGGCGGCCAGATCGCCGATCGCACCATGCGCCTGTTCGAGATCTACGCCGCCGGCAACTTCATCGAGGCCACCCGCGATACGCCGTTCCTGCAGATCGGCGAGCACAAATACGGCAAGCCGATCCTCGACCGCGCCGTGACCAGCGCCACCCCACTGACCGAGGGCGTGAAACTCGCGCTGATCTCGATGGATTCCACGCTGCGCTCCAACCTCAGCGTCGGCATGCCGCTGGACCTGCTGGTCTACCGCAACAACAGCATCGACGGCGTGGAAACCCATCGCATCGAGGAAGGCGACGCCTACTACCGGATGATCAGCGAACGCTGGTCGGCGGCGCTGTCCGAAGCGCATCGCGCGATCCCGGCGCCCGATTGGCTGCACGTCGACGCCAGCTGAGCCGGTGCACGCAAATGGCAAACGGCAGCCGGAAGGCTGCCGTTTGCCTGCCCACGCCGGTCGAACGCGTCAGAGGCTGAGAAAAAATTCATTGAAAACCTCAATCGGGTTCGCCGCCGTCAATGGGTGAGGGGCCTTCGCGGGGATGTCGCCGCGCTCGCGACGCATCGCCTGCGCAGGCGCCACATCGGCGTGTTGCGCTAATCCTGCCTCGTAGGGGCTCGGCCCATAGAGGCGGATCGCGATCAAAAGGATTCAGCGAGCACCGATCTGCGGCAGGCCTCGATCCAGGACGGCCAGCCAGTGCGCCAGTTGCTGCTGCGCGGGCAGCGGGTCGGACAACGTAGCCAGTGCGTCGGCCAACGTCGCCAGGTCGGTGGCCTCGTCCACGTCAGTCAGCGACGCCAGCGTGGCGATGGCGCCCTGCACCTGTAGCGCGGCGCGCAGTTGCATGGCGGTGTCCGCTTGCGAATAGACGACGCTGCTCCACACCGTCGCCGGCACCGGCCGCCGGCCGCCGAACAGCCAGAAGCCGCCATCGTCCGCCTCGCCCAGCACGAAGGGCGTGGCCGGTTGATCCAAGGCCGCAAGGGCGCGCTGCAGCAGATCGGCGGTGAGCTGCGGGGCATCGGCGCCGACAAGCAGTACGCGCTCATGTTGGGCAAGCAAGTCGTCGTAGATGCGATGAAGGCGATCGCCCAGGCTGCCATCACCCTGCCAGCAACGTGGCAAGTCGCTCCAGCAGCCGTCACCCAGTGCGTCGGGCTCAGCCACCGCCCAGTACGGGTGAAAGCCAGTGCGATCCGTGCGGACCTTGCCGGCCACGTCGGCGACCGCCCGTGCCGCGAGTCGATGAAATGCCATCGCCTGTGGCTCGCCGATCCCCGCCGCCAGGCGCGTCTTCACCCGCGAACGGCCGGGCGTCTTGACGAAGATCGCCAGCGCCGTGGTCATTGGCCAGGTTCGGTCAGCGCGTGGCGCCGGGCAAGCTTGTCGCGATGCCGCTGCCGGCGCAGCGCGCGCCATTGCGGCCATGCCTGCGCAACGGTAAGCCAGACGTGCCGCCAGGTGGTCTGCCACCAGCCGTGCGCGGCGTACTTGCGCGCACTGGTGCCCAGCGGCGCAGCCAGCCGCTGTAACGGCAGCCCCATCGCGCGGGCACGCCACACCAGCAGGTGATCTTCGCCGTAGGCAGCGGTTTCATTGTAGCGGCCCAATCGGTCAAACCATGCAGCCGGCAGCAGCAACCCCTGGTCACCGAAGGGCAGGCCGAGCCAGCGCGCGCGGCGGTTGGCGCACCAGGCATTCATCCGCGCCAGCCGGGGACCGTCGTCGAAACGGAGATCGAAATAGCCGAGTGCATCCTTGCCGTTCGTCAGGAACGCGAACAGCGTCGCCAGCGTGGCGTCGGTCAGCCGCGAATCGGCGTGCAGGAACCACAGCCACTGCCCGCGCGCCGCTGCCGCGCCGGCGTTCATCTGGCGAGCCCGTCCCGGTTGCGTCAAGTGCTCCCTGAACTGCGCACCTTGGGTAGCAGGCGGCGTGCGACACGGCCTGGCACTGGCGCAAACGACGATCACCTCGCAGCTCGCGGGCAGAACCGCCAGCCGGGCGA
>WOYI010577764.1_pt2 | contig 11177 bp, 11 predicted proteins | sample 6423411 | NCBI WGS metagenome assembly WOYI01 (sample SAMN13441803, study PRJNA592873) | oil field metagenome | biome: oil field; feature: oil-well bore; material: oil-contaminated soil; isolation source: oil-contaminated soil from oil-well borehole | place: Germany: Wietze | collected 2016-10-18 ... | reverse complement strand
TGTCCGTCATTCTCCTGGTTGACAGACTTCCTGGAAATTACGATGGTACGGCAGGGGCAGGACATGATGGCCGTGATGTGGATTCGAAAGCGCTGCCGGTTACCCCGCAAAATGCGAGATAAACGTGCGTGAGGCAGATGAGGAGAAGCTCACATGAGTTCACCATGGTTCTGGCTGGCCATCGGGTTTCTGGGTCGGGCTCTTTTTTGTCGCCGCCCTTCTGGTGCGATGGGTGCTCAGGAACGCAAGCACCACAGCGTCGTGCCGCTGGCGTTCTGTTTGGGCGGCGGCCTTACGCTGCTCATTTACGCCATCCACTGGCAGGATTCGGTCTTCATCATCGGGCAGTCGAGCGGCCTGTTCATCAACGCCGAAACCTGATGCTCATCCATGGCGAGCATCGTCGTGAGGTCAGAGGCGTTACCGATTGATGCATGGGCAGACAAGCATCCTATGCCGGCTTTCGGAGCGGTGGCTGATCTGACCGTTCCTGGATACATGTGTGATCCTTGCGACCAGCGTCTGCATGATCCCATCCGATGATCGGCGTTCGTTCTCAACGCGATGCTGGTGATCGAAAATCGGCAGCTGAGTGATTTTCGTACCGTTGCGGTGAAGCCTACCTGGACAAGCTACCGATCTTCATGTAAGCCTTGGCGGTGTCGATGTTGGTCACTGGCTTGGGTCGGCTCGATTTTCTTCTACGTCAATCCGGGATGCCTCGGGAACACTTCGGCTCGTGATCGATCTCATGTTGTAACCGCCTCGAGCTCTAACCACTCACGCAGGGATTGCTCTACGCCTAATCCTGTCTTGTAATTGCCGGATCCCTGATAGCGGTTCTCTTCGGCACCGCGGTAATGGCCCGATAGATACAGCAGCATGAGTGGGATAAATCAGTGCCGGATTTCGTGAGATTTTTCTTCAAGTATAAGTAGTTTCCATCTCTCTACAGAGATTCACTAGCAACGTCGGGTAATGTTCCAAGCCGGAGCTTTAGATGAAACAATCATGACCAAGGAGCCAGTATGTCAACTTACCCTCTATGGTTGGAGGTTGTGGCAGGCGTTTCCGTAATCTTGGGCATCCTCTGCGCCATCGTTATCATGCTCGATATTGCGGCCGGCCATAAACAACATATGTGGATCATGAACCTGGTCTGGCCGTTGACCGGCCTCTATGCAGGACCCCTGGCGTTATGGGCATATTATCGTCGCGGCAGACTTTCAAGTCATGCCGTGGTGAAACAGGCGAAGGAAAATGATGAAGACCCGCCTGGCAAAACAAAACCTTTCTGGCAAAGCGTGGGATTAGGCGCTACGCATTGCGGGAGCGGATGCACACTTGGAGATATTATTGCCGAATGGTTCATTTTCTTGGTACCGCTGACTCTGTTTGGAAAAACGATCTTTGCGGCCTGGGTGGTGGATTATATTCTAGCGTTCATCTTCGGCATCGCTTTCCAGTATTACACCATCAAACCGATGCGCAACGTGTCCTTTGTGGAAGGCATCAAGGCCGCGGTCAAGGCTGATATTCTCTCACTTACATCTTGGCAGATCGGGATGTATGGATGGATGGCGATCGCGACCTTTTTGGTCTTCGGTCATGAACTTTCCAAAACCGATTTTGTGTTCTGGTTCATGATGCAGATCGCCATGCTTGCCGGCTTTGTGACCAGCTACCCGGTGAATTGGTGGCTATTGAGAAGTGGCATCAAGGAACGCATGAATTAGCTCCCGTCCATGCGTTGGAAAGTGATATTTATTGGTTAAAACGGCAATCAATAAAGAGAAATCGATGTTCTTGATTTCACTTCAGCTTCATTCTTCGGATTCCAAACCACATTCACCGATCGGCATGCGTTGGATTCAACGGATAAAGACAAGTTGAAATGACCAAGAATTGCCACCTGGACCCAATATGGCAGGCAATATATGCTGCTATTTCCCTGGCCCTGTTGACACAAGGACAGCGACCCCCATGCCACAGATTTTCAGCCGCAATTATGTCTTTGCACTGAAAGTCCTAATGCTGGCCCTGATCGGAACGGCCATTATCGGTGTTCTGGTATTGCGGTTGGTTATAGCTTATGGCGTGCCGATGAATGCGCCGGTTGCGCAGCCGGTCCCTTTCAGTCACAAACATCATGTCAGCGATGTAGGCCTGGATTGCAGGTACTGCCATACCTCAGTGGAGAAATCCGCTTTCGCAGGTATGCCGGCGACCGAAACCTGCATGACCTGTCACTCCCGATTATTTACCGAACAGGCCATGCTGCAACCGGTAATACAGGGATTCATCGAGGGCAGACCCCTGCATTGGCGGCGGGTGAATGATCTCCCGGATTTCGTCTTCTTCAATCACAGCATTCATATCCACAAGGGGGTGGGATGTGTGACCTGCCATGGTCGTGTGGACCAGATGCCGCTCACCCTACGAGCCGAACCCCTGACCATGCAATGGTGCCTTGATTGCCACAGGGATCCGGCTCCACATCTACGTCCCCGGGACAAGGTATTCGATCTCGACTGGAAATCTGAAGGGGATCGTCGCGCGCGCGGCGAAGCGCTTATTCGTGAGTATCATATTGCCACTCGGCGCATGACAGATTGCTCGGTATGTCATCGTTGAATGCCAAGGAGCGCACATGACTGATGAGACCAGCCATCGTTCATTTTTCCCGCGGAGTGACGGCATGTGGCGCGCCAATGATCAGCATACAGATACCGATCAGGCATTGATTCCGGGTGTTGCAGTGAGTCGCCGCGAATGGTTGAAGCTGATGGGCGCTTCCCTTGCAATGGCTGGCCTGAGCGGCTGTGACCTCCTGGAGGAAGAGGACATCGTGCCCTATGTGCGTGCTCGTGCCGCAGGTACCCAGGGAGAGGCGCGTCACTATGCCACGGCAACACTGTTGAATGGATATGCCCGGGGCGTCATCTCCACCAGCTACATGGGTCGGCCGGTCAAACTGGAAGGCAACCCACAACATCCGGCAAGCCTGGGGGCCACTGATACCTTCGGTCAGGGCAGCATTCTGGAGTTATGGGATCCGGAGCGCTCGGGCATGGTGCGCCATGGCGGCATACCGTCGGACTGGAACGCTTTGCTAGAGGTGCTGCACGTGCGCAGGTCTGGCTGGGAAAACAGCCGGGAAGGCAGCCTGCGCGTGCTGACCGAAACAGTGAGCTCGCCCACACTGATCGCACAACTCCAGGCACTGGAGCAACAGTACCCTGGTTTCCGCTGGCACCAATTCCAACCCGTGAATGAGGACGCAGTGCTTGCCGGGAGTCGACTGGTCTTCGGCGAAGCCGTCACTCCCCGGTGGTTTTTTGAATCAGCCGATGTCGTGGTGTCACTGGAGTGTGATTTTCTGGGCCCCGGTCCCGATCAAGTGGTGCAAGCACGACGTTTCATGCAGTACCGGCGCCAGGGCGAGGATCGCCGGGCGATGAACCGGCTTTATGTGCTCGAATCCATTCCCAGTCTGACCGGGGCCATTGCGGATCACCGCATGGCGTTGCAGCCACAGCGAATCCAGGTCTGGCTGAGGGCGTTGGCCCATATTCTCGGCGCAAAGATGCCCGCTCCTCCGCTCAGATCCGAGGAGCGCCAACGGATCACTGCAATTGCCGAAGACCTGCGTTCGCATTCCCGTCGTTCGTTGATCGTAGCCGGTCCCTCGCAGCCGCCGGAGGTCCATGCCCTGACTCACTGGCTGAATCACCGACTTGGTAATGTCGGGCGTACTGTGGAATACCTGCCACCGGTCGGACAGCGTGTGGTGAACCAGAGACACTCGTTGCGAGAGCTGCTGGCGGATATAGAAAAGGGTGAAGTCGACACGCTGTGCATCTTCGGCGGCAATCCTGTCTACTCTGCGCCGGTGGATATGGACCTCGAAGCCGCCCTTGTGTCGGTGCCGCTGTCGCTGCATCTGTCTTTATATTACGACGAGACCTCACGCAAGGTTGACTGGCATCTACCCCTTGCACATGAACTGGAAAGCTGGAGCGATGCCCGCAGCCGCGACGGCACGGCCTGCCTGCTGCAGCCCCTGATCGAACCGCTGCATGACGGATTTTCTCCGCATCGGCTGCTGGCAGTCCTGGCCGGGCAAGCCACCACCGATCCCTATTCTCTTATTCGCGAATACTGGAAACACCAATGGCCAGCAGAGGCGTTTGAAACGCGTTGGCAGCAGGCGCTTTACGAAGGCGTCATTGCAGACAGTGCGTTCACGCCCAAGTCGGTGTCGCCGCGTGATGATCTATTTGACCATCTCTCGCCCGCGCCGGCCGCGGCCTCGGCGTTGACTCTTGTGCTACAGCCGGACCCCACCGTGTGGGATGGACGCTTTGCCAACAATGCCTGGCTGCAGGAACTGCCGAAGGCAATGACCCAACTGACTTGGGACAATGCCGTGACCATTGCCCCAGCACTGGCTCGGCAACACGGGCTGAGAAACGGCGACCGGGTGGTGTTGCGGGTCGGGGAACGAAACCTGGATGCTGCGGTATGGATTGCACCGGGACAGGCCGAATCCGTGCTCGGGCTCACTCTGGGTTACGGTCGCACCGCGTCAGGGACGGTGGGGAATGGCCGTGGCTTCAATGCCTATCGGTTGCGGACCAGTGATTCCTCTTGGCATATCGAAGGTGTCGAACTCCATCGGCTCGAGGGGACTTACCGACTGGCCACAACCCAGACCCACCACGACATGCATGACCGCGAGCCGGTGCGGCGTGCCTCGCTGGATGAATACCGCCACCATCCGGATTTCGCGACGCCGAAGCCCGAACACCATCCCAGCCTCTATCCCGAGTGGGAGTATCCCGGGCATGCCTGGGGAATGTTCATCAACCTCAACACCTGCATTGGCTGCAATGCCTGCACCCTGGCCTGCCAGGCAGAAAACAATATTCCGGTAGTCGGCAAGGAAGAGGTCAGGCGTGGCCGTGAAATGCACTGGATTCGTGTCGACCGCTATCACGAAGGCCCAGCCGACAACCCCAAAACCTTTTTTCAGCCCGTGCCCTGCATGCATTGCGAGCATGCACCCTGCGAAGTGGCGTGTCCGGTGGATGCGACCGTGCACGATGCCGAGGGCCTCAACGTCCAGGTCTACAATCGCTGCATCGGCACCCGCTTCTGCTCCAACAATTGCCCCTATAAGGTGCGGCGGTTCAATTTCCTGCAATACGCAGACCGCAGCAACCCCAGCCTGGCGGCTCAGCGCAATCCCGAAGTAACCGTACGCCAGCGCGGGGTAATGGAGAAGTGCACCTATTGCATACAACGCATCGAGCGCACCCGCATCCAGGCCGAGCGTGAGGACAGGACCATTCGCGACGGTGAACTGCTCACCGCCTGCCAGCAGGTGTGTCCCACCCAATCCATCGTGTTCGGCGACATCAACGATCCAGACAGTCAGGTCAGCCGAGCCAAGGCTTCGCCGCTGAACTATACGTTGCTGGCCGAACTCAATACCCGCCCGCGTACCACTTACGGCGCGGTGCTGCGCAATCCCAATCCGGAGATGCCGGAGGACGGCAACACATGAGTGAGTCGCGGTCGGGCACGGCCAAGGCCTTTCCGGTCCTGCGCGGGCAGCACGATTACCGCTCGATGACAGATCACGTCTGCGACATCGTGCAGGTACGTCCGGCAGGCAAGGCATGGTATGCCGGACTGGTTCTGGCGCTGATCCTGGTGGCCCTGTTGATCACGGCCATCGGTTATCTGTTCGCGAAGGGTGTGGGTATCTGGGGACTCAACATCCCCGTCGCCTGGGGATTTGCCATTACCAACTATGTCTGGTGGATCGGCATCGGCATGGCTGGCACCTTCATCTCGGGTGCACTGTTACTGTTGCGTCAACCCTGGCGCACTTCCATCAATCGCGCCGCCGAAACCATGACCGTGATGGCGGTGGCCATTGCCGGCCTGTTCCCGATTCTCCATCTGGGCCGGCCCTGGTTCGCCTACTGGTTGGCTCCCTATCCCAACACCATGAACTTGTGGCCGCAATGGCGCAGCTCGCTGGTATGGGATTTTGGTGCGATCCTGGTCTACCTGATCGTTTCGCTCCTGATCTGGTATCTGAGCCTGATACCGGACCTGGCCACACTGCGTGACCGGGCCAGGACCCGTATTGGACAACTGTTCTATGGCCTGACGGCACTGGGATGGCGTGGTGACGCCCGCCACTGGCAGCGCCATGAAACCGTAACCCGCATCCTGGCCGGACTCGCTGTTCCACTGGTCTTTTCGGTGCACAGCATGGTGGCACTGGATTTCTCCATAGGCGACACGCCCGGCTGGCATTCCACCATATTCCCGCCTTTCTTCGTTGCTGGCGCACTGTATTCCGGTTTTGCCCTGGTGCTGGTGTTGTCGATTCCATTGCGTGCCATCTACGGACTGCAGGACTTCATCACCGACCGACATTTGGAAAGCATGGCCAAGGCGTTGCTTGCCGCCGGACTGGTGGTGGCCTACAGCTATCTGGTGGAAGCCTTCATTGCCTGGTACAGCGGCAACCCTTATGAAATCTATCTGGAATTGAACCGCGTGTCGGGTCCTTATGCGCCGGTCTATTGGTCCACAATCATGTGCAATGCCTTGATACCACAGGCATTGTGGTTCCGGCGGGTACGGCTGAACCACACCGCTCTTGTGTTGATCAGTCTGGTGGTCCTGGTGGGCATGTGGCTGGAGCGTTTCGTGATCGTGATCATCAGCCTGCACCGGGAATACATCCCCTCGCAGTGGGATATGTTCTATCCCACCTTCTGGGACTGGGCCATTCTGATCGGTTCGATCGGCTTGTTCTTGTTGTTCCTGCTGCTCTTTGTGCGTCTGCTGCCCGTGCTGTCAATGCATGAACTACGCAAGCTGATCCGCCAGATGGAAGGAAAGCAGGATGAGCAGGCCCAAGGGGAGGCCGGTCATGGCTAAAGGGAACGCCCTCTACGGTGTGCTCGGCCGCTTCGACGAAGCTGATGCCCTGCTTGCTGCCGTGCTGCAGCTGGGTCATGAGGGCTATACCCACCTCGATGCCTACAGCCCATTCCCAGTCGAGGGACTCGCCGACGCTCTGCCGGGTGAATCTTCGCACCTGCCACGCTGGGCACTGATCGGCGGTCTGCTGGGAGCAAGTGCCTCATATCTGCTGCAATATTACAGCGCGGTGATCAACTATCCCCTCAATATCGGCGGCCGTCCATTACACAGTTGGCCGGCCTTCATCCCATTCACTATTGAATTCACCCTGCTGGGCGCGGCCCTCGGCCTGGTGCTGGGCCTGCTGCTGACCAGCCGGTTGCCGCAACTGCGGCATCCGCTGTTCGCGGTACCCGGTTTTGAAGCCGCCACCCAGGATGCTTTCTTTGTGTGCGTGCGCAGCGATGACCGGCAGGTGCTGCATGAGGCCACCAACCGACTTCGCGAGCTGGGCGCCAGCCGGGTGCAGGAGGTGATGAAGTGACTTTCTCGTTGCGGCTCGCCCTGTTGCTGCCGATCCTGCTCCTGGGCGGGTGCGAAAAGATCATGCAGAACATGTACGACCAGCCGAAGCTGGAGACCTTCGAGGGCAGTGAACTGTTCCCGGACGGAAAGTCGGCCCGCCAGCCCGTAGCCCATACGATAGCGCGGGAAGATACCCCAGTGCCGCAACCGCCTCCAACCTCCGCACTGATCACGCGGGGGCAGGAGCGCTTCAATATCTACTGCGCGCCCTGTCACAGCCAACTCGGCGACGGCGACGGGATGGTGCCCCAACGCGGCTTTCCTCATCCGCCTTCATTCCACATACCGCGGCTGCGCCAAATCCCCGACCAGCATATCTATGATGTCATCACCCACGGCCATGGCGTGATGTATCCCTATGCGAGTCGCGTTCCGCCTCATGACCGCTGGGCGATCATTGCCTATATACGCGCGCTGCAACTCAGTCAGCACATCGAGGTATCGGCCCTGTCGGAACAGGATCTGCGTGCGCTGGAGGTAAAACCATGAACCGCCTGCCGAGGGAAGTCCGCCTCGGTCTGGCATTCATTGCCATCGGTCTGCTTCTGTTGCTGTTGGCGGCTCTGGTAGGCGACGCGGGTTTTTATCCCACTTACCTGGCGGCCTATCTGTTCTGGCTGGGGTTATCGTTGGGCCCCCTTGCCTTGTATATGATCGGCCATGTCAGTGGCGGCCGGTGGGGCCGAATCAGCCAGATACCCTTTCTGGCCGCCGGAGGCGTGCTACCAGTGATGGTGCTCCTGTTCATTCCCCTCATCATCGGCATGCCGGTACTCTACAGCTGGTTCCCAGATGCCGGGTTTTACGGGGAAAAGATCGCCAACAAGGCGCCGTATCTGAACAGCGGGTTCTTTGTGGTACGCGCCGTCGTGTATTTCACTGTCTGGATTGGGCTCGTCCAGCTTCTGATCCGGTCGGCCCGACGCGGCCGGCATACGGCAGGTGGACGCCGCCTCAGCGCACTGGGCCTGGTGCTGTATGCCTTGACGGGGACGCTGGCAATAACCGACTGGGTCATGTCATTGCTCCCCAGTTGGTATTCCACAGTGTTCGGGGTCGAGGTATTGACCGCACAATTGCTGCAAGGGATATGTTTGGGTGTGCTGGTGACCGACACCCGGCTGCATGCTGTGAGCGCGGACGACCGCCATGATCTCGGTAATCTCATGCTGGTCTTCACGATGCTGTGGGCCTATCTGGCCTTCAGTGATTTCCTGACCATCTGGATCGCCGATCTGCCGCGAGAAACGCTCTGGTACCGCCTGCGGTTCGAAGGATTCTGGCACTGGAGTGGGCCAACCTTGATCATGCTGCTGTTTGTCATTCCCTGTGCATCCTTGCTGTTCCGGGCGCTGAAACGGGACCGCTTCTGGCTGGCGGCACTGGCCCTGCTCATTCTGGCTGGAACGCTGTTATACAGCTTCTGGCTTACCGTGCCCTCGCTATCGGCGACACGCATCTACACACCCGATTGGTTGTCCGTGGTGCTGCCGATCGCCCTCGGCGCGGTCTGGATCGGTGTTTTCCAGTTGCGCCTGCTGCAATTGCGAACCCTGGCAAGTAAGGATGAAACCTGCCATGGCTGAGAAGACGGACCACAGCGACAGCTCCTACATCGATACCGGCAAGCTGCGCCTGACGGGGGTGATCGTGCTGGGCGTTCTGGCTCTGATCCTGGCGGGACTTTATGGCGCCTATATCTGGCTCGCGGGCGCCAACCTGGCGCCGCCACCGGCGGGACGTTTGACGACCCATCAAATAGACCTGCAACCTCACCTCCAGACCCATCCGCAATCAGACCTGGAGACGCTGCGCCGCCACAAGCAGGCTGTGCTGGAGTCCTATGGCTGGGTCGACCGCGACAAGGGCATTGCGCACATCCCCATCACGCGTGCCATGGCCCTAATGGCGGAGCGCAAGCAAGGGGAGACGGGGCAATGATCCGGCCATGTCAGTTGTTGCTGATCATGCTGGCAGGTCTATCCGGGACGGCGCTGGCGGCCAACCCGGGCGACCGGATCTCGCTTGCGCAGCACCTGGGTGAATCATTGCCGTTGCAGCACAATTTCATAGACTCGCGTGGAGAAACCGTGAAGCTGGGTGACTACTTCAAGCAGCGGCCGGTGGTGCTGATATTCGCCTATTACACTTGCCCCAACCTGTGCGATACCGTGTTGAGCGGCACCTTTCAGGCACTGGAAAAAACCGGCCTCACCCCTGGTAAGGACTATGAGTTGGTGATCGTCGGCATCGACCCCCAGGAAACATCGAAACACGCTGCCGCCAAACGGCAGGAACTTCTCACCCACTATGCCTTCGTCGAAGATCATGCACATTTCCTCACTGGTCGCCAGCCAGATATTGCTGCGGTCACTGAGGCAGCCGGATTCAATTACGATTATGACGAGAAGCTTCAGCAATACGCCCACGCAGCCGGCCTGCTGATCGCATCACCCGATGGCAGGCTGTCGCGCTATCTTTACGGGGTGCGCTTCGATCCCATGGACTTGCGGCTGTCCCTGGTCGAGGCCAGCAACAATGTAATCGGCTCCCCCATCGATCAGATCCTGCTGCTCTGCTCTCATTACGACCCTCAAACCGGGAAGTACGGCGTGCTCATCATGAACGTGCTGCGCCTAGGCGGGGGACTTGCCGTGATGCTATTGGGCGGATTCATCGCGGTCATGCTGTGGCGTGAACGCCACCGCAGGATGCACGCATGAGCTTCCACGCGCTACCGGTGGAAGCCTCCAGCATGGCGCGGGACGTTGATGTCCTGTTCTATTCGCTGCTGGGATTGAGCGCGCTCGTGGTAATCGGCATTACCGCAACGGTGATCTTCTTTTCTGTACGTTATCGCCGCGGTTCAAAGGCGCCACGCGGAAAGGCGCTGAACACGCGCCGCTGGGAACTGGCGTGGAGTTTGATTCCGCTGACATTATTCCTGGGTGTGTTCGTCTGGTCCGCCCGTCTGTATTTCAATTTCTACAATCCGCCCGCCGATGCCATGCCGGTCTATATCGTTGGCAAGCAGTGGATGTGGAAGGTCCAGCATCCCACGGGGCAGCGGGAGATCAATGAACTCCACGTGCCCGTCGGTCAGCCGGTGAAGCTGGTGATGACCTCAGAGGACGTGATCCACAGTTTTTTCGTGCCGGCCTTCCGCATCAAACAGGACGTGGTGCCTGGCACCTATACCACCACTTGGTTCAAGCCCAGCCGGGTAGGCACGTATCCGTTGTTCTGCGCCGAGTATTGCGGCACCAACCATTCGCGCATGGGCGGCAAGGTGGTGGTGATGAAACCCGCCGCCTACCGTGAGTGGCTGCGCTCGCAGCCGGCGCCCGAAAGGCTGGCAAGCACCGGTGCAAAGCGCTTTCGCGAATATGGCTGCAGCGGCTGTCATGGGGAAAATTCCACAGTCAAGGCGCCGCCGCTGGAAGGCGTTTTCGGGCGGACTGTGCACCTGAGCGGCGGCGACGAGGTGATCGCCGATGAGACCTATATCCGTGATTCCATCCTGTTGCCGCGCAAGCAGGTCGTTGCGGGCTATCCCCCGATCATGCCGACCTTCAAGGGAGAGGTGAGTGAGGAGGATCTGCTTGCGCTGGTCGCCTATATCAAATCCATCGGGGCAAGGG
>WOYI011139660.1_pt1 | contig 11180 bp, 10 predicted proteins | sample 6423411 | NCBI WGS metagenome assembly WOYI01 (sample SAMN13441803, study PRJNA592873) | oil field metagenome | biome: oil field; feature: oil-well bore; material: oil-contaminated soil; isolation source: oil-contaminated soil from oil-well borehole | place: Germany: Wietze | collected 2016-10-18 ... | reverse complement strand
GGTGGCACTGAGGCCGACAAGGGCTATGACATCTACGTCTACAACTCCAAGGGAGAGAACGCCGCTCAGTTTGCAGAAATGTGTGCAGCCTATGAGGCTGAAACTGGTGTTCGGGTCAAGAACTTCTCAATCGGTAGCGGACAGGACCACATGGAAACCCTACGCTCTGAGATGAATAGCCGCAGCATGCCTTCGATATTCTCCATCCAGGGAATGAAGGAACTTGCAGAGTGGAGCCAGGGTGGTTTTGCCCTTGACCTCACTACCGTCACAACCGGAAACTTTGGTAAGATGGCTGCAGCCATTCCCCAAGGCCTCAGACTTACCTCTAATGGAAAGACCAGCTACGGCATCCCTTACAACGTAGAAGGCTATGGCTTCATCGTTGACCGTGACATGCTTGCTGAACTCTTTGGATCCGCTAACGTTGATGCAGTGCTGGCAGACATCAAGGCCGCCACTTATGGTGAGTGGGAAACCTTGGTGAAGGCAATTGATGCCTGGATTGCTGTTCCTAAGGCAACATCGGTCAAGTTGAATGGAAAAACCTACTCACTGGCTTCCTCGAAGGGTACTCTCAGCGGGAAACTCACCGGCGTATTTGCTGTCATGGGTGCCGAGAAATGGACCTATGGAGATCACTTCATCAACGTAGCCCTCAACGCTGTCTTTGCAAATCCAGTCGAAGCCAATGAGGCTGACGAGGCCAAGATCAAGAGTTTGAAGGGTGCATTGCTCGCCTACGCTCAAGCTCTTGACCTGAAGACCAGTTACCTCGCAGGGGCCAAGGGCAAGGCTGTACGTGGACAGGATTTTGTTTCCAGCGCTAACTATGGGTATGACCAGACTGTACAGATCTTTGCTGACAGCAAGGCCGTATTCTTCAAGCAGGGCAACTGGGCCTTCGGTAACATCGAAGGAGTGAACAAGGCACAGTCAGCAAGACTTGAATTCGTTCCCGTGAAGATGCCTTACCAGAGCCAGGATGTAAAGAGGACTGACGGTACCACCGTTGCTCAGCTCAACAGCTCCATTCCTGTATTCGTTCCTAACTACTATGCTGTCAACGCTTTGGTTCCCAAAGCAGAACAGCAGAAAGCCTTTGATTTCCTCTACTGGATGAACAACAGTGAAACCGGAAAGAAGTATATTGTTGAGAAATTTGCATTTATTCCATACAATGCCGATCCTGCAACCATGTCTGTTCCCAATAGTCTTGGAAACTCGATCATTGACTACATTGCCAGTGGCAATACCCTCACAGCCCCTTATCATGGAGCCCCTGCTTCCTGGAGTGGGGATGTAGTCGGCCTGAGAGTCATGGAAAGCTATCTCACCAAGAGAAACTGGACCCAAGCCGATTATGAGGCAATTGCAGACTATGCCATCAAGGAATGGATTGCTCTCAAGTAACACCCAAAAACCCTTAGGGGCCGGATTCGCCGGCCCCTATTTCCCAGGAGTATCATATGAATTTTTATAAAAAGTGGTTCTGGCCGTTGGTTATGCCCTCCTTACTCCTCTTTACCATGGTCATTCTCTACCCTTTCATCATGGGTGTGGTTAACTCGTTCTTGGCTTGGAGGGGGACCTACTACTTCGACCCCGATACCGGCACCCGTGCCACAAGCATGTTCAACTCATTTGTAGGATTTGACAACTACAAGGAAGCGTTCCAGGATACCCGTTTCATTTCCGCCCTTGTCTACACTATCAAGTATACCTTCATCGCAGTTATCTTTGTAAACATTGTTGCCCTGGCCCTTGCCCTGATGGTTACCAAAATCACCAAAAGCTCTGGGCTCTATCGGACAGTATTCTTCCTTCCCAACATGCTAGGCGGACTTGCCTTGGGATTTATCTGGCAGTTTGTCTTCCAGATCATCTTTACAGACATCCTGTTTTCCCCAGACGCTCTGTACCTGCCCTTCCTACGCTATATGACGCAAGACTCGAATAAGGCGTTGTTTGCCCTTGCCATGCTCAGTACCTGGCAGTATGCCGGGTATATGATGATCATCTACGTAGCAGGCCTGAACAATATCAGTTCTGACTACTATGAGGCAGCAAGCATCGACGGCTCCTCCTACTGGCACTCCTTTCGCAAGATTACCATCCCCATGCTCATGCCCTCCTTTACCATCGTTTTTTTCATGACGATTGCCAACAGCTTCAAGCTACTGGACCAGAACGTGGCCCTCACCGATGGGGAATTCGGAACGCGTCTTCTTGCAATGCAGATCCTCAGGACAGTCAAGGACACCACACCACCTAACTACGGTAAGGCCCAGGCTCAGGCTGTGATATTCTTCATACTTGTTTCTGTCATAACCCTGACCCAGGTAACCATTACCAAGAAAAAAGAACTGGAGATGTAACATGAAAGAATTAACCGTAGTCACCTCCAAATCAATGAACGCAAACTACTTTCTCAAGAAAAGACTCCAGATGATAGGTCTGTATGTGGTGCTCACCCTCATTGCACTCTATACCCTGGCCCCCCTATGGCTCCTGTTGGTGAACTCCTTCAAAGACCAGAGTGAGATCATCAGTTCCCCCTTGGGATTGCCTTCAGGTTTCACCCTCTCCTACCTTACTAATGCAGTAAAGGAAATCCATTTCTTCAAAGCCCTTCTGGTAACTGCATCAATTACCAGTATATCGGTCCTTCTTATTGTGGTGGTCAGCAGTATGGCTGCCTGGATGATGGTACGGAACAAGGGTACTGCAAGTTATGTTGTATTCATGTGTTTTGTTGCAGCCATGCTCATCCCATTCCAAGCTGTCATGTATCCCCTGATCCAGTTCTTCGATGATATCAGGCTCAAGAGTGCGACAGGTCTAATCCTTATGTATGGGGGCTTCGGGCTTTCGATGTCCGTCTTCCTCTACCATGGATTTGTGAAAGGTGTGCCCCGTGGGGTTGAAGAGGCTGCGACCATCGATGGGTGCAATATCTTCCAGATGTACTTGTATGTGGTCATGCCACTGCTCAAGTCAATTACTGTCACGGTGATAGTGCTCAACTCCATGTGGATTTGGAACGACTACCTCCTGCCCTTCCTGGTAATCGGTAACAGCAGTACCAAGACATTGGTCTTGGAACTGTATTTTGCACGAATCACCGCTGGACAGTTCGGCAATCCATGGCAGCTGATTTTCCCAGCAGTCCTCATCTCAATCATTCCCATCATCATCGTCTATCTCTTTTTGCAGAAATACATTGTCAAGGGGATTAGCGACGGTGCTATAAAGAGCTAAAGAATGAACAACTTCAAGAGCCGATTTGCAGCAAGAAAGTACGAATTGCTATCCCTGTGGGAGTCCTTATACCAGAACAAGAATATCGAGAGCCTCTTTGAGCTGTTCCAGGACAAGGATAAAGGGAGAAAACCCTCCTTGAAGGCTCTCGACACAGAGAGGATCGCACATCCACTGTGGTATCTGGGTTCTGAAATGAGTGGGCAGATGCTCTATGTTGACAAGTTCAACAGGACCTTTGCAGGCCTTGAAGAAAAACTATCCTATCTCACATCCTTGGAGGTACGCTACCTTCATCTGATGCCCTGCATGAAAATGCCCCCTACCAACAATGATGGGGGATATGCTGTACAGGATTTTACTGCTTTTGACCCACGCCTCGGAGATACAAACGACTTTGTGTCCCTCGCCAATGCGTGCAGGGAAAAGAACATCAGCCTCTGTCTTGATTTTGTCCTCAACCACTGCGCCGATACCCACCCTTGGGCCAAAAGGGCCAGAGAGGGTGAACAGACCTATAAGGATAGGTTTTTCTTCATCAAGGACAAGACAGAGGTCGATGCCTATGAGGCCACTACCTCTGAAGTGTTCCCCCAGCAGGCTCCGGGGAACTTCACCTACCTGCCGGAATCTGAAGAGTATGTGATGACCACCTTCAACCACTTCCAGTGGGACCTCAACTATTCCAACAGTGAGGTGTTGCTTGCAATGTTGGATTCGATGCTTACCTTGGCAAACTATGGAGTAGAGGTTTTCCGCTTTGACGCCATACCATACATATGGAAACGATGGGGAACCAACAACCGCAATCTGCCTGAGGTGCACTCCCTGCTGAGGATATTCCGTCTGGCCCTTGAGATTGTGGCACCGCTGTGCGTTATCAAGGGAGAGGTGGTCATGGCCCCTAGGGAGGTTGCTCCCTACTTCGGCACGGAGAAGGCTCCGGAGTGCCATCTCCTGTACAACGTATCTCTAATGGTGCAGATGTGGAACTCCCTTGCCACTCGCGATACCCGTCTATTACAGAGAAGCCTTGTCGAACTGCCCACAGATATCCCCTCATCCGCATGCTGGGTAAACTACCTGCGCTGTCATGACGACATCGGCTGGGGTATTGAGGATGAGCATCTGTATCAGCTTGGGTTCTCCCCCTTTGAGCACAAGCAGTTTCTCATATCCTTCTATCTGGGCACCTTTCCCGGATCTTTTTCTAAGGGTGAACTCTACGAGTACAATGACAAGAACAAGGATGCACGAAACTGCGGCACCTCAGCCTCCCTATGTGGCTTGGAAAAGGCCTTGGAGGAAAAGGATGCCTATCAGCAGGAGCTGGCCTTGAAGAGGCTTGCTCTGGCACAGGTGTTCATCTATTTCACCAAGGGAGTCAGTGTGCTCTTTAGCGGTGATGAGATAGCGACTCTCAATGACTATAGCTATCACAATGACCCGATTCTATCCAAGGATAGCAGGAATCTGCACCGTCCCCCGTTTGACTGGCATAAGAAGGACGATGCCAGCCTGTTCCTGTTCGCTACACTCCAGAAGGTAATAGGATACCGCTCTGGCACATCTGATTTTCGCTCTGACTCCCTTGAGGTGGTCATCCCCTCCAATGATGTATCTGTCTTTGCACTCAAACGTGGCACATCTCATCTTGTTCTGGTAAACTTCAGCGAATACCAGAAGTCAGTCATGTTCAACAACTCTGTAATCGGGTATTATCATGAGGTATTTTCACAACGGGAACTCATTCTCGGAAATGAACCTTTCATTCTTGGCCCCTACCAATACCTCTTGCTCAAAAGGATGTAAGTATGGATCTTCCTCAGAAACGACCGACTATCAAGGATATTGCCCGTGAAAGCGGGTATTCGAAGACTGCTGTCTCCTTTGCCTTCAATGAGCCTTCTAGGATTAGCGTCAAGGCAAGGGATTTTATACTTGCAACAGCTGAACGACTTGGCTATATCCCTGACCCCATGGCCAGGAATTTCTCCCTTCGAAGGCATCTCAGTATTGGATTTCTCCTACCCCAGATCATTCACTACTCGTTGCGAAATCCCTATACGTTACAGGTAATTCAGGGGATAGGTAGTGTGTGCCAAAAGTACGGATACACCCTAACCCTTATTCCACCCTTGAATGAATCCATCACTGATGCAGTACGTTGTGCTGCAGTTGACGGGCTCATCACCATGGGAATGCAAGTCGGCATGGACGTAGTTGGTGTCATGAAAACCAGAAAACTGCCGTTTGTAACGATAGACGGAACGCCATCTGAAGATATGCCTTCAGTTAATATTCCTGATGAGTTGGCCGCCTACCAAATGATGCGCCTTGTCCTGGAAAAAGGGCATAGGTGCATAGTCATCGTAAGCTTGAGCGAAGATGCTTTTGACTCTGATGAATTTGAGGCAAGTGTTCCCAAACGAAGAAAACGTGGGTACGAACGGGCTCTTAAGGAATTCGATCTGAGTCTCTATGACCTAGAAGGGAGCGTGACCCAGATGGTCAGCGAATGTACCCTCGAAGACGGCAAGCATACTGGGCACCTTATTTCAAAACTGAAGAACAGACCGACATGCGTCATAGCTATGAGTGACATAGTGGCCATCGGATGTATCCTCTACTTCAACGAGCATTCCCTACGGGTACCTGATGATATCTCAGTTGTTGGATTTGACAATATCACAGAAAGCCAGCTCATAACTCCAGCCCTTACAACTGTGGACCAACCTGCACAAGAAAAGGGGTATCTGGCCAGTGAAGCGCTGTTTCGCATGATAAATGGAGAAGCTTTGGGATCGACCCACATGGAGATCCCTTTCAGCATCGTAGAGAGACAATCCCTTAAAGAGGTACCTACCAAACATGAATACTGACCAGAGAAGATATTGCGGAGTGCTCCTGCATCCCACCAGTCTGGGTGGCAGGCATGGTATTGGTGACCTTGGTCCCAGGGCATATGAATTTGTCGACTCTCTGTATGAGGCCGATGTACGGTTTTGGCAAATATTGCCTTTAGGTCCTACAGGATTCGGGAACTCTCCCTACGCTTCGCGCTCAACCTTTGCTGGCAATGAGCTGTTGCTCTCCCTCCCTCTGCTGGTCAAGCAAGGCTATCTTTCCAAAGAAGCGATAGCCTCCCCTCCACCCTTTCCCACTGATACAGTTGATTACTCGATGGTTGATGCGTGGAAAATGCCCTTGCTTAAAAAATCAGCTCAAAACTTCCTAGACCAAAAAGAAAATGCTGAGGAATTCACTGCTTTCTGTGATACTAACGGGTTCTGGCTTGATGACTACGCCCTCTTCATGAATTTGTATGAGCACTACAATGATGCACGCTGGTTCAGTGTATGGAAGAAGGAGGATGGCACCTATTCCCAGGAACAGGTTGCAAAATTACAGAAAAAATATCAAAAGAAGATTGCATTATGGAAGGTACTACAGTTTTTCTTCGAAAAGCAGTGGCAAGACCTCAAGGCCTATGCCAACAAGCATGAGGTTTCCATCGTTGGAGACATCCCCATCTTTGTCGCCGCTGATTCTGTAGACACCTGGAGCAACATCGGCCTGTTCAAGACTGACGAAAGTGGTCACTATACTGGGGTGAGTGGTGTCCCACCAGACTGTTTCTGCGCCACCGGGCAGCTGTGGGGCAACCCTGTCTATGACTGGGAAGCAATGAAGAAGGACAACTACCATTGGTGGATGCAGCGCATGAAAGCTCAGCTCCATCAGTGTGATCTCCTACGTATAGACCATTTTAGGGGTTTTGAATCTTACTGGGAGGTACCGTACGGGCACAAGACTGCAGAAAGAGGTACCTGGGTCAAGGCACCAGGGAGTGACTTCTTCAAGGAAGTGAGAGCCCAACTGGGAGAACTTCCCATCATCGCAGAGGACCTGGGCTTTGTTACCCCGGAGGTCGAACAGCTTAGAAATGAGAACAACTTCCCTGGCATGCGTATCTGTCAGTTTGGCTTTTCCAGAGATATTGCTGACTGGCCGAATCCCTTTGATTCGTTTCTTCCCCACAACTACCCAAGCAAGTGTGTCGCCTACACAGGAACCCATGACAACAACACTGTTCGTGGCTGGTTTGAACTGCTTGAGGAAAAAGACAAACAGATGGTGATGGAGTATCTCGGGTGTAACCAAAAGGACGTGGTGTGGGCCATGATACGCTCAGTGATGGCGAGCAATGCACAGTATGCCATCTTTCCCATGCAAGATCTGTTGGAATTGAATGCAAGGGCCAGGATGAACATTCCCTCTACCTGTGGTTCGCATAACTGGGCCTGGAGAATGGACGACATGCAACCCTATGAAACAAAGCTTGCGAAGCTGACCAAACTTATCGGCTACTATGGGCGAAGTGGCAAGTTGGCTTCAGAAGAAGAGCTGAATCACCTTATGGCACAGACAGAGAGGCCAAAGGCGTAAGTTTCAAGGACCCTGATTCCAGATTGTACATGCTTGATATGTATACTTACGTAATCATAAGAATATAGCCCTAGGGGTAGTTGTCCTTGGATTCAATCTTCTGTTTGGCTACATATGATATAGTCTATAAAGTGTCCTTCCTGTATGGAACCACGGCTAAGACGATTCATGTGAAAAACCCCAGTATTATTTCTTCTTAACAGGGAGAACTGTCTTGAGAAAATCATCGGTGAGGATAAATTCAGGGTCAGCTTTATTTTGCTTTCTCATGAGAGGCACAACTTTAGTTCTTACCCCCATCCCTCTTGAATCGACATAACCATAGTCCCGCAAGATTTCCATAATGATTTGATTTCGAGGAGAACGTTGCCCAGCGAGCATTTTTTCTAGCGTCATTGAATTATACATTGCCCCTGGGCTTATTACTTCTAGACGATTGTTATAGATTGCAATTTCTACTTCATTGACTTGAGTCCAATCCCTATGAGCAAGAGCATTTACTACAAGCTCCCTCACCACTTCAAGGGGATATAACCAAGCTCCTTCACGATTGAAGCCTTTTCCTATAGTAGAAGATTCTTTGTAAATGAATGGCCTAATAGCATCAGAGAACTTTTCGAGAAGTCCTCCATCCACAACGACTACACTTCCATCTTGCATTTCACGCCGCGCAACCAGAGGCCCGTCTATAACAATATCGATCAATGCATCGTATTCCTTCTCATTCCCACGATATGCCTCAAACCTTAAACCACATTGTTTTAGATAACGACGTGGAGTTTTCCCAAAACAGACTAATCCTGCTATTGTACAGACATCTTTGCCAAGAGTATCATCACACATGAGTCCAAGACCTAGTAACCTTGTCACCCACTCCTTCTCTGTTTGAGGGACATTCTCGACATCTTTAATTATTTCCTCCAGATAAAATGTAAGACGAGAGAGGTCGAGAGACTCAAGAGAACTACCAGGGACAGGGAGGGATTCAATATGCAAAAGCCCCCCAGCGAAAAAAGTCTGGCCTGTTGCTCTCGGGAAGCAATTTCTGAACGGCTTCCCATTCGAATATATATATCATCACGATTGTTATGTTTTACCACATAGGGTTTTGAGATACCCGCTAATATAGTAACAATTGCTATTCTTTTATCATCGATTACCAATTCTTCATAATAAGGGAAAATCTGTGGAAAGACTTTATCTCTAAAGCAATTCAATACCCATTTTTCGAGGTTTTGTCTTTTAATACCTGAGATCACTCCATTATCTTCGACACCTAAAAAGATTCTCCCACCTTGAAAATTAGCAAAAGCGACCACTTCTTTTGCAAACTTTTCAGGACGTATAGCATCGTTCTTAAACTCGACACCTGAGTTTTTTCCATCGGCAATTATCTCTAATGCTTCTAAAGCAAGCATATTAGTTTCCTTATTTGTTAAACTATTCCGAATTCTCTTTTCTTTGCAAGAAGGCTTCTTTCGCTCCCTACAAGATATTTATTGCTAATTCCTTTATTTCAGGGAGATCAATTGCCCCTGTTGTTTCTCTAATTTCTCAAATTCCTTTTGCATGAGTTCCCTCCACCATCAATTAGATATTAAGACATCTTGTCAGGTAAAAATCAACAAGCATTTTTTTAATACTACCCTCTCATCATCATACCATGATATCAAAAACAACTAAACTCTTTTAAGGGTATATTTTAAATATGACCTGGTAATCATGTCTGACATACCCTTCGGTATTGTAGGAGCCATACTCGGACATATTGTAAAGAAGGTCCAACCTTACATGAAGCATTGTTCGGAGAGAAATGTTTGTTACCCAATCACCTTTTTCATTGTCCCAATATTGACGAGCATACCCATTGATGTAGGAACCTTTTTAGGAACAATGCAGGCAAGGAGCCTGAAGAAGGTACAACGAGGACCTACCACATGCATGGCAGGTCTTCGTTGCTCATAGCTATTATCTGGAGGACAAACTCTAGTCTTCCTGCTATTTCAGGATACTGGCCAATTCTGCCATAACCGTATCAGGAGAGGCGGAGGCATCAATATCTACCAACAACCCTTTCTCCCTATAGAAGGCAATGAGAGGCTCAGTCTGCTCTAGGTATACGTCAAGACGGTGCTCTATTGCCTCTGGCTTGTCGTCATCACGCTGTATCAGAGGCTCTCCTGTCTCATCATCAAGGCCCTCTTTCTTGGGGGGATCATAGATAAGGTGATAGATTCTTCCGGTGGATTTGCACACCCTGCGTCCAGAAAGTCTCTTGATTATCACTTCACGGCCAAGTTCGAAATTGACGACTGCATCCAGAGTAGTCATTCCTGCCAGAGCCTTTGCCTGGACAGTAGTCCTCGGAAAACCATCAAGGATGAAACCTTTCTTGGCGTCATCTTCGGCTAGTCGCTCTTTTACCATGGCGATGGTAATGCTGTCAGGAACCAAATCCCCACTGGATAGGATAGCCTTGACTTGCTTGCCCAATGCTGTTTCATGTTTGATATGATTGCGGAAAAGGTCCCCTGTTGAAATGTGCGGGATATCATACTGCACTTTCGCCTGGGACGCAATAGTCCCTTTTCCGGCACCTGGAGGGCCGAGAAACACTAGATTCATAGTTCACCTCATCAGAGAAAGATGGTTAAACAGTATCACACTATCTTTTTCTTGTCCTCCCTAAATGCAAAATTGATTTGGACTTTGGTTTGCTACCATCAAATTAGTTCACACTTCCTATATGTATGCTATACTTTTATCATAAGAATTTCAAAGGAGTTACTGATGAAAAGACTGTATGGATTTATCGTTGTATTACTTCTATTGAGCTTGGCACTACCTCTAAGCGCCCAAGGAACTAAGGATATGGCAGGCGATTCTGTAACGCTTACCATGGGATCCTGGAGAACCGATGATGTCGAACAGATGAACCGTCTGCTCGCTGAATATAAAAAGGTTGCTCCTAATGTGTCGATAAAGTTCCAGCCGACCAACCCACCAGACTACAATGCAACGCTTCGTCTGCAATTGGACAGCAAGACAGGACCAGACCTTATGTATGCCCGCTCGTATGCTGCAGGCCAAGAGCTTTTCAATGCTGGTTATTTTGCTGATTGCTCTGACATCACAGGTCTGAAGGAAAACTTCAGCGCATCCAATCGTGCACCTTGGCAAATGCCTGATGGAACGCAGTTCGCAGTTCCTTTTGCTGCAGTATCCCACGCTGTCTACTACAACAAGGATATCTTTAGGAAAGAAGGGCTTACTATACCTCAGACGTGGGAGGAGTTCCTCACTCTCAATGCCAAGCTCAAGAGCCGTGGCTACACGCCAATAGCCAACGGCCTCGCTGATGAGTGGGATATCTTTGAGACATTCTTCCTTGGATTGCTACCAAACTTCATTGGTGGCGCAGAGCAACGGGTCAAGTACGAAACAGGCGCTCTTAAGATGAATGATGCAGC
>WOYI010475393.1_pt1 | contig 11184 bp, 11 predicted proteins | sample 6423411 | NCBI WGS metagenome assembly WOYI01 (sample SAMN13441803, study PRJNA592873) | oil field metagenome | biome: oil field; feature: oil-well bore; material: oil-contaminated soil; isolation source: oil-contaminated soil from oil-well borehole | place: Germany: Wietze | collected 2016-10-18 ... | reverse complement strand
TTCAAGCCCGGCGGACCGCTGTCGAATGCCCGCCTGGGTTGGGGGATCATGCTGGTCAGCCTGACCCTGACACTCGCCACCGTCTATGTCTGGAGCGAGGTCGCCTCGCTCACGATGTTCATGATCGGGAGCGGTGTCTTCCTGCTCAGTGCACAGGAGGCGGTCGAAGGCGAAGATCCGGCGCCGTCTGAGGCCAACCGGCGCGACGGGCCGGCCTATTCGCGCTTCGCGCCAGAGGTGTCGCGCAAGGATACCGTCCCGGCCGCCGGGCCGGGCGCTGAAAAAGGACGCCGATGAAACCCGCGCTATTCGCCAACCGGTCGAACCTTCTCGACACTATCCGGGCCATTGCGGTGACGATGGTCGTCCTCTTCCATGTCGCCACCCGCTATCCGGTCGAGGATCTCGACGTGGTCGCCCGGCAGTTCCTGCGCTACGGCTTTCTCGGCGTCGACATCTTCTATCCATTGAGCGGCTTTCTCATCACCCGGTTCCTCCTTGGCCACAGCGAGCGCGGCTCGATCAAGGCGTTCTTCCTGCGCCGGGTGTTCAGGATCGTGCCGCTCTACGTCTTCGCGGTGACGATCTTCTTCGTCGCCGCGACGGTGACGCGATACGAGGCTGAGACGCTCGACAAGATCTGGGTGACCTACCTTTTCCTCACCGGCTGGTTCGCCTTCTTCACCGGCCCGGACAGCGTGCCCTACACGATCACCTGGTCGCTGTCGGTCGAGGAGTTTGCCTATATCCTCTTCGGCCTCTCGGCCTTCCTCCTGCGGCGGTCGTTTCCGGCGATCCTCGTCTTCCTCGCCGTCGCGCCCTTCGTGCTCAGGGTCTATCTCTATGCCGGGGGCTACGAGAACATCTACTACTTCCCGCTCGCCCGGCTCGACAGTATCGCGAGCGGCGGGCTTGTCGCGGTGCTGATCGGGCGGATCCGGCATCTCTGGGCGATGCTGGCGGCCGGGGTGGTTCTGTCGGCGCTCGTGTGGAAGGCGGGCGGGCCGGTCGGGTCGGCGGCCCTCTTCACCACGGTGACGCTGGTGACCTGCACCACCATCGCGGCTTGCGAGACGGTGCTCAGCGGCCTGCGCGGGCGGGTCCTCGACGCGGCGGCGCGGGTCGGGCTTTACTCCTACTTCATCTACCTCTTCCACTTCTTCTTCCTCTACGCGCTCTTCATGGTGGCCGGAAAACTCGGCCTCGGATTGCCCTCGTTCTGGATCATGGGGCTTCTCTGCATGGTCGCGACCTATGTCGCGGCCTGGATCTCCTTCACCTGGTTCGAGGCGCCGCTGATGGCTTTCGGCCGGCGGCTGGAGGCACAGTGGAATCCGCGCGCGGTCGCGGCAGGAGGCCCTAAAGCATGAGCACATCGGATCTGAAGAAGGCCCGCAAGCGCGGACTGAACCGGCTCGGCGGACTTCGGAACCTTCTCGTCTCGGCCAAGCGGCTCTGGTACCGGAGGATCTGGGGGATGGACATCCATCCGACCGCGCAGTTCTCGCTTTCGGCCAAGTTCGACCGCACGTTCCCGATCGGCGTCCATGTCGGCCCCTACAGCTACATTGCCTTCAACGTCCGCTTCCTGACCCATGACCGCACGCGCGGGCTGTACCTTCATACCCGTATCGGCGCCAACTGCTTCATCGGAGGCTGCAGCCTGATCCTGCCGGGGGTCGAGATCGGCGACAATTGCGTCGTCGGCGCAGGTTCGGTCGTAACAAAATCGGTTCCGCCCCGCTCCATCGTCGCGGGCAACCCGGCCAAGGTCATCCGGTCGGGGATCGAGGTGGGCGAATATGGCCGGTTCCTCGATGCCGACGCGACCGAGAGCGCGCTGGCCGAACAGGGACTGACCTGAGCGGTGTGGCGGCCCGCCGGGATCGCGCTCGTTCTTCTCGCCTTGGCGATCGGCAGCATCTTCTGGCCCGCGGCAGCGCCATCGACCCTGCGCGACCGCGTGGCAACTGTGCCGGTTGAACCTGAACGCACGCTCACGATCGCCGCCTTCGGTTCCAGCCTGACACGCCGGGCGCTCTGGCCCGGGCGGTTGAAAGACGCCCTGGCCGCGTGCGGCATCGGTGCTGCGCCGGCCATCGTCATCGCGCAGGCGGGCGCGGGATCGCCGGAGGGGGCCGACTTGATCGGGACCGCGCCTGGCCCCTTCGACGTCGTCTTGCTTGAATTCGCGATCAATGACGCCGACCTGATTGATGGCGTCCCGCGTGCTGTCAGCAGAAGCAATCACCGCAGGATGATCTCCGCGCTGCGGTCGCGCGATCCGGAGGTCGCCATCATCCTGATCGCAACCAATCCGGTATCGGGCGTGCAGAAGCTGAAGCGGCCCAAACTGATGGCCTATTACGACGACTATTCCTTGCTGGCGGAGGAGGCGGACACCGGCTTCTTCGACGGAACCGCCCGCTGGATCGCCGCCGATCCGGGGCCGGAAGCCGTGCCTGACGGCCTGCATCCGGTTCCCGCCGTGGAGGCCGATCTCTATACGGTTCCGATCCGCGATCTGATCGCCGGAACGCTCGGTCGTGACTGCAAGGAACCTTGACCGTTTCATTCCCCCGCGCGCGCCCGAACCCGATCAGAAGCAACGCCCGCGCCCTCGGTGGTATTCCTCGGGGGCAATTTGCCGGCACGGGCGTGGACGGGACTTCCGCCGCTGCGGCGGAGGCGGGCCCGGCGCCGGGACGGTTCAAGCCACCGGACGAGCGCCGCCCGCAACTCCGGTAAAGATCGGTCGGACCGGCGGCACCGTCCCGCAAGACGGGAATACGCCATGATTTCGCTTTCTGCCGTGACACTCAACCTGAGGCCCGCGGGCGCGTCCGGCCCCGGGCCGCTCCTCGGCACCGTCTCTGTCGCCGCGTTCAGCCGCGACCGGACGATCTTCGACAGCGGCGCGGGCTTTGGCCTCGCCCTGGCGGACATCCCGCTGTCGGGCACCGGAACGGCCGGCGAGGTGGTGCAGGCGCGGGCGGTCTCGCTCGACGATGGCGGGGCCACGACCACGACCTGGGCGGATGTCGCGACGGTGGACGGCGCAGGCAACTGGGCCGGAACGATGACGGCGCCGAGGAGCGCCTCGTGGTTCCGCCCCGAAGTGCGGCTGAAGACCCGGCCCGGCGTCACCGCGCAGGGGGCAAATCGCTTCGGCGTCGGCCACGTGATCGCAATCTGGGGCCAGTCGGAGCCGGACCGCATCCTCTCCGCCTTCTACGACAACACGCCCGCCCCCGCCGTCGCCGATCCCGAAGCGGTGCAGGTCTTCGACGGCGCGGCGGCAACGCCGGCCCGGCATTTCATCACCACCGCGCAGCCGCTGACCGCCGCCGTCGCGGCGATGGCCGGCACGTTCATCGCCGAGCGGCCGGGCGAGAAATTCGCCGTCATCTTCCACACCGTCCCCGGCACCGACCCGCGTGGCCTCGTCAATGACAGCGACCCGACCCGGAACTGGGCCGGCGACAAGGCGCTGCATGATTTCGCGACGGCCGACGGCCAGCATGTCGGCCTTGTCGCGATGTCGTGGTTCGCGTCGCCCGGCAGCTTCGGCCAGAGCTACGGCGAGGCGATGTTCCCGCTGTTCGCCGGCATGACGACGACCGGCACGCCGATCACCTTCCCGACCACGATCAGCTACGGCACGGGCCTCAGCTATCAGGCCGATCACTGGTTCGGCGAGCTCTACGACTATGGCAAGACGCGGTGGGTGCCCTACGGGCCGCACCGCTTCGACATCGATGCCGACATGCGCGACGCGACCCACTACGCCGACGGCAGCCAGCAGTTCAACCTCATCAACAAGGAGCTGGTCCGCCAGAGCTGGCGCGAGATGCTGGCCCTGCCCGCCGCCACGATGTTCCTGCCACTGTCGATCGAGCCCATCACCTATATCAACGGCTATGACGATGGCGCGGGCGGCTGGGCCGATTTCGCCCATCCCGCCGGCAATTCGCCCGACGGCACCTCGGCCTGGGCGCGGCTGACCGGGCATGCGGTGCTGCAGTCGGCGGGGCTCTCGGGCTGGACCGCGCCGGAATTCGACAATTGCCTTTGGGAGCCTTCGGGCGCCTGGATCGAGGTCTGGTCCTCGGCCGGGCCGGTGACGACGACGCGGCTCGCGCGGACCGAGGCGCCGATCGGGACGGGACAGCCGCACTGGACCGAGGTGATGGGCTTCCAGATCAACGGGCTGCCGGCCGGGAACACCCAGATCGTTGCCGGCCGGGTGCGGATCTTCCCCAACAGCGGCAGCTTCAGCCATGCCGACGCCATCCAGTTCGGCGAGGGCGGCGGGACCGGGATGATCGCCTTCCCCGACGACTTCTTCGCCGAGACATGGAAGAACCTGCCGATCGTCGATGTCGGCGCCGCGGGCCTCGACGGTGTGCCGGTGCGGCCGCTCGCCGATCCGGCGGTGCTGGCCAGCACCCTTCCCGCCGGGGCGCCGAGCTTCACCACCACCGCAACAGGCCCCTACTACCTCAACCCGGCCAACGTGCCCTCAGGCGTCTCGGCCATCACCTTCGCCGGCCGATTCCGCTTCACCCTGCCGAGCAGCGGAACCTACATCCTCTTCGCCCAGGCCAGCACCGGTTTCGATGTCGAGCTGATGAACACCGGAAATCTGCGGGTCACGATCGAGGACGGGACTGGTGCCAAGATGCTGTCGGCGAGCCTCGTCCCGACCGCGCTCGTTTCGGGCGTCTGGTACGATATCGTCTGCGCGGCGGATCAGGTCGCGAAGGTGCTGCAGGTGGCGGTCAACGGCGCGCTCGTCGCCACCGTGCCCTTCACCGCGACCGGCAACGGCCTCTTTCAGAGCAGCCGGGCGATCGGCTTTCTGGGGCGCAACAACGGGTCGTTGCAGTATCTCGGCGATGTCGAATACCTGCGCGCCTGGCACAGCGCCACCGGGACCGGCGCGGCGCCCGCGACGGCGCCCTTCAAGGAGATCCTCGGGCCGGCGGCGGTGGCCAATGTCGATGCCTGGAAGCTTGGCACCAACGCCACCTGAGGGGCGGTGCGCGGGCAAAAAAAGAAGGGGCCGCGAGGCCCCTTTCTTCTTGCCGCTCCGTCACGCCCCCGAAAGATGCCGCCGCCATGCGTTAACGCCGGCGGCGCCTTTGTCTTACCAGAGCGCAACAATCCCGGTCGCGGAGGTGCCGGTCGCATTGACGCCCCTGGCGCGGATCGGCAGGACGCTGCCGGCCTGAACGTTCTGGAAAAGCACGCTCTGCCCGCCCGCCAGACGGGCCGAGACGTCACCTGTCTGACCGACGAAGAGCGCGCGCGGCAGGACCGGCAGATCGGTCGCATCGTTCGGCGTGACCGCCTGGGCGTCGCGCGCCGGTGCCGTGAGGCTCGTCGGGTAGTCGGAAAACTTGTCCATTTCTCTCATCCTGATCGCTCTGCCCCAGGGTTCGCGGTGGCCGGGCAATCCGGCCAGGTTCCGCGACCCCGCGAGGCATGGGTGTTGCGTGGCCATGTGCGGGCGGACGGCCGTCGCGGCCATTGCCCAAATACCGATTTATGGCGCGCCGGCGTTAAGATCGGAGCAAACAACCGTACGCTGAGCATTGTTTCGCGGTTCTTCGCCGAGATTCACCAGTTTCGGCGGAATCGTGCCGTTTAGCTTAACAATACACTTACGGAACCCGCCGAATTGACCGTCCAGGACACAGACCAACTGCAATTGCGCCCAAACTTTGCCACGTTGTCCCGCATTGTTCGGGATGTCGATACACTCGCGATGCGAAGGAAAGCTGTTATGAAACTTGCTCGCTCACTTATCCTGCTCGGGCTGAGCACGGCTCTGTCTGCGTCAGAGGTCAGTGCAACCGATTTCTACGTCAAGGCCGTCACTCCCGGTCCGGTCAGCGGCACTCCGCTGGCGATCGTCACGCTGCAATCCGGCGAGACGTCGGAGGATCCGACCCTGCTCACGACCCGCGATACCAGAAAGGTCGAAAGATCGGTGCGCCTGAAGACCGGCAAGGAGGCGACCGTCACCGAACGGGCCGGGAAGTGGGTCAGCGCACCGGGTAGGATCAAGCGCGGCGGCACCGAAAGTTCCGCCGGCGAGGCCTCGGTGGGCGGCGAGACGAGCACGAGCGGAAGCTCGACCGGGTTCGTCAGCGGCGAAGGCGCCTCGGCCGGGACGACGGGAGGAACCGAGACGGCGACGAATACCAGCGGCGAGGCGACCACGGGAACCGGGACGGAAACGGGCACGACCACGCCGACCACTCCCACGACGCCGCCGGCCACAACGCCGACGACGGGCACGACGACAGGGTCGACCACATCGCCCACCACGCCGACGACCTCGCCCACCACGCCGACCTCGCCCACGAACACGTCGGGGACGACGTATCAGAGTTTCGATATCCTGATGAAGTCGGGGAAAGTGGCCGGTGGTGATCGGATCTTCCTCATGGACGGCTATCACGGGCCGCTGACGATCCGTGACCAGAACTTCTCCTCTCCGGTGGTGATCGCTCCGGTGACGGGTTCGGTGGCGCATGCCGACTCGATCCTGATCAGCAATTCCCGCAACGTCTATGTCCAGGGTCTGAAGGTCTGGGCCCGCTCGACCAACGCCGGCAACGGAGCGCTGGTGCGTTCCTATTCCGACACGAGCGACATCGCTTTCACTGACCTCGACATTCGCGCCGTTGCCACCTCTGGCAACTACGCACAGTGGACCCTGACCGACTGGACCAACAACCAGCGGGACGGTATTCTTGCCGACGGCAACGGGATTACCGTCGCCAGGAACCGGGTGACGGGTATCTATCATGGCGTTCAGTCCGCTGGTTCGAATGCGCTGGTCGAAGAGAACATCGTCGATGGCTTTTCCGGCGACGGGATGCGCGCGCTCGGGGACAATTCGATCGTGCGTCGCAACAAGGTGCAGAACTGCCACCAGATCAATGGCAACCATGCCGATGCTTTCCAGTCGTGGTCTCGCGGGGCGGGGGGCAAGCCGGGAACCGGAACGGTCCACAACCTGACGGTCGAGGACAACAAGTTCTTCGAGTGGACGCTGCCGACCTCCAACCCGTTGCGCTGCAAGCTTCAGGGGATCGGGATGTTCGACGGTATGTATGACGGGGTGACGATCCGCAACAACGTGATCGCCGTTTCGGCCGGCCACGGAATCGCACTTGCCGGCCCGCTGAACTCGATCGTCTCCAATAACACGGTGATCAATCCCAATCCCGCCACCACTAGCCGGTATCCGTGGATACGGATTGCGCCTCACAAGGATGGCAGGTCGCCGAAGAACGTGGTGTTCGCCAACAATATGACGATGGCTCTGTATGTCTACAACAACACGACGAACAATGTGCTCGAAACCAACAACATCATCGTGACCAATGCCTCGAACGAGTTCAACTCGGTCACAAATCGTGACTTCACCCTCAAATCCACCTCGAAGGGCGTCGATGCGGGAAAGCCGACCTATGCGCCGAACAAGGACATCGCCGGCGCGCCGCGGCCGAAAGGCAAGGCTCCGGACGCGGGCGCCTACGAAAACTTCTGACCGGTCTCTCCGGCCGCTATCGCTCCGCCCCGCCGGCCCTGCCGGCGGGGCTCTCCGTTTGCGGGATCAGATCGTGCCGCCGAAGGACTGGCGCAGCATCCAGGCGCTCCGCAAAAGCCGCAGCCGGATCAGCACGGCCGCCCCGCGAAGCCGTTCTCCGGCGCCGTCGAGCTTCGGGCTGAACAGCAGTTTCGGCAGGTGCGCCGGCGCGCTCGCGGCCATCGCGACCGCCCGGAGCGCCCAGCGCACGCGCCCGCCGGTGCCGCCATGCGCGGCCTGGTGCAGGGCATGCATCTCGCGCGCGATACGGCGCCACTTGCGCTTGAGCGCGGGCCAGTCGGAGCGCGTCGGATGCGCCACCCTGAGCGTTTCGTCGAGCACGAGGCCGAAGCCCTTCAGCCGGGCGCGCTGGCACCATTCGGCGTCTTCGGAGAGACCGTTGACGAAGGGTCCGACCGTGTCGAAGACAGCGCGTGTCGTCACCAGGTTCGCGGTCACCGAGAAGCCCTTTTTCTCGATGTATTCCCTGTAGTTGAAGGCAAATACCGTCTCGAACGCCTCGGCGCCGGAGCGGGGCGCCGGGGTTTCGTCGAAGACGTCGATCGCGCCCCCGACAATATCGGCCCGGCCGCATGCGCGTTTCGCGGCGGCGAGCCAGTCGGGCGCCGGAACGCAGTCGGCATCGAGGAAGATCAGACCCTCCGCACGGCTTTCGAGCACACCCCGGTTCCGCGCCAGCGCCGCGCCCTTGCCGGCCTCCGTGACGAAGCGGACCCCGGGGAACTCGGCCGTCACCTCGGCGAGCGGTTCGGTCGATCCGTTGTCGACGACGAGGATCTCGACACCGGAGGTGTCGGTTGCGGTCAGGGCCGCAAGGCAACGGCGCAGACGCAGGGCGTCGTTGTAGTGCGGAATGATGACGACGTGATCGGCGGTCATGCGCGGTTTGATTCTCCTGCCGGCGGCCCGTTCTGCCACGCCGGCGGGGCGGGACAGAACCCCAATTCCATCGCGGCGAAACGATGATCGTTTCACGGACCGACAGTTGCACGAATTACCAACAATGATCGTATTCAATTTGGCAACGATCGCCGGGTTTCTGGTCGCCAATCGCTCGGGACCGAAACCGAATCAACTAAAGGTTGAATATTGGGAAAAAAGGAAAAAAAGAGGCGGCCATATGTTCCAAAGGAGGTAATACGTGATACAAATGCACTCAGGGTAGTGTGTAACGCTGAATTTGAACGTGAAGGGGTGGAAATGCTTGGGATGAAATGGTGTGCGGGGGGCCTCGCCGGTCTGGCACTTGCGGTGAGCGCCTCGGTGGCGAACGCCTACGTTATCGATTTCACGGATTCGTCGACCGGAACGACCGGCAGCCTCTTCCAGGGCGCGGTGTCGTGGCAATTGACCTCCAGCGGAACGCTGAACAACTCGCAAAGCTACGATGGCAACTCGACGCCGTCCGGCACCGGCCTGTCGTTCGAAACCGACGGCTACGGCGTCGGTGTCCATGACGACGAGATCACGACCTCGCCGATGCGGCAGGAATGGATCCAGATCACGTTCAGCGCTCCGGTACTGATCGACGCGATCTACTTCCTCGATCTCTTCGTCGCCCCGGACCGGTCGTCGGTCGAGGTGGGTCAGGCTTCGGTCAACGGCGGCAACCCGCTCCTGACGCTGACGGCGACCGATATCGCCGGATCGGGCGCGCCGGGCTTCGTCGGTTCGACCTTCGCGCCGATCTATGCTTCGGTGATCCGCTTCACTGTGCTCAGTTCCAACGACAGCTTCGGCTACGCCGATGGCGCGCTGGCGGGGGTGGGCATCGCCCCGATCCCGGTTCCGGCCGCGGGCGTCATGCTCCTCGGCGGTCTCGGTGGCCTCGCGGCTCTGCGCCGCCGCCGTCGCAAGGCCAACTGAGCCAGCGACCAGAATTCGAAAAGGCCGGGCAGTCGCCCGGCCTTTTTCGTTGTTCCCTGCTTCGCTGCGTCCGGAACCCGGCGCGTAACGGTCAGCCGTAGGTGCCGTAGCTGTAGCCGACGGAATCGTCGGCATAGCGGCACTTGTTCAGCACCACGCCGAGAACATTCGTCAACTGCGCCAGTTCCTTCTCGCAGATGTCGATGTTCGGCAAGGTCGTGCTTTCCGCCGCCGCTACCAGAAGCGCGCAATCGACATTGCCGAGGAAGCCGACATTGTCGTCGCTCGCCAGCATCGGCGACATGTCGAAGATCATGATGTCCGGCTGCCAGCGCCGCTCGATCTCGTCGAGCTTCTCGCGGGTTCCGGCGCTGTGCAGAAGCTCGGCCGGATGCCGGCACGCCGTCGCGTTCATGCCGACAATCAGGTTCGGACCCATCCGAACCGCCAGATCGTCGAAGGAGGAATTGCCGTCGAGCGCGTCGTGGAACGACGCCGACGGGTTCTGCCCCAGCGCCTTGTGGAGCGCCGGACGCCGCAGGTCGAGGTCGATCAGCATGACCTTGAGATCCTTCTGCCGCGACAGGCTGAGTGCCAGGTTGATCGCGATCGTGGTCTTGCCGCAAGCCGCCCCCGGCGAGGTGATGGCGAGACGGCTCCAGCCCTTCTCCTTCATATGCCGGATCGTGCGGGAGCGGAGCATGTCGTAGGGCGCCGCGTCCTTGCCGCCGGAAAGCGCCACGATGCGGTGGCGCAAAGCCGTGCCCGGCGAGACCGTGATCTCGCGCAGACCTTCCCAGGATGCGGGCCCCCGTCCGTCCTTCTGAACGATGTTCTCGCGCACGGTTTCCGGCGCCCCGAGGGCTGCCTTGCGCATCTCGCGTGCCTTGGACAATGCGGCTTCAAGCTTTTCCATCGGTCCCGTTACCCCTGCGCATACCCTTGAAAGACCCTGCCGTCACAGCCGGATGCCAAGCTTCGCCGCCACCTTGCCGACGATCATGTCGAGCGGCAGGTAGAAGACATGGACGGCGTAGATGATCGCCGGAATGCCGACGACCGCGACCAGAAGAAGCGCGGCGAAGCCCGACCGCCGCATCATCGTCTCGGACGGCGTGCGCATGTAGGGGATTGTCGCGATCGGGGTGATGCCGAAGCTGTTGATCAGGTCCTTCGGCCGCCGCACCGCCCGGTTCAGAAGCTCCAGCAGGATGATCACCGCGATCCCGAGCGCCGCGCCCGAGAAGATGCCGCCACCTGCAATCAGGAGCCGGTTCGGGCTGGACGGCCGGTCGGGCACGGTCGCCGCGTCCACGACGGAGATGCGCTCGCCCTTCGACAGGACCTCGATCCTCTCACCGGCAGCGGCCTGCGACTGGCGCGCGACGGCGGTGTTGTATTGCTGCTGGATGTTCGAATAATCGCGGTTCAGCGCATCGAGCGCCACCTGGTTCGCCGGCGTCCGGTCGATCGAGTCCTTCAGGGCGGCAAGCTGTTCGATCAGCTGCACCCGCTGCTCCTCGGCGATCTCGATCCGGGTGTCGAGGTCGGCGATCTGCACGTCGAGCATGGTCGCGGCCGGGTTGCCGGTCGCGTCCGGCGGCAGTTGCGCCTTCACCACCTCTTCGAGCTGATTGATCTGCAATTGCAGCATCTTCACCTTCGGGTTCTCCGGGGTGAAGACGGCAAGC
>WOYI011518594.1_pt2 | contig 11194 bp, 6 predicted proteins | sample 6423411 | NCBI WGS metagenome assembly WOYI01 (sample SAMN13441803, study PRJNA592873) | oil field metagenome | biome: oil field; feature: oil-well bore; material: oil-contaminated soil; isolation source: oil-contaminated soil from oil-well borehole | place: Germany: Wietze | collected 2016-10-18 ... | reverse complement strand
CAGGGTGGGACCGCCGCGTTCCTCGCGCCGCTGCCGGTCGGGCTGCTGGAGCAGCCGGAACTGGTGAACCTGCTCCCCCGGCTCGGCATCCGCACGCTCGGCGAGTTCGCGGCGCTCGGCGAACAGGAGGTCGTCGCGCGCTTCGGCCCGATGGGCGCGCGGCTGCACGCCCTGGCGGGCGGGCGGGACCCGCGGCCGGCGACCCCGCGCATCCCGCCCCGCGACGTGGACGCGGTCGTGGATTTCGAGCCAGCCCTCGATCGGGTCGACCAGGTGGCGTTCGGGGTGCGGGCGGCATCCGACGACTTCGTGAACGCGCTGCTCGCGCAGCGGCTGGTCTGCACGGCGCTGCGGGTGGAGCTGATCGGCGAACGCGGCGAGGCCAGCGAGCGGGTCTGGATGCACCCGCGCTCCTTCTCGGCGGCGGAGGTGGTCGACCGGGTCAGATGGCAGCTTGCAGGCGCACTGGAGTCGGGAGCAGGGGCCGTCTCCGGCCGCCGCCGCTACGCCGGCGCCGAGGGGCGTCTCGATCCTCGGCCGTCAGGTGAGCTGGTATCCGCCGTCACCCGGGTGCGCCTCAGCCCCGAGGCCGTCGACCCGGTCGGCGCGCACGAGCGCGGGCTGTGGGGCACAGGGCCCGACGAGAACGTGCACTCCGGCCTGTCACGGGTGCAGGGCATGGTGGGGCACCGCGGCGTGCTCACCGCGACGCCGTCCGGCGGGCGCACGCCCGCCGAGCGGCAGACCCTCGTGCCGTGGGGCGACCGGCCGCCATCGTTCGACGGCCTGGTGGCGCGCGATCCCCGCAAGCCGTGGCCGGGAGCGCTGCCGCCGCCCGCTCCGGCGACCGTCTACGAGCTGCCGCGGCAGCTCGCGGTGCAGGATGCCCTGGGGCGCCCCGTCGCCGTCGATGAGCGCGGCCGGCTCAGCGCCCCGCCCGCCGCCATGGTCTCGGGTACCGGCGCGCGCCGCGAGCTCACCGCTTGGGCGGGTCCCTGGCCGCTCGAGGAGCGCTGGTGGGATGCCGCGACAGCCCGCAGCACGAACCGCCTCCAGGTCGTCGACGCCGAGGGTGCTGCCTGGCTGCTGGTGCTCGATGAGGCCGGCTGGTGGGCGGAGGGCCGCTATGACTAGCCGCCACCGCTGGTTGAGGAGCGCGCGCTGATGGGCTGGAACAACCCCCCGATCCCCTGGTCGGAGTTCGAGGCTGCGCTCAGCGATCGGCGCCGGCCCCGGCAGATGCCGGCCGGCGCCGACGGCGGGGACAGCCCGGCCTGGTCGCTGAAGCGCGGGCCGTACGTGGCGCCCGAGGGTCTCATCCGGGATCCGGATGCCCTCCCGTACGCCGAACTGCACGCGCACTCGAGCTACAGCTTCCTCGACGGCGCCTCCTCCCCCGAGGAGCTGCTCGAGGAGGCGGAACGGCTCGGTCTGCACGCCCTCGCGATCACCGACCACGACGGCTTCTACGGGATCGTGCGCTTCGCGGAGGCGGCAGAGACGGCCTCGGTGAAGACGGTGTTCGGGGCGGAGCTGTCGCTCGGGCTGAGCGCGCCGCAGAACGGCGAGCCGGATCCCGAGGGCAGCCACCTGCTCGTGCTCGCCCGGCAGGAGGAGGGCTACCACCGGCTCGCGAAAGCGATCACCGAGGCCCAGCTGCGCGGCGGCGAGAAGGGCAGGCCGGTGTACGACCTGGAGGAGCTCGGCGAGCTGGCCGGCGGGCACTGGGTGGTGCTGACGGGGTGCCGGAAAGGTGCGGTCAGGCGGGGCCTCGACGGTGGCGACCCCGGCATGGAGCTCGACCGCCTGGTGCGCCTGTTCGGCCACGACAACGTCTACGTCGAGCTCATCGACAACGGCGAGCCCCTCGCCTCGGATCGCAACGATGCGCTGGCCGCGCTGGCCGCCGAGCGCTCGCTCCCGGTGATCGCCACGGGCAACGTGCACTACGCCGCACCGGGCGACCGGCAACTGGCGGCGGCGGTCGCCGCGGTCCGGGCGCAGCGCAGCCTGGACGAACTCGACGGCTGGCTGCCCGGGGCTGGAACGGCGCATCTGCGTTCGGGGCGCGAGATGCTCGCCCGCTTCGCACGGTATCCGGGAGCGGTCGAGCGCACCGTGCAGCTGGCCGACGAGCTCGCCTTCCCGCTGCGCCGCGCCAAGCCGGCGCTGCCGAAGCAGGAGGTGCCCGACGGCCACACCCCGATGTCCTACCTGCGGAAGCTGGTCTGGGATGCCGTTCCCCGCAAATACCCCGGCCTCGCGCCCGCGGACAGGAAGCGCATCGAATCCGAACTGGCGGTCATCGAGCAGAAGGACTTCCCCGGCTATTTCCTGATCGTGTACGACATCGTGCAGTTCGCGCGCAGCCGCGGCATCCTCTGCCAGGGACGCGGCTCTGCCGCCAACTCGGCGGTCTGCTACCTGCTCGACATCACCGCCGTCGACTCGATCTTCTACCGGCTGCCCTTCGAGCGCTTCCTCTCCAGCCTGCGCGAGGAGGAGCCCGACATCGACGTCGACTTCGACTCCGACCGGCGCGAGGAGGTGATCCAGTGGGTGTTCGAGAAGTACGGCAGGCGCAACGCGGCGCAGGTGGCCAACGTCATCCAGTACCGGCCGAAGAACGCCGTGCGCGACATGGCGAAGGCCCTCGGGCACAGTCCGGGCCAGCAGGACGCCTGGAGCAAGCAGGTCGAGAGGTGGGGCGCGCAGCTGACCAGCGGTGACGATCACGACATCCCGGATGCAGTGGTCGGCCTGGCGATGAAGCTGCTGAAGGCGCCGCGGCACCTGGGCATCCACTCGGGCGGGATGGTGCTCACCGACCGCCCGGTCGGCGAGGTGGTGCCGATCGAGCACGCCCGCATGGACGATCGCACCGTCATCCAGTGGGACAAGGACGACGCGGCCTGGATGGGACTGGTCAAGTTCGACCTGCTCGGCCTCGGCATGCTGGCGGCGCTGCAGTACTGCTTCGACCTGATCCGGGAGTCGACCGGCGAGGAGTGGGAGCTGTCGACGATCCCGAAGGAGGAGAAGGCGGTCTACGACATGCTCTGCCGCGCCGACTCGATCGGGGTGTTCCAGGTGGAGAGCCGCGCGCAGATGGGGCTGCTCCCCCGTCTGCAGCCGCGGCGGTTCTACGACCTGGCGGTGCAGATCGCGCTGGTGCGGCCCGGCCCGATCCAGGGCGGGGCGGTGCATCCCTTCGTGCGCCGCAAGCTGGGGCTCGAGGAGGTGACGTACCTGCACCCGAAGCTGATCCCGGCGCTCGAGCGCACGCTCGGCATCCCGGTGTTCCAGGAGCAATTGATGCAGATGGCGATGGCCGTCGGCGAGTGCTCGGGCGAGGATGCCGATCTGCTCAGGCGCGCGATGGGCAGCAAGCGCGGACTGGAGAAGATCGAGTCGCTGCGCATCAAGCTCTACGAGGGGATGGCGTCGAACGGGCTGGTGGGCGATGTCGCCGATGAGATCTACGGCCGCATCCAGGCCTTCGCCAACTTCGGCTTCGCCGAGAGCCACAGCCTGAGCTTCTCGCTGCTGGTCTACGCGAGTTCATGGCTGAAGCTGCACTACCCGGGCGTGTTCCTGGCCGGGCTGCTGCGGGCGCAGCCGATGGGCTTCTACTCCCCCGCGACCCTGACCGGGGATGCCCGCCGCCACGGCGTCGAGGTGCGACGGCCCGATCTGCAGCTGTCGGGGGTCGAGGCGGGGATCGAGCCTCTCGCCCCTGGCGGAGCTGCCGGCCCGACCGGCCCGGCGTCCTGCACCGAGCGCATCCAGCCCCCGGTCGGCGTCTTCGACAGCTCGGAGCCGGATGCTTCGGCCGACCACCGCCGCGACGGCAACTGGGCGGTGCGGCTCGGCCTGGCCGAGGTGAACCGGATCGGCACGAAGGCGGCCGAGCGGATCGTGGCCGAGCGCAGGCGCGGCCCATACCGCTCGATGGAGGATCTGGTGCGCCGCACCGGTCTCAGCACCGCCCAGCTCGAGTCGCTCGCCACAGCGGGCGCCTTCGACTGCTTCGGGCTCAGCAGGCGCGAGGCGCTCTGGCGGGCCGGCTCGGCGGCCCAGGACCGCGAGGAGTTCCTCGCCGACTCGATCGTCGCCGTGCAGCCGCCGTTGTTCGCCGACCCGAGCGCCTTCGAGACCCTCGCCTCGGATCTCTGGGCGACGGGCATCTCGACCGACGACCATCCGCTCGCGCACTTCCGCGCCGGGCTGTCGGAGCGCGGCGCGCTGTCATCGAAGGACATGCGCACCGCGGAGACGGGCAGGCGCATCGAGGTCGCCGGGCTCGTCACCCACCGCCAGCGGCCGGCGACGGCATCCGGGATCACCTTCCTCAACCTCGAGGACGAGCACGGCCTGGTGAACGTGATCTGCTCGATGGGGGTGTGGGGCCGCTACCGCCGCGTGGTCCGCGAGTCCCCCGCGCTGATCGTGCGCGGCATCCTGGAGCGTTCGGACGAAGGGGTGACGAATCTTCTCGCCGACCGCTTCGAGCCCCTTCGCGTCACGGTGCCGCACCGTTCCCGCGATTTTCAGTAGCGCGCTGCCTGCGCCTGCGCCTATGCCTGCGCCTGCGCCGCCAGCTCGGCCTCGGCCAGCAGCACGCAGCTGCAGAGCCCGTCGATCGCGGCCTCGAGCTCGTCGAGCGAGGGGAAGCTCGGGGCGAGGCGGATGACCGCGTCGTCCGGGTCCTCGCCGTAGGGGAACGCGGCGCCGGCCGGTGTCACCAGGATGCCGGCGGCCTTGGCGAGATCCACGGCGCGGGTCGCCGTTCCGCGCGGCGCGGTCAAGGCCACGAAGTAGCCGCCGAGCGGGGTCGTCCAGCCGGCATGCCCGGTGAGCCGTTGGCCCAGGATGCGCTCGACCGCCGCGAACTTGGGGACGAGCAGTTCGCGGTGCTTGCGCATGTGCGCGCGCACACCCTCGGCCGATTCCAGAAAGCGCGCATGCCGAAGCTGGTTCACCTTGTCCGGGCCGATCGTCTGCACGCCGGCGTGCAGGCGGTACCAGGCGATGTTCGCCGGAGAGGCGCCGAAGAACGACACCCCGGCGCCCGCGTGGGTGATCTTGGAGGTCGACGCGAACACCAGCGGACGGTCGGGGTTCCCGGCAGCGGACGCGAGGCCGAGCACATCGATCGCGGGCTTCTCGTCGGCGGTGAGGTGGTGCACGGCGTAGGCGTTGTCCCAGAAGATCCGGAAGTCGGGCGCCGCAGCGGGGAGCGAGACCAGCGCCTGCGCCTCCTCGGGCGTGACGATCTGCCCGCCGGGGTTCGCATAGAGCGGCACCAGCCACATCCCCCGCACCGCGGGGTCCTCCAGCTGCTCGGCGATCGCCGCGAGATCGAGCCGGCCGCCCTCCAGGTACGGGAGCGGGATCATCCGGATGCCCAGGTGCTCGGTGATCGCGAAGTGCCGGTCGTAGCCCGGCGATGGGCAGAGGAAGGCGATCTGCTGGTTGCGCCACGGAATCGTGGTGCCGGGCACCCCGTGCAGCAGGGCGTGCACGATGACGTCGTGCATCACGGTGAGGCTGGCGTTGCCGAGCGCCAGCAGCTGCTCGACCGGGACGCGGAGCAGCTCGCCGAAAATCGCCCGCAGCTCCGGCAGGCCGTCGCCGCCGCCGTAGTTGCGCACGTCGGTGCCGTCGGACGCGGTGTGATCGGCCGAGAGCGGGAGGTCGAGCAGAGCGTTGGAGAGGTCCAGCTGTGCCGGAGACGGCTTGCCGCGGCTGAGGTCCAGCTTCAGGCCGCGCGCCTTCAGGGCGTCGTAGGACGCCTGCAGTTCGGACAGCGATGCGGGGGCTGCGGTGCCGGTGGCCATGCTCCAACGGTAGCGGCTCCGGCCGGCCGTCAGCCTGCCGATCGGCCGCGCAGCCAGTCGATTCTCGACTGCAATTGGGCCACGGTCGCCTTGGCGACCTCCGGGCCGCCGCATGCCCGCCGAACCTCGGCGTGCACCAGGGCGTGGCTGCGGCCGGAGGCCCGCGCCCGGATCGAGACCAGGCTGTTCAGCAGCTTCCGCTGCTCGGCCAGGGTGCGGTGCAGCGGCTTCGGCTCGGCGGCGGCAGCATCCTCGGCCGAGAGCCCGCCGCTCCCGGCGGCGGTCCTGCGCCGCTCGAGGGCATGCCGGGCCTGCCTCCGTTGGCGCGCTTTCAGCAGCTCGCTCACCTGATCCGGCTCCAGGATGCCCGGCAGCCCGATGAAATCCCACTCCTCGTCGGAACCCGGCTCGGCGAGGGCGCCGAACTCCTCGCCGTCGTAGAGCACCTTCTCGAAGGCGGCCACGGAGCCGAGCGCTGTCCACTCGTACTCGTCGAGGATCTGCGCCGATGCCGACTCCGCCGCCTCTGCGCGCTCCAGGGCCTCGTCGTCGAGCAGCAGCTCGTCCGCCGTCTCCCGGTCCAGCGCGTGGTCGCGCTCGCGCTCCAGCTCGGAGGCCAGCGCCAGCAGGATCGGCACGCTGGGCACGAAGATCGAAGCGAGTTCGCCGCGCCGGCGCGCCCGCACGAAGCGCCCGATCGCCTGGGCGAAGAACAGCGGCGTCGCCGCACTGGTCGCGTACACCCCCACGGAGAGCCGTGGGATGTCGACGCCTTCGGACACCATGCGCACGGCGACCATCCAGCGCTGCGCGCCGTCGGCGAATCGCTGAATGCGCGCGCTGGCCTCCGATTCGTCGCTCAGCACGACGACCGGCTCGTGCCCGGTGATCCCGGTGAGGATCGCGGCGTAAGCGCGCGCAGACGCCTGGTCGCTCGCGATCACCAAGCCACCGGCATCCGGGACCGACTGCCGCACCTCGCTCAACCGCCGGTCGGCGGCGGCGAGCACCGCCGCCATCCAGTCCCCGCCGGGATCGAGGGCGGCGCGCCACGCCTGGGCGGTCACGTCGGCGGTGTCCGGCTGGCCGAGGGCCGCCTCGAACTCGTCGCCCTGGCGGGTGCGCCAGCGCATCGAGCCGGCGTAGCTGAGGAAGATCACCGGCCGCACCACGCCGTCGCGCAGCGCGCGCCCGTAGCCGTAGGCGTAGTCGGTCTGGGAGAGCCGGACGCCCTTCTCGTTGCGCAGGTACTGCACGAAGGGGATCGGCGCGGTGTCGCTCCTGAACGGCGTTCCGGTCAGCGAGAGCCGCCGCGTCGCACCCTCGAAGGCCTCGCGGATCGCATCGCCCCAACTGAGGGCGTCACCCCCGTGGTGCACTTCATCCAGGATGACGAGCGTGCGCTTCGATTCCGTCAGCTCGCGGTGCAGGCCGGCGCGAACGGCCACCTGCGCGTAGGTGACGACGACCCCGTGGTACTGGCGCGACTCGCGGCCGTGCCTGTTGCTGAACCGCGGATCGAGCCGGATGCCCGCCTTGTGGGCCGCATCCGCCCACTGGGTCTTCAGGTGCTCTGTGGGCGCCACCACGGTGACGCGATCGACGACGCGGCGTTTGAGCAGTTCGCTCGCGAGCCGGAGCGCGAAGGCGGTCTTGCCCGACCCGGGCGTCGCGCTCACCAGGAAGTCGCGATGCTCTCCCTCGAAGTAGCGGTCGAGCGCTTCCTGCTGCCAGGCGCGGAGCTTGTCGGCGGTGCCGCGCGGGGCCCGCTCCGGAAAGGCCGGCGAGAGGTGCTCGGCAGCAGTCGTGGCGCGGAAAGGCGCTCCGCCGCTCGACGTGTCACTCACTCGTTCAACGGTACGACACGCTGCCGACCTCCATCGTCGCCGCCGCTGATCCGTCGCCGAGTGGTTCCGCCGAGCAGCGCCGCGGGCCGCACGGCGCCGGGCCCGAAGCGGGAGCCGATGGCGTCGACCGTGCCCTCGACCTCCCGCCACTGCTCATCGTCGTCCCAGAGGCCGAGGTCGGCGACCGCGCCGACGAGGCCCTCGCCGCGCACGCCGATCAGGCGCACCGGCCTGCCGCCTTGCGAGGACGCGTCATACAGCGACCGCGCCTCCTCATAGATCCGCCTGCCGAGGTCGGTGGGCTCGCCGAGGGTGCGCGAGCGGGTGATCGTGGTGAAGTCCTCGAAGCGCAGCTTGAGCGACACCGTCCGCGCCTGGACTCCTGCGCGACGCAGCCGCGCCCCCACCGCGTCGCTGAGCCGCAGCAGTTCGCGGTGCAGCGCGACCGGGTCTGCGACATCCCTCTCGAAGGTGGTCTCGTGGCCGACGCTCTTCTCCTCGCGGCTCAGCTCGATCGTGCGCGGATCGCGGCCCCACGCCAGTTCGTGCAGCCGGGCGGCGTTGGCGGGGCCGATCGCGCGGGCCAGCGCCTCGAGCGGCACCTCGGCCACGTCGCCCACCGTCCGAAGGCCCAGCCGGCCCAGCTGCTCCTCCGACCTGCCGCCGACGCCCCACAGCGCGGTGACCGGCTGCGGGTGCAGGAACGCGACCGTGCCGGCCGCGGGGATCACGAGCAGGCCATCCGGCTTGGCGCGCCCCGAGGCGAGCTTCGCCACGTACTTGGTGGATGCCGCGCCCACCGAGCAGCGCAGCCCGGTCTGCTCGAACACCCGCGCCCGCAGCCGCGTGCCGATCTGCCAGGGGGTGCCGAGCAGCCGGAGCGCGCCGCTGACATCCAGGAATGCCTCGTCGATGCTGAGCGGCTCCACCATCGGCGTGACCTCGCCCAGCAGGCGCATCACGCGCTGGGAGTAGTGGCTGTAGCGCTCGAAGTGCGGTTCCAGCACGATCGCCTGCGGGCAGCGGCGCAGCGCGAGCGCCATCGGCATCGCCGAGTTGACCCCGTACTTGCGCGCCTCGTAGCTGGCCGCGGTGACGACGGAGCGGGCGGAGCGGTGTCCGACGATGACCGGCTCGCCGGCCAGCTCCGGCCGCTCGAGCAGCTCGACGGAGGCGTAGAACGCATCCATGTCGACGTGCAGCATGGTCGCCGTGGTGTCGGTGGAGGGCTCGGCGGTGATCAGGCGGCCGCTGCCGTCCTGCTTGCTCACCGCGCCGACCTCACCGGCTCATCCTGTCACCGACCCACGACGGCGGTCGGGAACGTCCGACGCGGAGGCGCGGGACTGCGGCACACTGGGATCATGGAGCCTCAGCACCCGTGGTCGCGGTACGTCGCCATCGGCGATTCCTTCACCGAGGGCATCGGCGACCCCGAGCCGCGCTCCCCCGGCGGTTACCGCGGCTGGGCCGACCGTGTCGCCGAGGTGCTCAGCGATCAGACCGAGGACTTCGCCTACGCCAACCTGGCCGTCCGGGGGCGCCTGCTCGACCAGATCATGGCCGAGCAGGTCGAGCCCGCCCTCGAGTTGAAGCCCGACCTGATCGCCATCTCGGCTGGCGGCAACGACATCATCCGCCCCGGCACCGATCCGGATGACGTGGCCGCCCGCTTCGAGACCGGCCTGGCCCGGCTGAGCTCGGCGGGCGCGACTGTCGTGATGTTCGCCGGCCCCGACATCGGTGCAACACCCGTGCTCGGCCGCATCCGGGGAAAGGTCGCGATCTACAACGAGAACCTGCGCGCCATCGCCCAGAAGCACGATGCGGTCATGGCCGACATGTGGGCGCTGCGCGAGTTGGCCGATCCGCGGATGTGGGCGCCGGACCGCCTGCACTTCTCCCCGATCGGCCACCAGACCGTCGCGCGGCTGGTGCTCGCCGCCCTCAACGTTCCGAACGATCTCGATCCGTACCAGCCGGAGCCGCTGCCGAAGATCTCGTGGCGCCGGGCCCGCCGCGACGACGTCGTCTGGGCGCGGGAGTACTTCGGCCCGTGGATCCTGCGGCGGCTGCGCAAGCAGAGCTCGGGCGATGGCATCTCGGCGAAGCGTCCGACGGCGGGCGGGGTGCGCGAGGCGCTCTGACCCGGCTGCCGACTAGGGCGACCCGACGATCAGCCCCGGATGGGACAGCCGCCATCCCGGCCCCGGATCATCGATCGTCGCCGCGAGCCCGAGCGGAACCGTGACCGTGCGTCCTGCGGCTGTGAATGACGCGGAGCCGATGTGCTGCCCTTTCGTGCCTGTCGTGACCGGCGAGGCCGTGATCGCGGCGGTCACGGCGGTGCTGCTCCAGGTGATGATGCTCGCGCTCCTCTGCGCGACCGCGGTGACCGTGCGCCCCCACTGGGTGGTGTAGCTCGCGAAGGCCTCGCCCTTCTTGGCGAGCTCCACCTCGTGGAACCCGGAGAAGACGCCGGTCAGCAGCGTCGTGATGTCCGCGTCGATGACCGCGTGCGTGCTCCCGCCGAGGACGACGCCCACGATGGTCACGGTGGTCGAGCCCACCCTGTGCTCGGCGGAGAACAGCAGATTGGCGCCGGCCCCGTCGAGGGTGCCGGTCTTGATGCCGTCGACCCCCTGGGAGCCGAGCAGGGCGTTCGTGTTGCTCAGGGCTCCCACATCGTGGATGGTGATCGACGCGGTGCTGACGATCGGCGCGATGACCGGATCGGCGAGGGCGAGTTCGCCGAGCCGGACCAGATCGGCTGTGCTCGCCGCATCCGCCGGGTCGATGCCGGTCGGATCGGTGATCGTCATCGAATCGAGCTTCTGGCTCGCCACCCACGCCCTGGCCGCCACGACGTAGGCGTCCATCGAGCCGAAGGCCCAGACCGCCAGGCTCGCGGCGTAGTTGTTGGCCGAATGGATGAGCGAAAGCTCCAGCAGTTCGTGCTCGGTGAAGACGAGCCCGGATCTCACCGTCGCGACGCTGCCGCCGAGCGCGAGGTAGTGGTGGTAGAGCGCGACATCCGCCGCGGTCATCGTCACGCGCGGACCCTCGGCGCCCACTGCGAGCGGTTTCGCCTGCAGCACGACGAGGGTTGTGACGACCTTGGTGATGCTCGCCATCGGCAGCGGAGCCGTCGAGCCGGATTGCGCCAGCAGGCCCTCGAAGCCGATCGCGCCCACGGCGGTGCCGCCGTAGCCGGGCATGGCCAGTCGTGCCGCGGCGGCCGGCGGCACCACGGGGTTCTCGAGCACCGCATCCGCCGCTTTCAGCGGAGCCAGCAGGGTCATCGGCAGGTAGAACGCGACGGCCAGCACCAGGGCGAGCGAGCCGAGCACGACGATCCGGCGACGGCGGTGGAGCTGTCGTCGGCTGGGCGGCATACTTGCGATGCTAGGCGCTAGATCCTGAGCGCCCAGAGTGCGACGGCGGAGGCGGCCGCGACGTTCAGCGAGTCCACGCCGCGCGACATCGGGATGGTCACCACGACATCGG
>WOYI010737156.1_pt1 | contig 11198 bp, 8 predicted proteins | sample 6423411 | NCBI WGS metagenome assembly WOYI01 (sample SAMN13441803, study PRJNA592873) | oil field metagenome | biome: oil field; feature: oil-well bore; material: oil-contaminated soil; isolation source: oil-contaminated soil from oil-well borehole | place: Germany: Wietze | collected 2016-10-18 ... | reverse complement strand
GCAACTGGTGCAGCTGCGCCAGGCCGAACTTGTCGGCGCGGCTGATGACGATGGTATTGGCCGTGGGCACGTCGATGCCGGTCTCGATGATGGTCGAACACAGCAGGATGTTGTAGCGCTGGGCCACGAAGTCGCGCATCACGCGCTCGAGCTCGCGCTCGGGCATCTGGCCGTGGGCCACGGCGATGCGGGCCTCGGGCAATATTTCTTCGAGCTTCTGGCGGCGGTTTTCGATGGTCTCCACCTCGTTGTGCAGAAAGTAGCACTGCCCGCCGCGCTTCAACTCGCGCAGCACCGCCTCGCGGATCACGCCCGTGCCCTCGTTGCGCACGAAGGTCTTGATGGCCAGGCGCCGCTGGGGCGCGGTCGCTATCACGCTCAGGTCGCGCAGGCCTTCGAGCGCCATGCCCAGCGTGCGCGGGATGGGCGTGGCGGTGAGCGTGAGCACGTCCACCTCGGCGCGCAGGGCCTTCATCTGCTCCTTGTGGCGCACGCCGAAGCGGTGCTCCTCGTCGATGATGAGCAGGCCCAGGTTGTGGAACTTGGTGGATTCGCTGAGCAGCTTGTGCGTGCCCACCACGATGTCCACCGTGCCGTCGCCGATGCCCTTGAGCGCGGCGTTGATCTCCTTGCCCGAGCGAAAGCGCGAGACCTCGGCGATCTTGACCGGCCACTTGGCAAAGCGGTCCACCAGCGTCTGGTAATGCTGCTCGGCCAGCAGCGTGGTGGGCGCAAGAAAGGCCACCTGCTTGCCGCCCGTGACGGCCACGAAGGCCGCGCGCAGGGCCACTTCGGTCTTGCCGAAGCCCACGTCGCCGCAGACCAGGCGGTCCATGGGGCGGGGGCTGATCATGTCCTGGATGACGGCGTGGATGGCGGCGTTCTGGTCGGCCGTTTCCTCGAAGCCGAAGTCGTTGGCGAAGGCCTCATAGTCCTGCGGCGAGTAGCGGAACGCATGGCCTTCGCGCGCGGCGCGGCGGGCGTAGATGTTGAGCAGCTCGGCGGCGGAGTCGCGCACCTGGCTTGCCGCCTTGCGCTTGGCCTTCTCCCACTGGCCGCTGCCCAGCTTGTGCAGCGGCGCCTCGTCGGCGGAGACGCCCGTGTAGCGGCTGATCAGCTGCAGCTGGCTCACGGGCACGTAGAGCACGGCCTTGTCGGCATATTCGAGGTGCAAAAACTCCTGCAGCGCGGGCGTGCCATCGGGGTTCCTGTTGCCCACATCCATGTTGACGAGGCCCCGGTAGCGGCCGATGCCGTGCGCGCTGTGCACCACGGGGTCGCCCAAGTTGAGTTCCGACAGGTCCTTGATGAGCGCTTCTACATCGCTCACCTGCTCTTGCTTCTTGCGCCGGCGCGTGGTGGGGCCGGCGGCGAAAAGCTCGGTCTCGGTCACGAAGTCGATGCCATCCTCGATCCAGCTGAAGCCCACGTTGAGCGCCGCCGTGGCAATGCCCACCTTCTCGGCGGCATCGCCCTGGAACGCGGCCAGCGAGTCGAAAGCCGGCGGGTTCAGTTGCGAAGCGCGTAAAAAGTCCAGCAGGCTCTCGCGCCGGCCATCGCTTTCGGCCAGCAGCAGCACGCGGTGCTGCGTATTGCGGATGTGGGCGTGCAGGCGGGCCAGCGGGTCTTCGGCGCCGCGCAGCACGGACAAATCGCCCAGTTTCTGGAATTGTGGGTTGTCGGCAATGTCTTCCACGCCTGGGCGCAGGGACAGCTGCGCATGCAGGTTGGCGCGTGTGTAGAACTGGTCGATGGACAGGAACAGCGACTCTGGCGGCAGCGCGGGGCGCTCCGGGTCGCCCTGGATCAGGCGGAAGCGGTCTTTGGTGTCCTGCCAGAAGCGCTGGAAGGCCGGCTCCAGGTCGCCGTGCAGCACCACGGTGGCCTCGCTTCCAAGATAGTCGAACACGGTGGCCGTTTCGTCGAAGAACAGCGGCAGGTAGTACTCGATGCCCGCCGCGGCCACGCCGTTGCCCATGTCCTTGTAGATGCGGCTCTTGGTGGGGTCGCCCTCCAGCATCTCGCGCCAGCGGCTGCGGAATTTGGCGCGCGCCGCATCGTCCATGGGGAACTCGCGCCCCGGCAGCAGGCGTACCTCGGACACGGGGTACAGGCTGCGCTGGCTGTCGGGGTCGAAGGTGCGGATGGAGTCGATCTCGTCGTCGAACAGGTCCACGCGGTAGGGCACGGGCGAGCCCATGGGAAAGAGGTCGATCAGCCCGCCGCGCACCGCGTATTCGCCGGGGCTCACCACCTGCGAGACGTGGCTATAGCCCGCCAGCGTGAGCTGGGCCTTGAACTTGGCTTCGTCGAGCTTTTGCTTGACCTGGAAGTGAAAGGTGTAGCCCGCCAGGAACGACGGCGGTGCGAGGCGGTACAGCGCCGTGGTGGCGGGCACCAGCACCACGTCCGCCCCCGTTGCACCATCCTTCTGGCTGATGCGCCACAGCGTGGCCAGCCGCTCGCTGATCAAATCCTGGTGCGGCGAGAAGGTGTCGTAGGGCAGCGTCTCCCAGTCGGGGAACAGCGCGCAGCGCAGCGTGGGCGCGAAGAACGCCATTTCCTCGATGAGGCGTTGCGCATCGGTGGCGTCGGCCGTGACGATGGCGGTCGTGCGGCCGCCAGCCTTGTCGCGTTCGGCCAGGCGGGCCAGCAGCAGGGCATCGGCGCTGCCCACGGGGCGGGGCAGGGTGAAACGTTTTCCGGGAGAGAGTTTTGGCAGTTCCATGCGGACGGTATCGTCTGGGCCTGCCGCATCCCCTGGGGCGCGAAGCGTGCACGGGTCGGATGGGTAGGCAATGGGAGATTTTAGAATGAGCGCCACATGACTGCTCCGCTGCTGCAACCACCACTTGCCCCCTTGTCCGCCCAGGGGCGTTTCTGGGCGCTGGTGCCCTGTGCGGGCATGGGCTTGCGCGCCGTGCCCCCTGACGCCGCGTCCGGCGCGGCATCGGCGGCCCCGGCCCTGCCCAAGCAATACCACCTGGTGGCAGGGCACCCCATGGTCATGCACACCCTGGCGGCCTTTGCGGGCGTGGGCCGTTTGCTGGGCACGCTGGTGGCGGTGGCGCCGGGGGACCATTTTCTGGACGCCTACGCCCACCCCGCGTTTTTCACGGTGGAATGCGGCGGGCCCACGCGTGCGGATACCGTGCTGGGCGGCTTGCGCGCCCTCATGGAGCGCGGGGCCAGGCTCGACGACTGGGTGCTGGTGCATGACGCCGCGCGCTGCCTGGTGACGTCCGCGCAGATCGACACCCTGATCGACACCTGCCAGCACGACGGCGTGGGCGGCCTGCTGGCGCACAAACTGTCCGACACGCTTAAAACATCGATTGACGGACCCGGTGGCGTGCGCGTGGCCTCCACCGTGGACCGCAGCGACAAATGGCTGGCGCAGACACCGCAGATGTTCCGCATGGGACCGCTCAAGGCAGCCATCGAGCATGTGGGCTCGGGCGCCACCGACGAAGCCAGTGCCATGGAGGCAATGGGCCTGCACCCGCGGCTGGTGCCGGGCGGGGCGCAAAATTTCAAGGTGACCTACCCGGACGATTTTGCCCTGGCGGCCGCCGTGCTGGCGCAGCGGGCGCACGGCGCCACGCTCGATCGCTTTGGTGGCGCGCGCGGGCAGGCGGCGCCGGCATTTGACAAAAAGACCATGTTTTGAGGGCCCTCGCGGGCGAAGGTGATTCGATGAATTTCAGGATTGGCGAAGGCTGGGACGTGCACGCGCTGGTGCCCGGGCGCCGGCTGGTGATTGGCGGTGTGGAAATCGCCCATTCCATGGGCCTGCTGGGCCATTCGGATGCGGATGTGCTGCTGCATGCCATCACCGATGCCTTGCTGGGGGCGGCTGCCCTGGGTGATATCGGCAGCCATTTTCCGGACACCGACGCAGCATTTCGCGGCGCCGACTCGGGCGTGCTGCTGGCAGAGGCGGCGCGCCGGGTGCGTGCGGCGGGCTACGAGATTGGCAACATCGACAGCACGGTGGTGGCGCAGGCGCCGCGCCTTGCCGCCCATATTCCTGCCATGCGCCGGTGTATCGCGGCTGCTGTGGGCGTGGGCGAAGCGCAGGTGAACGTCAAGGCCAAGACCGCCGAACGCCTGGGCCCCGTGGGCCAGGGGCTGGCCATGGAGGCGCGGGCGGTGGCGTTGCTGTTCAAGGCCTGACAGTGCATGCGTGGGTGGCGGGCGGGCGGGGCGGTTCGCGAACGCCGCGCCCTGGCGATCACGCCGGATCCGAGATCGTGAACACGTTCTGAAAAGGCAATGATCGCCGCGTGCCGCCGGCGGTTCTGGCCGTGTGCCCGACGGGACTCAGTCCATGTGCCCCTCGGCCCGGCGGCGCGGAAGTTGCCGCTTGATGGCGGGCCGCTGCAGACGTTGCTTGGGGTCTTCGCCATCGGGCATGTTGATGGCCCGCTGCAGCTGGATATGGGCCACCAGGCCGCCGGTGCTGGAGTTGGCCAGCGCAAAGATGCCGCCCATGCGTTGCACCGTCTTGTCCACGATCGACAGGCCCAGTCCGGCACCTGCGGCTGCCGTGCGCGCTGAATCACCGCGAAAGAACGGCTTGGTCAGGTTGGACAACTGCTCGGGCGGCACGCCGGGGCCGTGGTCGCGCACCTTGATCAGCACCCAGTTTTCGCGGCCCTTGGCTGCGATGTCCACATGGGTGACGGCAGTGTCCACCGTCTTGCCGTAGCGGCGCGCGTTCTCCAGCAGGTTGGAGATCACGCGGGCGAGCTCCACCTCGTCGGCCAGCACATTCAGGTCTTCGGGAATGGCCATGGTGATCTGCAGCTCGCGGTGGTCCTGCACCGCATAGACACAGGACGACACCACGCCGTGCAGGTTGACGGGGGCGAGCGTGACATGGTCGGGGCGGGCGTAATCCAGGAATTTGTCGATGGTGGCATCGAGCTGCACGATGTCGGCCACCATGTGTTCGCGTGCAATTTCGTCTACCACGCTCATTTCGGTTTCGAGCCGCAGCCGCGCCAGGGGCGTGCGCAGGTCGTGCGAGATGCCGGCCAGCATGACGGCACGGTCCTGCTCCAGCTTGGCGAGTTTTTGCGCCATGCGGTTGAAGCCGATGTTCACCTCGCGGATTTCGCTGGTCACCGCTTCTTCATCCAGACGGCTGGCGGCAAAGTCGCCATCGCGCACGCGGTTGGCGGCATACGACAGCTGCTTGAGCGGCTGGTTGATCAGCCGCGCAATGGCGGCGGCGCCGGCCAGGGACAGGGCGCCTACCGTGATCAGCCAGATCAGCCAGGTGCGACCGCCGGCCGGGCTGAAGCGCGAGCGGTCCATCAGCAGCCAGTTGGGGTCGCCATTGATGTTGAAGCCGACCCACAGGCCGTTTTCGCCGTTGACGTTCTGGGCCACGATGGTGTCCGGGCCCAGGCGCTTGGTGAGTTCGTCGGTGAGGCGGTTGCCCAGCGTGGTGTTGTCGAGCAATGTGAATTTGTCGCCCGGCTCGCGCGGCAGGATGCGCACTCCCTCCTGGTCGGCCATGGTCTTGATGAGCGACACGCGCGCGATGGCATCAGCGTGCACCAGGGCCGCGCGGCTGAGGTTGACCAGCGAGGCTATCTGCTGGGCCGTGTGCAGCGTGCGCGGCTCGAATTCCAGGGCGCGCAGCGTCTGCAGCCAAGCCAGGATGCAGCCTATCAGCAGCAGCGCCAGCAGAAAGAAGGTGCGCCAGAACAGGTTCAGCCCCACACGCGCGCGCTGCTCGCGCGCGCGCCGCAAGGATTCGAGCGGCGCGGGGCTGGTGGCGTCGGATGGGGCATTCACGGGCTGCCGGAGCGTAGACGCCGACGGGCCTTCGGGTTTGCGCATGAACAGATCAACTCGTTCCGTCCGGTACGAAAACATAGCCCACGCCCCACACGGTCTGGATATAGCGCGGCGCAGCAGCATCGATCTCCACCAGCTTGCGCAGGCGCGACACTTGCACATCGAGGCTGCGGTCAAAGGGCTCGAACTCGCGGCCGCGTGCCAGCAGCGCCAGCTTTTCACGCGACAGCGGCTGGCGCGGGTGGCGCACCAGGGCCTTGAGCATGGCGAATTCGCCGGTGGTCAGCGGCAGCTCTTCGCCGTTGCGCTGCAGCGCGCGCGTGCCCAGGTCGAAGGTGAAGGGGCCGAAGGTGACCACCTCGTTGTCGCCCGATGGGGCGCCGGGTGCCTCTTGCACGGGGCGGCGGCGCAGCACGGCGTGCACGCGCGCCAGCAGCTCGCGGGGGTTGAAGGGCTTGCCCAGGTAGTCATCGGCGCCCACTTCAAGGCCCACGATGCGGTCCACATCCTCGCCCTTGGCGGTGAGCATGATGATGGGCGTGCGGTCATTGGCGGCCCGCAGCCGGCGGCAGATCGACAGGCCGTCTTCGCCAGGCATCATCAGGTCGAGCACGATGAGGTCGACCGTTTCGCGCAGCAGCAGACGGTTCAGGGCCTTGCCATCTTCGGCGACCATGACTTCAAAGCCCTCCTGGGTCAGGTAGCGGCGCAGCAGATCGCGGATGCGTGCATCGTCGTCCACCACCAGAATCTTGTCGGTACGGTTGGTTGTTGTGGCCATGGTGATTGCGGGTCCAATTTGTAACAGGGCCAATTCTGACCAGCTTCAGCCCCGAAGTTCGGTTTTTTGCCCCTTGTCTGACCAAGTGTTACAAGTTTTGCCCTGGTGTGCAGGCCGCTCACGCACGCTTTACGCAGGCTGGCCGCGCAGCGGTTACTGTGGATGTCTGCGCGGCGCCGATGTGGCGCTGTGCGTTGGTCACAGGGAGGGTTCTGATATGAAGAATGCTATTCGTTTGATAGCTGCCAGCGCTTTTGCAGTATGCGCTGGAGCCGCTTTTTCTCAAAATTCCCTGGCAGCTGAGCCGCGCAATGTGGTGCAGCTGTCGGCCTCTGGCACGGTGGAGGTGCAGCAGGACCTGCTGGTGCTGGCGCTGTCCACCAGCAAGGAGGGCGCGGACGCGGCTGCCACGCAGGCGCAGCTCAAGCAGGCGCTGGATGCGGCACTGACCGAGGCCAAGCGCAATGCGCAGCCAGGACAGCTGGATGTGCGTACCGGCCCCTTCGGGCTGTACCCGCGCTACGGCAAGGACGGCAAGATCAATGGCTGGCAGGGCCGGGCCGAACTGGTGCTGGAGGGGCGTGACTTTGCCCGCATCACCGCCACGGCAGGAAAGATCCAGACCATGGCCGTCAGCCAGGTGGGTTTTGCCTTGTCGCGCGAGGCCCGCGCCCAGGTGCAGAGCGAGGCCCAGACCCAGGCCATCGAGCAATTCAAGGCGCGCGCCGCTGAATTGAGCCGCGGCTTTGGCTTTGCCAGCTACAGCCTGCGCGAGGTGTCCGTGAACAGCAACGAGATGACTCCCGGCCCCCGCCCGCGCGCCATCGCCATGGAGGCCAAATCGGCAGCCTTCGCCGATGCGCCGGTGCCGGTCGAGGCGGGCAAGGCGCAGGTGGTTGTCAATGTGTCCGGCTCGGTGCAGATGCGCTGAATCCGGCAAGAAATATGCTGGCATTTTTCAGGCATGAAAATGGCTTCTAACGCTTGTGTAATAAGCGCTAACAGCTATTAAAACAGGAGCAATCCTGCCGTTTTTAGGTTGAAATGCCGTGTTCTGCGGCCTTGGCGTCCAGCTGTTTTTGCACCAGCGGCGTCAGCACCCAGCCGGGGCAGATGGCGTTGCAGGTCACGCCGGTAACGAGTGCGGTTTTGCCTTTGAGCATGGGAATTTCGCCGAATGAATTACGATGCAACACAGCCATTATCGAACGCAGCCGCAAGATCCCGCACCATGATTGAACCTACGCTGAACTACGTACTTTGCCCTGGCGCCGCCTCCGAGGCGGGGCCCCATGCGCGCGCGCCAGGCAGCCCGCAAGCGCAGCATCGCATGGCGTACTGGGAGTGGAACGGCACGGGCAATCCGGCCCATCCTCATGTGGTGGTGTGCGTGCATGGCCTGTCGCGCCAGGGGCGGGATTTCGACACCCTGGCGCGCGCGCTGAGCCAGCATGCACGGGTCATCTGTCCCGACGTGGTGGGCCGTGGCCAGAGCGACTGGCTGGCCGACCCCGCCGGCTACCAGATTCCCCAATACGTGGCCGACATGCTGTCTTTGCTGGGCCACCTGCAGCAGCAGGCCCCGGTGCAGACGCTGGACTGGGTGGGGACCAGCATGGGCGGGCTGATCGGCATTGCACTGTGTGGCCAGCCGGGGTTGGGCGTGCCCGATGAGCCCCCCGCACCCGCCGGCGTGTCTGCCACCGGCGTGGGCAGCATGTGGCCGCTGGCCGTGCCGGTGCGCCGGCTGGTGCTCAATGATGTCGGGCCTGCCATCGAATGGCAGGCCTTGCAGCGCATCGGCCAGTATCTGGGGGCTCCGGTCCGCTTTGATTCGCTGCAGCAGGCGGCCGATGCCCTGTGGGCCACTTCGTCGAGCTTTGGCCCTCACACTGCAGAGCAGTGGCTGGAACTGTCGCGGCCCATGGTGCGGGCCTTGCCAGGCGGCGGCCTGGGGCTGCATTACGACCCCGCCATTGCACAGGTCTTTCGGGCCACGACGCCCGAGGCCTCTGCCGCCGGTGCGCTGCAGCTGTGGCAGCTGTATGACCGCATCCAGGCGCGCACGCTGCTGCTGCGCGGCGCGCAGTCCGATCTGCTGGCACCAGAAACCGCCCAGGCCATGGCGCGCCGCGGGCCGCGGGCCAAGCTTGTGGAATTCGAGGGCGTGGGGCACGCTCCCACCTTGATGGCGCAAGACCAGGTGACGGCCGTCACGGACTTTCTGCTGGCCCCCGACGAAACGGTGGCCGCATGAAAACGCTCCCTGCGGCAGCCGCGGCGCATGCACCTGCTGCCGACACGCTGCCGCAACTCATTGCCGCAACGGCCCACACATTGCCGGAGCAGGTCAATGCCCTGGCGCGCGCGCGCGCCTTTGCCGAACCCCTCATGGCGGGCGAGACGCTCGATTCCGGCGAGAACACGCTGGCCCATGCGGACGCCGTGGCCGCCATCCTCAAAACCATCGGGGGGTCAGAGGCCATGCAGGCGGCCAGCTACCTGGTATATGCCTGCGGACACCTGAACAAGCCCCAGGAGGTGATCGCCAAGGCTTTTGGCGACAACTTTGCGGCCCTGGCGGTGGAAACCACCAATCTCATGCGCGTGCAACGGCAGGCGCGTGGCGCCCAGCAGGTGGACGACCCGGCGGTGCAGACCGAGAACGTGCGCAAGATGCTGCTGGCCTTCTCGCGCGACCTGCGCGTGGTCATGCTGCGCCTGGCGTCCCGCCTGCAGACGCTGCGGTTCCATGCCGCCAGCAAGCGCCCGGTGTCGCCCAGCCTGGCGCGCGAATCGCTGCAGGTGTTTGCCCCGCTGGCCAACCGGCTGGGCATCTGGCAGGTGAAATGGGAACTGGAGGATCTGTCCTTCCGCTTTCTGGAGCCCGAGACCTACAAGGAAGTGGCACGCCTGCTCGACGAAAAACGCGGCGAGCGCGAGGTCTACATGGAACAGCTGCGCACGCGGCTGGAGTCGGAACTGCGCGCGCGCAGCATCAGCGCCAGCGTGCAGGGGCGTCCCAAGCATATCTACAGCATCGTCAAGAAGATGCGCGGCAAGTCGCTCAATTTCGACCAGGTGCTCGATATCCGGGCGCTGCGCGTGGTGGTGCCCTCGGTCAAGGATTGCTATGCCGCCTTGAGCTGGGTACATGAGCAGTTCACGCCCATCGTGGAGGAGTTCGATGACTACATCGCGCGCCCCAAGCCCAATGGCTACCAGTCCTTGCACACCATCGTCCGCGACGCCGCTGGCAAGCCCATCGAAATCCAGATCCGCACCCAGGCCATGCACGACCATGCCGAGCACGGCGTGGCAGCGCATTGGGCCTACAAGGAGGCGGGCAGCAAGGGCTATGCGGGCGTGTCGGCCAGCGGCGAATACGATGCCAAGATCGCGGTGCTGCGCCAGTTGCTGGCATGGGAGCGCGATCTGGTCGGAGCAGCACAAAACAGCGGCCTGTTTGACGACCGCATCTACGTGCTGACCCCCGACGCCGCTGTGGTCGAGCTGCCCCGCGGCGCCACGCCCGTGGACTTTGCCTATGCCGTGCACACGAGTCTCGGCCACCGCTGCCGCGGCGCCAAGGTCGACGGCGCCATGGTGCCGCTCAACACGCAGCTACAGAACGGCCAGACCGTGGAAATCACCACCGTCAAGGAAGGCCGCCCGTCACGTGACTGGCTCAATGCCGAACTGGGCTACCTCACCAGCAACCGGGCCAAGGCCAAGGTGCGCGCCTGGTTCAACGCCCAGGCCACCCACGAAACGGTGGCCCGGGGACGTGAGGCGGTTGAAAAGCTGCTGCAGCGCGAAGGCAAGACGGCCATGAAGCTGGACGACCTGGCGGTGCAACTGGGGTTCAAGTCGGCCGACGCGCTGTTCGAGGTGGTGGGCAAGGACGAGTTTTCGCTGCGCAGCATCGAAACCCTTCTGCGCCCGCCTGAGCCCGTGCTGCAGCCCGACGATTACCTGCTGCTGAAAAAGACCCGCACCAACGCATCCGCCCCCAGGGGTGGCGTGCTGGTGGTGGGAATCGATTCGCTCATGACCCAACTGGCCAAATGCTGCAAGCCTGCGCCACCCGACGATATCCGCGGCTTTGTCACCCGTGGCAAGGGCGTGAGCGTGCACCGTGCAGACTGCAGCAATTTCCGGGAGATGGCGGCGCGCAGCAGTGAGCGGGTGATCGAAGTCGAATGGGGTGTGCCCAAATCCGCTGCAGGTGCTGCGGTATATCCCGTGGACGTGGCGGTGGAGGCAGCCGACCGCCAGGGCTTGTTGCGCGATATCTCGGAAGTGTTCGCGCGGGAGAAGACCAACGTCGTCGGCGTGCAGACCCAGTCGGTCAAGGGAACTGCCTGGATGACGTTCACTGTCGAAGTCGCCAATTCAGGACGTCTCAACAAGGTGCTGGCGATTGTCGCCAGTGTGGCGGGCGTGCGGTCGGCGCGGCGACGCTGACCTGCCTTGCCGCCATCTGGGCTGACGATTGCGCTGATTTTCCGTGGGCGTTCAAAACGGGGTTTTTTTGCTGCTACAATCACTTTCTCGAATACAAACAGGCGCGTAGCTCAGCTGGTTAGAGCACCACCTTGACATG
>WOYI010338406.1_pt1 | contig 11202 bp, 9 predicted proteins | sample 6423411 | NCBI WGS metagenome assembly WOYI01 (sample SAMN13441803, study PRJNA592873) | oil field metagenome | biome: oil field; feature: oil-well bore; material: oil-contaminated soil; isolation source: oil-contaminated soil from oil-well borehole | place: Germany: Wietze | collected 2016-10-18 ... | reverse complement strand
TGATGACGCTGCATGCCACCAGCCGTCCGCTGCGCCGCGCCGCCGACCTGGCCGGCAACGACCCGCGCGTCAAGGACCTGCTGTACTTCGCGCTGCTGGAGCGCGGCATCTACATGGCGCGGCGCGGCATGGTGGCGCTGTCACTGCCCTTCGGCGATGCCGAGGCCGATCAGTTCGCCGCCGCGCTGGACGACGCGCTGGCGCAGCACCAGGCCGTGCTGCCGGCGTCGAGCTGATCGACATAGGCGCCGCCCAGCCGCGGCGCGTGCTGCAGGCCCAGGCGCAGCAGCCAGCCCTCGGCGATGGCGCGGCCCTCGTCGTCGGACTGGCCCTCGCGCAGCACCACTTCCATCTCGATGAAGTCGCCCAGCCCTTCGACACGGTCGAGGTGCAGCCGCGTCTGCCCCAGCATCAGCAGCCAGCGCCGCTTGCGCACACGGCCGCGCACGCCGCAGCCGCGCGCCAGCGCCTCGCGCAGCGCCGCGGCATCGGCCACCGGCACGCGCACGTAGTCGGAAGGCCGCGCTTCGGTGCCGTCGCCGCGGTGATAGTGGATCAGCTCGGCGCTGCCATCGCCGAACCGGCGCAGCTTGAGCCGGCCGTGGGCGGCGTGGAAGAAGCTGTCGTCCTGTTCGATCAGTTCGGGCTCGCCGTCGGCCAGCGCGCGCGCCTGCGGCAACAAGGCCTCGATGCCGTCGATGCGGGCCTTGATCTCGATGTTGCGCGGCATGGCGGCGGCCGGGGCTTTGACCCGGCGCAAGGCTGGACGGGACGACGAGCCTAGCATTGGCGCCCGGCCCGCAAGGAGACGATGGATGGGTGCCCGCAAGCTTTCGCCCGGCGAACTGGCCGTGCATTGCGATGCCGCGACGCTGCGGCTGGACGACGCGTGCACGGCCGCGCCGGCCGAGATCGTGGGCCAGGAGCGCGCACGCGCCGCGGTCGAGTTCGGAATCACCATGCGCCATGCCGGCTACCACCTGTACGTGATGGGTCCGCCGGGCTCGGGCAAGCGCAGCCTGGTGCGCCAGGCCATCGACGCCCACCTGGCGCACGACGGCGTGCAGCGCAGCGACTGGGTCTACGTCAACAACTTCGAGGCGCCGCACCGGCCGATCGCGCTGCCGCTGGCGCCGGGCCGCGGCGCGCAGTTGCGCGACCACATGCGCGCGCTGGTCGAGGAGCTGCGCAGCACCATTCCCGCCGCCTTCGAGTCGGAGGAATATGCGGCCGAGCTGGAACGGCTGAACACCGACTTCAAGGAGCGCGCCGAGCGCGGGCTGCTCGAGGTCAGCAGCGAGGCGCAGAAGAACGGCCTGCTGATGATCCGCACGCCGGTGGGCTTCACCTTTGCGCCGCGCAAGGACGGCGAAGTGATGTCGCCGCAGGAGTTCGAGGCGCTGCCGCAGGCCGAACGCGAGCGGCTGCAGGCCGCGGTGCAGCAGTTGCAGGACAAGCTGGTGCATGTGTTGCGCGAATCGATGCGCTTGCGCAAGGAGCACGCCGACCGGCTGCGCACGCTGAACCGCTCGACCACGCAGCTGGCGGTGGACCATGCGGTGGACGAGACCAAGGCGCGCTATGCCGACCTGCCGGCGGTGGCCGCGTACCTGGAGGCGGTGCGCGCCGCGGTCATCGACAACGCCGACGCCTTCCGTTCGCACGAAGACGCCGATGCCCATGTGCTGGCCGCGCAGCAGGGGGAGCTGGCGCGCTACGAGATCAACCTGGTGGTCGATGCCGGCGGCAGCGACGGCACGCCGGTGGTCGATGCCGACCTGCCCTCGGTGCAGAACCTGGTGGGCCGGGTCGACCACATCGCGCAGTTCGGCATGCTCGTCACCGACTTCCGCCACATCAAGGCCGGGCTGCTGCACCGCGCCAATGGCGGCTACCTGCTTGTCGACGCCATCAAGCTGCTGACGCAGCCCTTCGCCTGGGCCGCGCTGAAGCGCGCGCTGCTGGGCAGCGAGATCCGCATCGAATCGATGGCCGAGATGTTCAGCATGGTCTCGACGGTGCAGCTCGAACCGCAGCCGATTCCGCTGGACGTGAAGGTGGTGCTGTTCGGCGAGCGCATCATCTGCCGGCTGCTGCAGGACAACGACTCCGAGTTCGACAAGCTGTTTCGCGTGGTCGCCGACCTGGGCGACGACCTGCCGCGCGAAGCCGCCACGCAACGCGCGCTGGCGCTGGCCCTGGCCGGCCGGATGCGCGACCGGGCGCTGCTGCCGCCCAGCGCGGCAGCCCTGGCCAGGCTCATCGACCACGGCGCGCGGCGCAGCGGCGACGCGACCCGGCTCAGCGCCAGCGTGCGCACGCTGCTCGACGTGGCCACCGAGGCCGACCACCTGGCGCGGCGCACGTCGGGCACGCAGGTCGGGGCGGCCGACGTGGCCGCGGCCATCGCCGCGCGGCGCGAGCGCGCCGCCCGCGTCGACGAGCGCGTGCGCCAGGCGATGCTGCGCGACATCCTGTCCATCGCCACGGCCGGCGAGCGCGTCGGCCAGGTCAACGGCCTGGCGGCCTACGAGGCCGGCGGCGAGACCTTCGGCGCGCCGTCGCGCATCAGCGCCACCACGCGCCTGGGCAACGGCCAGGTGGTGGACATCCAGCGCGAAACCAGCATGGCCGGCCCGGTGCATGCCAAGGGCGTGCTGATCCTGTCGTCGTTTCTGGCGGCGCGCTTCTCGCGCTTCCAGCCGCATTCGATCGTCGGCAGCCTGGTGTTCGAGCAGACCTACGGCCTGGTCGAGGGCGACAGCGCATCGCTGGCCGAGCTGGTGGCGCTGATGAGCTCGATCGGCGACCTGCCGCTGCGCCAGGGCCTGGCCGTCACCGGCTCGGTCGACCAGTTCGGCAACGTCCAGGCGGTCGGCGCGGTGAACGAGAAGCTCGAAGGCTTCTTCGACCTGTGCGCCGCGCGCGGCCTGGACGGCACACACGGGGCCATCGTGCCGCACAGCAACGCGGCGATGCTGATGCTGCGCGACGACGTGATCCAGGCCGTGGCCGAGGGCCGCTTTGCGGTGTATGCCGTGCGCACGGTGGACGAGGCGCTCGAATTGCTGACCGGCCTGCCCGGCGGCGACGGCACCCGGCCGCGCGACGACACCGTCAACGGCCGCATCGCCAAGCGGCTGCGTGAATACGCCGATCTGCGCACCGGCACGCGGCGCTTGCGGCACCGCGGCACGTCGCGCACCGCGCGTTCGCCCGGCGCCGGCAGTGGGTCCGGGAGCGAGTCATGAGCACGGCGCGGCGCGCGCAGGGCGATGCGCGGGGGCCGCAGCCCGAACCCGCCGCGGCCGGCGGCGCGCGCGTGCTGGCCTTGCTGGACGATGCGGCCTGCGGCGCCGAGCTGCTGGAGCTGGCCTCGCCGCTGGCGCGCGAGATGCAGCGCGAGCTGTCGGTGGTGTACGTGCAAAGCACGCGCTCGCTGGTCGCCGCCGCACTGCCCTTCACCCAGGTGCTGCCGCACGGCGGGCTGCAATGGATGCCGCTGCAGCCCGGCGATGTCGAGCAGGGCTTTCGTGCGCACGAAGCCCGACTGCGGCAGTTGACCGCGCGCGTCGCGCTGCGCGATGCGCTGCACTGGTCGCTGCGCGTGATGCGCGGCAGCCTGGGCGAGGCGGCCGCGCAGTTGCAGGCCGAATCGGACCTGCTGCTGCTGGCACGAACCCCGCCCTTGCAGCCGCGCGGCTCACGCAGCGCGCCGCCGCCGCGGCGCCGGCCGGTGGTGGCCACGCTGGGCGATGGCGGGGACGCCGACCGGCGTGCGCTGCAGGTGGCCACGCAACTGGCGCGTGCGCTGGCCGGCGTGGTCGAGGTGGCCCACATCGACCACGGCGCCGCGCGGCCGCTGGCGCTGGCGCTGGCGCACTGCGACGTGCTGGTGCTGCCGCGTGCGGCCTTCGATGCTGCCGCGCTGGCGCGGCTGCGCTGCCCGGTGCTGCTGGTCGGCTGACGCGGCGCGCAGCGGCGCCTCGCGGCGCCGAAGTCGTCACGCGCGCAGCCGGCGTCCCAGGTAGGCGACGATGGCGTCGAGCGTGGTCAGCCGCGCGTAGTCGGCTTCCGCGATGTCGACACCGAAGCGTTCATGGAAGCCGACGATGACGTTCAACCAGTCCATCGAGTCCAGGTCCACCTGCTCGCGCAGCGGCCGATCGGCGAGCAGCTCGTCGGGCTCGAGCTCGGGCGCAATGGCCTGGATCGCGGCGATCACGCCGTCGCGGATCTGCGCTTCGTCCATCGATGTGCTCCTCAAAGGGTTTCGGGGCGCTGCAACAGATCGCGCAGCCGCGCCAGGAACAGCGCGCCGCGGTGGCCGTCGCTGACGCGGTGGTCGGCGCACAGCGTCGCGGTCAGCGCCGGCATCGCGACGACGCTGCCGCCGTCGATCCAGGGCCGCTCGGCGGTGCGGCCGACGCCGACCAGCGCCACCTGCGGCGGGTAGATCACGCCGAACACCGCCTCGACGCCCTGGTCGCCGAGTTGGGTGACGGTGACGGTCGGATCCGACAGCTCCGAGCTGCGCAGCCCGCCGGCGCGGCAACGCCGCACCAGGTCGGCCAGTTCGCGCATCAGCAGGTCCAGCGGCTTGGCGGCGACATCGTGCAGCGCCGGCGCGATCAGCCCGCCGGCGCGCAGCGAGATCGCGACGCCGACATGCACCGCGGCGGACGGGCGGAAAGTGCCCGCTTCGAACACGCCGTTCAGCTCGGGGAAATCGCGCAGCGCCAGCGCCACCGCCTTCAGCGGCAGCACCGCCGGCAACAGCCGCTCGGTGACCGGCCGCTGCGCATTCGCGTCGCGCAGCCAGTCGAGCGCGCGGCGCATCGGCACCGGCTCGGCCAGGTAGTAGTGCGGGATCTCGCGCTTCGAGCGGCTCATCGCCGCGGCGATGGCCTGGCGCATCAGCGCCGGGTCGAAGCCGCCGCGCGCCATGCGCGCGGGCGTGGCCGGTACCGGCGGCGGCCGTGCGGCGGCGAGCTCGACATCGGCGAGCGTGACGGCGCCGTCGGCGCCGCTGCCGTTCAGCGCGTCGGCATTGATGCCGCACTCGGCCGCGCGCCGCCGCGCCGCCGGGCTGACCCGCGCGCGGGTGGCCGGCGCGGCAACGGCCGTTGCCGTTGCCGTTGCCGCGGGCCGGGGCGCAGCCGCCGCAGTAGCGACCGGCTCGGCCGCCGCCACTGCGGGCAGCGCCGCGCTCGCCTCGCCGGGCGCGCGCACCTGGGCGAGCACCGCCCCCACCGGCAGTTCCTGCCCGAGCGGCACGAGCTCGTCGATCACACCGTCCAGGAAACACTCGACGTCGATCGCGCCCTTGTGCGTCTCGACCACCGCGACCACGTCGCCCGGCCGGACGCGGTCGCCCGGCTTGGCCAGCCACTCGACGACCTTGCCGGTTTCCATGTCGGCGCCGAGCGACGGCATCGTGAACTCGGCCATGGTCAGCCCCGCTTCGGCACGATCGAGCGCACTGCAGCGACGATGGCGTCGACGCTGGGCAGCGCGGCCTCCTCCTGGTGCGCGGCATAGGGCACCGGCACCTCGCGGCTGCACACGCGCTTGATCGGCGCGTCGAGTTCGTACAGCGATTCCTCGGCCAGCCGGGCAGCGATCTCGGCCGAGATCGACCCGCTCTTCCAACCCTCGTCGACGATCACCACGCGGCGCGTGCGCTGCACCGAGGCGACGATCGTCGGCATGTCGAGCGGGCGCAGCATGCGCAGGTCGATGACCTCGGCCTCGGTGCCGTCCTTCTCAAGAATGTCCGCCGCGGCGAGGCACTTCGGCAGGCTGTTGCCGTAGGTGACGAGCGTGACCTCGCGCCCCGCACGGCGCACCTTGGCATGTTCGAGGTCGACCGCGGTCACGGCCGGGTCGAGCGGGCCTTCCGTGTTGTACAGCACCACATGCTCGAAGATCAGCACCGGGTTCGGGTCGGCCAGCGCCGCGGCCAGCATGTGGCGCGCATCCTCGACCGTGCCCGGCACCGCGACCTTCAAGCCCGGTATGTGCGCGTACCAGCCTTCGAGGCTGTGCGAGTGCTGCGCCGCCAGCTGGCGCCCGCCGCCGGTGGCCATGCGGATCACCAGCGGCACCGCGAACTGGCCGCCGCTCATGTGCGGCAGCGTCGCCGCGTTGTTCATGATCTGGTCGAGCGCGAGCAGGCTGAAGTTGCAGGTCATGACCTCGAGCAGCGGGCGCAGTCCCGCCAGCGCGGCACCGATCGCCAGCCCGGTGAAACCGTTCTCGGCCAGCGGCGTGTCGACGATGCGCTCGGGGCCGAATTCCTCGAGCAGGCCCTTCGTGACCGCGTAGCAGCCGCCGTACTTGCCGACGTCCTCGCCGAGCACGAAGCATCGCGGGTCGGCGTTCAGCGCATCGCGGATCGCCTGCCTGCAGGCTTCGCGGTAGCTGATGCGGATCGCGGGGGCGTTCATGGCGCGGCCTCCTGCACGACCTCGTCCATCAGCACGAAGCGCTCGAGCTCGTCCACCGCTTCCAGCGTGCCGGCCTCGGCGAAGGCGACGGCGCCATCGATCTCCGCCGCCACCTCGGCTTCGATCGCCTGCGCCTTGGCATCGCCGAGCTGGTGGTTCGCGACCATCCACGCGCGCAGCCGCTCGATCGGGTCGAGCTGCTTCCAGCCCTCGACCTCGCCGCGCGTGCGGTAGGCCTGGGTGTCGAACATCGAGTGCGCGCGGAAGCGATAGGTGCGCGCCTCGATGAAGAAGGGCCCCAGGCCGCCGCGCACATGCTCGGCGGCGCGCCGCACCGCGGCCTCGACCTGCACCGGATCCATGCCGTCCACCTGTTCGGCCGGCATGCGGTACGCGCAGGCCTTGCGCCAAATGTCGGTCTCGACCTCGCTGTCCGCGAGCGGCACGCCCATCGCATACAGGTTGTTCTCGCAGACGAACAGCAGCGGCAGGCGCCACAGCTGCGCCAGGTTCATCGTCTCGTGGAACACGCCTTCGCCGACCGCGCCCTCGCCGAAGAAGCAGGCGGTGACGCGGCCCGGGCGCAACCGCTTGTTGGCCAGCGCGATGCCGGCGGCCAGCGGCAGCCCGCCGCCGACGATCGCATTGCCGCCGTAGAAGCGGTGCTCGCGGCTGAACAGGTGCATCGAGCCGCCGCGGCCGCGGCAGCAGCCTTCGCGCTTGCCCAGCATTTCGGCCATCAGCGCGGCCATCGGCACGCCCCAGGCGAGCGCCTGGCCATGCTCGCGGTAGGTCGCCACGACCGCATCGCGCGAAGGATCGAGCGCGCTGGCCACGCCAACCGCCACCGCCTCCTCGCCGTCGTACAGGTGCAGGAAGCCGCGGATCTTCTGCGCCTGGTACAGCTCGACGCATTTCGATTCGAAGCGGCGGATGCGCAGCATCTGCCGCCACAGGTGCTGCAGGTGCGCGCGGTCGAGGTGGATCTTCTGCATCAGGCGCGCCTCACTTCTGTTCGTCGGATTCCAGCGTCGACAGGTCGCCCTCGGGCAGGCCGAGCTCGCGCGCCTTCAGCAGCCGGCGCATGATCTTGCCGCTGCGCGTCTTCGGCAGGTTCTGCCGGAAGTCGATGGCCTTCGGCGCCACCGCGGCGCCGAGCCGCTTGCGCGCGTGGCCGAGCAGCTCGCGCTGCAGCGCCTCGCTCGGCTCGATGCCGGCCTTCAGCGCGACGAAGGCCTTGACCACCTCGCCCACCGTCGGGTCGGGGATGCCGATCACGCCGGCCTCGGCCACCGCCGGGTGCTCGAGCAGCACGCTTTCGACCTCGAAGGGCCCGATCAGGTGCCCGGCCGACTTGATGACGTCGTCGGCACGGCCGACGAACCAGAAGTAGCCGTCGGCATCGCGCCGCGCCAGGTCGCCGCTGAGATACAGGTCGCCGGCGAAACACTTGCGGTAGCGCTCGTCCTGGCCGAGATAGCCACGGAACATCGCCGGCCAGCCGGCGCGCAGCGCCAGTTCGCCTTCGACATCGGGTTCGTTCACGGGCACGATCGCGCCGTCCTGCTTGCGCACGATCAGCGCCTCGACGCCGGGCAGCGGCTTGCCCATCGAGCCGGGCTTGATGTCCATCGCCGGGGTGTTGGCGATCATGATGCCGCCGGTCTCGGTCTGCCACCAGTTGTCGTGGATGGGCAGGCCCAGCACCTCCTTGCCCCACCACACGGCTTCGGGGTTGAGCGGCTCGCCCACGCTGGCGATGAAGCGCAGCTTCGGCAGGCGGTAGCGGCGCGCCAGCTCGGGGCCGGTCTTCATCAGCATGCGGATCGCCGTCGGCGCGGTGTACCAGACGGACACTTCCTGCGCCTGCAGCGTGCGGTACCAGCGCTCGGCATCGAACTCGGCCTCGTCGACGATGCTGGTCACGCCGTGCAGCAGCGGCGCGACGATGCCATAGGAGGTGCCGGTGACCCAGCCCGGGTCGGCGGTGCACCAGAACACGTCGTCCGGGTGCAGGTCGAGCGCGAAGCGGCCGGTGGCAAAGTGCGTCAGCGCCGCCGCATGCACATGCATCGCGCCCTTGGGCGTGCCGGTGGTGCCGCTGGTGAAGTGCAGCAGCGCCAGGTCTTCGGCGGTGGTTCGGGCCGGCGGGTCGGCATCGGGCGCGCGCGACATCCAGGCGTGGTAGTCCAGCGTGCCCGGGACCGCGCTGGCCGTGCCGCCCTCGCCGACGACGATGACCTGCTGCAGCGACGGCAGCCGCTCGCGGATCTTCTCGATCTTGCGCCGGTACAGCGCTTCGGTGGTGACCAGCACCTGCGCCTGCGCGATGCCGATGCGCGTGGCGATCGGCTCCGGGCCGAAGGCCGAGAACAGCGGCGTGACGACGCTGCCGTTCTTCAGGCTGCCGAGCACCGCCACGTACAGCGGCGCGATGCGCCCGGCCAGCACGAACACGCGCGCCCCGGCGCCGATGCCCAGCATGCGCAGGCCGTTGGCAAAGCGGTTCGTCTGCTGCCGCAGCTCGGCATAGCTCAGCGCCTGCTCTTCACCGTCGGCCCGCAGAAAGCGCAGCGCAACCCGATCTGCGCGCGGCCCCGTGGGATGGCGGTCGACGGCCAGGCGCGCGATGTTGAAGTCATCGGCCGGCGCGCCCAATTCGTCGCGCAGCCGGTCCCACGAAAACGCGGCGCGCGCTGCCTCGCCCGCGGCCAGGTTCGGCGTCACCTGCAGTTCGGCAGCAGTCTTGCGGATCAGGGCTTCGCGCATCGCAACAACTCCCAGGGGCCGCCCGGCGCAACGGCTCGATGCGCTGATGATGGGCATGCGGCGCGGCCGCGCCATGAGCAAACGCAAAGAAGCACGGCTTTGTTATGGGCGCACGCCCAGGAAGGGCTCGAGCGCCTGGGCATCCACCGCCGCCAGCGTCTGGCGCGCCAGGTCGGACAGCAGATGGGCGACGGCCGGCGTTGCCACGTCGATGCCCAGCCCGGCCTGGCTCGGCCAGGGCGCGTCGATGCGCAGGTAGCGCGCGCTCAGGCGGTCTTCCATCATCGCCATCACATGCTGCTGCTGCACCGAGATCAGCGTCAACAGCAGCCGCCCGTCGCTGAGCCAGCCGACCGCGCCATCGTCGCTTTCGGCACCGCCGGCCGGCTGGTAGCCTGCGGTGGCGGTGCCCAGCGACAGCATGCGCACCTTCGAGGCGCCGACCTTCATGAAATGCTCGGCCTCGTGCAGCGCCACCAGGTCGGGCGCCACTGCGAACATGCCGCCGTCGGCGTAGAGCGCATCGCCGATGCGCACCGCCGGGAAGTAGGCCGGCGCTGCGCTGGTGGCCATGGCCACGTCGACCGCGCGCACCGTCTCGTCGCCGCGCGAGGCCTCGCTGTGCGGCGTCTTGAACACCTTGGTCAGGCTGCGCGTGACGTTGACCGCGGGCACGACGATGTTGTGCCTGGCCTCGGCCAGGACGCGCTGGTCGAGCGCGTCGGCCAGCGCCCGACGCAGCGCCTCGCCGTTGTACTTGGGCCCCAGCACCGAGCGGCCCAGGTCGAGCATGCGCCCCACCGCGCCGCTGGGCAAGGCCCGCGCCGAGAACACCTGACTGCCCTTGTTGACGAAGATGTCGACGATGGTCTGCATCGGCACCTCGAAGGCCAGGCCGACGGCCAGGATGCCGCCCACCGAGGTGCCGGCGATCAGGTCGAAGCGCCGGCCCAGCGGTTCGCCGATGCGCTTCTCCAATTCGGCCAGCACGACCGCGGTGAACAGGCCAAGATAGCCGCCACCGGCCAAGGCCAGGATGCGCATGCCGTCCGCGGCGGCCATCGGGTCTCCTTCATGCAATGCCGCTGCCGACGGGCAGCGGCGTGGCGCGATCGTGCAGCACGCGACGGCAGCGAGGATTGATCCTCCGCAACCCGGCAGCCGCCGGGGCGCCTCGCGGCGGCGTGGCACACAATGCAGCCGGAGCCCGCGAACGTGAACGACGCCACCGACTTCTTCGACCTCTACGGCCACGGCTTCGCCCGCGTGGCGGTGGCGGTGCCGCGCTGCCGCGTCGCCGACCCGGGTTTTAATGCCGGGCAGAGCATCGCACTGCTGCAGCAGGCCGCTTCGCGGGGCGCCGCGCTGGTGCTGTTTCCGGAGCTGGGCTTGTCGGCCTACAGCTGCGACGACCTGTTCCACCAGCGTGCGCTGCTCGACGGCTGCGAGGCGGCGCTGGCGCGCATCGTCGTGGCCAGCGAAAGCCTGGCGACGGTGGCCGTGGTGGGGCTGCCGCTACGCGTGGACCATTCGCTGTTCAACTGCGCGGCCGTCGTGCACCGCGGCCGGCTGCTGGGCGTCGTGCCGAAGACCTACCTGCCGAACTACGGCGAGTTCTACGAGGCCCGTCAGTTCAACCCTGCCGATCATGCGCAGAGCACCGAGATCCGGCTGCTCGGCCAGACCGTGCCCTTCGGCGCGGCGCTGCTGTTCGAGGCGCAGGATCTGGCGGACTTCCGCTTCCATGCCGAGATCTGCGAGGACCTGTGGGTGCCGATCCCGCCGTCGTCGTATGCCGCGCTGGCCGGCGCGACGCTGCTGCTGAACCTGTCGGCTTCGAACATCACGGTGGGCAAGTCGGCCTACAGGCATGCGCTGGCGGCGTCGCAGTCGGCGCGCTGCCTGGCGGCCTATCTTTATTCGTCGGCGGGCCAGGGCGAATCGACCACCGACCTGGCCTGGGACGGCCAGTCGCTGATCTGCG
>WOYI010261148.1_pt2 | contig 11205 bp, 7 predicted proteins | sample 6423411 | NCBI WGS metagenome assembly WOYI01 (sample SAMN13441803, study PRJNA592873) | oil field metagenome | biome: oil field; feature: oil-well bore; material: oil-contaminated soil; isolation source: oil-contaminated soil from oil-well borehole | place: Germany: Wietze | collected 2016-10-18 ... | reverse complement strand
CTGCGATTCAGCGGAAAGCTATAAGAACCCATAACAGCCCGATGGAACCTCAAACTCCTTTCCGTCATTCTTTTACCGTGATCGCCCCCGGAAGAGTCAACCTTCTGGGTGAGCACATCGATTACAATGACGGGCCGGTCCTTCCCGTGGCGATTGACCGGACCCTGAACCTGGAAATCACCCCCCTTGAAGCAAACCTAATCGAACTGCACGCGCTGGATTTGCACCAGTCCTGTACCTTCAGCCTGTCTGAATTGGCACAAAAGACGGACCTGACCGGCCAGCCGCTGCCACGCTTTGCCCTGTACCCCGCCAGCGTCGCCTGGGCTCTCCAACGCGCCGGCTATCCCGTTCATGGGCTGCGGGCCACTTACCGATCTCAAATTCCCATGGGGTCAGGATTAAGTTCGTCTGCTGCCGTTGAGGTCGGCTTCGCTCAGGCTTTCATGGCCCTGGGTGATTGGAACGTGGATTTGATGACCCTGGCGCAGCTGACTCAGGAAGGTGAAAACCAGTATGTCGGTGTGCACTCAGGGATCATGGACCAGTTTGCCTGCCTTTTCGGTCAGGAACAGCATGCGCTCTATCTGGATACCCGCTCATTGGAATGGGAGCCCATTCCCCTGCCCGCAGATGTCGCTATCGTTGTCGCCGATTCCCAGGTGCCGCGTGAACTGGCCGGGTCAGTATATAATGACCGCCGACAAGCCTGCCAGGAAGCCGTCCACCTTCTGCAAATGAGCTTGCCGGGGATCAAATCACTGCGAGACGTCACCGTGGGCGACTTCAACCGCTTTGCAGACAAACTGCCAGTTGTGATCCGCAAACGCGCCCAGCATGTTGTGGAAGAAATCGCCCGGGTGGAAGAATCCGTAAAACTGCTCAAGCAGGGCAATGTGACCGGCTTTGGCGCATTGATGGTCACCGGGCACGAAAGCCTGCGCGACCTTTACGAGGTCAGCACACCCGAACTGGATGCCCTGGTAGAAATTGCCGTCCGACAGCCCGGTTGTTACGGTGCAAGGCTGACCGGGGCAGGTTTTGGCGGCTGCACGGTCAACCTGGTGCGGGAAGAAAACGTCGCCGACTATATCGACTCCCTCACCCAGGAATATGCAAAACTGACCGGAAAGAAGGCCAGGCTCTACCACTGCCACGCCGCCCGGGGAGCGCATGTAATTTAATTTCCATTCGCTTTGCTATCAAGACGCCGCGGGGAGGCGTGCTTTTTGCTGTTTTAATCACGAGATTTTCATACAAAAAGCGGCGTTGCCTGCAACACCGCTATGAAAGCCAGTTTATATTACATCTATTTCAATCGAGCTGAGGTAAATAACAACAGCGCTATCCCAAACACGCTCACGGCCACCAGGCCGATTCCCACCCATAACGTATCACCGCTAAAAAGGTTCGTCAGGAAATTTCCGCGGCTCCTCGCTTCTTCAGTCGGGGTAGGAGTCTCCTCCACATGAGTGGCTGCTACGGCAGGCGTCGCCTGGTGGGTAGGGGTTGCTGTCGGAGCGCTTTCTTCAAGGGTCGCCGTTGGGGTAGGCGTTTCCCCTGTCCCCTGCACGATCACCAACTGCTCATCCGGATAAATCACCGAATCTTCTGTCAACCCATTGAGGTTCAACAAATCCGTTAAGGATATCCCGTAGGCTTCAGCAATGCTATACAGCGCTTGCCCATATTGTACAATATGAATAATTGTGCCATCCGCAGCGGGGGTTGATGTGATAATCGGGTTGATATAGGGCGCGCTTGTCACGGTCGGCCCGCCTGGCGTGACGGCGGTCACAGAGCCGTCAGGCTGTGCATCGTTGGTGTCATAATTGCTGAAGTCAACCACATAGATAGTGAACCCATTGGCATCCAGCGCCACACCTGCGCCGAACTCCTTGCGGTTTGGGTTTAGCATATTATCCATGTGTTCGACATCATTCCAAAATGAAGGGCTGTAAATACAATCACTAACAGTCAATCCTGAACCGCGCGCCCAGTTTTCGGTGACGATCGCCCCGGTGTAGCCCACCGCATGGGCCCGGTCGGTGGGTGTGCTGCCGCCCTCGCCGGTGTGCCCGCCCGGGTTGCCGCTGGCGATCCAGTCCGCGTGGTTTTGTGCGGCGACGTTGAGGTAATAATTTTCTTCCAACGGGGCCAGACCGTTACCAGCTCGTAGATTATTGATCTCCGCCAGCATCTCAGCCGCGGTGCCCGCCTGGGCTTGGACCGGTTTTGGCGGTCCCCAAAAAAGCCCTAACAGGCTAAACATCATTAGAATCGCCAGGATTCGAGGTTTTTTCATTATGTTCCTAAGGTGTCGTGGATATTTCTGGACCCCGATGTTGTCACAGGTCTCGTTTTTGGCAAATACCACTAAGCGGCTAAATTTTACTCAAGAATCGGGAATTTATCAAACCGTAACACCAGCGCTTGGTCAGGGGGCCACGGTGATCCTGTTGCCCGGGACCACCTCCCCAACCTCCCAGGCCGGGATTCCTTCTGATTGCGCCCTGGAAATGAAGCTTTCAATTTTTTCTTCCGGTACACCGATCAACAGTCCACCGCTGGTTTGGGGATCAAACAACAACATCTGGAACTCTTCCGGGATCGTGGAATCAAAGTCCACATGACTCCCGAAATACAGCTTGTTATCAAAAGCGCCGCCGGGGAAAGACCAGGCTTGGGCATGTTTCTTCGCACAGGAAATCAACGGCACTCGCTCAAAATCAACCCGAAGGCCCACACCTGCGGATTCAGCCATCTCCCAGCCATGCCCCAGGAAACTGAAACCGGTGATATCCGTAGCCGCCTTCAGTTTAAATGCGACTGCCAGCTTTGCGGCGTCCCGGTTCAAGCGTTCCATCCACTCGATCACCTCAGTGACATCTTCCGGCGCAGCTTTTTGCTGTTTGAGCGCGGTGGTGGTGACGCCAAACCCGAGTGGTTTGGTCAACACCAGGCGGTCTCCGACTTCAAGACCGTTCTTCCGCAGAAGCGAATCCTCTTCCGCGAAGCCCAGCGCCACCAGGCCGATCTTGGGTTCCTTATCCTGGATGGTGTGGCCGCCCACAATGACCGTGCCCGACTCGGCCGTTTTTTCGGCCAGCCCGCGGATGATCTCCCGCGAGATTTCAACCGGGAGGTCCGGAGGCAAGGCTGCCACGGTCAGGGCGGCAAAGGGGACTGCCCCCATGGCATAGACATCCGAAAGAGAATTAGCCGCAGCGATGGCCCCATATTCATACGGCGTATCCACCACGGGGGTGAAGAAATCTGTGGTCACCACCAGGACGCGTCCCCCGCCCAACCGCCAAACTGCCGCGTCATCAGGCGTCTCCAAACCGATCAACAAGTCCGGGACATGCACATCCTGATAAACATCCGTGAGTGGCTGCAGTACCTGCGCCAGCGTCTCCGCGTTCAGCTTGGACGCTCAACCAGCGCAACTGGAGAGCGTCGTCAGGCGGATTTCACGTCCTGAGGTGGCCTTTTCTGTCATAATTTACTGATTTTGCTCCAAAGGAACATTTATATCACCTAAATCATCCGGTAACGGGAAGATAAACGGGCTGTCATAGGGCAGGAACATCACATCCACATTGGGTGACAGCTTGGTGATGTAAACATAGGTCAAAAGGTCCGGGTATTTTGCCAGAACTTCCGCCTGAACCTGCAAAGCTTGCGCTTCCGCCTCGGCTTCCAGAATTCGGGCCTGCGCCTGGCCTTCGGCTGCAATCACGGCGGCATCCGCCAGCCCTTGCGCTTCCTGCCGGACCTGTTCAGCTTCCTGTTTCTTCTTTTCGACCAGCAACTGCGCTTGCTGCGACTGCTGTTCGGCGATCTGCTTCTGCTCCACTGCAGCCGCATATTCATCCGAGAAAGTGATATTCCGCAAAATGAAATCCACCATTAGAATACCATTCTCTCCTAAAACGTTGGTCATCTCACTGCTGATCTGGTCAATCAATTCAAAACGCTCGGTACTGACGACCTCATTCACATTAAACTGCGACACAATATCCCGGATGATACTGCGCGCCTGGGCACGTACCAGGTCCTCTTCATAGCGATCCTGCCAGTAAATATGGACCCTGATAACCTGTTCAGGATCGACCGCAAAGATGACCGAGGAATCCACCAGGATCTCCTGGCCGTCGGCCGTCCTGGCCGCAATTGAGTCATCACCCAAATGCTGCCCTTCTTCCGTCGCAATGGACATCGTATACGTCTGATACGAGATGGGATAGATTTTAACCGTCTCAAAGAAGGGAATGACCCAGGAGAGACCGGGTTTCAGAGTCTCCTGCCGATAGCCATCCGGCGCCAAAGCCGAGATGACCACGCCGCGTTCTTCGGGTTGAATGAACACGAGACCCGTGTTGACCGTGGTTAATGCAATTGCGACCACAGCCAAAACAATCGTGACGGTTACACCAGCTTTGAGAGGCTGCTTGCGCCGAGCCTGGAAAACAGCATAGGCTACCCACAAGGCAGTTGCAACCCAGAAAATGGCAACAACCGCAGAAAGGACAACAGTGACGTTCATTGTTACACTCCTTTTCTTCTTAAATATTGAACTTCAATGTAATTATACTCAATGGGAAAATTTGTGACGTAGGTTATCTGAGGTTTCAGAGGTGGGCTTAAACCCACCTCCGCCATGACTTATATGGACAAGATATGCGTCACGGCCGTGGCGGCCATGCCGCCCAGGCTCTGGATCATACCGATCCTGGCGTCCTTCACCTGGTTCTTCCCCGCCACACCCCGCAGTTGCAAGGTCGCTTCCACGGTCTGATAAATGCCGGTCGCGCCCAGCGGGTTGCCGCGGGCTTTCAACCCGCCAAAGGTCGCCACAGGGAGCTTGCCCTGCAAGCCGATCACTTCCGGTTTGGCCAGCATCCAACCCTGTCCCTGTGAAGCAAAACCCGCCGCTTCCAGCGACAACGCCGCATGTAAAGAAGTGGCGTCGTGATACTCAAAGAAATCCACATCTTTCGGCATGATCCCCGCCCTGCGGCAGGCGCGTTCCACCGAGAGGCGGGCTGCATCCCAAACCAGCGGCGTAGCCCGGTCGTGAATGGAAAGGGTATCCGTGACCAGGCTCGATCCAATGATCCGGACCCGCGGTTTGTCCCACCCTTTGGGCAGATTATCCGCACGGGTCAGCACAACCGCTGCCGCACCATCGGCATAAGGCGCGACATCGAAAAGGTTCAAAACCTCAGCCGCATCAGCGGCGCGCTCATAAGCACCTTCCCGCATGGCACTCTGGAACATCGCATAGGGGTTAGTGGCCCCGTTGGCGTGCGCGAGCTGCGGAAACCCCGCAAAAACCTTATGGTCAACTTGATATTCTTCAAGATAACGGTGGAACAAAAGCCCAGCCAGGCTGAGCGGCGTCAGTACCTAGGCGGCTTCAAAGTCCGCATCCAGCATTAGAGAAAGCATGCTCTCGGATTCGGGTCCGATCACATCCGTCCACTTTTCCACGCCCACCACCAGTGCAGTTGCCACTGCACCGGACAGGACGGCCATTAACCCAGCCCGTAAAGCTGCACCGCCTGAAGCGTCCGCCGCTTCGACTGTGACGCCTTCCACGCCCCGCAAGCCCACATTGTCCGTCAGGAGCGAGCCCAGATTGGCCTGCCGCGAGGCGGGCACTGCCAGTGCGTTCCCGATATACATCGCCTGGGGTTGCAATCCGGAAGCGTCTGCCAATGCGGCCAGAATCGCCTCCGCAGCCAATGACCGCAAAGGAGCGCCCCAATGTTCGCCGACAGGAATTTGACCGATCCCTGCAATAACCACATCAGAATGTTTCGTCTGCATCATCCCGCTCATTTCATGGCAATCTTGTCGCGGAAGCGGACATAAGTGGCGTAATCGATCTCCGTCCGCCGGGCGATATAAGCCTGGGTGCCTGGGGCAGCATCACGACGTTCCGGCAACGCCTCCGTGGCTGTCAGAACGAACGCATCCGAACCGGCCCCTGACCCATACGATGTGACAAGTATCTTGTCGCCGGGTTCAGCCGCATCAAGAACAGCCGTCAACCCGACCAAAGCTGCGCCGGCGTAGGTATTACCAATCACCGGCGAGAGCAATCCTGCTTTGATCTGCTCCGGTTTGAAGCCAAGCTGCTTGGCAACTCGGACAGGAAATTTCTCATTTGGCTGGTGGAAAACGGCAAATTTAAAGTCTTCCGGTTTCATCTTCATGGCATCCATCAGCCGGGATGCGCCGGATTCGACATGATAGAAATAAGCCGGTTCGCCCGTGAAGCGTTGCCCGTGTTCGGGATAGATTTGATGCGCACGTCGCCAGAAGTCCGGCGTATCGGTTACGACAGAATAATGCGCATCGATCACTGCCAGAGACTCTTCCGCCGGGCCAATAATGAAAGCCGCCCCGCCCGAAGCCGCCGTGTATTCCAATGCGTCGCCGGGCTTACCCTGGGCCGTGTCCATCCCAATCGCCAGTGCGTAATTCGCCATCCGGGAGCCCACCAGCCCCATCGCCGCGACCAGCGCTTCGGTCCCTGCCTTGCAGGCGAATTCCCAATCACCCGCCTGGATGTGTTCCGGTGCGCCGATGGCTTCGGCGACAATCGTGCCGGAGGGTTTCACGGCATAGGGGTGCGATTCTGACCCCACCCAGACGGCCCGCAGATTTTGCGGGTCGATTCCAGCCCGCGCCAGGGCATTCCGCGCTGCTTCGATGGACATGGTGATCACGTCTTCGTCCAACCCGGCCACAGCTTTTTCTTTTACCGGCCCGGGTGTGGGTTCACCTTTCCATATCCGGGAGATCTCTGTCCCGGGCAAGCGGTAACGCGGGATATAAGCCCCATAGCCTACAATCCCGACCGGTCGGGCAGGCCGATTGACCAGACCTTCATTCATCAAAGGCTCACTCATCTTGTGTTCCACTCCATTCCTCCAGGATCGCTTTCGCACGGTCGATCCGCACCGTCTTTTCCTGTACCAATTGGACCGCCAGTCTATCCACCTGGGCGCCTTTGGCACCGGCAGCAATCGCCACCTGCCGGGCATGCAGGCTCATGTGTCCCCGCTGAATCCCCTCGGTCGCCAGCGCGCGCAGGGCCGCAAGGTTCTGCGCCAGCCCCACTGAAACGATCACCTCCGCCAGTTCAGCGGCCGTCTGAACGGCCATCAACTTGAGCGCGGCCTGCGCCCCGGGGTGCACCCGCGTGGCCCCGCCAACGATCCCGACCGCCATGGGCATCTCCAGCGAGCCAACCAGGTTGCCATCTTCATCCCTGCCCCAGGTTGAAAGGCTGGTATAGCCTCCACTCCGGGCGGCATAGGCGTGCGCGCCCGCTTCAATCGCCCGCCAGTCATTCCCGGTTGCAATGACCACCGGATCAACGCCGTTCATAATGCCTTTATTATGCGTTGCTGCCCGGTAGGGGTCAGCGGCCGCGAAGGCCCACGCTTCAAGGATGCCATCCCGAACGGATTCACCAGAGAAATCACCAAAGGCCAGATCTTCCGTTCGCAGGGTAACGGAAGCCTTTGCCAAACGCCGGTCAGCCAGGTTCGAAAGAATACGTAAAAGGACTCGCCCACCCGTGATCGCTTCCACGCGCGGCGCCAGCCGTTCCACGGCCGTGTTGACCGCGTTGGCACCCATGGCATCCCGCACATCATAGATCAGATGCACCACCAGAAAAGCGCCAATGGGCGATTCCGAGATCAATCGGATAACCAGGTCCTTCGGGCCGCCGCCCAACCGCATCAGGACGGGGTCAACCGTAGCGGCTTCCTCCAGTAAGTTCTGCTTTTGAGATAAGAGCTTTTCCCGCGCTGCGGCCGGGTCAGCCAGGTCGAGGATCTGGATTTGCCCGATCATCTCCGGTGCGGATGCCTGGGCGATAAAACCGCCGGTGGGCTGAGCCAGTTTTGCCATGAACGATGCCCCGGCGACAATGGAAGGCTCCTCAACCACCATCGGTACGGGGACGGGGCGACCGTTGATGATGAAATGCCGGGCGATCCCCATGGGCAGGCTGAACGTCCCAATGACGTTTTCGATCATATGGTCAGCTTCTTCAACTGAAAGACTATTCTCACCGCTGAGTGCGGCCAAATCCTCATCTGAAAGACCGGATTCCTGCTGCAAACGAGCCAATCTTTCCCCGATGGAAAGGTTATAGAATTTCTTATTTTGATCTGCATTGGAGGACATGAGAACTTCACTCCTTAACTTCATTTTCCGATAAGGTTTTATCGGTTATGTATCAATCATATCGTATTCATCCAAGCCCCGTCCAGAGTTGGAAGCGGGCTTTTGGACCAGCAGTTTACCACTATACCGGATACGCCCTCCCAAAAGCTATCAAATTCTTTTCCAAGAGTTAAGAAAGGATAGCGAATAACCTATGAGCGGGAAAAAACTCACTTTAATTGTTAAGGCTTCACCTGGAGGTGGAAGCGTTGATTTTTCATCCCCTAATTGAATCATGCTTGTTTTATATTGCAAAGAGGCCGCCAAGACTTTACGGACAGCCTCTGAAGATTGGTTAATTTACCCAAGCGCTTCCAGCCACTTTTGGGCGATCTTGCGGTTGCGATTCTCCAAAATTGCCATGCTTCGGATCAGACTGTCCCGTACTTCCGCCAGATCCCAACCCTTTTCCTGAATGGTTTCGAGGACCGCCTGCAGGGTTTTCTCGGTCAGACGGGTCTGTGCGAGCATATCCACCAGCCGCCATTCACTGTGCGCCTTGCGAATCTCAACGATGGTCAGCTCTTCCAGTTTCGCCAAAGCCGAGTCCATGATAACCCGCCCCTGCCGGGGGTCTTTGCTCTCCACATAGATGCGGTTGATCGGCTCTGTGCCTGAAGCGCGGACCCGCAATTGGTAACGATCATCACCTTCAGCGTCCTTGAGCTGCATTTCCGCAATTTCATAGGGAATACCGCCAAGATAGGCGATGTCCATCCCGGCCACCTGTGGGTGAGTACTGGTTTTAGGAAGGTCCAGATAGTACCCGATGAAGGCTTCCTTCGCCTCCAGGGGGGCATCCACATCCGTGCGGCCGGTATGAGAGGTTGGGTCATCGGGTGAACTGCCGTAGGAGGGCCACAGCCCGGACAGCTTAACCGTATCTTCCCAAATTTCAGCCATGGTCGTCAGCGGCTTTTCCGTGCGGGTGCCGAAATACGCCAACATGTCCAGGATCAGCAGGTTGGCCCAGGGGCCGTCCTTGTCGGTGACATGCCCGCGCGTGGTCAGTCCGGACGATTCTTCCCCGCCGATCAGGATCCGGTCCCGCCAGTTATCCGGCAGCGGTTTTTCGGATTCATAATTGCGGTCGGTCCGGCGAATTTCTTCAATATACTTGATCCCAACCGGCACGAGGAAAGCGTGTTTGAGCACCCGGTCTTCCCGGGTGCCGATCTCGATGGTGTAGAAGGGATGGCTGACATAACCCGGCAGAGCGTCCTTCGCCGGTTCATTGGCTTCGTTCCCGGGAATCATCCCCGCCAGATGTTCGATAAGGGGGGAGCCGGTCTGGGTGGCGATCACCCGGCCGGTCAGGCCGCGCTCGATGCCCAGGTAACGGATGAGCATCGGGAGGATCTGGTTCGGGCGGAAGTACACCCCGCCTTTATCCACGATGCCGAAGCGGTCCGCATCCGTGTCCATCCCCATCCCGATTTGTGCGCCGGTCTCGGCAACTTTCGCTTTGAGCGGGTTGATGAAGGGCTCTTCCGGGTTGGCATAATCCAACCCCGGCAGGTCCGGGTCACGCTGGGCGTGGACCACGGTATAGCGGACGCCGGCTTCCCCGACCAGGCGGGTCAGGTATCCCCGGCCGGAGCCATGGAATTCATCAATTACGATCGATTTGTCGCAGAAGAACTTGCGGATCCGGTCAAAGTCGATCGGGATGCGGGCGTTGCCGTTGCCGTTGTCTTTGATCCACTTCACGTAATCATCAAGCGGGTCAAACCCGCGTAATTGGCCGCGCAGCCGCGCATCGGCCAGGTCCGTGCTTCGGGCGGTGGCGTCCACCAGTTGCAGTTCGTTGATGTGGAAGGCCAGGTAGTCGGTCACATTGGAAGGGGCCGGATAACCCAGGCGAGGGTTGAATTTGATCCCCTGCCATTCGGGCGGGTTGTGGCTGGCCGTGCAGATCAGCAATCCGGCTGCTTCATCCGCCGGGAGGTAATCGGTCAGGTAGTACACCAGGGCGGGCGTGGGGGTGTCCCGGTTGGCGAAATCGACCTCGAAACCATTGCCCAGACAGACTTCAGCGGTCCACTCGGCGACGAGGTCCGCGTTCCGTCGGGTGTCATAGCCGATGACCATCCGTTTCCCGGCCAGGTTTTCGTGCCCCACAAAATCGGGGACATCGATATCGTTCAAGTAATCGCAGACCGCCTGGACGACCTGTGTTGCCCTGCGTTTGGTAAAGTCCACACCCCAGCGGGCGCGCACACCGGAAGTGCCGAAGCGTAAATATTTCCGGTCGTAGATCATCCGAAGTAAACCCAGCTCATGCTGGTCACCAATCAACAGCGGGTCCTGGGTGCGCAGCCGGAAACTATACAATCGTTCGAAAATGTTGCCGATCTGGATTACCCGGTAGGGCATCCAGCGGTGGGGGTCCTGTTCGTAATCCAACCTGTCAAGCAGGGGCAGGATCTCGTACCGGATGGCTTCCCGCAAGCTGTCAAAGACAGGCGCTGCCAGGTATTGTTTCGCCAGCCGGATTGCTTCCTGACGGAGAGCGCCGGTGAGGGGGAAGTATTCCCGTTCAATGAGGGCGCGGCGTTCCTGCCCGGCGGCGTCCCTGGGCTTGAATTGCTCCAACCGGTATTGGGTGCCGATCGCACTGACCGTGAGCAGGATGCTCAGAGCTCTGGATGAGTTGGCATGGTCGTGAGCAATGAGATTCGGGTTGGAGACGAGTTTTTCGTCCAGGATAGACAGAAAGGCGTGCATGGCGGTTACTGCCGGCTCCCATGCCTCAGGCGTCTCGGCAGAAATCAGGTCTCGATTTAAAGAATTGAAGGTCATCCCAAATTCAGGGATAGCTAATTGTTTAAAGTTGATGGTCTTTTTGGTCAAAAGAGCCTCCACTCCAAGTAGGTGAGATCACGATGTGTTTCAAGTTAACCACAGTTTCGTCTATGTAAAAGGCATAAAAACTTATCAGAAGCCTTCCCG
>WOYI010834248.1_pt1 | contig 11208 bp, 8 predicted proteins | sample 6423411 | NCBI WGS metagenome assembly WOYI01 (sample SAMN13441803, study PRJNA592873) | oil field metagenome | biome: oil field; feature: oil-well bore; material: oil-contaminated soil; isolation source: oil-contaminated soil from oil-well borehole | place: Germany: Wietze | collected 2016-10-18 ... | reverse complement strand
GGCAACGCCTCCTCTTTCCAGGGCTTGCCCTGGGGTATTGATACCTTTCATTGAACTTGATTCATACCCGTGATACTATGTTGGCATAGGAGAGGTTGCTATGGATGAACGTCTGACAAAACTTGAGATAAAACTTGCTTATGCCGAAGAGACGATCCTATCCCTGAATGCAGTGGTTAGCGCTCAGGCCAAGGAGGTAGCTATCTTGCTCAATCGTTTGGAAAAACTGGAAAGGCGTGTCACCGAACTGGTGGAGAATGGTGAGGACGGCCTTCCTGATAACGAAAGGCCGCCTCACTATTGATTCCCCAACGAAGCGAGAGTAGCAAAAGCATCACCATGGTTCCATTACCGAGCGAGGGAGGGGAAAGCAAGGTGAGATAAAGCGCCCCTTGGGGCGGAAAAGGAGGCAACGCCTCCTGAGTCCAGGGCTTGCCCTGGGGTATTGATACCTTTCATTCTAGATAAACAGGTTGACCTTACTTTTTGAAGCAGCCCCCATATAGGTTGCGACTCCCCCGACCTCAACACCATCGAGCAATTCTTCGCGCGTGATACCCATTATGTCCATCGACATCTGGCAAGCTATCATGCGAACTCCTGCCTTCTTCGCATCCTCATACATCTGTCTGACCTGGTCCACATGTTTCTTTTTCATGCGGCCCTTCATCATTGCAGCTCCCATGCCTCCCATATTCATGGAAGAGAGAGCGAGGCCTTCCATCCCCTTGGGAAGCATGGCGCCAAACATCTTGCCCATCAAATCCTTCTTTACAGGGGCATTAGGCTTTTTGCGCAGGACAGAGAGTCCCCAGAAGGTAAAGAACAAGGTTACATCCTTTCCTGTTGCCGCAGCTCCGTTTGCCAGGACGAAAGTCGCGAGTGCCTTGTCCAAATCATTGGAGAAGACAATCATAGTTGCCCCGTTATCAGGATCACAGATGGCAGGCTTGTTACCAAGAGAATCGGGAACCGAGCAGATGGAGGGATCCCCCTTGCCGATAACCGCTTCGATGATACCCGCAGTAGTGTTCAAGGATACAAGCTCGTTACCGGTCAGGCTGCACCAGGCTTGGACATCAACGCCAAAGCCAGGATCTGATGCCTTGATGACAATTCTGTCACCTTGCTCGAGATTATCGATCTCCTTCTTCAGGCGGATAATGGGGCCTGGGCACTGGAGGCCACAGGCATCGAGCCGGAGTATTTTGTTTACAGAGGACTTTCTGAAGCTGCCGTCTTCGTTGAGCACGTTAACGTTCTTCTGGATCATGACTTTCTGTAGGTCCTTGTTTTCCAGAAGCTCGAGCTCTCGCATGGCGACTTCATAGGTTTTCAGGCCACCGGTGAGGTTGAATACCTCTGTATAGCCATTCTGACGTAAGATTCTCTCTGCAAGGTAGCCGCGCAACCCGATGGCACAGTAGACAACAATCTTCTTGTCCTTGGGTACCTCCTTGAGCCTATCACGGAGATCGATGTTGGCAATGAGATGGGAGCCTTCCATGCTGCCCAGCTCAAACTCCTCCTGGGTGCGCACATCAAGGATAAAGGCACCCTCTTTGCGCATCGCTTCCGCCTCTTCCCAGGTGATGGTGTTCGAATATCCGTTCAGCACGTTCTCTGCAATGAAGCCGACCATGTTGGTGGGATCCTTTGCACTGGAGAAGGGGGGGGCATAGGCTTGTTCGAATTCTGCAAGGTCTGCTATGGTGCCGTCCTTTCCAATGAGTGCTGAGATGACATCGATTCGCTTGTCAATGCCGTCATAGCCTACTGCCTGTGCTCCCCACAGCTTTCCTGTTTCTGGATGGTAGAGAATCTTGAGGGTGATCTGACTGGAATTGGGGTAGTATCCGGCATGGTTACCAGCGTGGGTGACTGCTGCCTTATAGGGGAGCTCTGCCCGTTTGAGCCCTTTCTCGGTAAGGCCTGTAGAGGCTACGGTCATCTCAAAAATCTTGGCGATGCTGGTTGCGATAGTCCCTCCATAGGGTCTTGTATCCCCGTCGATGATGTTATCTGCGCACAGGCGTGCCTGCTTGTTGGCAGGTCCTGCCAAGGGGATGGTCATGGGAAGCTTGGTCAGTGGACTAGTGAACTCGATAGCATCCCCTACGGCTTTGATACTCTTGTCATTGGTGGTGAAGAACTCGTTCACCTTGATGGCACCGTTTTGTGCAAGCTCAATTCCGGCTTCCTTGAGGAAGGCTGTATCGGGGCGGACACCGATGGAGAGGATGACGATATCAGCATCGATTATGGTCCCTGAGGAGAGTTCGACAGTGACCAGTGAGTCATGTTTTCCAAAGGACTTGACCCCATCACGGAGGTAGAGGTCCACCCCCTTTGCTCGGAGATGCTGCTGCACCTGGGCAGCCAAGTCATAGTCGATGATGTTCATCACCTGCTCGAGGGCTTCTACAACAGAGACTTTTAGGCCTCGTTCCTTGAGGTTTTCTGCCATCTCCAGACCAATGAAACCGCCTCCAACCACAACTGCACGTTTGGTGGCAGGGTTGTCGATCTTTTCTTTTATCCTATCGATGTCGGAAACTGAGCGCAGCGACATGATGGATGGGTGGTCTACACCAGGGATGGGTGGCTTGAGAGGAGAAGCCCCTGGGCTGAGGATGAGTGTGTCATACCGCTCATCATACTCGCTGTTGTCCTTCAAGTTCCTTATGTGGATGGATTTGTCCTTGCGGTTGACTGAGACAACTTCAGAAAGCACTCTGGCTTCCACATCCAAGGTCTCCTTGAACCGCTCGGGCGTCATGACAAACAGACGGGAACGCTCGGTGATGACATTGCCCGCATAATAGGGTAGTCCGCAGTTTGCATAACTGATATATTCACCACGTTCAAACATGATGATCTCTGCATTTTCGTCGCGTCGTCTGAGTCTGGCTGCTGTTCCGGCTCCGCCAGCTACTCCTCCAACGATTAGGTATCGTGCCATACATCCCTCCTACGTATTAATAAAGCTATAATTAGCTAGATTTTTGAATGTGTTATGATTAGGGGCAGAAAGGGCGACATGCTTATTAAGCCGTTGAGCTTCTTTAGGAGTCTGCCCCCCTGTCCCTAAAACCCCTCCTAAGGATTCAGTTCTGGGTGAATTCTAAGTCTGCAGGGATAGTTATCCCGCTACAGCTATAATTTTCTACCATCTGCTTGCCCTTATGTGTAAGGGTAACCAGCAGGCTTCTCCGGTCGAGGGGAGAGAGTTCTCTCTTTGTCAGGTCCCGACTCTCAAGGCTGTCTAGAATTCGGGTAAGTCGTGAAGGGGAGAGCTCGAGTTCCTTTGCGAGCAACCCGGGTTCTTCTACCCCTTTGTTCACTGCACATAGAAGCAGGGCGTCATTGAAGGAGAGCCCTGTCTCCTCTTTCAGATGTTTTTCAAATGTTCGCAGAGAGGTCTGCAGTTTTCGTATTTCGCATAGGTCGATCATGGGAATATCCTTGATAGTTACTATAGACAATTGTTGCCTAAGACAAATATATTCTTTGTTTTTCTATTGGTCAATATGTATAGATAAAAAAAGAGGGATATGGGCCAGGTATGAGAGGAATAGATTTCATTTTGGAGTCTTTGGGGGTATCCATATGCCCTTGCCGAACTTTTTGGTTTTTTTCATTCTTTCCTCACTTTATTTTCTTGACATCCAAAACGTTTCGGTTTATAGTTCATGGTATCCAAAACGTTTTGGATGATTCTGTCCTATGAAAATAGACTAATTTCTGAAAGAAAAAGGAGAAATGTATGAAAAAGGGAGTAGTGCTAGTTCTTGTTCTGCTGTTGGTATCAGTGGGGACCATGTTTGCCCAGGGCCAAGCTGAAGCGGTAGCGGAAAAACCTGTTGCGATTGAGTTTTGGACCACTGAAACACAATCTGACCGTATGGCAACCATCCAGGTGCTGATCGACACCTTCATGGCTTTGAATCCGAATATCAGCGTCAATCTCATACCTGTTGATGAGAATGATCTTGCAACCCAAGCCCAGACAGCCAAGGCGACAGGATCACTTCCAGCCTTGTTTGAAGGCCCGGCTGAGACTGCAGTTTCCTTTGGTGCTCAAGACATGCTTGATATTGTGAGTGCAACCGATGTCATCAGGACGATTGGTATCGATCGTTTCTATGGCGGCCCCCTGAAAGTTCTGGAGACAAGTGGAAAAGGGCAGTACTATGCACTTCCCTATCATGGTTGGATCCAGGGTATCTGGTATCGCAATGACTGGTTTACAAGTGAAGGTCTCAAAGCACCCGATACGTGGGATGCTGTATTGGCCGCTGCAAAGCGCTTCTACAAACCAGAGATGAACCAGTATGGAATCTTGGTTGGGACCCTTCCTGAGGCGTATACCGAGCAGTGTTTTACCCCAATCGCCATGTCCAATGGAGCTGCTCTGTTCAATGGCAAGGGAGAATTGATCTTCAACTCACCTGAGATGAGAGAAGCAGTGGCTTTCTATGCTGAGCTTGCAAAATACAATCCACCAGGACCACAGACCTGGAGAGCCCGTGACTATTATCTGCAGGGTAAGATGGCGATGTTCTTCTACTCTACCTATATCATGGATGACCTTGCAGTCCAGGAAGCTGCGGCAGGCTCGCTAACCAGCGAATATTTCTCTGAGTTGAAAGGCTCAAGTTTTGACCCGAACCTTGTGAGCAAGACCGAAGTCGCTTCGATCATGAACAAAAAGGTTCCTGCAGGATATGGTACCGTGGTTTCCTTTGGACTGTTCAACCAGAGCACTCCAGAAGAGACTGCCGCTGCCAAGAAGTTCCTACAGTACCTCTACACTCCAAATGCCTACATAACCTTCCTGCATATGGCCCCTGGTGGGATGAATCCCATGCTTAAGGAGATCGCCACGAATGCAAGGTTCCAGAATGATCCACAAGGGCTGTTCAAACGGTATGGCTCACAGAAGATGGCTGACATCATCAATGGCCTGGAGAATGTGCAGACCTTCAGCATCGTGGAAGGAAAGCGTATTGAATCGGCTAGTGAGATCACGTCAAAGATGATCATCCCACAGATGCTGTACAAGATTACCCAGGAGAAGATGCCTATCGATACGGCAATGGCTTGGGCTGAGAGAGAGATGCTCAAGATTATGCAGCAATAGGTTGTCCGGGAGGGGGAGTCCTCTCTCCCCCTCATCATCCTAGGGATTCCAAAACGTTTTAGGGGTATGGTATGGAACAAAGCCCAACTGGCATTGTAAATAAGCGGAAATTGGGGACACGAGCCCAACAGGAACAACGCTTGGGATGGAAGCTGGTACTTCCCTCGGTAGTCATTATTCTTGTTCTCATTCTCTATCCGGTCCTGTATAACATGTTCTTGAGCCTTTTTGCCTTTGACTACTCAGGCCAACGTACCTTTGTAGGGTTTGGCAACTACGCTGAGGTGCTTCGTGATCGTGAGTTCAGGATGGCCTTGGGGACAACTGTGCTCTATGTGGTCCTGACCACGATGGGAACCACCGCCCTTGGGGTTGTGGTGGCCCTTGCCCTGAACAAGGAGTTCCCCCTCCGGGGCTTGGTGCGCAGTATTGTCCTCTTGCCCTATGTGGCTCCGGTCATCTCGGTAGTCTTTGCCTGGCAGTTTGTCTTTGACCCGGTCAACGGTATCTTCATGGATATCTTCCACTCAAGGCTGGGTTTCTTTGCCGAACGAGTTAATATTGTAGGGGATCCCAGCACAGCAGTCTGGGCAGCCATCGTTTTCAGCATATGGAAGAATTTCCCCTTTACCTATTTGATGGTGCTTGCACGCCTGCAGGCCGTTGACCAGAACCTCTATGAGGCCGCTGAAGTTGATGGAGCTTCTGCATGGCAACAGTTTAAGGCCATTACGATGCCTGAGATCTACTATGTGGTAAATTCCCTGGTGTTGCTCAGAGTCATCTGGAACTTCAACAAGTTTGATGAGGTCTACCTCCTTTCCAGTAATGTGAAGGTCCTTTCGGTCTATACCTATCTCAAGGCGTTTACGGGAAGTATGGACTTTGGGCAGGGCTCTACGCTGGCGGTGATCCAGTTTGTGTTCCTGATCGGTTTTATCCTCTTTTATGTTAAGAAGGTGCTCAAATGGTAAAACGAAAAAGTGTAGTAAAAAGCATCCTTTTCTTCCTCCTGATCATGGCAATCCTGGTTTTCTGCCTGTTCCCCTTTGGTCAGATGCTCTCCTTGTCCCTGAAGTACTCTTGGGACTGGGGTAATCCCTCTTGGATTCCCTCCAAGGTAAATTTGGAGGCCTACAAGGAGTTGTTGAATATAGGCTCTTCCCTTAAGGATGTTCCGGAGTCTGTGCAACTGTTGCTCAATGAGTCAGGAGACTTGAGCGCGGCACAGAAGAAGGCGATCATATCCAAATACCAGAATACCGGGGATGTATTTCCCTTCCTAAAATATTTTGCCAATTCTCTTATGGTAGCATTCCTGGCTTCCTTCATTTCGGTCTGTCTTGCCATTTTGGGTGCCTATTCCTTCAGCCGGCTGAAGTTCAAGGGGCGATCTGTAGTCCAGAGAGGAGTGCTGTTTGTCTATATGTTTGGTGGCATTCTGCTCCTGATTCCCCTGTACCGGATCTTTGCCGCCTCTGGATTGCTCACTACCCCAGGCGGAACGATGGCTAGCCTTGTCCTTATCTATGTGGTCCAGACCCTTCCAGTCTCACTATATATGCTGGGGAACTACTTCAGGACGATACCTTACTCCATTGAAGAGGCTGCCATGATCGAGGGTCTTAGTCGTTTTGGCACCATCATACGCATCATAATACCGCTTTCCATCTCTGCTATCATCACCGTATTCATCTACTGTTTCATGATAGCTTGGAATGAGTATATGTTTGCCTCAATATTCCTGAAGAGCTATAAGGGCCTCTATACCCTGCCCATAGGGTTGAAGACGCTCTTTGTGTCGAAGAATGCCATTTGGGATAGGATAATGGCAGCCTCAATGCTTACCGCTGTTCCGGTCATGATCCTGTTCATGTCCATACAGAAGAACCTTACAGGAGGGTTGGCCGAAGGGGGGGTGAAGGAATGAGGCGACACCTGAACATTGGGATGGTCCACTTCAAGACTGGCGATACTGACGGAGTATCCCTGGAGATGGACAAGTGGAGGGAGATCTTTCTTGCTTCTGGGCATAAGGTCTACTACTGCTGTGGGGAGCGCCCATTACCAGCATCTTACTGTACGGTTATCGCAGGGCTCTCCTACCTTAGTGAGGAGAAGCGTGCCCTTGATACGGGAACTTTCGATAGTCTCGAAGGGTTTGGCAGTGAAGGGGCCTATGGAGAGGCCTTACTTGCAACAACTGAGACACTCAAGAAAGAGTTGCTCTCCTGGGTAGATATGTGTTCGCTGAATATCCTCATTGTAGAGAATATCTGGTCGGTAGGACTGCACCCTGCTGCTGCAATCGCACTAGAAGAGATTGCCAGGCAACGTAAGCTTACGGTTCTTGCCCATCACCATGACTTCTACTGGGAGCGAGTGGTTCCAGTCAGGCTTACGTGTAAACGATCAATGGAGGTCTGCGATCGCTACCTCCCACCCCATGCACAGGGATACTCGCATGTGGTGATCAATTCGAAGGCTCAAAAGGCTCTTGCAGAGAGGAAGGGGATAGGTGCAACAGTCATACCCAATGTGTTTGATTTCAGTGAAGGCCCTTGGGAAAAGGATGCGTTCAATGGGGATTTCAGACAAGTCTTCGGTATCGCTGATTCTGATGTCCTGCTGTTGCAGGCTACCCGGGTAGTCAGGCGCAAGGGAATCGAGCTTGCCGTTGATTTTGCCCAAGCTTTACAACAACAGTTGGAAACACATAGAGGCTTGCCTCTCTACAATGGGGAAATCTACTCAGACAAGAGTAGGGTCCTCCTGGTGCTGTGTGGCACTATCGTCAATGATGGGGGACAGTATCTTACACAGCTGCAAAAAAAGGCTGCCAAACAGGGTGTCAATATGCTCTGGATTGGCGATAGTATCGGGCATACTCGTTCAGAAGTGCAGGGGAGAAAGACCTACAGCCTTTGGGATGCCTATGCCCATGCTGATATGGTGACCTATCCTTCCTATTGGGAAGGATGGGGGAACCAATTGTTGGAGGCGGTACGTGCAAAACTACCGGTTGCGCTTTTTCCCTATGAGATCTATCGCAGTGACATTGCCCCTTCAGGGTTCTCCATGATAGAGCTAGGTAAGAGTGAGAGCCTGCAATGGGACGAATGTGGACTCGCAATGCTTCCTCAGGTCCAGATAGAGGGGGCTGCAAAGGAAGCGGCAAAGGTTTTATTTGACACACACGCTCGCTCCATTATGGTAGACTCTAACTTTATGATAGGTCAGAAAACATTTTCAATGGAGAGCCTGCGTCTCCTTTTGGAACCCTTTATGGCCGCATGGAGTAGAACCCTATGGTAACATTGAAAGATATTGGTGAACGGGTAAACAGATCGGTGACTACTGTATCCCGGGCTTTGGCGGGGTGTTCGGATGTGAGCCCCGATACCATCGAGTTGGTAAAAGAAGCAGCAAAGGAGATGGGCTATGTGCCCAACACCTTGGCCCAAAGGTTGCAAAAGAAATCAGCCGATACCATAGGTATCATAGTTCCGTATTCATCCACTGGATATGCGGAACCCTTTTTCAGTGAGTTGTTGGCTGGCATTGGCAAAGAGGCTTCCGAACAGGGGTTGGATCTGCTGGTAGCCTATGCAAAGAAAGAAAAGGAGCTTTCCCTCTATAAGAAACTGGTGAACGGGCGTAGGGTCGATGGGTTTGTCATCAGCAGAACCCTTTGCCAGGATGAGAGGATCGACTACCTAGGTTCCATCAACTTTCCCTTCGCTTCCTTCGGGATGGTGGAAAACCGTCAGGACTTCCCCTTTGTAGAGGAGGACGGCGAGTATGCGATGACCACAATTGTGAATCATCTCGTTGAGAGGGGGCATACAAGAATTGCATGTATCTGTCCGCCCCTTTCGGTAATGTTCTCTGCTGTTCGCCTACGAGGGGTGCGCAAGCGTATGGCCGAACTTGGTTTGCCCCTTCCTGATACGATGGTACGTATTGGGAGCTTTGACCAGAAGGATGGCCACGAGCAAGCCGCCCACCTTCTTGCTCTTCCCAATCCCCCTACAGCCATCATCGGCTTCAATGACAGCATCGCTTTCGGTGCTATCAATGCTGGCAAGGAGCGTGGGCTGAAGATTGGACAAGATCTTGCGGTGACCGGCTTTGATGACATTCCCATGGCTGAGATGTACAGGCCTCCCCTCACCACGATACACCAGCCCATTGCCGAGATAGGCTCGCTTGTAACCAAACTGCTTGTCAAAGCTATTCAGGAGAAAAATCCAAAGTATAAGGCTACAGGTCAAGGTCTTGAGAGTATGCAGGTCATCATGTGCCCGAAACTAATCATCAGGGAGTCGACATGAGGGAGGAAGAACTTACCAGGCATATCTATAGGAATCTCAGGGAGATGTATGGAAGTGAAGAGGCGGACCGTTGGCTTGGTGCGTTCTCTTCGTTGCTACTGAAGTACAGGGATCTGCTTGGTCCTAGGGAAACACCTCAGGAAAGCCGTTTGAATCACCATACTTCTGTGCTCATAACCTATGCTGACTCTATAACCGATGAAGAACATAGCCCTACGCTCTCTGTCTTGCATACGTTCCTAAAAAACCATGTTGGCTCTAGCATCTCCACGATACACCTGCTTCCCTTCTACCCCTCTTCCTCTGACGATGGCTTTTCTGTTGTCGATCCTGTTGCAGTTAACTCCCCCTTTGGCACTTGGGATGATATTAGGCGTCTGCAAGAAGAGTATCATTTGATGTTTGATTTTGTAGTGAACCACCTCTCCCGCTCGAACTCTTGGATCAAAGGTTTCTTGGAGGATGCACTCGAGTATAAAGACTTTGGCATTGAAATGCATGGCGATGAGGACTTGCGATACGTTTTCAGGCCTAGGGCTCTGCCGCTGCTGACGAAGATAGGGGACAAGCTGGTATGGACTACGTTCAGCAGTGACCAGGTAGACCTGAACTACCATAACCCAAAGGTCCTGCTCTCAATGACAGAGGTCTTGCTCTCATATATACACAAAGGTGCTTCAATAGTCCGTCTCGATGCTGTTGCCTTCCTCTGGAAGGAGTTTGGTACGAGTTGTCTCCATCATCCCAAGACCCATGCCATCGTGCGGTTCTTTGCCTGGGTCCTTTCAGCTCTTTCTCCTGAAAGTTTCCTGGTGACTGAGACCAATGTGCCCCATAGGGAGAATATCTCATATTTTGGGAGTGGCTATGATGAGGCCACTATGGTATACAACTTTCCCCTTCCTCCTCTTGTATATCATACGTTCCTCTCCCAAGATGCAACGGCCCTTTCTACATGGGCTAAAACCTTGTTCCTCCCCTCCAAGGAGGTGACCTTCTTTAATTTTCTCGCTTCTCACGATGGGATTGGGCTGATGCCGGTCAAGGATATCCTGGACAAGGATGAAATTGAAGCAATGGCAAGCCATGCTCTCAAAGAGGGTGGGTTTGTCTCAAGGAAGAGCGAGATGGATGGTTCGACCAGTGCATATGAACTTAATATCAACTACTTCTCAGCGCTCTGCCATATCCTAGAAGACGAGAGTGATGATCTTGCAGTACGCCGGTTCATAGCAGCTTCCGCCATCATGATATTCTTCAAGGGAATTCCAGGTATCTACATCCATAGCCTTATCGGTTCGAAGAACTGGTTTGGTGACGCTGCCTTGCAAGAGCATCCCCGACGCATTAACCGGGAAAAAATCACTATGCGGGAGTTGGAAGACGAACTCTCTGATCCTCAGAGCCTTCGCTTCTCTGTATTCTCCAGGATGCTAGCTTTGCTTGAGATCAGAAAGAGAGAAGGCTCCTTCTCCCCTTTGGCAGACCAAAGGGTGGTCGATACAGGCAACCCAGGCTGTTTTGCCTTTCTACGATCCTTCATACAAGAAGAGAATGAAGAGAAGAAACCAGAGAGGCAACCAGATAAGAAAGAAAAAGCAACTGAAGAAGTCCTTGTAGTGATCAACATCAGTGCTAGTGCGCAAGAATTCCCCTCTGCTTGGTGGTTCTCCCTAGTAGGGGATAAATCCTTTGATCTCATGAACCACACCAAGCACTATTATCCAGAAA
>WOYI010569141.1_pt2 | contig 11210 bp, 7 predicted proteins | sample 6423411 | NCBI WGS metagenome assembly WOYI01 (sample SAMN13441803, study PRJNA592873) | oil field metagenome | biome: oil field; feature: oil-well bore; material: oil-contaminated soil; isolation source: oil-contaminated soil from oil-well borehole | place: Germany: Wietze | collected 2016-10-18 ... | reverse complement strand
AAGGTCTGAAGGTCTGAGGTCTGAAGGTCTGAGGTCTGAGGTCTGAAGGTCTGAAGGTCTGAGGTCTGAAGGTCTGAGGTCTGAAGGTCTGAAGGTCTGAGGTCTGAAGGTCTGAAGGTCTGAGGTCTGAAGGTCTGAAGGTCTTGTTGGAGCCCCGCTGAGCGGGATAAACTCCGCGGAGATCCCAACCAAAGTATCGGGATAGTTATGAGGTACAATGGTATAAGTATCTGATCTCCAATTCTTAATTCATCACTACAGCCTACTGCCGACTGCCAATCTCGGCTGACATTTGCAACGTCTGAGGGATCATCCGATAATCAGTTCGCTTGTTAATTTACTGGTTTGTTTTTATCTTTGGGAAGCTGCATTTCTAAAATTACCTGTTATGAAAGAAGAGTTCCTCCACTGGCTGTGGAAAAACCGGTTCTTTGACAACGGGAGCCTGTGTGACAGGGAAGCCGGGCCGATAGAGGTGATCAACCCGGGCGAGTATAACCGTGATGCAGGTCCCGATTTCTTCAGCACGCGTCTTATCATCGGCGGCACCGAATGGGCAGGCAATACCGAGATCCATATCAACGCCTCCGACTGGTACCGGCATGGTCACCATACTGACCACGCCTATGACAATGTGATACTGCACCTGGTACATAATGAGGATACCGATGTATATACGGCCTCGGGTCGGCGGCTGATCACCACGCGGCCGGGTTTTGACGCAGCACTCTGGGATAACTATCTTGACTTTGTCAATAATCCGTCGCCTCTGCCCTGCAGCGGGCTGACAGGATTGACTGACATTTTCATTGTGAAGCACTGGCTATGGTCTCTGGGTGTGGAGCGGCTGCAGCGAAAAAGCAGCGAGATCAGGGAGATGCTGGTGAGGACGGGCAATGATTGGGAAGAGACGCTCTACAGGCTTGTCTCGCGTTATTTCGGTTTCCGGGTCAACACTGATCCCTTTGAGATGCTTGCCTCGCGGTTGCCGCTGAAGATCATCAGGAAGCACTCCGACAACCTGCTGCAGGTGGAGGCGCTGCTCTTCGGAACGGCCGGCCTTCTCGATGAGGCACTCTTCAGGGAGGCGGTAAAAGATGATTACTATCTTCTTCTGTCCAGGGAGTACCGGATGCTGCGCTCAAAATATTCCCTGCAGCCGGTTGATGGCTGGCTGTGGAAGTTCCACCGGCTGCGGCCTGCCAACTTCCCCACTGTCAGGCTGTCACAGTTGGCCGCATTGCTTACGCACAGCGAAGGACTCTTCTCGAGGGTGCTCGAATGCCGCGACAATGAGAGTCTCAGGTCACTGCTGAGCGTCACCGCGTCACAATACTGGAACAGTCACTACCAGTTCGGCAAGGAGGTCTCCTCCACGGCAGGCCGCGCCGGAAGACAGTCGGTAGACCTGCTGATCATCAACGCCGTCGCCCCTCTGCTCTTTGTCTGTGGTAAGATAAGACAGCAGCAGGAATTGTGTGACCGGGCCGTAGATATCCTCGACTCACTTCCGCCGGAAGAGAACAGTGTGGTTACAGACTTCGTGAAAGCAGGACTGAAACCGGAGTCGGCCTTCGCCTCCCAGGCACTCCTGGAGTTGAGAAGCCTCAAGTGCCGCAACCACCGGTGCCTCGACTGTGCGATAGGATCGGCACTAATTGCCATGGGCCGGAAAATCAGACGGTCCAGCTCCCTGTTCCTGGAACCCTGACCTGCAGCATAAAGGATGTTGAAAAACCAGTCCAATTGTTGAAATAAAAATTTATATCCCGCGCAACTTTCTCTGCTGATAATACATCTATTATACAGAGACAAACTGAAAAAAATCTGTTCAGGGTGAGTGAGATACTCATTCCGGCGGCAAATACAAAAATTTCTTCAAATTGTTTGAAATATTACAAACAAGAGTTGTATCTTTGCGATCCAAAATTGGAGAATTTATTAACAATCTATTGGATAAGGATATGTATTTGACAACGGAGAAGAAACAGGAATTTTTCAAGACATTCGGATCTTCGGAAATGGACACGGGTAGTGCTGAAGGTCAGATTGCACTTTTCTCCTACAGGATTGCCCACCTCACTGAACATCTGAAGCGTAACAAGAAGGATTTCAGTACTCAGAGGTCGCTGATAAAGCTGGTCGGAAAGAGAAGGCGTTTGCTTGATTACCTGAAGGACAAGGATATCAACAGGTACCGTGAGATAATCAAGGCACTTAACCTGCGCAAATAAACTAGAAAGGCAATTACGGTTGCCTTTTTTAGTTCCCGGAGAGGACTCACCTCTATCATTTATCCCAAAAAAATAATTAGCAGTAAATGTATAAGTTGATTGAAAAAAGCATTGACCTTGGCGATGGCCGGTCAATAGTGCTTGAGACGGGCAAGCTCGCCAAGCAGGCTGACGGTTCGGTGGTTGTAAGGATGGGCAAGACCATGCTTCTGGCTACGGTGGTGGCAGCCAGGGATGCGAAGGAGGACACGGACTTCATGCCTCTTTCGGTTGAGTATAAGGAGAAATATGCCGCCACAGGTCGTTTCCCTGGCGGTTTTCTCAAGCGCGAGGCACGGCCTGGTGACAATGAGATTCTGATCTCCCGCCTGGTTGACAGAGTACTTCGTCCGCTCTTCCCCGATGACTTTCACGCTGAGGTTTTTGTGACCATCAACCTCATATCGGCAGAAAAGGATATCATGCCTGACGCGCTGGCAGGACTGGCCGCATCGGCAGCAATGGCGGTATCGGACATACCGTTCCACGGACCTATATCAGAAGTGAGGGTAGCAAGGGTAAACGGCGAGATGATCATCAATCCCACCTTCACACAGGTTGAGGGCGCCGATCTCGACATCATCGTCGGAGCCACTTATGAGAACATCATGATGGTGGAGGGCGAGATGAAGGAGGTACCGGAGGATGTTATGCTTGAGGCGCTGCGTATTGCCCATGAGGCAATCAAGATACAGTGTGTTGCACAGAAGGAGCTGGCAGAGATGGTTGGTTCAACCGTTAAGAGAGAGTACTGCCATGAGGTCAATGATGAGGATCTGAGGAAGAAGGTGTGGAACGAGACCTACGAGAAGTGCTATGCACTGGCAGCCAGCGGAGCCGACAAGAAGACACGCAGTGAAGGCTTTGATGCCATCAGGGAGGAGTTCCTTGCACAGTTCACGGAAGAGGAGCCTGTCAACGAGATGCTGGTCAAGAGGTACTTCCACGATGTGGAGAAAGAGGCGGCGCGCCGTCTTGTACTCGACGAGCATAAGAGACTCGATGGCCGCAGGCTTGATGAGATACGCCCCATCTGGTGTGAAATAGACCCTCTGCCTGCAGCTCATGGCTCGGCCATCTTCACCAGGGGTGAGACACAGTCTCTCACTACCGTTACGCTGGGCACCAAGCTCGATGAAAAGATGATTGACGAGGTGCTCAAACAGGGTTACGAAAAATTCACTCTGCATTATAACTTCCCGCCCTTTGCCACCGGCGAAGCCAAGCCTGCACGCGGCACCAGCCGCAGGGAGATAGGCCACGGCAACCTGGCCCACAGGGCGCTGAAAAACATGATGCCGCCTGAAGAGACGAATCCATATGCCATAAGAATAGTATCAGATATTCTGGAATCAAACGGCTCCTCATCAATGGCCACTGTCTGTGCCGGCTCACTGGCACTGATGGATGCAGGCATCAGGATTGCCAAACCGGTATCGGGCATCGCCATGGGACTGATCACCGACAAGGACGGGAAGAAATTCGCGATCCTCTCAGACATCCTTGGAGATGAAGACCACCTCGGCGACATGGACTTCAAGGTTACAGGTACCCGTGACGGAATCACTGCAACTCAGATGGACATAAAGGTTGACGGCCTCTCATTCGAGGTGCTGAAGCAGGCTCTCGAACAGGCCCGGAGGGGAAGGCTCCATATCCTTGACATTATGGAACAGACAATAGCTGAGCCGAGGCCGGAACTGAAGCCTCATGCCCCAAGGATTGAGAAGATATATATTCCCAAGGAGATGATTGGCGCTGTTATCGGTCCCGGAGGAAAGATCATCCAGGATATACAGGCGACAACGGGAGCTACAATAGTTATAGAGGAGACCAACGGCCAGGGTATGGTCGATGTCTTTGGCGAGAACTATGATGTTATCAGAGCCGCCCTCGACAGGATCAATGCTATATGTGCAGTTCCGGAGGTGGGCAAGGTCTATACCGGCAAGGTGAAGACCATCACCCAGTTCGGAGCTTTTGTGGAGATCCTTCCCAATAAGGATGGCCTTCTCCATATCTCCGAGATGGACTGGAAGAAGGTGAGCACTGTTGAGGAGTTCTTCAAGGAGGGTGATATGGTTGATGTACAGCTGATAGAGGTTGATCAGAAGACCGGCAAGCTGAGGCTGTCACGCAAACCCCTCATACCAAAGCCCGAAGGTTACGTTGAACCCCCGAAACGCGAACATTCCGAGAGGAGAGATTATCACGGCTCACGCGATGGTGGCAGGGGCGGTCATGACCGCGATCGCGGCGACCGTCGCTCCAATGACCGCAGGAGGGATAACAACAGTTAATTACCTGTACTGATAAACAGGGCAATCCCCGTCACCGGGAATCGCCTTCCATTAACAGGAGAGACACACAATTTGTGCTGCTCTCCTTTTTTTCATTGTTATTGTGGCCGTCAAGTGCTATTTTTGATAATGATTGCAACGGAAAACCAATGGAGGCCATAAGGTACAACTACATCGTCATTGAGGGAAATATAGGTGCCGGGAAGACCACCCTGGCCTCCATGATCGCCAAAGAATACAACGCCAAGCTAATACTGGAGCGTTTTGCCGATAACCCGTTCCTTCCCAAATTCTACAAAAACCCGTCGCGCTACTCCTTCCCCCTGGAACTGTCATTCCTTGCTGACAGGTACCGGCAGTTGAAGGAGGAGCTCGTTGAGCAGGACCTCTTTGTAAACTTTACAGTCTCCGATTACTATTTCATAAAGTCACTCGTCTTCTCGTCAAAAACCCTTGAGAAGGATGAGTTCAACCTCTATAGGCAGATATTTTATATAATATACAGCTCACTGCCAAAGCCTGATCTCTATGTCTACCTGCACGTGCCCACGGACAGGCTCCTGAGAAACATTGCAATGAGAGGAAGAGAATATGAAAAAAGCATCACCGCCGAATATCTCTCGGGCATCCAGGAGAGCTATTTCAACTTCTTCAGGCAGAACCCCGATAACAAATACCTCGTACTGGATATCGCAAACATCGATTTCGTCATCAACAGTGAAGATTATGCCAGAATAACCGAAATGATATTCCATGAGCCTCTGAAACAGGGCATCAATCTGCGCAATTTCTGATTTTTTAATCTCTGAATTGCAGTTAAAGACTAAAAATTATCTTAAATTTGCAACCAAATAAGAAATAATCGTATAATTGTTATTATAATACAGAAACTGATCGCAACTAATAAAAAGCAAATTATGAAAAATTTCACCAGACTTTTTGTCATTCTGATTGCTGCCGTTCTTATGTCAGGCTGCAGCAGTCTTGAGAAGATGAAGAAGAACGCCAATCTTGTCAATTACGAGATTACTCCCAAGGTCCTTGAGACTCACGGAGGTATTGTCGCAGCCCAGGTAAAAGCTACCTATCCTGAGAAATACTTTGACAAGAAAACCACGCTGAAGATCACCCCCGTTCTTACTTATGAAGGCGGTGAGACAGTCTTTGATGAGCTGCTCTATGCTCAGGGTGAGCTTGTTCAGGCTAATAACAAGTCGGTTAGCTGGACTGGCGGTAACATCAGCTGGTCAGGTGACGTTGACTACGTACCCGAGATGAAAGTGTCAGAATTCATGCTTCGCGTTGAGGCTTCCAAAAAAGACAAAACACTGGCCTTTGATCCCATAAAACTGGCTGACGGCGTGATCTCCACATCCACACTGGTTGAAGACCATGCCAGGCCAATCGTGCTGAAAGACAAATATCAGCGTATAGTTCCCGAGCAGAAGATGGCCGACATTCTCTATATTATCAACAGGTCTGACATCAGATCGAGTGAGTTGAAATCAGAGGATATCCAGGCACTGAAAGACTATATTGCTCTTGTGATGCAGAACGAGAGAATGGCAGTGAAGGGCGTTACAGCCAGTTCATATGCTTCTCCCGACGGTCCTCTCACACTCAACGAAAGACTCGCAGAACAGAGGGGCAAAGCCGCTGAAAAATATCTTCAGAAAGAGTACGGCAAAATTCCCGAGCTTGCACAGTTCTTTTCAAGCAAGACAACCCCTGAAGACTGGGACGGTTTCAAGACCCTCGTCCAGGAGTCGTCAATCGCCGACAAGGAGCTTATCCTGAGAGTGCTCTCAATGTACCAGGATCCCGTTGTCCGCGAACAGGAGATCAAGAATATGTCAGCTGCCTACGAAGCTCTGGCTGATGAGATCCTTCCCCAGCTCAGGAGATCAAAGTTTACTGTTGACGTTGATCTGATAGGCCTCAGCGATGAAGAGATACTCGCTGCAATAAATAGTGATGCTTCAGTTCTCAGCCTCGAGCAGCTTCTTTATGCCGCAACACTTACCGAAGATGTGAACGAGATGCTGAAGTATTACAAGATGGCCGCAGAGAAGGAACCCAAGTGCCTGAGGGCATGGAACAACATAGGATGGGCTTACCTGAAAATGGGCAAGGCCGATGAGGCTATGGAAGCTCTTGAAAAGGCCAAGGCTCTCAAGAATGACGATGTTATTAAGAACAACATGGGCTTCGCGGAACTGCTGAAGGGCAACTACACCGCTGCTGCAGAGTATTTCAATTCAATGACAGCCGCCACACCCGAGTCAAGATTCGGACTTGGCACCGTAGCCATCCATGAGGGCAGGTATGACCAGGCGGTCAATTTCCTCGGCGACGAACCCTCCATGAACCTTGCGCTTGCACAGCTTCTCAAGGGAGACGTCAACAAGGCACAGACAACCATGGCATCGGTTCCTCCCTGCAAGTGCGGTGCACCTTCATACCTCAAGGCTGTTATTGCTGCACGCAATGACGATAAGGACGGTGTGATCAACGGACTTCGTGAAGCCATTGGCTACAACAGCGACTGGAAGAACTATGCAATGACCGACCTCGAGTTTGCAAAATACTTCCTCGATGATACATTCATCGCAGTGACAAAGTAACAAAGCACGGACTTAATACAGAGACCCCGCCTGCAGTGACGCAGGCGGGGTTTTTTTTCGCCCCTGGCGGCCGGTGTCAGCCGGCAAGAATGGAGAGTGCTTGATCAGCTGTCGGGGCTGACCCTGCCGGCAAGCTCCCACAGGACAATCCCGGCACTGACAGCCACATTGAACGAATGCTTGGTGCCGAACTGCGGAATCTCTATGCAGCTGTCCGACATCTCAACCACCTCCTCGCTGACACCCTTTATCTCATGCCCGAAAACCAGTGCATACTTCTCCCCCTCTCTGACTTCGAAGGCGTCAAGCGGCACTGCCTTGTCAGCCTGTTCAACGGAAATGATCCTGTACCCGCGCTCTCTCAGCTCCCTGGCTGCTGCGGCAGCACTCTCCCGGTACTGCCACGCCACTGACTCGGTGGCTCCCAGGGCCGTCTTGTGAATCGCACGGTGCGGCGGCGTGGCAGTGATGCCGCACAGCCAGACAGCCTCAACAATAAAGGCGTCTGCTGTCCGGAATATCGAACCTACGTTGTTGAGACTCCTTACATTGTCGAGAACCACGATGAAGGGCGACTTAGATGAAGAGCGGAATTCATTCACACTCTTGCGGTTCAGCTCATCATTTGTCAGCTTCCTCATGTAAGAAAATTTTAGCGAAAATAAATATAAAAATGAGTAAATTACCTTCCTCAATCATATAGCATCTCAAAGAACCGCAATTATCAGATAACTTGTCATGAACATCCACGAATACCAGGGAAAATCAATTCTTCAGTCTCACGGTGTACCGGTGCAGGAAGGGTTTGTAGCTGAAACTGCCGAGCAGACCGCTATTGTGGCAGAAGAGCTAAGGAAGAAATTCGGAACGGAGATCTTCGTCATCAAGGCACAGATTCATGCCGGAGGCCGGGGCAAGGGCGGGGGCGTCAAGATTGCACGCTCACCTGCCGAAGCATCAGAGGTGGCTTCACGGATGCTCGGTATGACCCTGGTGACACCACAGACCGGACCGGCGGGGAAACCGGTGAGAAAGGTGCTGATCGCACAGGATGTCTACTATGAAGGAGAATCAGATATAAGGGAGTTTTATATGTCAATCCTGCTCGATCGCAAGAGGGAATCTTATGTCTTCATGTATTCAACCGAAGGCGGAATGGATATTGAAGAGGTGGCAGAGAAGAAGCCGGAGGCTATCTTCACGGAGCCTGTTGATGCCACCTGCTGCCTCCATGACTTCCAGAAGCGAACCATAGCATTTAACCTGGGGCTGCAGGGCAAGGCCTTCAGGGAGATGACCCGGTTCCTCGGTGGACTGTGGGATGCCTTCATCAGCTCAGACGCCTCGCTGATAGAGATCAATCCTCTCCTCAAGACAAGCGACGACAGGATATTGGCAGTAGACTGCAAGGTGACACTTGATGACAATGCTCTCTTCCGCCATCCTGATCTTGCTTCCATGCGCGACCTCAATGAGGAGGACCCCACGGAGGTGGAGGCTTCGGAGAGCAGCCTCAACTATGTCAAGCTCGACGGTGATGTCGGATGTATGGTCAACGGAGCAGGACTGGCTATGGCGACCATGGACCTGATACAGCTGTCCGGAGGAAGACCGGCCAACTTCCTCGATGTGGGTGGGGGTGCAAATGCCACGACCGTTGAGGCCGGGTTCAGAATCATCCTTAAAGACCCCAACGTCAAGGCCATACTGGTGAACATCTTTGGCGGCATCGTCAGGTGTGACCGGGTGGCTGCAGGAATCATCGAGGCATATAAAACTATCGGTAATATCACCGTGCCTGTAATCGTCAGGCTGCAGGGCACCAACGCCACCGAGGCCAGAGAGCTTTTTGACGGTTCCGGACTGAAGGTCATAGCCGCCTCAACATTCACCGATGCAGCCGAGAAGGTCCGGAGTGCGCTGAGTTGAAAGGAACCGCAATCCTGCCGGTAACCCCTGACCATGCCTTACAACCCGCCAGCGAGGGGCCGGCAAAGGCGATTGCCGCAGTTTACAAGATGACACAGCAATACGCAGATCTTATCATACCCGTTGCCCTTGCCGGCACCTATACTTATATGATCCCGCCGGCGATGAGGGGCAATATACGTCGCGGCAGCCTGGTGACCGTGCCCTTCGGACAGAGCAGGAGTACCACGGGGCTGGTGGTCAGACTGCATGACACTTCGCCGCAGGGATTCACCCCCAGGGAGATAGTTGAGTTGTTTGCTGAGGAGGCCTGCATTCATGAACGACTTACAGACTTTGTCCTTTGGATATCAGATTACTACATGGCATACCCGGGAGAAGTAATGAAGGCTGCCATACCATCCGCGGACGATCTCCCGGGCCGCGGCACGGCTAAAAGGAGAGGCAGCAGGAAGAGTGCATATGAAGGTGAGCTGATCATGCCGGCACCGCTGAGCCCGGTACAGGAGAAGGTTTATGCGCGAATAGCAGAGCTCTTCGGGAAGCATGATGTCGTACTCCTCCATGGCGTCACCTCCAGCGGTAAGACGGAGCTTTACATCCACCTGATACAGGAGCAGCTCGCCCGCGGCCGGCAGGTGCTCTATATGCTTCCCGAGATAGCCCTCACCACCCAGATCATTGAGAGGCTGAAGAGACACTTCGGTGACGCGATAGGGGTGTTCCATTCGCGCCTCACGCCGGCAGCACGCCGTGATGTGTGGAGCAGAGTGCAGTCCGGTGCCCTCAGGGCGGTGCTGGGCGTACGCTCATCGCTCTTCCTGCCGTTCACTGACCTGGGACTGATCATTGTTGACGAGGAGCATGACTCTTCATACAAACAGTATGATCCTGCGCCCCGCTATCATGCCCGCGACTCTGCCATGATGCTCTCAAGAATACACGGGGGGAAGACGCTGCTCGGTTCCGCCACGCCCTCTCTGGAGAGCTACTATAATGCCACGGCCGGCAGGTACGGGCTGGCTGAGCTGATGACCCGCCACGGTGAGGTGCTGATGCCTGAGATGATCATCGCCGATACCCGCTTCCCGGCAGGGAAAGGGAAGTCCCCCTCTCATTTCTCCAGGCGTCTGCTCGATGCCATTACAGAGGCCCTCGGCAACGGTGAACAGGTGATACTGTTCCAGAACCGCAGGGGGTTCTCTCCCTACCTGATGTGTCCCGATTGCGGATGGGTACCGGGATGTACCAACTGTTCCGTAAGCTATACCTACCATAAGAGCCTCGGACGCCTGGTGTGCCACTATTGCGGCAAAAGCGTGAGGCTGCCCGCTCTCTGCCCTGAGTGCGGTTCAGAGACACTGACCACCAAAGGATTCGGTACCGAAAGAATAGAGGAAGAGATAAGGCTGCTCTTCCCGTCAGCCACGGTATCAAGAATGGATCAGGACACCACCAGAAAGCGTGCCGCCTCCGCCTCGATACTCTCTGACTTTGCCGCAGGAAAGACCGACATATTGATCGGTACCCAGATGATCTCCAAGGGACTTGACTTTGAGAGACTAACCGTGGTGGGTATCCTCGATGCCGATAATATGATGCACTTCCCCGACTTCAGGGCCTTTGAACGCAGCTTTCAGCTGATGGAGCAGGTAAGCGGCAGGGCCGGACGCCGTACACGCAGGGGCAGGGTCATCATACAGACCGCAGACCCTAATCACATCATTCTGCGTCAGGTTCTGAAACATGATTACAGAGCGATGTGTGTCACACAGCTCGAAGAACGTTCTTTGTTCGGTTACCCTCCATTCACAAAGATCATCAGGATATTTGTCAGGCACCGCAATCCCGAAGAGCTTGACACCTCATCAGCGCGGCTGGCCGGGGAGCTTCGCCGTCACCTCGGCGGCCATGTGCTGGGTCCTGAATTCCCGGCTGTGAGGCAGGTGCAGAAATGGTATATAAAGACCATTATGGTCAAGATAGGAGACTCTCTCTCTCCTGCACGGGTAAAAGAGGTCATCCGCAAGGCTGTAGAGGATGAACTCAGGATGCCCAGAGCTGGTCTGCTGCGTATTCATGCC
>WOYI011006151.1_pt1 | contig 11214 bp, 8 predicted proteins | sample 6423411 | NCBI WGS metagenome assembly WOYI01 (sample SAMN13441803, study PRJNA592873) | oil field metagenome | biome: oil field; feature: oil-well bore; material: oil-contaminated soil; isolation source: oil-contaminated soil from oil-well borehole | place: Germany: Wietze | collected 2016-10-18 ... | reverse complement strand
CGCCGCCGCGGCCGTCGCCCATGCGGTAGGTGCCGGCGCTGTGCCAGGCCATGCGGATGAAGAGGCCGCCGTAGTGGCCGTAGTCGGCCGGCCACCAGTCCTGCGAGTCGGTCATCAGCGCATGGAGGTCCTCTTTCACCGCCTGGAGGTCGAGGCTTTTGAAGGCTGCGGCGTAGTTGAATTCGGCCCCCAGCGGGTTGGAGAGGCTGGAATGCTGGTGCAGGATGCGCAGGTTGAGCTGGTTCGGCCACCAGTCGCGGTTCGCGGTAGCGCCACCGGCGACCTTTTTGCCTGCCTGCCCCGTGACCGGGCATTTGGATTCGGCACTCATGAATCTCCTCCTTTTCGGTGATAGCGATCTGGTTTCGGCCTGCCGCGTGTTGGCAGTTCTTTACCTTTAGCAGGCACTATCCGTTTGTCAATCTTTGTGGAAAATGATTATCCATAAGGGCGGGGTAAAACGAGCCGGAGGATTATTTCTGCTGACAGGCGGGGCAGATGCCGAAGAGTTGAACCTGGTGGGAGGTGATCCGGTAGCCGGTGGCCTGTGCCACTTCGTCCTTCAGCGGCCCGAGCAGGCTGACCTCGGGATCGATGACGCTGTTGCAGCTGTTGCAGATCAGGTGCGGGTGGGGGAAGGGCTTGTTGCCGTCGTAGCGGTTGCGGCCGGCGGCAAGGGGGATTTCGAGGACTTCGCCGATCTCCTTGAGGAGGTTGACGGTCTTGTAGACCGTGGCGAGGCTGGTGGTCGGGAAGAGGGCGCTCACCTGGCGGTAGACCATCTCGACGCTCGGATGCCGGTCGCTTTGGAGCAGCGCCTGCAGGATCGCGATGCGCTGCGGGGTGATCCGGCATTCCCGCTGCCGGAGCCTGGCGAGGATCTCATCGAGGCGTGTCTGCGGACTGGTCACGGGCGCACCGGCTCGGTTGGCAGGCTGGTCGGGATAATCATTCTTAACAGACAATCCCAGAGGCGGCGCTCCTTGTCAAGCCTTCTTCCGGCGGCGGCACTGCTCCCTGATGAGGGTGGCGGGTCAGGCGGCGATCAACTTGAGCTGGGGGGCGGTCAGGCTGTAGCGCAGCTCCGCCTGCCGCGCGGCGAGTTCCGGCAGGTCGAGACGGCAGAGACCGCCGTTCTCGAAGTGGATGCGCACCCGGCTACCGTTGCCGAGGAGGAGCGAGGCGATCTCTGCCAGTGACGGCAGGTGGCCGACGAGGAGGATCGCCCCGGCGCCGTCTTCGCCGTTGCGCCGCAGCAGGCGCAGGCTCTCCCTGGGCGGGGTCAGCGGCAGCAGCAGGTCGCTCTCGAGGATGTCGCTATAGGGGAAGTTGACCCCCTCGGCGATCAGCGCAGCGCTCTGCCGGGAGCGCTTTTTCGAACTGCAGGCGAGGAGGTCGGGGACGACCCCGAGGCGCTTGAGAGCCCGCCCGGCGGTCTGCATCTGCACCACGCCCTCGCGGGAGAGAGGTTGCTCCGGATCGTCTTCGGTGGGCAGCGCCAGGCCATGCTGCATCAGGTAGAGTTCCATGCGCCGATCCTTTCACCCTGTTGTTTTCAAGAGTGTAACCGATAACCGGGGCCCGTGCAGGGGCGACAAAAACCGCTAGAATGGAAACGTCGAGATCGGTCCGTTGCCGACGGGCCGCCGTTGACGGGAACTTTTTGGCCGGTCTTTGCGCCGGCCCGACAACCGGGAGGAGAGCGATGCGCCGACTGTTGATTGCCCTGGCACTGGTTCTGCTGGCCGTGCCCGCCCTGGCCGGTCCCCTGCTGCAGCTCGGGGATCCCTTCCCCGAAATCCCCCTCCCCAGCCCCGCCGATCCGGCGGCCCGTGCCTACCTCGGCCTGCCGGAAGGCGTCGCCACCTTCACCCTCAGCCAGGTGGCGGGCGACGTGGTGCTGGTGGAAATCCTCAATGTCCTCTGTCCCCACTGCCAGCGCCAGACCAAGCCCTACAACGAGCTCTACCGGCGCCTGCAGAAGGCGGAGGCGACCCGCGGCCGGGTCAAGATGCTCGGCGTGGCGGTCGGCAACACCGAGGAACAGATCGACGATTTCGTGACCGTCTACGGCGTCCTCTTCCCGGTCGTCCCCGACCGCCAGTTCCGCATGCACCGCGCCACCGGCGGCAGCCGCACCCCCTTTACCCTCTACGTCCGCCAGTCTGCGGATTGCGATCCGGGCGTCGTCGCCGGCACCGAGCTCGGCGAGGACCCGTCGATCGATGATCTCTTCGCCTACCTCGCCGACATTGCCGGCATGACGGCGGCCGATTTCCGGGGCCTGGTCGGCAGCGAGGCGCCGGCGGAGGTGGCGGTGGCGCCGGTGCTGCCGCCGCGGGAGCTTGAGGCCCGGGTGCGGCAGGTGCTCGGCGAACGCGGGCCGCTGCACGACTTCACCCCGGTCAAGCTGGTCGGCGGTCGGCGGGTCTTCACCGCCGTGGCCGAGACGGCCGATGGCCAGGAACGGTTCTTCGCCGAAGTGGTGAGCCGGGCTTCGATCTGCGATGTCTGCCACGATGTCCACTTCATCTACGTCTTCGACCAGGGAGGCAAGATCGTCGATTTCGCCCCGCTGCACCTGACCAAGTACGGCAACGTGGTATGGGATGGTGCCGATGTGACCAAGATGCGCCAGCGCGTCGTCGGCCAGTACCTGCGGGCGCCGCGCCCCTTCGATCCGAAAGTCGACGCCGTCACCAAGGCGACCATGACCTCGGCGATCATCTTCGATCAACTGGCGCTGGGGGAGGAGCTGATGCAACAGCTGGCTGCCCAGGGCCTGCTGTGGTGACGGGGCTGCCGCCGGCCTTTTCCGACTGTGCAAATCCACAGTCGGAATCTGCTCAACCGTTCCCGAAAAAATACGCGTCGCCACGTAGCCGCGGGGGGAGTGCAGGGCTATAGTCATAACCAAGCAGCGACCCGTTTGGCAGGCGGGTGCTGCGGACCTTCTTCAACCCCTTCTCACCACACCTCTCGATTTGGCGCGTCGCACGATACCCTCCTGGGCGGCGCGCCTTTTTTTTGTCCGCGACAGACCCCCATCTCTCACTTGGCTCTTGACAAGGGTCCGGCACCCACCTGAACTCCCGTCCTGATTTCCACCTGGTCTTCCATGTCCTCCCCCGTTCTTTCAGGCTGAAGCCGGTTTAGCGCGCCGGTCAGGCCTCGCTGTGAAGGGGGAGGGCGACGACCACGGTTGTCCCGCGCCCCTTTTCGCTGGTGACCGAAATCTCGCCGCCGTGGCCGGCGACAATCTTGCGGACGATCGTCATCCCCAGACCGAGTCCGCCGATGGCGGTATTCGAGGTGTCGGCGCGGTAGAACTTGTCGAAGATCCGCTCCACCTGGTCGCTGGTCATGCCGATCCCCTGGTCGGCCACCGCGATCTCGAAGCAGTTGCCGACCAGGGCGGTCCGCACCGTAATCGTCCCCCCGGCGGGAGAGTACTTGACCGCATTGCTCAGCAGGTTTTCCATGACCTGGTGGATCTTTTCCCGGTCGATGGCGAGGATGACCGGTTCCAGCAGCAACTGGAGCCGGAAAGTGTGGCCGGGGGAGCCTTGCCGGTATTGCTCGAGGACATCCCGCAACAGCTCGTTGAGGTCGGCGGGGACGCGGTCGAGGGCGATCAGGCGGCCCGATTCGATGCGCGAGAGGTCGAGCAGGTCGTCGATGATATGGGCGAGGACTTCGGCCTTCTCGCAGATTTTCTCCAGGTATTCCTGCTGCTCGGGCAACGGCAGGTGACCGAGTTGCAGCAAGAGCTCGGCATAGCCCATCACCGAGGCGAGGGGGGGGCGCAGTTCGTGGGCGGCGGTGGAGATGAACTCACTCTTGATCTGATCGATTTCCCACTCGCGGCTGATGTCGCGCAGGATGGTGATGCCGGCGCTGGCATGGGCGAAGAGGGAATGGAAGCGCTCCTCGCTGCGCCGCAGGGCGAGTTCGGCCTGGCGGCGTTCGCTGACATCCTGGAACAGGATCGAAACCCCCTCGCGAAAGGGGAAGGCGCGTACCTGGAACCACTTTTCGAGGGGCGGGTAGAACTCCTCGAAGGCGATCTCGACCGCTTCCCGGGCGGCGCGCTGAAATTGCCGGGCAAAGGCGGTTTCCAGGGTCTCGGGAAAGGCGTCCCAGAGGGAATGGCCGAGGAGCTGTTCGCGCAACCGGCCGAGGAAGCGTTCGGTCTGGGGGTTGACGTAGGTGAAGCGCCAGTCGGCATCGATGACGACGACGCCATCGCCGATACTCTCGAGAATGGTTACGGCCAGGTCGCCAGCTATGTCGGGGACGGCCGGATATGAAGGAGTGGTCGGGTCGGTCATGTCGGCCACAGGGCTGCAGGGGGAAGTCCCGCTATCTTCGCAGAATCGGTTGCGATTGTCAGCCGGTATTGCGCAGTCCGGCGGCGATGCCGCTGATGGTGGCGGCCAGCACCTCGTCGAGTTCCGGCCCGCCGCCGCCCTCCTGCCGGCGGCGCAGCAGTTCGATCTGCAACAGGCTCAAAGGATCGACATAGGGCTTGCGCAGCCACAGGGAGCGGGCGAGGTCGGGCTGGCGCTGCAGCAGGTGGGTCTGGCCGGTGACCTTGAGCAGCATCCGCACGGTGCGGCGGAATTCTTCGTGGATCAGGTCGAAAACCCGCTCGCGCAGCGACCGGTCTTCGACCAGCTCGGCGTAGCGCCGGGCGAGAGGGATATCGACCCGCGCCAGGGCGAGCTCGACGTTGCGCAACAGGTCGGCGAAGAAGGGGAGATCGGCGGCCATCGCCCGGAGCCGGCAGAACTCTTCGTCGCCGCGCTCGGCGTAGCACTCGAGGGCGTAGCCGACGCCGAACCAGCCGGGGATGCCGTGGCGACTCTGAATCCAGCCGAAGCCCCAGGGGATGGCGCGCAGGTCGCCGAGCCCCTCGGTCTTGCGGCGCTTGGCGGGGCGTGAGCCGAGCCGCGCAAGCTCGAAGTCGCGCACCGGGGTGGCCTGCTCGAAGTAGGTGAGGATGTCGGGATTTTCGGCGATCTTCTCCCGGTAGACGGAAAAGGCGAGGTGGGAGAGCTCTTCCATCGCCCGTTCCCGCTCCGGGGCGAGGGGCCCGTGACCGAGCAGGGGCCGGGCCAGGGCTTCGAGGGCGGCGGCCACCATCAGCTCGAGATTGCGGCCGGCCAGGATCGGGTCGGCGTATTTGAAGTTGATCACCTCCCCCTGCTCGGTGATCTTCAGCGCTCCGGTGAAGGCGCCCGGGGGCTGGGCGACGATCGCCCGGTTGGTCGGCCCGCCACCGCGGCCGACGGTGCCGCCGCGGCCATGGAAGAGCTGCAGCGTCACTCCGCATTCGGCGGCCACCTGGTGCAGGGCGCGGTGCGCCTTGTAGATCTCCCAGGTGCTGGTCAGCATGCCGCCGTCCTTGTTGGAGTCGGAATAGCCGAGCATCACCTCCTGGCGTCCGCCCCAGGAGTCGAGGTAGGGACGGTAGGCGGGGAGGGACCAGAGCTCCCGGCAGGTCTCCGGCGCCCGACGCAGGTCGTCGATGAACTCGAAGAGCGGCACCGGCATCAGCCCCGGGTCGCTGCCGTCGGCGCTCGCCGCCACCGCTACGCCGCAGAGTTCGAGCAGCCAGACCAGGGTGAGGACGTCGCCGCTGCTGCGGGCGCCGCTGATGACATAGCTGCGCAGGGCCGCGGGCGGGTACTCCCGTTTCAGGGCGGCAAGGGTGCGCAGGGTTTCGAGGAGTTCGCGGGTTTCGGGGCCGGGGATGGCCGGCAGGTCGTCGGCGGTTTTCCCCGCCGCCAGCTCGAGAGCTGCCCGGGCGTGGACCTCGGCGTGCTGGCGGATGTCGAGGGTCTGCAGGTGAAAGCCGCAGGTCTGCACCAGGCGCAGCAGCGGATCGAGATAGACCCGGGCGAGGCGCAAGCCGCCATGGCCGGCGAGGCTGGCGCGCAGCTGCGCCAGGCCGGCCGCGAACTCCTCGGCCCGGCAGGCGCCGGGGGTGCCGGCCCCCTGGCGGGCGAGGCGCAGGCGATGGCGGAGCAGGACCAGGTAGCGGCGCCCGGTCTCGCACTCCGGGTATCGGCCGACTTCGGCGGTCGCGCCGGGGACGGTGCGCAGCCCCTGCGCCAGGGCCTGTTCGAGGGCGGCGCCGGGGGCGACCCGGCCGGCCGAGGAGGTGAGCAGGCCGGTCAGCTCGTCGAGGGCCGCCAGGTAGTGATCGAGGATCATCTCCCGGCTCGCCTGCAGCGCCTCGCGGGTCGCCGCCGGAGTGACGTAGGGGTTGCCGTCGCGGTCGCCGCCGATCCAGGAGCCGAAGCGGATCAGGGGCGGCAGCTCGGCCGGGTCGGTGTCGCCGCCGTAGCTGGCGGTGAAGGCCGCGGCGACCTCCCGGTAGAGCCCCGGCAGGGGCGGGATCAGGGCCTGAAGGTAGTGATCGAGGCCCATGCGGATTTCATCATGGATGGTCGGGCGCTGGCGGCGGACCTCGTCACTCTGCCAGAGGCTGGTGATGGCGGCGAGGATCGCCTCCTGGTCGCTCCGCCCGGCGCCGGTCTCGAGGGGGAGGCGATCGAAGCTCTCGAGCAGCGTGGCGATGCGGCGGCGCTTGATCAGGACGACGCGGCGGGCGACTTCGGTCGGATGGGCGGTGAAGACCGGGACGATCTCCACCTGCCGCAACAGGCCGAGGGCGGTGGCAAGGTCGATGCCGCCCTCCTTGAGCCGCTGCAGGGTGCCGCGCAGCGAACCCGGCTTGTCGCTGCCGGCAATCCGGGCCGCGCGCAGCCGGCGCTTGCGGTGATTGGTCTCGGCGCGGATGGTCAGCTCAAAAAAATTGCTGAACGCCTTGACGATCTGGTGGCAGTCGCCGAGACTGAGCCCGCGCAGCCGATCGATGGCGCGCTCCTGCAGTTCGGCCTCGCCTTCCGGGTCGAGGGTCGTGATCCCCTCCTCCTCGATCCGGTCGCGGTGGCGGATGGCGAGCTGCCGCAACTCCTCCTCGACCTGGAACAGGCGTTGGCCGGCCTGCTCCCGCAGGACCACGCCAAGGAGCAGGCCGAGGTTGCGGACATCGCGCCGCAGCGGCAGATCCTTCTCCCCGGCTTCGCAGCTGGTCAGTTCTTCGAGCCGCCCGGACTGGTCGGCGGTCTTCCAGAGGTATTCGTCCATAAGCGAACTATCCGTTCCCTGGTCCTGCGCCGTAAGTTTCCGGGCTCTATTGCGCTCTTCACGGGAAGACCCCGGACTCTCAGGTATAGCAGAAAGCCGGCACCCGGCAAGGATGCTGGTTACTGCAAGCGCCGGCGATTGCGTTAAACTGTTCGCCGGAGCGATGGGGTGAGGCGAGGGACCGGCGGCGCCCAGGGATCTCGCCGACGGGGTCGAGGTTTCCGCGGCAGGCGCCGGCATACTCATATGATCCTAACAATCCTGTTGTAACCACTGGGAAAACCGAAGGGACAAGACGCCATGGCCAAGGAACAGATTCTGGTGATCGAGGATGAGGAGGATATCCTCGCTCTGGTCCACTACAACCTCGCCCGGGAGGGGTTTCGGGTCGCCACCGCCACTAGCGGCGAGGAGGGGCTCAAGGCCGCCCACGCCCAGCCACCGGAGCTGATCCTGCTCGATTTGATGCTGCCCGGGATCGACGGCCTCGAGGTCTGCCGGGCGCTGAAGGGCGCGGCGGCAACCGCGGCGGTGCCGGTGGTGATCATGAGCGCCAAGGGGGAGGAGGCGGATGTCGTCGCCGGTCTCGAACTCGGCGCCGACGATTACATCACCAAGCCCTTTTCGCCGCGAATCCTGATTGCCCGGGTGCGGGCGGTGCTGCGCCGCCGTGCCTCCGAGGCGGTCACCCGGGATGCCGGCGAGGCGATCGTCTTCCCCGATTTGACGATCCATCCCGGCCGCAACGAGGTCCTGGTCCGGGGGACGCCGGTCGAGTTGACCTTTACCGAATTCCGGGTGCTGCACACCCTCGCCAGCCGACCGGGGTGGGTCTTCACCCGCTACCAGATCGTCAACGCGGTGCGCGGCGAAGACTATGCGGTGACCGACCGTGCCGTCGACGTGCAGGTCGTCGGCCTGCGCAAGAAGCTCGGGCCCTGCGGCAAATATATCGAGACCGTGCGCGGTGTCGGCTACCGTTTCAGGGATGAATAGCATGCGCTCGCGGAAACTGCTCTGGCAGCTCTATCCGGCCTACCTGGTGGTGATCGTCGTCGCCCTCGGGGCGCTGAGCTGGTTCTATTCCCGCGCCCTGCACGACTTTTACTACCAGCAGGCGGAGAACAGCCTGCAGGCCCGCGCCATCCTGCTGCAGGAGTTGGTGCGGGGTGGATTCACCGCGGCGGAGGGGCCCCGGCTCGAACGGCTTTGCCGGGAGCTCGGCGAGCGCACCGCGACCCGCTTTACCATCATTCGCCCCGACGGCACCGTGCTCGGCGATTCGCAGGAAGATCCGCAGCGGATGGAGAACCATGCCGGTCGTCCCGAGGTGCAGACCGCCCTCGTCGCCGGTCGCGTCGGCACCTCCATTCGCTACAGCCGCACCCTCTCCCGCGAAATGATGTACGTGGCAGTGCCGGTGCGGGAGCAGGGGGAGGTGACCGGGGTGGTGCGGGCGGCGATGGCGGTCGACGCCATCAGCGCTACCCTGCGCGGGCTCTACCTGCGTGTCGCCCTGGCCGGGCTCGCCGTGGTCCTGATCACGGCCCTGGTCAGCCTCTGGCTGTCGCGCCGGATCAGCCGACCGCTGGAGGAGATGACCCGCGGTGCGGCGCGTTTCGCCAACGGCGATCTCGGTGAGCGCCTCGCCCTGAGCGGGTCGGCGGAGATCGACGCCCTCGCCCTGGCCATGAACCAGATGGCGGTGCAGCTTGGCGACCGCATCAGCGCCGTCGTCAACCAGCGCAACGAGCAGGAGGCGATGCTCGCCAGCATGGTCGAGGGGATGCTCGCCGTCGATACCGAGGAACGGATTCTGCGCATCAACCGCGCGGCGGAGACCCTGCTCGGCATCCGCTCCGGCCAGGTCCTCGGCCGCCGCCTGCAGGAGGTGGTGCGCAAGGCCGATCTGCAGCGCTTCGTGGCGCGGACCCTGGCGAGCCGGGAACCGGTGGAGGGCGACCTGACCCTGCATGACCAGCAGGAGCGATTCCTGCAGGCCCACGGCACCCTGTTGCGCGGCGCCGGCGGCGAAATTCTCGGCGCCCTGATCGTCGTCAACGATATTACCCGGCTGCGGCGCCTGGAGACCCTGCGCCGGGACTTCGTCGCCAACGTCTCCCACGAACTGAAGACCCCGATCACCGCCATCAAGGGGTGCGTCGAAACCCTCCTCGACGGCGCCGTCGCCGATCCCGAGGCCGGACGGCGCTTCCTCGAGATCATCGCCCGCCAGGGGGAGCGGCTGAATGCGATCATCGACGACCTGCTGACCCTCTCCCGCATCGAACAGGAAGCGGAGAAACACGATATTCCACTGCAGGTAGGGCCGATCCGGGACGTTATCCAGGCCGCGATCCAGTCCTGTTCGGTGAGCGCGGCAGCGCGCTCGGTCACCCTCGAGATCGATTGCCCGGAGCCTTTTCCGGCCGCGATCAGCCCGCCGCTGCTGGAACAGGCCCTGGTCAACCTGATCGACAATGCCGTCAAGTACAGCGACGATGGCGGGAAGATACTGATCAGCGCCCGGCGCGCCGGGGCCGAAACCGTCATCGAGGTGCGCGACTGGGGCTGCGGTATCCCGCGGGAACACCTGGCCCGACTCTTCGAGCGTTTCTACCGGGTCGACAAGGCGCGCAGCCGCAAGGTGGGCGGGACCGGGCTCGGGCTGGCAATCGTCAAGCACATCGTGCAGGCCCATCGTGGCAGGGTGGATGTGGAAAGCACCCCGGGAGCAGGAAGCGTCTTTACCATCGTTCTCCCGACCGAAGAGGCATGTTGAATTGGCAGGGCCGGGCTAACCAAATCCTGACAGTTGCTTGTTGCAAGACGGAAGCGGGAAGGAAAAACAGGATTTTGCACGCTTCTCACCGAGCACTAACCGAACGCTAACATCTCCGGGGATAATAGGCAGCGAAACCAAACAGTCAAACAATTCATCCCCAACAAGGAGACCCCGCAAGATGAAAAAGAGCACCCAGATTCTCAAGTCCCTGCTGCTGATGGTCGCAGTGTCCGGCCTGCTGCTGACCGTTCCCGTTGCCAAGGTGCAGGCGGCCGCCACCATCAACGGCGCCGGCGCCACCTTCCCCTTCCCGGTCTACGGCCAGTGGGCCTACCAGTACGAGAAGGAAACGGGCGTCAAGCTCAATTACCAGTCGATCGGTTCCGGTGGCGGCATCAAGCAGATCAAGGCCAAGACCGTCGATTTCGGCGCCTCCGATGCTCCGCTCAAGCCGGCCGAACTGAACGAAGCCGGCCTGATCCAGTTCCCGATGATCATGGGCGGTGTGGTACCGGTGGTCAACGTTGACGGCATCGCCGCCGGCAAGCTGCGCCTCTCCGACGCGGTCCTCGCCGACATCTTTCTCGGCAAGATCACCAAGTGGAATGACGCGAAAATCGCCGCCGACAACCCGGGTCTCCAACTGCCGGCCCAGGACATCACCGTGGTGCATCGCGCCGACGGCTCCGGCACCACCTGGATCTTCACCAATTACCTGACCAAGGTCTCCAAGGAATGGGCGGAGAAGGTCGGGAACAACAAGGCCGTCGAGTGGCCGGCCGGGGTTGGCGGCAAGGGGAACGAAGGCGTCGCCGCCTACGTGCAGCGCATCAACGGCGCCATTGGCTACGTCGAATATGCCTACGCCCTGCAGAACAAGATGAGCTACGCCCTGCTGAAGAACCAGTCCGGCAACTTCGTCGCCCCGACCGCCGAGGCGTTCCAGGCGGCAGCGGCCAATGCCGACTGGGCCCACGCCGAAGGCTACTACATGGTCCTGACCGATCAGCCCGGCAAGGAGAGCTGGCCGATCACCGGTGCCTCCTTCATCCTGGTCTACAAGGATCAGGCGAATGCCAAGACCGCCAAGACCGTTCTTGACTTCTTTGCCTGGTGTTACAAGAATGGCGCCGAGACGGCCCTCAAGCTCGACTATGTGCCGATGCCGGAAAAGGTGGTCGAGATGGTGGAGAATACCTGGTCCAAAGAGATCCGCGCCAACGGCAAGCCGGTCTGGAAATAAGCAGCCCCCCCGGCTGCTGTAACAGAGT
>WOYI011362781.1_pt1 | contig 11217 bp, 9 predicted proteins | sample 6423411 | NCBI WGS metagenome assembly WOYI01 (sample SAMN13441803, study PRJNA592873) | oil field metagenome | biome: oil field; feature: oil-well bore; material: oil-contaminated soil; isolation source: oil-contaminated soil from oil-well borehole | place: Germany: Wietze | collected 2016-10-18 ... | reverse complement strand
CAAGATAGTCGAGGACGCGACCCGGATAGGCGTAGGGTGGCTTGCTGTACACCACCCATTCGATCTGGCTTTGCGCAGCGAGGAAAGCGCGAAAGGCCACGGGCTCGGCGAGAGGGGCAATTTGTTGCTTCCCTGGCCGCCGCCAATCTTGTCGGGCGACGTTTCGCCCCCGCTTTGCTGCAACGCCCGCGCGGAATCGTTACTTTGCGGTGAACCCCCCATCCACGGGAAGCGCGACGCCTGTGACGTAGGCAGAGTCGTCCGAGGCCAGCCACAGGGCGGCCTGCGCCATGTCCTCGGGACGCCCGAGCCGTTTCAACGGTACGGAACTGACCATCATCTCCTTGTTTCTGGCGGCTTCCTCCGGATCACCCTTCCGGCTGGTGAACTCGAAGGCCATGGGCGTGTCCGTCAGACCGGGACAGATCGCGTTCACGCGCACATTGTCGGCAGCGTAGGTCTGGCATAGGGATTTGGTCAGACCGACAACTCCGAATTTGGCAACGGAGTAGAGCGGACTCCACATCGACCCCACAAGCCCGGATATCGAGCTGGTGAAAATGATTGACCCGCCCCCGCGCTTGCGCATGTGGCCCACTGCCTCGCCGGCCCCGATGACCGCTGCTTCGACATTGATGGCGAGCGACTTGCGAAACGCCGCCAGGTCCACTTGTTCGATGCCGGCCGGGCCGGGTATCCCCGCATGAGCCCAGAGAACGTCCAGGCCACCCAACGCCTTGACGGCGGCATTAAGGCTGTCGCGTGCGCCGCTTTCCGTCGACAGGTCGGCGCCGATGGTGACGATGTCGAAGCCTTTCTTCTTCATCTCCGCCTTGAGAGAAGCCAGTCCTTCCTCATTGAGGTCGATCGCCGCAACGCGCGCGCCCTCTTTCGAAAAAAGTTCCACGGCGGCCTTGCCCATGCCGGATGCGGCGGCGGTGATGACCGCAAGTTTGTTTGCGAGACGCATAATCTCTTCTCCTTCGCTTTTATGTTTTACTGTGCTCGGGCATCGGAACCGACCGGTCCCGAAGCCGTCTGTCGAAGTTCAAGGCGGTCGCCCGGTTTCCCAAGGGCCGCGCGGCCATTCAGCCGTCCGAACCCTTGTGGCGATGTGTGGCTACCGACCATTTGCCAGACACCCGTCCATCAAGCTTTCTGGAAACCCGAGAGCCCCTCCGCGATCGACTTCTCGCATGCCTCGAGATACGAGGGCAGCCCTGCCGGATACATGAGCAGCTCACGCGGCTTGCCGGGGATGTTCGCGCCCATGTACCAGGAGTTGGCCTTGGGGAAGAGCGTCATGTCGGCCACCTCCAGACAGAACTTGCGCCATGCTTCCTCGGCGTCGGATTGAGCCTCGATCCGGGTCACGTCTTCGTCACGCAGCTTTTCAAGGATCCTGACCATCACGCCTCCCTGTGCCTCGGCGCAGGTGGGACCATTGCAAAAGCCGCTCGGGCTTTGCGGGCCGTAGAGGAAGAACAGGTTCGGGAACCCCTTCGTGGCCATTCCCAGCTGGGTGCGGACGCCATCGCTCCACTTCTCGCCGATCGTGCGGCCGTCAGCCCCTTTTATGTCCAGCGAGGTCAGTCCGCCGGACACCGCATCAAAACCTGTCGCCAGGACGATCACGTCGAACTCGTACTCGCGTTCGCTGGTCTTGATCCCCTTCTCGGTGAAGCACTCGATTGTCTCGTGCTTCAGATCGACCACATCGACATTGTCCCGCTGCACGACTTCATAGAAGTTCTGCTCCAGCGACGGACGCTTGACGCCGTAGGGATGCGGCGGCTCTTTCGGCGCGTAGATCTCGGCAAGCCTGGGGTCCTTGATCCGCGCCAGAACCTTCTTGCGCCAGAAGTCGTACTGAGCGCGGTTGGACTTCTCATCGAAGATCACGTCCTTGAAGTTGTTCAGCCACCACCAGAAGCCGCCGCGCTGCCAGATGCGCTCGAATACTTCTTCACGGTCCTCGTCCGCGACATCGAAGACACCCCAAGGGGAGAAATCGTAGTTGAAGCCGCCGAACGTCTTGAGCCGCATTGCCATGTCGGCGGGCATGTCCCGCCACATCTCCTCGTTGTCGGCCTCGCTCATCGTTCGCTGCCACATCGGAATGGCCAGGCAGGGTGTGCGAACGAAATGCGTCAGGTGGCTGGCTTCCGGGGCCGTCTCCTGCACGACCTGAACTCCGCTTGCGCCCATGCCGATCACAGCGACGCGCTTGCCGGTCAGATCGACGCCTTCCTGAGGCCAAAGTCCGGTATGATGGATCTCGCCCCTGAAGCTCTCGAGCCCCTTGAAAGCCGGAATATACGGTTTGGCCGCGAATCCGGTGCAGAGGACGAAGAAGCGCGCCACGAAATCCCGGCCGCCCTCGGTGTGGATCGTCCACTTGCGGCTGGTCTCGTCGAACTCGGCGCCGGTCACGCGCGTATCGAGAATGACGTCCTTGCGCAGATCCCACCGTGAATCGACATGGTCGAAATAATCGCGGAGTTCCTGCCAATCCGGATAGAGTTCCTTGAACGCCCAGTCTTTCCACAAACCGGGATCCGAGTACTGATAAAGCGCCCCGTGGCTATCCACGCGCGCGCCGGGATAGCGGTTCCAGTGCCAGATGCCGCCGATATCCGAACCAGCCTCGAGGAGCTTCACCTTGAAGCCCTTCTCGCGAAGCTTGTGAAGTTGATACAAGCCAGCGAAGCCGGCGCCTACCACGGCAACGTCCAGCTCGTCCTTGCCCGTTCCGGGTTTCGTGTTCGATTGCACTTTTTCGGCAACGTTCATTTGCGTCCTCCCCTGATCCATCGTGGCGTCCGGGCGAATCGCGTTCGCCCGGATCGTCAATTTTCTACATGCCTCCCAGTGCGACTCAGCTCAGACCAAGCTTCGGGCGGACCCACTCGGCCATGCGCTTGATTGCATCGTCGGCTTCAGGCGCAGTTCCCGCGAGAAACTGGAAGACATGCTGCATGTCGGGGAAAATATCAATTTTGACGTCCGCGCCCGCTTTCTTCGCCCGCTCCGCTATGCGCCGGCTGTCGTCGAGAAGAGTCTCGGCGTCTCCGACCGTGAGGTATATCGGCGGGAATTTCGAATAGTCGGTGTAAAGCGGATTTGCCAAAGGATCCTTCGGATCGCCCTTCTCACCGATGAAAAGACTGCCCAGGTTCCTGGTGGTGTCGCGCGAAACCAGCGCATCCCTGTCCTTGTTCGTTTCGTAGGTCTCGCCCGAGAGATCCATTCCGGCCCAGGGGGACATCGGCATTGTTGCCACCGGAAGCGGCAACCCTTTCTCCCGCGCGGCAGCGATTGTGGTGAGCGCAAGCGCGCCGCCGGCCGAGTCGCCCGTCAACGCGATATGCTCCGGCTTCAACCCCCCGCACTCCAGCAACCAGCGATAGGCGGTGACCATGTCATTGACAGGACCGGGATGCGGATTCTCGGGGGAGCGCCGGTAATCGACGATCAGCGCCCGGCAGCCGACCGCCTTGGCGATATGGCCAAAGAGCTTGCGGTGGGAGTACATCGAGCCGACGACATAACCGCCACCATGCGAGCAAAGCAGAACGCGATCATGCACGGCACCGTGGGGGATCGCCCACATCGCCGGGATCCCTTCGACCGCGATCTCCTGGTAGTCGACGCGCGTCGGATCGGTGGTCACGTCGCCCCAATGGCCGAACAGACGCCGGATTTCTTCAAGCTCCATGTCGGGCTTGGCCGTCATTGCGGTGACCCACGACCGGTAGAGATCGGCGAGCGCTTCAGATTCCTTGCTTGGCATATCGTACTTCCTTCCCTTGGTTGGTAAATGGCCGGTCCCCGGATGGGGATTCCTCGCCTGGAGTTGACAAGAGCGCGACGGACGTCGCTGTTGCGGAGGCTATGCAGCCTCGCGGACAGGCCCAAGGCCGGTGCGGGTGGCGCCCCCGGCCTGATGGGTCTGCGTGACGTGCACGGCATCGGGGAAACAGATCATTCCGCCTGTCATTCCGCCCGCGTGATCGCGCGCGACGCCATGTACGCCGAGGGCCCCGAAAACACCCGTGCTCCGGGTGCTGATCCCGCCTTCGGCGAGCGCAACGCTGCTCGCCTTCTCCGGCGAAAGCGGACCGCAATCCACCACCTTCATTTCAGTGTTTGCCATGCTATCGTTCCTCCTCCGCTCAGGTATTACCGCCCCGAGGCAGCACCCCTGGCCTTCTGCGACAATGCGCCTGAGCAACCGACGGCCCAGTCCACCTTCCCGCTCCCAGCTTTCCTCCAAAGCTGCCAGCGGGGCTCCTCACTTTGACATTTTCAAGCTTATAGGCGAATGGCGCCCTGTCAATGAAATTGCACTTCATCAAATGAAATTCTACATAAGATCCAGGTCTGGCGCCTATCCCCGGACCGGGAACAAATGTGCGACGAGCACGCGATGCCGAGCGACTGATGATGCGCGCGAGGTGCCGGGCGCCGCAAACCAGGCCATTGCAATGCTCGTGAGGGGGTGCGGCGTGGCTGGACTTTCAACGCCCGCCGTCAGCGCATTTGCGCAAGAGACGCCTGAAGCATGATCTTGCTGCGATGCCCGCCCCAATCTGGATGGGGCGGGCCTTTTGACATTGATTTCCGAAGACTTTCGAAACCTTCTCAGGGTTGCATCATGATTCCCGTGCGGTGACCAGGAACGGTGTCAGATAAGCGCCTATGCCTTCCATCCCCCCTTCCGACCCCATTCCGCTGTCAAGCACACCACCGAAAGGTGTCTCGGGCATCGCCAGGGCAAAATGGTTGACGCCCAGCATCCCGGCCTTGATGCCGGAAACGATGCGATGCCGCGTTAGCGAATCTCCGGTGAAGGCATAGGACGCGAGTCCGACGGGCATCCGATTCGCTTCTGCCAGCGCGGCGTCAATATCGTCGACCTTTGCCACCAGAGCCAGCGGGCCGAAGGGCTCTTCGTTCATGGCGCGCATGTCGGCCGTCATGTCCGCCAGTACGGTGGGGGCAAAGAACCAGCCCTGATTTCCGATCCGTGCACCGCCCGCAGCGACGCGAGCGCCCTTGGCCACGGCGTCATCGTACAGCTCTTGCACTTTGGTCATCTGCGCTGGGGTTGTCAGCGGCCCCATGGCTGTCTTCGGGTCTGCCCCGTTGCCGACAGTGATTTTCCCAGCCGCTTCGGCCATACCTGAAACGAAGTCGTCATAGAGAGGGGCCTCGACCAGAAACCGCGTTGGCGAAACGCAGACCTGCCCCGCATTTCGGAACTTCCACTCTGCCGCCAGCGGAACCAACTGGGACAGATCGGCATCGCGGGCAACGATCACCGGTGCGTGGCCGCCCAGTTCCATGGTGACTTTCTTGAGTTCATGGCCGGCGGCGCTGGCGAGCAGGCGCCCGACGCGGATGGACCCGGTCAGGGAAATCTTGCGGATCTCCGGCGCCTTGATCAGCGTGTCGGAAATTTCCGCCGGATCGCCCCAGATCAACCCGATGGCCTTGGGCGGCAATCCCGCGTCAAGCAGCGCCCGGCAGATGCGCCAGGCCGTCATCGGCGTTTCCTCCGCCGGCTTCAGGACCACGGAACAGCCCGCCGCCAGCGCCGGCGCAAGTTTCTGCATCACCGTGAAGGCGGGGAAGTTCCAGGGTGTAAAGGCCGCGACCGGCCCGACGGGCCGTTGATGCACGGCCCATGTCATGTTTTCCGTCCGCGACGGGACAAGGCGGCCATAGGTGCGGCGACCCTCTTCGGCGCACCAATCCAGAGTGTCGGCGGAAATCATCCATTCGCCCCGCGCCTGCGCCAGGGGCTTGCCCTGCTCACGGGTCATGTCGGCGGCGGCGGCGTCCGCCTGTTCCCGCATGATCGCTGCGGCAGCGCGCAGGATCTTGCCTCGTTCAAAGGGTGAAACGGCGGACCACTCGGCAAAGCCTTCGGCGGCAAGTCGCGCCGCCTCGATCGCCTCGGCCCGGCCCGCTTTGGGGATTTGGGCGATTTCGGTTTCGGTCGCCGGGTCCATCAACGGTAACGTTCCCAGGGTTCCCGTGTCCCGGGCCTCTCCGTTCAGGATGAAGGTGGGGTGAGTCATTGTCATTTCCTCCCTTGATTTGGCTCTGGCAAAGAGATTGCTCCCGTCGCGGAAAGCCGCTGGATTTCAGTGTCGTCGAGCCCCAGACCACGCAATATCGCCGAACCATCAGCCCCAAGCGCCGGTGGTGCGCGCCGGATCGTGGCAGGCGAGGCGGTCATGATCGGTGGAAACCGGACCTGTGGCGTGTCCTGTCCGGCAGGGGTGGCGACGGGCACGACCATGCCGCGCGCCTGCACCTGCGGATCGGCAAAAACCTCCGGGATGCGGTTGATCGGTCCGCCCGGCACTCGGGCGACCTCCATCGCGGCAAGAAGGTCAGGGCTGTTCCAGCCGGAGATCTCGCGTTCAAGTTCCGGCTCCAGCGTCGCGCGGTTGCGATTGCGCAGTTCATTGGTCAGATAGTCGGGGTGTCCAGCCAGGTCGGCCCGGCCCAGCACCCGGCACAGCGCAACGAACTGTTTGTCGTTGCCCACGGCAACGATGACATGCCCGTCAGCCGTCGCAAAGGCGCGGTAGGGCACGACATTGGGATGTGAATTGCCCATGGGGCGAGGTGTCACGCCGCCGATAAGCCAGTTCATCCCCTGATTGGCCAGAATGGCGACAGATGTATCCAGCAGGGCGCAATCGATGTACTGCCCTTCACCGGAGCGTTCGCGGTGGTGCAGGGCGGCCTGAATGGCGATGGTGGCGTAGAGGCCGGTAAAGATATCTATGACCGGCAAGCCGACCTTCACCGGGTCGTCGGCAGATTTGCCGGTGACGCTCATCAGTCCGCCCATCCCCTGCACCAGAAAATCATAGCCGCCGCGCCCGGCATAGGGTCCGGTCTGGCCGAACCCTGTAACGGAACAATAGATCAGCCGCGGATTGATCGCGCGCAAGCTGTCATAGTCCAGCCCGTAACGCGCCAGATCGCCGGTCTTGAAATTCTCGACCAGGATATCCGCCTCGCGGGCCATGCGCCTGATGAGCGCCGACCCCTCGGGCAGGGCCATGTCAATGGCGATTGACTGCTTGTTGCGGTTGCAGGTCAGGTAATAGGCCGAAAACTGCTCTCCGCCCAGCTCGGCCGAAGGCGGCCCCCAGGCGCGCGTGTCATCGCCCGCGCCGGGTCGTTCGACCTTGATCACCTCGGCCCCCAGATCGCCCAGAATCTGCGTGGCCCAGGGTCCCGCCAGAACCCGAGAAAGATCGAGCACCCGGATCCCGTCAAGCGCGCCGGTCATGATCTGGATTTCTCGATGCGCGCGCGCATGGCCGCAAGCGCCCTGGTGTAGTCATCTGTTTCATGTGCAAGGGCCTGCATGGCCGATGACAGCTCCAGCGTGACGGACAGATCACGGTTATAGGCCTGACGCAGCAGCCGGCGGGTCATGCGCACGGCGTGAGGCGGATTGGCAGCAATGCGTCCGGCGATGGTGCGCGCTTCAGTCAGCAACTCGGCGTCCGGAACGACGCGGCTGACCAGCCCATAGCTCAGCGCGGTCTGCGCATCGATCGTGTCGCCGGTCAGCGCCATTTCCGAGGCGCGCGCAAAACCCACGACGCGCGGCAGCAGCCACGCGCCGCCATCGCCCGGCACGATGCCGATGCGGACAAAGCTTTCGGCGAAGGTCGCGGACGCGCCAGCGATACGCAGATCGCACATCAGCGTCAGGTCGCAACCGGCGCCGACCGCCGGGCCATTGACCGCGGCGACGATGGGCAGGTCGCAATCCTCGAACGCAAGCGGCAGCCGTTGAATCCCGGCCCGGTAGTTGCGCCGCGTGATCGCCGGAACCTTGTCCACCAGCCCCTGTCCCGGCGCCATCGACTTGATGTTCCCGCCCGAGGAAAAGGCCGCCCCCGCCCCCGTCAGCACGATCACCCGGGCCTCCGGATCAGCCTGCGTTTCGGTCAGCGCGGCAAGAATCGCCTCGATCATCGGCAATTCCGAGATGGCGTTGCGGGTTTCCGGCGCGTTGAGCGTCATGGTCACAATGCCCGCCGCGTCACGCTCCGTCGTTACAAGCGTCATGTTCTCTTCCCTTTTCTTCACCGCAGACCGAGGCCACGGGCAATGATTCCGCGCAGGATTTCGCGGGTTCCCCCCCGCAGCGAAAAACTGGGGGCGGCGAGCAGGATGCGCCGAAACACCGCCGCATATTCGAGGTCAGACGCATCTTCGCGCAGAACGCGCCGCGCGATTTCCGGCACGTCCTGTTCGAACAATGCCCCCAGATCCTTGACGATTGCGGCCGCCAGGACCGGCTGTTCGCCCCGCGCCAGACGCCCGGCGACCGACAGCGACATCTGCCGCAGCACCATCAGCCGGGCGACCATGCGGCCCAGATCGGAGGTTTCTGCCGGGCCAGGCATGCGTTTGAGGCAGCGCAGCAATTCATCCACCAACACGAAGGATGAAAGGAACCGGTCCGGGCCGCTGCGTTCGAACGCCAGTTCCGACATGACCTGTGCCCAGCCGTCACCTTCCTTGCCCAGGAGGGCGTCGGGGGGCAGCAGGACATTGTCAAACGACACTTCGTTGAAGTGGTGCTCTCCGGCGATGTCCAGAACCGGGCTGACGGAAATCCCCGGAAGGCTCATGTCCACGAGAACCTGACTGAAGCCGCCGTATCGGCTCTCGGCCTGTCCGGTGCGGCAGAAGACGATCATGTAATGCGCCTTGTGCGCGTATGTCGTCCACAGCTTGGTTCCGTTCAGGACATATCCATCAGCCGTCCTTTCGGCCCGTGTCCGCGCGGACGCCAGATCCGAGCCGCTGCCCGCCTCGCTCATTCCAATGCCGAAGAAACAGGTTCCCGCCGCGATGCGCGGCAGGATGGTCCGGCGCTGTTCCTCGGTGCCATGGCGCAGGATCAGCGGCGCGCTCTGGCGGTCCGCAATCCAGTGGGCCGCCACGGGCGCCCCCGCCGCGAGCAGTTCTTCGACGACGATATGCCGATCCACGGCACTGCGGTCATGGCCGCCGTATTCCTTTGGCAGGGTCATACCCAGCCAGCCACGTTCGCCCAGTTTTTTGCTGAAGTCCGCGTCGAACCCGGTCCAGGATCGGGCCCGTTCGCGGGCGGGCAGATCCGAAAGCGCTTCGGCCAGAAAGGCACGCACCTCATCCCTAAGCGCTTCCTGCGCCGGAGTCTTCGTTTCAAGCGGAAAGGTCGGAAGTGCCATCACGCCACCTTTGCCAGATCGCAGGCGGTCAGTGCGGGCCACAGACCACGCTCGGAGTGGGTCTGCGCCCAGTTCGCCAGATACGCCGCCCACTGCGATTCAGAGCCGTCCTCGTCCCGCCACGACCAGAGACGGCGGGTCAGCGGATGCAGGGGATATTCCTCGCTGAAGCCGATCGCTCCATGAACCTGATGCGCGATTGACGCTGCGGCCGTCGCGGCCTCTGCCGCGCGCAGCTTTGCCGCGGCCGCAGTCGGAATGAAAACCTCTTCCCCTTGCGTCGCGAGTGTTTCAAAAGCAGCCACGGCCATGTCGGCGGCAACGGTGGCGGCACAGCTGTGGGTCGCAAGAATGGCCAGTTGGTGCTGGATCGCCTGAAACTTTCCCAGTGGGCGCCCGAATTGTTCGCGCTCATTGCAATAGCGCAGGCACATATCGGCAACCGCCTCGATCGCGCCGGCCATCTGCACTGTGCGCAAGGTCGACATGACCGCGCGCAGAGCGACGGGGGACATTGCGACACGAGCTTGCGGCGCGACCGGTTCGGTAGCGATCAGCATATCACGCTCCTCGCCCGCGTGGTTGGTGCCCGGGTGCCAGAGTTCGGCGGCGGGATGCAGAAGGGACAGCCCGACACCGCCATCGAGTTCGGACAGGCAGACGACCCTGCGCAGATGACGCCCGAACGGCACCGCCTCCACGCCACTCCAGGCCAGCGCCACGGGCCCGTCGAGCGTTCCCAGCCCGGCCTGCGACGCCACCCAGTTGGCCAGCAGCGTTTCGCCCAGCGGCAGGGCGACGGCACAGGCCGCCGCCACCCGCACGGGGGCAAAGGCTTCCCGGGCGGAGAAACCAAATCCACCATGTTCTTCGCTCAGCAGGGCGAGTGGAAAGCCCGCCTCTTCGGCGGCTGACCAGAGCGCGGGATCGAAACCCTCCCCCCCGCGACCGGCAAAAAGCTTCTCCGATGTTTCAAGAACCATGGAGTAGGTCGAACTGTCCATTGCATCGCCCTCAGCCATGGGTCAGACGCGGCCGCTCGATGCCGGGCCGAAGACCGCGTCCGCCGCGCCCATGCGCCGCCTGAACGATGTCATATGCGGTGATCGCAAGACGCTTTCGCGCGACATTGGGCGCCATCGGGCCAGCCATGGCCCCAGGCCGATAAATGCAGATTTGGACATGCCCCCCCTCCGATTCCCGAAACTTCAACAAGTGAAATATTATTTCATTTGCACTTTAGTGCTCCTGATGCAAAATGCAACCCGGTTCGAAAGGCTGTTCTCCGATCACAAAAACGGCCAGGGGAGAGCTGTAAGCGGAGAATTTTCTCGTCGCGTCATCCACTTCACTCTTGGCACCGCTCTCGATCCGTGGAAACGCCGGTTGGGGAAACGACAATGTGGGGGATCTGACATGGCCTACCAACCGGTGACCGCAGCCCTGCGGGTGCTCGACGTTCTGGCTGCGGTCAGCAAGACGACAGGAAACGCCACCGTGGGTGAAATTCACCGCCTGACCGCGCTGGACAAGGCAACCATCGTGCGGATGCTGACAACGCTGGCCCATGCCGGATATATTGTGCGCGACAGCGACAGCCGGACCTACCGCGTCACCGGCAAGACCCTTCAGCTCAGCGTTGGCTACAACCGGCATCAGGCCATCGGCGCAGTTGTGTCCGAGGATCTGGCGCAGTTCCGGCAATTCATTGGTTGGCCTTCGGATGTGTCGATCTTCGACGAGGACGCAATGTTGGTCGTCGAGACATCTCGGGAAACCGAGCCGATGCGCTTTTTCCGCAAGCCGGGATATCGGGCACCGATGCTTTACACCAGCCTCGGGCGGTCCTATCTCGCCTTCTGCCCGGAAGATGAACGGCAAGCTTTCCTGGAGCGCGCGCAGAAGAATCCCGCACCGGAATTCGCCCTCGCGCGCGCCCCGGATGCATTGGAAG
>WOYI010486375.1_pt1 | contig 11218 bp, 16 predicted proteins | sample 6423411 | NCBI WGS metagenome assembly WOYI01 (sample SAMN13441803, study PRJNA592873) | oil field metagenome | biome: oil field; feature: oil-well bore; material: oil-contaminated soil; isolation source: oil-contaminated soil from oil-well borehole | place: Germany: Wietze | collected 2016-10-18 ... | reverse complement strand
CACCTCACCGCTGCCGGGAACCGTGGCCAGCTTGTGTTGCGCCTGGTAGTACTCGATCAGCGGCTGGGTCTGGTCCTCATACACCCGCAGACGGCGGGAGATGGTCTGCTCGTTGTCATCATCGCGCTGCATCAGCGCGCCACCGCAACGGTCGCACACGCCAGCGCGGCGGGGGGGCGAGAAGAACACATTGTAGAGTGCGCCGCACTGGGTGCAGGTGCGGCGGCCGGCCAAGCGCTTGAGCAGCTCGTCGAACGGCACCTGGATGTGGATGGCGCGGTCGATCCCCAGGCCCAGCTCGGTGAGCAGCGCATCCAGCGCCGTGGCCTGCGCGCGGTTGCGGGGGAATCCGTCAAGGATGAAGCCGGCTTTGGCGTCGGGCTCGGCAAGCCGCTCGCGGATCATGCCCAGGACGATGTCATCGCTGACCAGCTCGCCGGCATCCATCGCGGCCTTGGCCTTCAGTCCCAAGGCACTTTGGGCGGTCACCGCCGCCCGCAACAGATCCCCGGTGGAAATCTGCGGGACACTGAAACGTTCGACCAACAGCTTGGCCTGGGTGCCTTTGCCCGATCCGGGGGCGCCCAACAGCACGATGCGCATGAATGTCCTCTCGTCGCGCCACCGCGCGGCAGCGTCCCTGTTGCCAGAAAACCAAAGAGCGATAAAGTACCTGCCGGGTGCGGGTCGCGTCAATTCAAGCGGCTATCGGGATGCGGCCGGCGGTATATAATGGCGCGCCCCGCCCCGGGCCCGGGCCCATGAGCGCCCTGCCCGGATTTCCCGAATCCCTGTCAATGGAGCCCTTACACCATGAATCTGGATCGTATTTCCGCCGGCGACGATGTCCCCAAGTCGGTCAACGTCCTCATCGAAATCCCCATGCGCGGCGATCCGGTCAAGTACGAAGTGGACAAGGACAGCGGCGCCCTGTTCGTGGACCGGCTGATGTCCACCGCCATGCATTACCCCTGCAATTATGGCTACATCCCCCACACCCTGGCCGATGACGGCGATCCGGTGGATGTGCTGGTGATCACCCCGTTTCCGCTGGTGCCGGGTTGTGTCATCAAATGCCGCCCCATCGGCGTGCTGAGCATGAGCGATGAGGCCGGACAGGATCAAAAGGTGTTGGCGGTGCCCGTGGACAAGACCTCCGGCGGCCTCTACAGCAAAATCCAGGGGACCGACGACCTGCCCGAGTTGACCCTGCGCCAGATCACCCATTTCTTCGAGCACTACAAGGACCTGGAAAAAGGCAAATGGGTGAAGGTCGAAGGCTGGCAGGATCTGCAGGCCGCCGAAGCCGAGATCCTCGCGGGCATCGAACGGGCCAAGGCCAAGTCCTGACGCGGCGCCCCGTGCCCATCGGGCGCGGGGTTCATTCCGCCGGGGCGGGCGTGTTGGCCGTCACCCAGGAGCTTGTGCCATCGGCGCGGCATTCCCGCTTCCAGAACGGCGCTTGGTGCTTGGCGGTTTCAACCAGATAGCGGCAGGCGGCAAAGGCCTCGGCGCGATGGGCAGACCAGGCCGCAGCCACCACCAGCGTTTCCCCCGGCGCGACCCAGCCGACCCGATGCACCAGCACCACCTGGCGCAGCGGCCAGCGGCTGCACGCCGCATCGGCCATGCGCGCCAGCATGCGTTCCGTCATCCCCGGGTAGTGCTCCAGATGCATGCGCAGCACCTGGGCCGGCCCGCTGTCGGCGCGCATGGTGCCCACGAAGACGCTGCTCGCGCCGCAGCCATCCCGGTCTGCCGGACTCAGCGCCTGTTCGGCTTCGGCCAGCAGCGACCAGGGCGCGAAGGGCGCCGCGCGCAATCCAACGATCATGCCGCGCCCCCGGTCACCGGCGGGAAAAAGGCCACTTCGTCGCCATCGGCGACGGGCGCATCGAAATCGGCGTATTCCAGATTGACGGCCGCCAACAGGTGCGTGGGCGGCTGAGCCTGGTCGGTGGCCAGATCCCAGACCTCGCGCACCGTGCACGGTCCAGCCGGCAACAGCCGCATTTCCTGGCCCATCCGCTCGCGCAGACTGGCGAAAAACCGCACTGTGATCATCGCTGCCTCCGCGCCGCTCGCCTGCCTGTCGAGCATGCTATGTTAATCCCGATGTTGCCGCGGAAACGATGCCGTCCATGAACAGCTCCAGCCATTTCGATGCCCAGGGCAACGCCCACATGGTGGATGTGGGCCACAAGCCCGCCACCGTCCGGCGCGCAGTGGCCGAAGGCCATATCCGCCTGAATGCCGAAACCCGCGCGGCCCTCGCCCAGGGCGCGACCCCCAAGGGCGACGTGCTGGCCATCGCCCAGCTCGCCGGCATCATGGCCGCCAAGCGCACGGCCGACCTGATCCCGCTGTGTCACCCGCTGCCGCTGACCCACGTGGCGGTGCGCCTGGAACTGAACGATGCCGGGGTGCGCTGCGAGGCCGTCACCCAGACCACCGCGCCCACCGGGGTCGAGATGGAGGCGCTGATGGCGGTGCAGGTCGCCTTGCTGACGGTTTACGACATGTGCAAGAGCCTGGAGCGGGGCATGGTCATCGACGGCATCCGGCTGCTGGAAAAAAGCGGCGGCCAGTCCGGCGACTGGCGCGCGGCGGAGTAAACGACCTTGGCGCACTCCCACGCTCATGATGGCCATGATCACGGCGACGAGGGTTCCCACCACCTGAACTGGGCAACCGGGCTCACCCTGGCCTTCGCCGCCGTCGAGGCCGGTGTCGGCTACTGGGGCAATTCCCTGGCGCTGATGGGCGATGCGGGCCACATGGTCACCGACGCCGGGGCGCTGATCCTGGCCGCCATTGCGGCCCGACTGGCGCGCCGGCCGGCCAGCCTGCAGCATTCCTATGGCTTCGGGCGGGCGGAGGTGGTGGCCGCGCTGGCCAATGCGCTCATCATGCTGATCCTGGCGTTGGCGCTGCTGTTCGGGGCCTTGCGCCGCTTGCAAGCTCCGGAACCCGTAGCGGGTGGTGCGGTGTTGCTGGTGGCGGCCGTGGGGCTGGCCTTCAACCTGGGCGTGCTGGCCTTGCTGCTGCGCGGGCAACGGACCCTGAACATCCGCGCTGCCGTCTTGCACGTGGCGGGCGATGCGCTGGGCTCGGTCGCGGCCTTGCTCTCGGGTCTGGTGATCCTGGCCACTGGCTGGATGCGCATCGACCCCTTGCTGACGCTGGTGATCTGCGCGCTGCTGCTGGCGGGCAGCGTGCGGGTGCTGCGCGAAGGCTTGCAGGTGGTCATGGAAGGGGTGCCGGGCCACCTGGATCTGGCGATCGTGGGACGCGCCATGGCCGCAGTCCCCGGCGTGCGCGGCATCCACGACCTGCACATCTGGACGCTGTCCAGCGGACACATCGCCCTGTCCGCCCATGTCGATCTGGACACCCTGGAGGAATGGTCGAGCTTGCTGGGTGGCTTGCGGCAACTGCTTGCCGAGCGCTTCGAGATCCACCACGTTACCCTGCAACCCGAACCCCAGGCCTGGGTGGTGCATCGCATGCCCTACGACCCGGCGCGGCGCGTGACACCCCTTTCAATCCCGGCGGATACGCGCTCCGCCACGGACCGGAAGCTCTCTCATCATGAACACGGACATTCTCATTGAGCGCGCCGGCGCGGTCTGGACGCTCGCGTTCAACCGGCCCGAGAAGCGCAACGCCCTGACCCATGCCATGTATACGGCGCTGGTCGAGGCCCTGGAAACCGCCGCCGCCGACCCGGATGTGCGCGCTGTGATCCTGACCGGCGCCGGAAATTGTTTCACCGCGGGCAACGACTTGCAGGATTTCCTGAAAAATCCGCCCCTGGGTGTCGACAGCCCGGTCATTCGCTTTCTGCATGCCATCAGTCGCTTCTCCAAACCGCTGCTGGCCGCGGTGCCCGGCGTGGCGGTCGGCATCGGCACCACGATGCTGCTGCATTGCGATTTGGCCTGGGCGGCGCCCCAGGCCCGTTTCGAGCTGCCGTTTGCGCGCCTCGCGCTGGTTCCGGAAGGCGCGGCCTCCTATCTCTTGCCCCTGGCGATAGGCGCCAAGCAGGCGAGCGCGATGCTGTTGTCCGGCGAGCCGCTGGATGCGCCGACGGCCGCCCAGTCCGGGCTGATCAACGGCGTGGTTGAGGCCGAGGCACTGCGGGCGCACGTGCAAGCACAGGCCGAACGACTGGCGAGCCTGCCGCCCCAGGCGCTGCTACAGACCAAAGCCCTGTTGCGCGCCCCCCACCGGGCGGCCATTGATGCCGCGCTGAATCAAGAGGTGCAAGCTTTTGCGCGTCAGTTACAATCTGCCGAGGCCCGAGCCGCCATGCAGGCCTTTTTCACCAGACAACAGCCGGCTGCTCCGGCACGGAGTGAGGCCTCCTCCCCCGCAAAGTCCCATCAGGAGAATGACCGTTCATGAAACAGAAATTGATCTTCCTCGCCCTCTTGCCCGCGCTGCTGACGGCTTGCTCCTTCATCCCCAAGAGCCCCGGTGCGGACAAGGTCTTGATCCTGCCGCTGGAGCGGGTGAAAAACTGCACGGAAATTGGTCAGACCAAGGTCCAGGTGCTGGATCGGTTTGGTTTCCTGGCGCGGCGCGGCGCATCCGTTGAAACCGACCTGCAGCGTGTGGCCAAGAACAACGCCATCGACATGGGCGGTGACACGGTTTCGGCCTTGACAGGCGTGGTCAACGGCCGCCAGACCTTCGGCGTCTACAAGTGCCTGTGAACCAGGCCATTTGTCGTGCGGGCGCTCGGCCGCAAGGCGCACCCAATCCGTGACAGGCATCGCGAGTCACAGGATCATCACCACCGGCGCGCATCGGCAAGCTTAAGCTTTCCCATGAACATGCCGGGCCATGGCATGCCGGGGTCCGATCGACCGGCCATCACAGCCTGAGCCCGCTCCATTCATTCACAGGATGAGGAGGAAACGGCCATGAGTGGTGAACTGCTGAATCGAGCGGGATTGGTCACGGGAGCCGGCGGCGGCATCGGTCGCGCCGCGGCCTTGGTGATGGCGCGGGAAGGCGCCCGGGTGATGGTGGCCGACGTGGACGTGGAAGGCGGCGAGGAAACCGTCGCGCTCATCCGTGCACAGGGCGGGGAGGCCGAATTCCGACGCACCGACGTGACCGATGCGGCCGCCGTGGACGCGCTGGTGGCGGTCACGGTGGAACGCTTCGGCCGCCTCGACTGGGCGGTCAACAACGCCGGCATCGAAGGGGAACACGGCAATACCGCCGAATGCAGCGACGCCAACTGGTCCCGTACGCTTGCCGTCAACCTGACCGGCGCATGGTACTGCCTGCGTGCCGAACTGCGCCAGATGCGCCAGCAGGGCGGAGGCGCCATCGTCAACATGGCCTCCATCGCCGGACTGGTGGGCTTCGAGGGGCTGCCGGCCTATGTCGCCTCCAAGCATGCCTTGATCGGTCTGACCAAGACGGCCGCCCTGGAATTTGCAGCCCACGCCATCCGGGTCAATGCCGTCTGCCCTGGTGTGATCCAGACCGCCATGATCGATCGCTTGATCGCGGGTGATCCAGCCATGGCGGCCGGCTTTGCAGCCGGTGAACCCATCGGCCGCCTGGGCCAGCCCGGCGAGATCGGTGAAGCCGTGGCCTGGCTATGTTCCGACCGGGCCAGCTTCATCACGGGCGCGGCGCTGCCGGTGGATGGCGGTTGGGTGGCGCGCTGATCGCACTGTCCCGCCCCGGGCGAACCGGACGCGCGTATCGTTCGGCAAAATGCTTCATATGCAAATGATCGGTAAGGGCCTTACGATCCTTCGGCATCAAAAGCCAGCGCGCGCCAGCAGCCGGGAGGGGATCAAGGGCATCAGCCAACGCGCCAGCGTCCAGGGAAAACGCGGCACGATGGCGCGGGGCGCCTGGCGTTCGATGGCGCGCACGATGAGGCGTGCTGCCCGATCCGCCTCGATGGCAAACGGCGTGTGGGCCACGCCCTCGACGATGGGGGTGCGCACAAAGCCGGGGTAGAGCACCGTCACCCGGATCCCCTCGCGCCAGCCCTCCGCCCGCAAGCCCTCCAGATAGGTGGACAGCGCCGCCTTGGAGGCGGAATAGGCGACGTTTCCGGGCACGCCGCGAAACGCCGCCACCGAACAGGTTCCCACCACCTGCCCGCCGCCGTGGGCACGGAAATGGCGTACCGCCGCATCGGTGACGGCCATGGCGCCGAGCAGATTGGTCTCGATGGTGCGCCGCTGTTTGTCGAAGGACTTCCCGCCGATGCGCCCGCCGAGGCCGATCCCCGCATTGACGAACACCGCGCTCAATCCCCCCAGCGCCTCCGCCGCATCCCGGATCAGGGCGTCACTGCTCGCGTAGTCCGTCACATCGTGAACGTGCACGCTGACGCGCAACCCGGGATGCCGCTGGCGCAGCTCGCTGGCCAGATCGTCCAAGGCATCCCGGCGCCGTGCCGACAGCGCCAGCGGCCAGCCGTGCCGGGCCAATTCGCGGGCCACCGCCGCGCCGATGCCGGAACTGGCACCGCTGATGAGCATCGATCGGGTGGCCATGAACGCACTCCTCTAAATTCTTTTAATTCATATCAAATGAATAACTAATTATTTCACAGAATAAAGCCGGCTCCCCACAATGGGCCCACCAAAGACTCAAACCAAGCGTAAACCGTGCAAGACCCCCGCGCGAGCCCGAACCGGAATGTGGATCCCGCCTTGGCTCCCGAGGTGATGAGCCAGATCAGCCGCCTGCTGGCCGGGCTGCGTTTCGGAGCGATCGAAATCACGGTGCACGACGGGCGCGTGGTGCAGATCGAGCGGCGCGAGAAAATCCGCATCGCGAGTCCCGAACCCCCGCGCGCTGCGGGTTAACTCAACCCGTTATTTTTGATTCATATCCCGCTGAGCTGACCGGACCTCCGGAAGTTCCAAGCGATCAGCCTCTTGATAACCAATCAGATCAAAGGAGATCTCATGGAATTTTTCGCTGTCACCCGTCGCTCTGCCCGATGGGCCGCACCCCTCTTGCGCCGCATTGGCCTGGGCTCGATCTTCGGTCTTGCGATCTTCCTGGCCGGCCTGGGCTACCACCCCGCCCACGCGGCCGAGCGCAGCCTGCTCAATGTATCCTATGACCCCACCCGGGAGTTTTACCAGGACTACAACGCCGCCTTCGCGCGCCATTGGAAGGAAAAAAACGGCGAATCAGTCAGCTTCCAGCAATCCCACGGCGGTTCGGGAAAACAGGCGCGCGCCGTGATCGATGGCTTGAAGGCGGACGTGGTCACTCTCGCGCTGGCCTCCGATGTCGACGCCATTGCCCGCTCCGGCCACATCCCGACCGACTGGCAAAAACGCCTGCCCAGCAACAGCGCTCCCTATACCTCGACCATCGTGTTTCTGGTGCGCAAGGGCAATCCCAAGGGGATCCGCGACTGGGACGATCTGATCAAGCCCGGTCTGCAGGTGATCACCCCCAATCCCAAGACTTCCGGTGGCGCGCGCTGGAATTATCTGGCTGCCTGGGCCTATGCCCGCGAAAAGCAGGGCTCGGATGAGGCCGCCCGCGCCTTCGTGACGGCCCTGTTCAAGAATGTCCCTGTCCTGGATTCCGGCGCGCGCGGCAGTACCACGACCTTTGCACAACGCGGCATCGGGGATGTGTTGCTGACCTGGGAAAACGAAGCCTTTCTCGCCCTGAACGAGCTGGGCGCGGATCGCTTCGAGATCGTGGTGCCCTCGCTGTCCATCCTGGCCGAACCCACAGTCGCCGTGGTGGATGACTATGCCCGCGAGCATGGCAACCTGCCTCTGGCCCAGGCTTACCTGGAATATCTCTACAGCCCCGAAGGCCAGCGCCTGGCGGCGAAGCACTACTTCCGTCCGCGCGACGCCAAGGCAGCCGACCCCAAGGATCTGGCGCGTTTTCCCAAAGTGCGACTGGTCACTGTCGACGAAGCCTTCGGCGGTTGGGAAAAGGCCCAGAAGACGCATTTTGCCGATGGCGGCTTTTTCGACCAGATCCCTGTCGGGGGTGGGCGCCCCTGAGCGCCCATTTTCCGGACACGCCCGACAACCCGATCAGGTCACCCTCATCATGGCGTCATCTCCACCGCCCACCGCGCAGGCTGTTGCGATCGTCCCGGGCAACCGGATGACGGGCCGCATCCTGCTGATTACCGAAACGCCGGGATGGCTTGAGCTGGATCTGGCGCTGGGGGATCAGGTGTTGCAGGTGCGCCTTCCGGCGACATCAAGCCGGCGCCAGTCGCTGCAGCCCGGTCGCCGGCTCCAGGTGATGATCCGGGCCACCGATGTGATCGTACTGCCGATGCATACCCAATCGCCGGAGGAGATTTGATGTCCCGCAAGACCCGTCCGGTGATACCGGGCTTCGGACTCACCATGGGCTTTACTGTGACCTATGCCACATTGGTGGTGTTGCTGCCGCTGGCCGCGCTGGTGGCCAAGGCCCTGACCCCGTCGTGGGCCACGCTGTGGGCGACCATCAGTGATCCACGCGCGGTGGCCAGTTACCGCCTGACCCTGTGGACCTCCCTGCTGGCAGCCGGGATCAACGGCATCTTTGGCCTGATCACGGCCTGGGTCTTGGTGCGCTATCCGTTTCCGGGCAGGAAGCTGGTGGACGCGCTGGTGGACCTGCCCTTTGCCCTGCCCACTGCGGTGGCCGGCATCACGCTGACCACCCTCTACGCACCCAATGGCTGGCTCGGGCGCTGGCTGGATGCGGTGGGGATCAAGGTGGCCTATGCGCCGCTCGGCATCGTCGTGGCCCTGACCTTCATCGGCCTGCCCTATGTGGTGCGCACCGTCCAGCCGGTACTGGAAAACCTCGGATCGGAACTGGAAGAGGCCGCCGCCAGCCTGGGCGCCGACCGCCTCCAGACCTTCCTCCGGGTGTTGCTGCCGACTTTGCTGCCGGCCTTGCTCACCGGCTTTGCCATGTCCTTTGCGCGCGCCGTCGGGGAATATGGCTCGGTGGTCTTCATCAGCGGCAATCTGCCGATGCGCACGGAGATCACGCCCTTGCTCATCATCACCAAGCTGGAGCAATACGACTACGCCGGGGCAGCCGCCCTGGGAAGCGTGATGCTGTTGTTTTCCTTTGTTCTGTTGCTGGGCATCAATGGACTCCAGCACTGGAACCAAACCCGACAGGGGGCATGAACATGGCCGCAGGCGCGCCCGCCATTGATTTGAAGCATGGCCCCTCAGCCACAAAGGCCCGGATCGCGACCGAAGGACCGCTGGCCCGCCTGATCCTGATCGGGGCAATGCTGGGGTTCCTGGGATTGTTCCTGATCCTGCCGCTGGTAGCGGTGTTTACGGAAGCCTTGGCGCGGGGCTTTGGCGTGTATTGGGCCGCCATCACCGAACCGGATGCCCGGGCGGCCATCCGCCTCACCCTGCTGGCCGCCGGCATTGCGGTTCCCTTGAACGTGGTTTTCGGTCTGGCGGCCAGTTGGGCCATCGCCAAGTTCAGCTTTCGCGGCAAGCAACTGCTGATCACGATGATCGACCTGCCCTTTGCCGTCAGTCCGATTGTGGCGGGCCTGATCTATGTCCTGCTCTATGGCGCTCAAGGCTGGTTCACGCCCGCGCTCAAGGCAGCCGACCTGCAAATCATCTTCGCCGTGCCGGGCATCGTCCTGGCAACCCTGTTTGTCACCTTTCCATTCGTGGCACGGGAGCTCATCCCGCTCATGGAGCAGCAGGGGCGGGACCGGGAGGAAGCGGCCCTGAGCCTGGGCGCATCCGGCTGGCAGACCTTCCGTCGCATCACGCTGCCCAGCGTGCGCTGGGGCCTGTTGTACGGAATCATCCTGTGCAACGCCCGCGCCATGGGGGAATTCGGCGCCGTGTCGGTGGTGTCGGGCCATATCCGCGGCCACACCAATACCATCCCGCTGCATGTGGAAATTCTCTACAACGAATACCAGTTCGCCGCGGCCTTTGCCGTGGCCTCCCTGCTCACCTTCCTGGCGCTGGTTACCCTCGTGGCCCAGATCCTGGTCGGCCAGCACGGCAACCGTGAAGCCCCTGTTATCCCCTGAAGGCGCCCATGAGCATCGAAATCCGTGACATTTCCAAACGCTATGGCATGACGCCGGTCCTGGAGCGCTTGTCGCTGCAGATCGAGACGGGCCAACTGGTGGCGCTGCTGGGGCCGTCGGGCTGCGGCAAGACCACCCTGCTGCGCCTGATTGCGGGCCTTGAGCAGCCCGACACCGGCGCCGTCCACTTCCACGGCGAGGATGCCACCCATCTGCACGTGCGCCACCGCCGGGTGGGCTTCGTGTTCCAGCACTACGCCCTGTTCCCGCACCTGAGCGTATTCGAGAACATCGCCTTCGGGCTGCGGGTGCGGCCGCGCCGAGACCGTCCGCCGGAGGCCGAAATCCGCCAGCGCGTGCAGGAGCTGCTGGAGCTGGTGCAACTGGGCGCCATGGCCAATCGCCGACCGGCACAGCTCTCCGGCGGCCAGCGCCAGCGGGTGGCGTTGGCACGGGCGCTGGCCGTGCAACCGCGCGTGTTATTGCTCGATGAACCCTTCGGCGCACTGGATGCCCAGGTGCGCAAGGACTTGCGCCGTTGGCTGCGGCGCCTGCACGACGAACTGCACGTCACCAGCGTGTTCGTTACCCACGACCAGGAAGAAGCCATGGAAGTGGCGGATCGGGTGATCGTGATGAATCGCGGCCGGGTGGAGCAGGATGGCCCGCCGCAGGCGCTCTATGACCATCCCGCCAGCGCCTTTGTCTCCACCTTCATCGGCCAGGTCAACCGCCTCCCCGCCCGCATCGCGGCCGGCTGGGCGGATCTGGATGGCTGGCGGCTGCCCGTCCCGGAACACGCGGGAGACACCGAGCGGACCGGCAGCGTCCATGTGCGTCCCCACGATTTTCATCTGGCGCCGCAGCCCCAGGGACCCGAGGCCATCGCCGCCCAGATCGTCCGCATTTATGGCGCCGGCCCCTGGCTGCGCCTGGAACTGCGCCGCGAAGCGGATGGCCAGTTGCTGGAGGTCGAAGTGCCGCGCGGCGCGGCGGAATCCGGCGAATTGGCGATCGGAACGCGCGTCTATGCCCATCCCCGCCGCACCCGCGTGTTCCTGGAAGCGGTCGAGGGCGAAGCGCTGCGGTAAAAGCAACGCAAAGAAAGCGGGATCTTTTCGTCCATTCCCGCGCTGGTCAATTCAGGCGCGAAAACGGCTGACC
>WOYI010353424.1_pt1 | contig 11220 bp, 16 predicted proteins | sample 6423411 | NCBI WGS metagenome assembly WOYI01 (sample SAMN13441803, study PRJNA592873) | oil field metagenome | biome: oil field; feature: oil-well bore; material: oil-contaminated soil; isolation source: oil-contaminated soil from oil-well borehole | place: Germany: Wietze | collected 2016-10-18 ... | reverse complement strand
CAAGACCAAGCCGGAAGCGGCATAGGAAACCCTCCACGATTTCGGGGGAACCACAGAGATCAAGGATGTTGAGATTCCGGAGGCCATGCAGCGGGCGATGGCGCGGGCAGCCGAGGCGGAGCGCGAACGACGAGCCAAGATCATCTCTGCCGAGGGAGAATTTCAGGCATCGCAAAAACTTTTCGAGGCGTCGGAGGTCCTCAGCCGCAACCCAGCAGCGATGCAGCTGCGCTACCAGCAGACCCTCGTCGAACTGGGCGGCGAGAAATCCACGATCGTGTTCCCTCTACCGATTGACCTGATCGCACCCTTCCTCAACATCCCAACCAAGAAGGCGTAGGCCCCCGTTGAAGGTCCTCGACCTGGACCCCTGCCAACCGCGAAGTGGGTGGTGTTCCCACTCCGCTGGGCGACGAACCCGACCGGGGCATATTATTGAGCGTTTCGGTTGCAATTCTTGACCGCCGAATCAGGACAATCGGGCTCTTCATAATTGACGGTATAGTTGGGGTTTGAATCCGCCGGTTTCCAGCAGTGATCTGGCGATGTAGTTGGTGAGGTTACGGAATCCGAGGGCGGATCCGCGCAGGTGCTCGAGGCGGCCGTTGATGGCTTCGGCCGGCCCGTTGGAGGTGCCGGGCCGGTCGAAGTAGGCCAGGACGTCGGCGGCCCGCTTGGTGAGTGTGCGTCCGAGGGTGATCACTTCCTGCAGGGCTTGGGGGACGCCGATGCTCAGCGTGCTGATCAGCGCCGCCATCATGGCGCGCCCCTTCTTGCGGTCGGGCTCTCGGTAAGCGGCCACGGTGCGCTGATACATCGTCGAGGTGGCTTCCACCTCGGCGTGGGCGTCGACGGCGAGCATGGCTGCCAGCCTGGCCCGTTGCTTGTCGGTGAGCAGATCGGCCCCAGTCTGCAGGGTCCGCCGGCACGCATAGAGCGGGTCGGTTTTGCGGCCGCGGTGCCCGCAGGTGGCCGTGGTCAGGGCCTGCTCGGCCCACTCGTGGGTGCGAACGACGATCATCGGGTGCTTGGGTGGGCATGAGGCATCAGGGTGGTCTACCACGCTCTGGATGTGGAAGGGGTCATCTCGTGTTGGCCGGCGGGGCACGGAACCGCAACTGCCCCAGACGATTGCCCCGCTCTCCGGCACCGTGGTCATCGCCGAAACGAACCCGGATCACCGTGACCGCCGGGAACACCGGGCATCGTCACCACGCCGCCGCCCAGATCCCGCCGAAACGTCCTCGCCCTCAACGACGGAACCCCACCCCCACGTGGTCACCCTGAACGCCCGTCAACATCCGGGAAAGCCTGAGAGTTCCGGACACGCTGACAGACCTCCGCAGCCAGCAAGATCGCTCTTGGATAACAAGCAGATATCCATGACGAGTTTCGCGTGTCTCGACGCTCCACCGCGGGCTAATCGCGTTCAGGGTTCTCCGTCCTGCGGCGGCGGAGCTAGCGCAGCCTCACTTCGCGGGTGTCCGCCCCGACACGCAGCCGCCGACCGCTCGGGCCGCGCCGAGCGATGCCACCCTCGTTCACCATGCCCTGCAACAGTTTCGACACCGTCTCTGGTTTCAACTCGAACGCCCGGGCCACACGCTCTGTGATGTCGGAACACCGGTGCCAGCCGCCGTCTCGGAGGATGTCGACGATCATCCGGCACGCCGGCGCAATCCGGCCAGGTGCATCCCAGGAGAAGCCCGGCCACGGGATCGGTGTGGGGTTCGTCAACAGAGGGGCTTCGGACGGTGCGGGCAGCGGAGGTGGACAGGTTGCTGCGGTCCACGGGCAGACAAGCGGGTCGTAGCCCCGGTCGCGAATGCGATTCGTGTAGGTCCACTTTGGATAGCCGCCGCCGGGATCCAGCCATCGGGCAACCGCCAGAATCGATACCTTGCCCGCCCCAGCCCGCTTGAGCGCCTTGGCAACCGACAGCGCATGTCCACCCGTCGTCCAGGTGTCGTCGATCACCATGACGTGACTTCCCTCAGGGACAGGTGTCAGCACGTCGTAGAAGCCAGGTTGCAGTTCGCGTCGCTGCGCGTCGGTAGCGCGCCGGGACGAGCCGTTTGAGGTCACCGTGACCTCGCTGTCGTCACCAAGCAGGGCAACCAGAATCCGATGAAACGGATGCTCTGCACCAACGTTCTTCAGTGACGGCACCGTCGCCCAGTTCCGACAGGGGATGCCCACGAGCGCGTCGGCGCACCCACGATGCCCAAGGCCGACGGCTGTCACCGCCCCCACCAGACGCAGGTCCGCTTGGGTCGCGTGCGGCTGTTTGTAGCGGTGCATTAACGCGCCGCTTTCCAGCCCCTTGCATCCATAAATGATCGAGCCCACGGCGCGATCGTCAACTCACCCCGAACTTGGCGCTCGGGCGTGTCGATTTGCCAGAACGTTCCTTCCAGCGGATTAGCACTTCCTGGTTGCATCCCACAAGTGTGCCCGTTACGCCAGCCTGCTAGAAGCAGGTCGATTGAGACAAAGCCGCATCACCGACGACCGCCAGCTTTACTGCGAAAACGGCCAGATGCGACAAGACCGGACACACAACAACAAATTATCAGTGCGCGATTTATGCTGGGCTGCAGGCGAATTAGGTCTGAAATGTCATAACCGATGTTATCGGCATACTTTTGGTATCCCATTGCGGGATACTTGTGATATGATCGAGCGATGGCGGATCTGACGACCATCAAGGTGTCCAAGCCCTTACGTGAGCGCATCAGTGCCGCCGCGGCGCAGGAAGACGCGACGGTACAGAAGTTTCTCGAGCAGGTCATGGACGAGCATGAACGACACAAGCGCCTCGCCGCGGTGGCCACGGCCATTCGTGGCACCAGCGCACCCACCTTGTCCACCTGGCGCTCGGAGACCGCCGAATGGTCGGCGGTCGACGACCTCGACTCCGAGGCGCACCAGTGACAGTTCCCGTCCTGCCCGGCTCGGTGGTGTGGGTCGACTTGAACCCCACAGTCGGCCGGGAACAAGCCGGGCGCCGACCAGCCGTCGTCGTCGCATCGTCTGGGTATCTGGACGCCGTCACTGAGTTGGCCATCGTCGTTCCCGCCACGACGACCAACCGCGGATGGCCGCAGTACGTCCAACTCACTGGACCCGCCCTGGCCCTGCCCCGCCCCACCTACGCCATGACCGAACAACCCCGCACCATCAGCCGGCAGCGGATCGCCAGCGTCGCCGGGACCGTCGACAACGACTGCCTGGCGTCAATCCGGCAGTGGCTCAACGACTTTCTCCACGACGACAATTCATCACTGTGACAAAACGACGCGGAAGGGCACAGGGTCGAGACGCCATGGACCTCGCGGACTACTTGCGCACGCCCGCGGTGCAGCGCCGGGGAGCCGCCGAACTCAGCCTCCCGGTCGTGCACATCGAGAGCCTGGACGCCGCCACGGTCAGCTGGTGTCGCGACTGGCGCGCCGAGATCCGGATGACCGATCTCGCGGCCGGCGCCGCGGCGGCCCCGGTGACGGTGGGGGCGGTGGACTTCGTGCTGGTGCAGCTGAGCGAGGGTTACCGGCCCGTCGCCGAGCACCTGGCGATGCTCGGCGTTCGCGAGGCCCGTTTCGGAGAACTGTTCGAGGGCGGCCAGATCGAGCCCGACCTCGACGAGCACGACGAGTTCTGCGACAGCATGCCCATGTTCACCGTGCTGCTGGTGGTCGAGGCCATCGTCGATGACCTCATGCCACGCTCCCGGCTGCGACCGTGGTCGGTGGCCGAGGTCATCCAGACCATGCTGCCCACCCACTCGGGCATGGTGGCGGCCTCAGCGCTCGGCGGCACCGAACCGGCCCGCCGACTGGTGTCGACGCGTCGGCTCGATCCCGACCTGCTGGACGTCGGTTTGACCGGCATTCCCGGCCACCCGGGTCTGCTCGGCCGGGCGACCCTGTTCACCTATCTCGACGATGCGCACACCGCTCTGCGTGACGTCGCCGACGAGGTGTTCACCGTTCACCGATGACCTTGATCACCCGGTACGAGCTACGCACTCTGAACTCGCTGCCATGGCCCCACGGGCTAGGTAAGGCCGAGTATCGGCGCCTGGAGCGCCGCTTGATAGGGCTGTTAGGCACCGGATATCTCAAACCTGCCGTTCACCAACGAGCCTTTGAAACGAACAGCGAGTACCGAACCGTGGTGCTCGAAGAGTTGGGAGCGCGGGGCTGGAGTCATGACGTCGTCGACGTGGCGGCGGCCAGCCGCCACGCTGGCGGCAGCGGCGCCTCTGCTTGGGGTCAATCTCACCAATGATGAGCACTGGTGGACCTGGGCGCGCGAGCAGCCAACCACCAACCCATTCGTGCGGTCGTGGCTCATCTCACCTCCCGACATCACCGGCGGATACCTCGACGCCCGGCACCGCATCACCTACTTGAGATTTATGTGCGCCCCGTCCTTCCCCGTCCTCGTCAGGCACCAACGAGGCTGAGGTCTTAGCGCGCGTGGTTGACGCGAACGAGCACCGGGTACGACGGATCGTGATGCAGCCGCAGATAGGTCAAGCGGTGCCGGCCGTCGCCGATTCCACTGCCCGCCAACAATATTGGGTAATAGACCCAGTGTCGCACAAGGGGGCCGTGCGCCTCGACCAAGGGCCTGGCCCACTGCCGCCACGGGTCGACATCGGTCAACACCCTGCCGAGGAGCGGTGATGTCCTCCCGATCGTGAGAGCCTCGTCGATTCGTTCCAGGCTGGCTGCCCAGACTGCGCTGCTCAACGCCTCGTTGATGGCGGCGCGCAGGCCCGCTTCCGCGCCGAACGCCGCTTCGAACGACCGAGATCCGCCGCTCGGTGGATTCATATAGTCCAGGACCACGCCCCGCAGACCGGGGTACTCCAGGTCCTTGCCGATGGACGTTGGCCAAGGAAGCGACCCAAGAGCGCGCACCACGTGGCTGTACGTCATGAGCCGCCCAGCGAGGTGTTGCGAACCGTCTTGGCGGTGGCGGCCGGGGTGGCAGCAGGTCGACCATCGAGGTTGATCAGAGAACACCCCGGCTGTAGCGCTGGACGGTAGAACGTGAACTCACAACGACGACAGTGAAACGTGCGGTGGATGGTCCCGCAGCCGCAGGTCTGGCTGCCAACCAGCACGCGGTAGGGACCCCACGGATGGCCGTTGCCGCACGCTGGCGGCGGTTCAGGTTCCACCCATCCCCGAGATGTCCTACGGAGCCCATCACCGTCCACCTACTCGATCATATGTTCGATTTGCGCTAGGTCGACACTTTAACGCCATTCTGTGCGGTGCGCTGCACCGCCGGGCGGTGAGGCCACGCCGCGGAGGCCAACCGGGTGGCTACGCGATCCGCGCGCTCAGACGCTGCGCAATTCGTGACGCCCTCCGGTGCGTGGTGACCGTACCGTGGATGCATGCCCAACGAGGACCGCCCCGCTCTTCGCTTAGTACCGGGCCACCAGCCCTCTGTTGAGAGATCAAATGAAGCCGACCTCACCATTGCCGATGTAGCTGCGGCCTGCGGACTCGCCCAGCCCGTCATCGCTCAGCTTGTACCCCGGACGTGAACCGACCAGGGCTGGATGTACACACTCAGCCAGCTCGAAACAGCGGTGCAGATCGCCCGCACCATGCGCGCTGGTGGTCGCGCCGATGAGTAGATGCCTACCTCCGACTGGCGGCCCACCGCGGCCGGCGCGCACCATCGATGACTGACGACGCCCCCGCGTTCCAGGTTCCAGGCCCGATGCTGGCCACTTTAGGTGAGCCACCGGGAGGTCCGGGCTTTGCCATCGAGTTCAAGTGGGACGGCTTCCGTGGCCGTATCCGGGCCCACGGCAACAGGGTCTCTGTCTACACGCGCAACGGTGCAGAGGCACTGTCGACCTTCCCCGAACTCGGCGAGGTGACGGCAGGGATCGGTCGAGATCTCCTGCTGGACGGCGAGATTGTCGCGATGGACCGCTCCGGCCGACCATCGTTCACTCGCCTCCAGCAGCGGTGGCCCATGCGGAGGCGGCCATCGTCGTCTCTGCTGCGTGAAGTTCCCGTGCGCTACCTAGCCTTCGATTTGCTGGCAATCGGAGACGTAGACCTCACGACGAGGCCCTATCTCGAACGCCGCCAGGTCCTCGAGGACCTCGCGGCCGCGTCGACCTCCGAGGTGTTGGCTATCCCGCCGTCATGGCGGGACATCGATCCGTGGCACATGATGCAGGTAGCCGCAGAGCAGTCCGTCGAGGGAATTGTTTCGAAACGCGTTGATTCGCAGTATGTCTCGGGACGATCGCGCGCCTGGATCAAGTCGCCCGTCAGGAACACGTGCGAGCTCGTCATCGTGGGCTGGTTGCCTCCGGGCGGCCCGGCACGGCGAAACGAGATCGGTTCACTTCTGCTGGCCGGCCGCGGCTCCGAGGGACAACTGGTTCTGGCGGGCCAGGTAGGCACGGGGTTCGGCGTCGCCGAGCGTCGCCGACTGCATGCGATGCTCGCCAAGATTCCCAGTGCGCAGCCGCCCGTCGAACCCGAACCGGCCCTTAAGGGCGTGCAGTGGGTGCAAGCGCTACATGTTGGTGAGGTGGCCTTCCGTGAGTACGTTCCCGGCCGTGGTCTCAGACACGCATCGTGGAAAGGCCTGCGCAGCAGCGGATCCGGCACCATTGGTATGCCGCCGAGTGTGGCCGGCTAGGCTGCTGCGTAGCGGCCGCCGCGCAACAGAGGGATGCCAGTCGGACTAAGAAATGAGCGCTTGAGGTCCAGAATCGTCCACCCCAAATAGTGCGACAGCGGCACCAAGGCGAGGAGGCTCAGGGTCGGGTCGGGGGCCGCCGCGACCGGGCTACCGTCAGTCCGCTTGAGGGTGCGGTAACCGCGCACCATGTCGGTCAAGATAAAACCCTCTGCTAGATCATCTCTGGCACAACGCAATTGGAGAAACTCAAGATCGATGTCCTCGCGGATGTCATCGGCAAATAGGCCGACGAGATAGCGCTCCAGGACCTCGACCGCCGCGACGAACAGCACTGGCTGCTCATCCTCGCCATCGACAGCCTGTGTCAGTTCTAGGCGCTGAGGACCCCGGCGACGAATGAAATACCTGCTGGGTCCGCCTAATTCCGAGCGCAGCTGAACGTCACCGTCGTCGGCAGCCGTACCCACGTAGTGCGCAGTCCGAGCCCATCCGAGGCACTCCGCACTCAGGCTAATCGGAGTCTCCCGTCGGGCCGTCGACCGTCCTCGTTCGCGCACGCCGTTGAGGCTACCGACCCTTGATTTCGCCACTTTGGACATGGTTGTACCTGCTCACCGCAATTTACGCTATCCCAATGAGCAGTCCGGGTGTGGGTGCGTATATCGCGCAGGTGGACCGGTTGCTGGGTGCTGGACAGGGGTTGTTTCCGCAGGGTGGGCCTGCGGTGGGAGCGGTGAGCACGGGTGGTGACCGGGTTCCTGCCGCACCGCCGGGTGTCTCCGGGCTGTCGTTGGGGGCCGGGGGTGCCGCGCAGGACTATCGGGGCACCGCTTCCGAGGCCGCCGGCCTCGACGGCGACGTCACCGCCACAACGCGCGCCGCCAAAGCCACCGGCCAGAATGGTCGGGCCGACGCCGCGGCGGTGCGACACACCGCGCAGTCGGCGGCCGCGGCGATCGCGCCGGCCACCGGCAGCCCAGCCGGGATGAAGGTGCTGGTCTCGACGATGGACGACCGGTTGGCCGACATGCAACGCCACATCGACACCGCCAAGGCGCAGAACGACTCTCAGGCAGCTCGGCTCCACGGCCTGGCGGATCGCTACCGCGCCTTGGAAACGGCGTACGTCCCCCCGAAGCCACCTCCAACCATTCCCGGCGGCAGCCTCTGCTGGATCGGTACCAAGGACGGCGACGTCCACACGCTGTGTCCCAGTGACACCGATACCGTCACCTACGTCGACGATGATGGAAATTACGTCGCCAAGACGTTGCCCGGCGGCGAGGTCACCATCATTCACCGTCCAGGCCCCGTTGAGGGCGACCCCACCGTGTGTTGGCTGCCCCACGCCGGCGCCGATCGATCCATGTGCGGGCCGGCCGCATCAAGCTGGATGTACCCGAATGACGGCTTTCTCATCACCGAGGAGACCGGCGCCGACGGCAAGATTCACATCGTCTTCCAAACACCGTTGGGGCCACTGAACCCATGATCTGTGGAGGGCCGAGGCCGCTCTGCTGTTAGCGTGAAAGAGCCCTTCCCAGGGCGATGGATGTGCCCCGCCGAACTCCCCCCATCGGCGGGGCACATCACACCTAGACGCCCGCGCAGCCAGATCCGTTCGTGGCCTCACGTCGGTCCAGTCCGCTACACTGATAACAATGATATCAGGAGGTGGGGCAAGTGGGTGACGTGCTAATTCGGGGACTGTCCGCAGACGCGGTGGCCCGTATCGACGCCGACGCGGCCGCACGCGGGTTGTCCCGCGAGGCCTACCTGCGTCAGCGATTCGAACGCGAGGGTTCGGTGAGCCCGCCCCGACGTTCGCTGACGCTGGAGGATCTGCGCCGCGCTGAGGCCGCTGCTGCCGACCTCGACGATCCCAGCGTGATGGACTCCGCGTGGCGGTGACCAATTGGATCATCGACAAGTCCGCCTACACGCGCTTGTCGACCTCGCCTGATGCCACCACCTGGATCGACCGCATCGAGCGAGGCCTGGTGCGGATCAGCACAGTGACCCGGCTGGAGATCGGCTACTCGTTTCGTACCGGCCAACAGGCCCGCGACGAAACCACCTCGCCACCCTTGGTTTTGATGCCGGTTGAATACTTGACCCCGGCCGCGGAGGACCGCGCCGTGGCGGTGCAAATGCTCCTGGCCGATCGCGGCCAGCACCGCGCCCCCGCGATCCCCGATCTCCTGGTCGCCGCCACCGCCGAACTCGCGGGCTTGACCGTGCTGGCGCTGGACAAGGACTTCGAGCTCATCGCCCAGATCACCGATCAGCCCGTAGAGAGGTTGCGGGTGTGACCGCGCCGGACTCCTCCTCGTCCCTGCCGTCCTCGATTGCCGGCTACCGCATTGAGCGGGTACTCGGTGGGGGTGCCCGGAGCACGGTGTACCTGGCCCGCCACCCCACCGTGCCGCAGTGGGCGGCACTGAAGGTGCTCGCGGCCGAGGCGTCCCGCGACCCCGCGGTCCGTGCTCGATTCGTGCAGGAAGGCAACACCACCGCCGGTCTTGGGCATCGCAACGTGGTGCCCATCTATGGCCGCGGCGAGACCGCGGACGGCCAGTTGTGGATCGCGATGCAGTACGTCCAGGGCACTGATGCCGAGGCCGCCCTACAGGACGGCACCATGACGCCCGCGCGGGCACTGCGCATCGTCGGCGAGGTGGCCGCGGTGTTGGACTACGCCCACACCTGCGGGGTGGTTCACCAGGACGTCAAACCGTCGAACATCCTGCTCGGCGAACGGCCAGGCGAACAGGAACGCGTCGTGCTCAGCGACTTCGGCGCTGCCCACACCACCCACAGCAGCCTCCCGGCCGACGGTGCCATGATGGCCAGCGTGGCGTACGCCGCTCCAGAGGTCATTACCGGCCAAGGGGTCGACAGCCGCGCCGACGTCTACTCGCTGGGCTGCACCCTGTTTCGACTCCTCACCAACCATTACCCCTTTCCCGGCGACGGCGGCATCGCCGCGACCATCACCGCACACTTCGAACACCCACCGCCAGCCCCCTCGGACTTCCTGCCGTGGGCGGGACCTGAACTCGACAACGTCATCGCACCGCGCTGGCCAAAGACCCGGCTCGGCGCTACCCGACGGCCCGCGCGCTCGCCGACGCCGCCGCCGCGGCGATGCAGGCCACGAATACGGTTGCGCGGCAACACATCGACTCGGGAGACGTCCGTCTGTCGCCGATGGCGGCACAGATTCGACCTCGGCCACGAACCCCCACCTCGACTCGGCGTGTGATGATGGTCGCCGCCGGCATCGCCCCCGCCGCCGGGCTCATCGCCCTCGTCGCCTGGCTTGCCCGGCCCACGCCGGCGCACGCTCCAGCCGCCGACGCTCCCGCCAGCACCAGTGCAGTACCCAACGGCCGCCTCGCAGACCTTCGAGCTCTTCTCCCGCCCGGCTACCCGACCGGCAGCTGCACACCGCCGACCGACCCACCCCCGGCTGCCGCGGCGGCCCTCACGTGCGGGCCCAACCTCGATCCAGGTGGGCCCGCAACCGCGACGTACACGCTTGCGCGCAATCCTCAAGCGCTCCAAACCCAGTTTCAGAACGTGATAAGCGCGGCCACGATGGTCGTGTGCCCAGGACTCCTAACATGGAGCCTGTGCGCGGTCGGTAGTTCTGTGCTGTGATCTGCGGATTTCCCGGTGTGTCGTGGTGCGACCCGGGCCTTGATGCGCAATAATAAATAGACTTAATTGCTGCGATTCTAGGGTGGTGGATGATGGCCGTGATGACCATGCAGCCGCCCCTGCCGTTGGCTCCGGAGGATGCCCGCCCGATCGGTACCGCCGCGGCGATTGTCGAGGACGACGACGGCGGGCGGGTGTTCGTGCACGGCAATCTGGTCTACGCCTGGGATTGGGGCGACGCCGCGGCGCGTCGGTTCGCGGCGGTGTCGCTGGTGAGGATCAAGGCGGCCACTCAGCTTGAGGTCGCCGAGTCGTTTGCGGTGAAGGCGGCGACGGTGCGGCGCTGGGAGGCCCGGCTCACCGACGGAGGTCTGGTCGGGCTGCTCGGGGAACGTAAAGGGCCCAAACGTAAGTCGAAACTCACTGCCGACACCGTCGCTGTCATCCGCCGGCTGCGCGACGGGGGCGCGTCCTACCGTGGGATCGCCGCCGAAACCGGTGTGTCGGAGGGCAGTGTCCGTAACGCGATCGTGCTCGCCGATGACGGCACCCACACCGGGGAAACGTGCCCCGCAACGCCTACTGATACGTCACCCGAGCCCGAGCCCGAGCCCGAATCCGAGGCGGTGGCCGGGCATGAGGTGGATGCGGGGAGGGATTGTCCCGCAGCGGTTTCCGATGATCCGGCCGAGTTCTTGCCCGCGCATGTGCCGGTGTTGGCCGATCCGGTCGACCGCTCCGGCGAGCGCGCGTTGGCGCGGTTCGGGTTGATCCCGTATGCCCCGCCGGTGTTCACGCCGTGCGGGCGGGCCCCGCTGGCCGGGCTGCTGCTGGGGTTGCCCGCGCTGGCCGCGACGGGGCTGGCCG
>WOYI011314668.1_pt1 | contig 11223 bp, 12 predicted proteins | sample 6423411 | NCBI WGS metagenome assembly WOYI01 (sample SAMN13441803, study PRJNA592873) | oil field metagenome | biome: oil field; feature: oil-well bore; material: oil-contaminated soil; isolation source: oil-contaminated soil from oil-well borehole | place: Germany: Wietze | collected 2016-10-18 ... | reverse complement strand
TTTAGCCGTTGCTTTTGCCCAAGAGGGTCAAGCCACCAACAGTGCTCAATTCGCTGAAGCAGCCATTGAAACCAGTAATTATGTACAAAAACTTAATCCGGTGCATCTTAATTTTTACAAAAGTCGAGCAAGAATTTTTATCAGATTAGCGCAACTCAATGCCGGGTTTTATCAGGCTGCCAAAGAAACCTTATTAAAGGCCATCGAGCTGTCACCCGGTGAAGCCAAACTTTATTACAACTTAGCTTTAGTGGAAGAAGAGATGGGCAATCAACAACAAGCCATCGCCTTGCTTGAAAAAACAATCGAGCTGAAAGCTAATTATTGGCAAGCTTACTTCGCTCTTGGTCAAATCTTAGATTTACAGGGTAAAACCGCGGAAGCGGCTAATAATTATCGATATATATTGGCAAACATTGATCCAGATAATGATTTAGCTCAACAAGCTTTAGCTAAGCAAAATTTAGAATAAAGATTAATAAAGCAAGCTTTTTGAGGTATAATAGCCCCGATGAAAATTATTAGCGCTCCACATCCTACTTTGCGCCAAGTGGCTCATCCCGTCACTAAATTTGATAAAAGATTGGCCAAGTTCGTCGAGCGTCTCAAAAAACAACTATTACTGGAAACAGATCCCGAGGGCGTGGGTTTAGCTGCTCCTCAAGTTAATAAATCCTGGCAAATTTTTGTTTTGCGCCACACCGAGCGCGATCTTGCCGAGGATGATCAGACTGCGCAAAATCAGGCAGAGCAAGATCAAAAAAGCCAAAATCAAGCAGAGCAAGACCAAGCCCAAAAAACTAAACCAGATCATAAACTGGATCAATTAAGCGCTTTTATTAATCCCCAAATCATTGCTCATAGCCAGAAAAAAACTTTACTCAAGGAAGCTGAACATTTTGAGGGCTGTTTATCTGTGCCTAAAATCTATGGTCCGGTGCCGCGCTGGGCATGGGTCGAAGTGGCATATCAAACATTTAACAAAGCTGGTCAAATAGAAACTAAACAAGAAAAATATCAGGGTTTTTTAGCCAGAGTAATTCAACATGAATACGACCATCTGCAAGGGGTTTTATTTACCGATCATCTTTTGGAGAATGACCTACCAGCTTATATCATTGAAAAAAATGAATGGGTAGAGCTAGAAGATCGAGAAATTTTAGCCAGTTTTTAATTTAAAGAACAAAATGTCAACTAATGCTTCTAAACAATATCGTTTGGCCGTTGCTGGCTCCACTCAGTACAGCCAACAAATTGCCGAACGACTGGCCAAAGACCCTGCTTTTGATTTGCTTTGGGTACTGACCCCGCCACCAAAAAAAATCGGTCGCAAACAAACCTTAACCATTAATCCTCTGGCCGAGTGGGCACAGGAAGCAAAAATCAACACATTGTTGGTACCCGATAATTTAAAAAATCCGCAACTAAAAAAACAAATCCGCTCCCAAGAGGTTGATATCTTACTAGTGGTTGATTTTGGCTACTTTATTCCTGATTGGTTGCTAGCTTTCCCGAAAATTACTACTTTAAACATTCATCCCTCACTGCTACCCCGCTGGCGTGGTAGTTCACCGGGCCAATTGGCGATGTTATTTAAAGATTTTCACCGTCCCTGGCAGGGTGAAATCATTGGTGGTAAAAAAACTGCGGTCACCCTGATGAGCGTCAGCAAAGAACTCGATGCCGGCGATATTATTGTGCAAAAAAAATTTGACATCAAAGAAGATTGGACGCTGACTGATTATTATCAACACGCTTTTCATTTGATCAATCAATCCTTGGCAAAAAACATTCAGCAATTTATTGAAGGAAAACTAACAGCCACAGCTCAGAGTCAACTATCACCCACCCCATTTGCTCAACGCTTGAGCAAAACTGACGCCTTTGTTGCTTGGGCCCAATTAACAAAATTAATGACCATTAATCCAGAGGAAAAATTAAAAACCCTCAGTGACAATAAATCATCTTTAAGTAGCCAAAAAGAAGCATTGCTGAGTCAATTAATCGCTGGTCAAGGCATTTTGGGTAATTACCCGCTCACTATCTTGGAACAAATGCAATTTGTGAACAACGCTTGTCGAGCCTTCCAACCCTGGCCAGGTTTATGGACGATTGTCCCCACCCATAAAGGTGACCAAAGATTAAAAATCCTCAGTTGTCAAATAGAACAATTAGCTAGCGGTCAACGCTTGGTTCTCAAAAAAGTGCAATTGGCCGGCAAAGAGCCTGGTCAGTTTAAACAATTAAAAAATCTGATTAAAACAGATTGAGAAGATTATTCCGTCGGTTTCTGATAATGAGTGGTTAAACCAGCTTTTTTTAATTGACGCAATTGACTGGTAGGAACTTTGATTTTTTTCTTTTCTCCATTTAAAACCACTGTTACTGCATGTAAATTGTATTTAAATTTACGCTTAGTGCGATTTTTAGCGTGAGAAACATTATTGCCAGTATGTGATACCTTGGGTAGTTTTTTGATTAGTAGACTAATTTTGGCTTTTTTCATAGGAGAGAATTCTAACATGGAGTGATCTTTTCTGCAATCAGCTCAAGATTAAAAGTAAATATGCAGCATTTGCTATTTATAGTAGAATAGAACAATGCTCGGATTATTATTTACCAGTCCTCTCGCCTTCCTTTTGATTTTAATTGGTTTATTATTATCGATCAGTTTACATGAGACAGCTCACTGTTACGTGACGGACAAACTTGGCGATCCCACCCCACGGGTGATGGGCCGCCTGACGCTTGATCCACGCGCTCATTTGGATCCACTGGGAACAATTTTGATCATTCTGACTGGTTTTGGCTGGGGCAAGGCGGCCCCCTACGATCCCTATAATCTCAAGTCACCCGTACGTGATACGGCAATTATTGCCGCTGCTGGCCCATTGACCAATCTCTTGATTGCAGTGTTGTTAGCCATCATTTCTCGCTTAATTGGCGGTGATTTAATTGCCGTCTTTGCCGAGTTTTTAATTTATATTAACCTGTCTTTGGCACTATTTAACTTACTGCCAGTTTTCCCACTTGATGGTGGCAAAATTATGCGGGCCATTTTACCAAGAGAAAGCAGTTTTGAATACGAAACCACCATGGAACGCTACGGACAGTATATTTTGTTATTCCTCATTTTGCCCATCTTTAATGGCCAATCAGCCGTAACCCAACTGCTAGGACCAATTATCAATCTCTTAGCAAGTTTATTAGTTTAAAACATTTTCTGTAATTAGAGCTTGTGTGGTAATTAGAGCTTGTGTTGTAATTAGAGCTTGTATTGTCATTAGAGCTTGTGTATAGCGTCAAAGCTTGTGCTTAGCCTCAAAAATCGCTAGACTATTTATATATGCCAAATAATTTTTCCCAACTGCTCGATTTAGCAATTAAACAAGGTCATGCTCGATCCAGCCTGATGGCCGAGATTAAACAAGCTATTATTGCTAAATATCGTGAACAGAATCCCAAGGCAGCGATTGGGATTGCTGTGTTAATTGATGAGGAAAGTGGTTTGATTAAAATCTTTGCCGGCGATAAAGATTTAGGTACGGAAAAATTTTCTCAAGAAGCTAGTCAATTGGCACAAAACATTCTCATCGATAAAATTGCTCAAGGTCAAAGCGATGCAAGCAGCCAACAGGTAGCCAATCAAGCTGGCCCGTCCGCCCTAAAAAAGAAAAAAAATGGTTCTGGAATCTTGGGTAAAATTATTTTCTGGGCCTACAATCTTTACTTTATATTTTTTAATTTGTCCATGGCTTTTTCATTAGTTATTGGTCAAAATTTTATGGACATGATTAAGAGTTTGGTGTGGATTCAGGCTTTAACTGTGCTTGGCCTCTTTTTCTTACCAGTTGTGACAGTGATTTTTGTCATACGCCAGAACTTACAAAAGGACAGCGCTAGCTTAATGAAATTACTGTTCCTCTTTGAATTACCCCTAGCAGTTTTATTGTTGCTTTCCTCAAGTTTAATTGGTCAAACCACTATTTTTACCGGCTTGAGCCTTTTAGCACTATTGACTATTCCTCTGGTACTTTATGTGCATTTTTCCCAAGTTAAATTATCCGCTTTGGCCAGCCAAATTTTTGGCTTTGTGAGTCAATTTAGCACAATCTTGCTTGGCTATTACACCCTGCTCTTTACTTTTTTCTTACCCTTGATTTTGATTGGCCTGCCAAAAGAATATTTAGCTGAATTGTTTCAATATGGTAACTCTTATCTTGATGTAGTCAATTATCCAGATATGTTTATCAGGCTGGCTTTTGCCTTAATAGTGTTTGTTCTAATTTTAGCCGTTACTGCTCTGCCCTACATTTTGCTACGAACTTTATGGAAAATTACCAAAAAAAATCGGCTAGACCTGATCAATAGCTTGGGTGAGAATAGGGCAAAAAAAAGGCTTGGCATTAGTGTCGTTGTCATTTTAATATTGTTGGCTGCAAGTTTAACTAGGTGGCCTGATCATCCTTTATTAGCCCAACTTAGTGAATTTGATCAAACTGCAGATTATTTAACCCAAGAAACAACTGCTCGGCCACTAATCGCACAAGAAGAAAAATTACAAAAGCTGGTTAAACAAAAAGTCGAGGCACGCGAATATTATTTATTTGATAAAGATGAAACTTTTTTAGCTGATCTTTACGAGGAAGTCTTTGCCAGTCAAATTTTTGCCAACGCTGTGCAAACTAGTTTCACTCATTTAGCTTATCCTCTTGTTTTTTGGGAGGAGCGAGCTGATCAAGAAGCTTTAAGCAATAATTTCCAATATCTATTTGCTTATCCTTATTATCAAAGAAAAAGAGTCAATAAAAAAAGCGCTCCTGATTCTGAGACAGCAGAGAAAAGGACAGATGAAAAAGTGTTGCTCACTTATCGTGAAATTACCGTAGATACCGAAGCTGATGGTTTATTGGCTCGGGTCACCATCGAAGAAGAATACGAGAATCAAACCAACCAACAACAAGAAATTATTTATGAGTTTAATTTACCCGATGAAGCAACGGTTGATGAGCTAAAACTTGGACCCAATCTGGAATTTTCTGGAGTGATTGCTCCCAAGGGGGCGGCACAAAAGGTTTATGAACGCCAATTAGCGCAAAGACGTGATCCAGCGCTGTTAGAGCAAACTGGACCCAATCAATATCGCTTAAGAATTTTCCCAGTGCCAAGTCGCAATGATTTTGATACCTTGCAAGGTCAAAGACAAAAAGTGTCATTCAGTTATAGTGTGGCACAAAATGGCGGTGCCTTTGCCCTTCCTCACTACACTCGAGAGTCAAATGTTTACTCTGATGCTTCAAGCTCTATTACTCTCGCTTATAATGGCCAAATTCGGTTTTTAGAAGATATTAGCGATCAAATAGTTGCCACAGACAGTGATGTGCGAGATCTGTGCTTAAATCAGGAACAGAACCTTGCCCTCAGCGAAGCTGGACGCAACGCCAACATCATCTTCCATGCCAATGATGCAGATTTGCAAAACCTAGCTTGTGCAGAAATAAAAGATGTATTGCCCTTGCTCAAAGCTTATCGTCTAGCCATCGTTTATGACACTTCTTTCAATAATGAAGAAGATCAAACCCTTGATCAATTTGCCCAATTACTGAGTCAAACTGATCTGGATTGGTTAAACGAAACGCAAATTGATTTATATAAATTTAATCAAGTGCTAAGTAGTGGAGTCAGAGTAAGCGCTGATAATTTCAAGGAACTACTGGATCCCCTTCACTTTTCGAAAGCCAGCGACTTTAGTCTGTTGGGAGAAATCACGGGTGACTATGATTTAATCGTCTTAGTCACTAGTCAAGATATTGACTTCGCTCAACTAAAGCACTTCCCCTTCTCTAAGCCGACTATGGTTTACTGGGTCAGTGATGATCAATTACCGGCACTTAATCTGGAAATGACCAGTGGACTCTGGCAAACCGGTGGTGGCACCAGCACTACTATTGAGGAAGCGCTACGTAGCTTCTTAATTAAAAAACAATTATTGGCCAAATATGCTGACAAGGCGATTAATCTGAATCGAAAACTCAGTCTGCAAGTTAGTGGCATGTCAAATGTTCCAGTTAATAATGTTTTTAGCTCGGAGAGTGCTTTGGCAATGATTAGTAATAAAGCGCTCTTACAACAATTTGTCAGCCAACAAAACCAAGAAGTAGTGGGTGACATTAATCTTTTAGATCAACTAGATCAGGCCGCTCGTCAAGCCAAGATCGTTAGTCCCTACTCTTCTTTAATTGCCTTAGTTGATCAACAGCAAATTGAAACTTTGAAGCGACTGATGGAACAATATAATCGCTTCCAAGATACACAGATGAGGGAAAATGAAACTCTAATAATTTGGGAAACAATGATGCCAACCCCCAGTTGGGAACCAACGATGCCGACCCCCAGGCTGATGCTCAACGACGTCTTCATGGAAACCATGTCTAGCTCACCAGAGGGCACAAACAATGTTATTGGCGTGAAAAACTTGGGTAGCGAGACAGGCATTTTAACTAATGTCGTTAGTGGCACCCCATTCTTAGTTGGCACTGGCTTAATTGCTATTGTGGGCTTGGTAATTTACCTCCCACAATGGTTAAGAAAAAAGAAAAAATAAGATTAATTTTAACTAAAACTGCAAACCCTTGCCCTGTCTCGGCATATTCCTTTGCTGCCTGTCCTCAAGAGTTGGATCTAAATTCTGGTAAAAACGGCGCATTGGCTCTTTTCTTGCCCAGAATTCGTTAAAACCTAAACTATCAATCGCAAAAGCAGCCAAAATAATCGCCAATACTAAACCCACAATAATCAACAAAAAATTCTTCTTATAAGAAAAATCATATTTTTTTAATAATTTAACTCCACCCCACAATGCTAAGACAGCCAAAATTGGTATCCACAGTGGTAACTGACTAAGTAAGGTCTCTAAACGCCACAAGCGCATTGGTCCCTGATGGCGCAACATAAAGACGGTTAAATTAAAGAAGAACACTGCCATCACTAGCAAAACCACCACAGCGAAAAATAACAAACTAGAACCCAAAACAAAGTACCACTTGGGTTTCATATTAATTTCTCCAGCTTTCACCTTGCTCATGATTTCTTGACTAAGGTCAAGCTCTTTAGTTGCCGGTCTTTTTGCTGTTTTAGTCACCGGTCTTTTTGCTGTTTTAGACGCCGATTTTTTCATCGTTTGGTTCATCGTTGGTTTCTTGCTTGCTATTTTTTTTGTTTTTGGCATATTTTTTTCATGATAATTTTGGCTCGATTGAGTCTGGTCCCGACCGTACCAGTGGCTATTCGTAAAATATCACTAATGGCTTCATAAGATTGCTCTTCTAAATAATATAGGGTTAAAACTTCTTTATAAATGACTGGCGTCTGCGCCAAGCAATTTTTAGCCCGATTAGCTAGCTCTTTTTTAATAAAATCATCTTCTAAATCAAGGTCGCTGGCAAAATCGACATCTTTGAGGATGGGCAGTTCTCGTTGGTGACGATTAAGTCTATTCATTGCTTCGTTGTGGGTAATGCGATACAACCAACTACTAAACTTTTTCTTAATATTAAATGACTGCAAATTAACAAAAGCCTTAATAAAGGCTTCCTGCACCACATCAGCCGCTTGATCATCGTCACCAGTTAAATATACGGCGTAACGCAGTAATTTGGCTTGATAACGATCAATTAAGTATCGATATAGCTCTTGATCTTCATCTCTGACCAAGCCCACCAGTGCCTCATCAGTTAATTTTTGGTAATTACTCATAACTATTAATTAATCGCTATTATAAAGCTCATTGTTATAAAGCTCATTATTGACTATAACTAATATATTTTTCAATCTAACTAAAAAGTAAAAAAAGCCCACTTAAATAATTAAGAGGGCCTTTTTTAAAACCGTTTAGCGATTGTAACGCTTCATTTGACCTTGGCCTTCACCAGTGCCCTGACCTTCACCAGCGCCTTTACCATTCATTTGTGCTTGCCAAGCTGAATAATCATTATTGGCAAAAGCAGCTGTCATGGCCTCGTGTCGTTCAGCAGTACAATTTGGACCCTCAATACTAGGATCACCACGATAAGCATCAGCGGCGCCTGGTAGTAAGAAAACTCCAGCAGTGAATAAACTGACCACTCCTAGGGAAATTACTTGCTTTTTTGACATTGTTACCTCCTTTCTGTTTATAACTTTTAGCTAACTGTAATACTAGAAAGAGCTAGTTTTTCTTTCACGCAATTTTTTTTCTTGAGGAAATTTGCGGATTAAAGCTTACGAGCAGAAGGAGTTTAGTCGGCTGAGGGTAATACTACTCTGTCAAGCATTATTGCTTTATAATTCAATTAAAGTTAATTATGGAAATTAAAAAAAAGCCAACAGAGGGTCAAGAATTAGCTGATTACAATAATAGTGTGATTGCTCATGCAGCCCAAATGGATTCTCTAGCCTACGATGTCATTAGTAATTTCAATGAAGCAGCAGAATTACGCGGTTTTGATCGACAACAGGTTTTCCAAGACGCCTACCAGGCTGTCAGTAAAGACTATTTTGCCAAAGCCAGCGAGCGATCTCAAACATATTTTTCATCATTAGGCAATAAAAAAGCTATTTTTCTCAATAATGAAGATTTCACTACTTTTACTAACGCCTACAGTGGTGAAAGCAATACCCAATCTAGTTACGCAATGACCTTAAGAAAGGGGTTGATTCTTTTTAATCAAGAATTGATCACCAATGAAGTCGCTGATCCTAAATTAGTCAAAATTTATCAGCTAATTAAAAGAGAAAAATTCAATTTACCAGCTGATCAAAGTCAAATGATTGCATTTTTGGCTAATTTTATTCCGTTTCATTTCAAAATGACTGATGAATCATTTAATAATATATCGCTGCAAAAAGAGGCAACTGATGAGGATCTAACAGCGGAAATGCTAGCAAACGCTCTCTGGTCGGTGGTTTATCATGAATGTTTACATGTATTAAGTAGTAGCAATTTTTTTCTAGAAAACCTCGATGAAGCAGCCACTTATTATCACACCGCTTTGGCTACCTATCAGCAAAAAGGAACCAGTGCCTTTGGCCTATCACTTATTCTCGCTGGCACTGATGAAAGTATTGCTTGGATAAATTTTTTAAGAGACTTCGGCATTGAACCTCAACAAGCTGAAGAGATGTATTTTAATAAAACTGGACAATGGACTCCTGAAAATATTCTGGCACTTTTCCCTGACAAACAAGCAGAACTGTCCCGAATTATAAAAACTAGTAGCTTGTCATCCTAGTTAGTCTTCAATTTTTAAATGCTCCAGTAAATCAGATAAAGAATTAATCAGAATGTGGGGAGGCAACTCAATGGCTCCTTGACTCTCTTGCTGAAGCAAAAAAGTAATCATCCCGAGGCTAGCTGCCGTTTCCACTTCAGACAGTTGATCGTCAACAAAAATGGTGCTTTTAGGCTCTAAATTAAAACGCTTTAACATTTCCTGATAAGCCTCCGGGTCAGGCTTGGTGCCATCGTGCATATCATCACTCGTCAACATGCGCTCAGATGTAAAGCGCTCACTCAATTCACCAAGCAATACTTCCAGCGCCTCAAAAGCGCTCTCGCGAGAAGAACCAGTAAAAATGTGAACTGGAAAATAATTGCTTAACAAATTGAGTAGCTCGACTAAGGCAGCATCATAGGATAAATATTCAGCAACGGAAAAAGAACCAGTAATTTTGGGGTAATCCTCTTCAGTACCACCCAAAGCTAAAAATGAGTGTTTCCATCCAAGTTTTTTGGCTTGTTTGATGTAAGTAGCCACAGTTTTCTCAATCATTTCCTCAGAAGGATTGCTAATCCCTCGATTGGCTAAGGCACTAGTCACTAATTGGCGGCGTAAATCAAGCCAAATTAAAGCCTGTTTTTCTGGCGGAAATTTATAAAGTGTTTCATCCAGATCAAAAACAGCGGCTTTGACTTCATGACCGTTAACACTCACTGGCATAATTACTTTCAATTAATGTTAATAATTTCATCGGGCAGACAAAATGTGGGCAGAAGCTGGACAGAAGCTGGACAGCGGAAAAATATACTCGAGGATATTATAACATAAAAAGCTATTTTAGAGCAAAATTCAAGAGACTAAGATCTGGCGCAGAATAAAATTAACCATCACTAGAGCGGCTAAAAGCAAAAATATTTTGAGGGTGGCCGTAAAATCGTCTTTTTTTTCTTGCTGACGCTGTCTCATAAAAATTTTGAGCAACACTACAGCTAGCAAAAAAGCTTCCAACTGAATCAATGGATTACTAGCAAAAAAATTATCACTATTGCTAATGTATAAAGTACCACTGGGGTTGGAAGAAAAATAATGCAAAAAAGGGAAAAAGAGATAAGCACTCTTTAGGGCGGACAACAGCAAGTGTTGTGAACTAGGCTGGGGACGCTGGAAGCGCTTAGCAATGAGTGTCAGCAAGCTAAACCATAGCCAACCCAGCAACATCATCACCAGAGGCAATAAAACCAAGAGACCAAACAGTGGAAAAGAACGCTGTAAACCATATTCCATCAACGTCGGCACAATCAGCAACACCGGTAACAGGGCCAAAGCATCAATAGTCAACCAAAGATAGTATGGTAAGTTCTGGAAAGCCAAGTCAGTCAAATATAAAACCAGACGCAATACTAAAAAAAGAAGCAGAAAAATCCACAAATTGAGCACAAAAGGTAAAGTTGGCTTGGTTAAGAAGTTCAACAAAATAAATAAAGGCAAAGATAAATACAGACAAAGGTAACAACTCAAATTCGCCCAATCCGGTAATTGGTAATTTTTGAGCAGTTTTTTTAAGATCAAGTTAAGTGGCAAATAGATGATCAACAGTATTTCCCCGACCACTAAACCCGTCATCCAGTGCCGAGAAATATTAAAATCTGAGAGTGGACCGTAGCCCAGGTGACCATAGAGAAAAATTTGCTCGCGAGGCAACACGGCAAACCAAAGAACAAAGACAGTTAAAACAAAAAGAGAAAGCAAAAGCGCGTGAATCAGCAAAGTAGTATTAGCTTTTGGCACTATACTCAGTGTAGCACAAGAGCAAATGTTTAAAAAAACTTTAAGATAATTTTATGTTTGTGTGGTAGGCAAAAACTACTGGACTTTCTCCTATCAATTTTCATTGATACTGGCAATAATGAAGATTTAATTGAAACAGGTTAAATATAGATGCTAAGATAGTTATATATGAGTTTAT
>WOYI011139827.1_pt2 | contig 11224 bp, 8 predicted proteins | sample 6423411 | NCBI WGS metagenome assembly WOYI01 (sample SAMN13441803, study PRJNA592873) | oil field metagenome | biome: oil field; feature: oil-well bore; material: oil-contaminated soil; isolation source: oil-contaminated soil from oil-well borehole | place: Germany: Wietze | collected 2016-10-18 ... | reverse complement strand
GGCATGAGCTTAGCGGTGAGATAGTTGAGAGCAGGAGCCCTCTATTCTCTGAGGGTGCTATGGTGGGTGTGCAACCCGCTATACCATGCAACAGATGCACTCAATGTCTCAGGGGCTACAGAAACCTTTGCGAGAACAAGGTCTCTATATCATATGCAATAGATGGTGGTTTTGCGGATTACATAGCTATACCACCGGAGGCTTTGCTCTCTGGCTGTGTTGTCGAACTGGGAGCCTCACCCATAGAGTGCTCAATAGCTGAGCCTTCAGGCTGCGATGGGCAGGAGATCTCCCATGTTTTTCTGGGAGATAGCGCTCTGGTAACAGGCGGAGGCCCCCCTGTCATTATGCATGCTCTCCTGACAAAGATAAGAGGATCCAGCAGGATTATTGTATCCGAGATCTCTGAAGAAAGAGCAGGACTGATAAAAGAGTTTGATGGGATAGGTAGGATAGCAACAGACAATCCTGAGCGCATTGTTATGGAGGAGACAGGAGGCGCTGATGTTATTATAGTTGCTGCGCCCTCCAAAGAAGCACAGCAGAGCGCTATAAAACTTGCAGCAAAGAGGGGTAGAATCAATTTCTTTGGTGGTTTGCCAAAGGGAAGCTCCCAGATAAACATAGATGGGAATGAGATCCATTACAAAAAGCTCTTCGTCCATGGAACCAGTGACTCCACTCCCTGGCATTACAGAAAGACTATAGGGCTAATAGCAAGCAAAAAGATACCTGCTGCAAGAATAATAACACATGTTATGCGCCTAAAGGAGTATAAAAAGGCTTTAAGAACAATAGATGAGGGCAAAGCTCTTAAGGTGGTGCTCAAGCCATGAACGAGAGCAATGATGCAACAAAATACAGGTTTGTTGTTCTGGTCATGGATATGCTAGTTTATATGATGTTCATGGCGATACTGATCTCTTTTTCTATATCCGCTCCTTTCCTGAAAGAAGACTTTGGGTTGAGTGATATAACGCTAAACTATGGGTATATAGCCTATACTGCAGGTCTTGTGGTATCCATGTGGTGGGGAGGCAAGTTTTTTGATAGGCATGGAATAAATAAAACCATGATCCTTGCCAGCGTCTTTTTTCTTGTTCCCCAGTTTCTTATACCCTACGTCCCTTCATGGAGCGCTATGGTGTTTCTCAGGTTTGTTCAGGGCAACGTGCTGGCAATGTTCCCAGGCTTAGTAGCTATGAATGGATTATGGTTTCCAGAGAAAGAGCACGGCTTGGCATCTGGTATTTTCATGGGTGGTGCTCCCCTGGGCACTGCCATTGGAAATTATCTATGCTCTGTGCTTCTACCATTGCTTGGTTGGAAGGACACATTTATAGCACTTGGTTTTATAGCGCTCTTTTTTGTAGTCCTGTGGTTTGCTCTCGTTGCTTCTAAAACAGCGATAAAAGAGAGGCCTGAAAAGAGAGAAGAGAGGAAAAGCACAGACGCTATATATAAAAATCCCATAGCGCTGCTTCTTGCCTTTATAATGCTGGGTAACTGCTGGCAGATCTTTGCAATGTATGGCGTAACACAGAGCATGCTCTTTGACTATGGCTATGGACTGGAGGCTGTTGGTATCCTCGGTCTAGTTCTGGGTCTTATTGGAGTCTTCTCAACTCCGATGGGTGGGATAACATCTGATGTTATGGCTAAAAGAATGAACATGACCAGGGCAAGGGTCATATCCATGCTTATAGGTTTTGTTATAGCATTCATTGCCACTCTTCTGGTGCCTTTCCTTGTGCAGTTTAGCTTTGCAGTAGCGCTCGTGGCAATGGTATTCATGGGCTTCGGCGTCCCGTGGACAAATGGTCCCTACTGGGCTCTGCCAGCAGAGATATTTCCAGAAGGGCAGGTGGGAGAGGGCGCTGGTTTTGCAGGATTTATAGGAAATACAGCGGCCATCTTTGGTCCATTTATAGCAACATTTCTTGGGGCGAGCTATGGCTGGATCAGCTCAATGTCTTTTCTTGCTGCTGGGCCTTTAATATCTGCAGTTGCATGTGTCATTCTCTTAAGGCGAGTTTGAAATGGCTCTTTCAGGTATTAGAAACATCAAGCACAAAGTGATAGCAGAAGCCTCTGTTCCCCATAGCATAGAGATGCAGGATCTCGGGTAGGGCTAAAAAACAGGCAAAGAAAAAAGTAAATAGCAAAGAAGGGCTTTGGCTCATGGACTTTGTGAAGGATGATGGAAAGTGCGTCATAGTTGCTATGGATCACGGTGCAGCTATGGGCGCCATAGAGGGGCTTGAGGATGTGGAGAGCGCTATAAAAAAAGCATCAAAGGCTGATGGCCTTCTTTTAACATATGGAACAGCCAAAAGATTCAACAACTTTTTGAAAGAACATAAAATACCATTCATATTGAGATGCGATCACTTTACTTCTCTACTGTCAATAAAGCCCCCCGAGATTGAGGGCTACAGCATAACAGCGGACATAGATGAAGCACAGAAGCTTGGGGCTTCTGCTGTGATGCTCTATCTTGTCTTCGGGATGAACTCAACTGAGGCCTTCGTTAAGAATGTTGAGGCTGTGGCAGGATTTGCAGAAGCATGCAATGAAGCAGGTTTGCCGCTTTACGTAGAATCTGTGCTATGGGGTAAGAACTTTGCAAAGGAAGAGCAGAATGATGTGAAGTATGTAAAGCATGCCTGCAGGATAGCGGCAGAGCTGGGCGCTGATATCATAAAAGCACCATACACTGGCAGCAGAGAGAGCTTTGAGGAAGTGGTAAAGGGCTGCTATGCTCCCATAACAGTTCTCGGTGAAGCTAAGGGGGATACGAACGACGTGCTCAAAAATGTCAGAGATGCTATGGACGCTGGGGCTATAGGCGTTGTGTTTGGGAGAAATATATGGCAGAGCAAAGAGCCGGAAAAGATGCTGGGGGCAGTAAGCAAGCTGGTTCATGAAAATGCGCAGGTTAATGATGTTGTCAGAGAGCTCAAGTAATGGTTAGCGTGAGGAAGCATGAAGGATCGGCACGACATGGGAGATTGCCTTCCATAGAAGCCTATGTTCCTGCTCAGCCCATCCAGTTTTTTGGTGCTTTACACCAATTTCTAGGGAGCAGGGAATGCCTGTGCTTTCATCGCTCGCTATCCTTTTTATGAGCTTTCCTTTTTATTTTTGTCCCCACCGTTCTAAATATCCTTTAGAAGCTTCTATCAGCTTCTCAACATCTTCTTTTGGCAAGGTGCTAGGCTTTCCAGCAAGCTTCGCGTAAAAGTATATCTGTGCTGATTTTTCCAGGACTTCACATGCTGTTAAGGCTTTTTTTACATCACTACCCACGCAAACCGAACCATGGTTTGCTAATATAACAGCATTGTTTTTTCCCAGGGCTTCAGCAGCTTTGAGAGCAAGCTCTTTTCCCCCGGGCAAGGTATACTCTGTTACCCTTACCCTTTCGCCAATAAGCATAACCATATCCTCTATTATCGGGGGCAGATCCTCCTTCAGAACAGAAAGAACGCTTGAGAATATTGGATGTGTATGCACTATAACATTTACATCATCCCTTTTCTTATATATCTCGCAATGCATCGCAAGCTCTGTTGATGGTTTCCATCTCCCATCGATCACATTTCCTTCAAGATCCACCACAACCATATCCTCTGGGTCAAGCTTCATGTAATCCATGCCACTTGGGGTTATCACACACCTGTCTTTTTCCTCAGCTCTAACGCTGACATTTCCCCATGTACCAACCGTGAGTTTTCTCTCAAAGATCTCTCTACTGGCTTCAACCACTGCTTTACGCTCCTCACCAAACATCATGCTATCATAAGCATAGCTGTTCTGTTGCAGATAAACTTTTTTAGAACAGCAGATGAGGTGGGCTAAAGGAAATAAATAAATACGCTTTTTCCGCTATTCTTTGATGGTGACAAAAGAAGAGGTAAGGGAAGATCTAAGAATAACCAGAAGGTGGATATATCTGGATAATGCGGCAACCTCGCCCATGAGAGAGAGCGTGCTGGAGGAGATCTGTAGGTGGTACAGGGATGTGGCAGAAAATGGGGATCTTAATTACGAAGAGTACTTGAGGAAGCTGGAGGAGTGCAGAGAGAACGTGGCGAAATTCATGAATGTGGGCTGCGATAATGTTGCGTTTCTAAAGAACACAGGTGATGGACTGAATGCTTCACTGTGTATGCTTAAAGAGCTTGGAAAAAGAGAGCATAGAGATACATTTGTGACCACAGATATGGAGTATCCCTCCAATCTTTTGCCATGGCTAAAAGAGAAGCATAGAGTTGTGAATAGTAAAGATTATAAGCTGGACATAAACGAAATAGAAAAAGCAGTTGATGAGAAAACCATAGCACTTGCGATATCTCATGTTGAATTTTCAAATGGTTTCAGAAATGATCTCAGAGAGCTGAAAAAGATATGCGATGAGAAGGGAGCAAAGCTTGTCGTTGATGCAGTCCAGAGCCTGGGAGCACTGGAGTTCGATCCATGCATGGACATCGCATGCGGCGCAGGCTACAAGTGGTTGATGGGCCCCTATGGTGTGGGCATTTTTTATGTTTCTGATAGCCTTATAGATGAATTTCCCTTCATCGGTCACAACTCAATAGAATACGATGAAACAGAGATGTTTGATTATGAAAATACTGAGCTTAAAAAAGGTGCAAGACGTTTTGAGATAGGCAATCTGCCTTTTCCACTCATATTTGCGCTGAGTAAAAGTGTGAAGCTGCTCTCTGATTTTGGTAAAAAAAGAATTGAAAGAGAAGCAATGAAGCTTAGTGGTATGCTGATTGACGGTCTTAACTTAGAGGTGAAGACCCCCGAGAATAGAGGAGCTATAGTCGGGGCTAAAGGGGAAAAAAGGATAGTAGAGAGTCTAAGGAAAAAGAAAATATCGATATCTGCAAGAAGTGGTCTTCTCCGTTTCAGCCCGCATTTCTGGAATACTGAAGAAGAGATAGAGAGGGTTATAAATGAAGTGAACGAAGAAACGAGTCAATATCGTCATTAACAATCATAGCTCTTTCAGGCATGGAAAAAACGGGGCCCTTGTTTATGACAATAAGCTCACCGGAACAATAAAACGGAAGGATATTTGCAGGTGCAACAGCTAAAGAGCTGCCCAGAACCAAAAGAAGATCTGCCCTCTCAACAGCCTTCTTTGCTTCATAGAACCCTTTTACAGGCTCACCGAAGAAGACGATATCCGGCTTTATGATCCCTCCGCATTCGCATGCTTCAGGTATAATTTTCTCAAGCGCCTTTACCTCCTTCCCGCATTTCATGCAATAGCCCTTCTCAAAGCTTCCATGGAGCTCCATTACTCTCTTCGATCCAGCCTTCTGATGTAGCCCGTCTATGTTCTGCGTTATGACATTTTTTATCTTTCCCCTGCGCTCAAGGTCAGCAAGAAAAAGGTGTGCATACGTTGGTTTAGCATCTTTTAGCATAGCAAGAAAATCCATGGCAAAATCGTAAAAGGGCGCAGGATCCTTGAGGAAGTAGTTTATGTCAAAGATCTTGTCGGGCTCATACTTTCCTGTTCTGTAGAGACCTTCATCTCCTCTAAAATCCGGTATTCCCGCCCCTGTTGATATGCCAGCTCCTGTAAGCGCCGTTATCCTTTTTGAGCTTTCTATGATCTCTGCCAGATTGCACACAAAGGGAATTCACGGGAACATATTTAAATGCGATGGGAATTTAAATGAGAAAAGAGTTTAGTTCCATGCTTAAAGTAGTAAAAAGAGATGGTAGATTAGAGGATTTTGATGAAAAAAAGATAGAGAACGCTATAAAAAAAGCCTTCAACGCAGTAGGAGAAGAAGATAGAGGCAGAAGCAGAGAATTGACAGGAAAAGTTATGAGCAGGATAAAAGAGAAAGGGAAAGAAAACCCGACAGTAGAGGAGATACAGGACATTGTTGAGGAAGTGCTCATAGAAGAGGGATTTTCAAAGGTTGCCAGGGCCTATATCCTTTATCGCAGGGAGAGAAGCAGGATAAGGGAAGAGAAAGCGATGCTTGGGGTAAAGGATGACCTAAAACTTACGGTTAATGCTGTGAGGGTTCTTAGAAAGAGGTATCTATTAAGGAATGATGAGGGAGAGATCATAGAGACTCCAATGCAGATGTTTACAAGGGTGGCAAAGCACGTTGCAAAGGATGGAAGGGGAAGAGAGGGTTTTTTCAGTGCTATGAAAGGCTTATACTTCCTCCCGAATAGCCCTACATTGATGAATGCAGGAACCCCCCTGGGCCAGCTGAGTGCATGCTTTGTTCTCCCTGTTGAGGATAGCATAGAGGGCATATTTGATACGCTGAAACACATGGCGATCATACACAAGAGTGGTGGGGGCACTGGCTTTACATTCACACATCTTAGGCCTAAGGGAGATGTGGTAGGAACAACAAAGGGTGTTGCCAGTGGCCCTGTATCTTTTATGAGAATTTATGATGTGGCAACAGACGTCATAAAACAGGGGGGGAAGCGAAGAGGTGCTAATATGGGCATACTCAACGCAAACCACCCGGATATTTTTGCTTTTATAAACTCAAAGATCGATGGAAGTCTGAGAAATTTCAACATATCTGTTGGTGCAAACGATGACTTTTTTGAGGACAAAGCGCTAGAGCTGATTAACCCACGCAGTGGAGAAACGGTGAGTTCAATGTCAGCAGATGATCTTTTCTCGCAGATATGCTATCTCGCATGGAGAACAGGGGATCCTGGAATGATATATCTGGATGAAATAAACAGAAAAAATCCAACACCAGAACTGGGCAGAATAGAGTCGACAAACCCTTGTGGTGAAGTGCCTCTGCTCCCCTATGAATCCTGCAACCTTGGCTCCATAAACCTATCAAAATTTGTTGAAAAGAGAGATGTTAAGTGGGAAGCGTTAAGAGAGATAACAGAGCTCGGAATAAAGTTCCTTGATGATGTTATAGACGCGAATGTCTATCCATTGAAGGAAATAGAGGATATGACAAAAGGAAACAGAAAGATAGGGCTTGGGGTTATGGGATTCGCCGAGATGCTTATAGAGATGGGACTTCCATACGATTCAAAAGATGCTGTTGATTTTGCTGAAAAGCTAACGGGCTTCATAAATGGGGAAGCAAGGAAAATATCCGAAGAACTCGGCGCTGAAAGGGGCGCTTTTCCAAACGTGGATAAAAGCATATACAAAGGCACGACTATGAGGAATGCTACAAGAACCAGCATTGCACCAACGGGAAGCATAAGCCTCATAGCAGGGACATCTAGTGGTATAGAGCCTATATTCGCAGTAGCTTATGTGAAGAATGTCCTTGAGGGGGAAAGATTAATTGAGGTTAATCCTCTTTTTATAAAAGAGCTTAAGCAGAGAGATCTCTATTCGTCGGAGCTCCTGAACAGGATCGCAAGAACGGGAAGCCTTAGAGACACGGATGTGCCAGAGGATATGAAAGAGCTTTACGTAACAGCATTGGAGATAGAGCCAGAATGGCATGTCAGAATGCAGGCAGCATTTCAGAAACATGTAGATAATGCCGTTTCGAAGACTGTAAACCTGCCAAGAGAAGCGACCGTAGAGGATGTGAAAAAGATTTATAAACTGGCATATGAGCTGAAATGTAAGGGCATAACGGTCTTCAGACAGGGGAGCAAGGAGGGCGTTCTTTCCGAGGGGATAAGCGAAATGGATCTCGCAGAATGCCAGACCGAGAGCTGCTATCTATGAAAGAAAGGTAAATTAAAACTTACTTATGAGGTATATAGGTACACATGTGATCTTATGTTAAATGTGCCGAAGAGAAAGTGGTTAAGCTATCTGGAGATTATAGAAAAGGCAGGGGGACTGTAAAAGTCGGGGGCTATCCTCAAAGCCCTCGACCCCAGGAGTGCTATACTGATAGCTATTGCGCCAGCTCGTGTAGCTACAGAGAAATGGAGAGATAAGGGATCTCTGTAGATCCTTTTACTTCAGGATTATCCTCGCATCCGCTACCATGTATCCTTTTTCGTATGCAAAGATGGGGTTCGCATCTATCTCCTTTATCTCTGGGAAATCGTTCACAAGCTGTGATATTCTGCTAACAGCATCAGCAAGGGCATCAAAGTCCACAGAGCTCTCGCCCCTAACGCCCTTAAGGATAGGATATCCTTTTATCTCCTTCATCATCTCTTTCGCCTCTTCCTTGCTTATAGGTGCCAAGCGGAAGACAACATCCTTAAGGACCTCTACGAATATGCCTCCCAAACCGAACATTATGCAGGGGCCGAACTGTGGATCATAGAGGCTTCCAACTATTGTCTCTCTGCCGCTGGGAGCCATCTCCTGAACAAGGACTCCTTCAATCTCAGCATCGCTTTTGTAAGCTTTTGCATTCTTTACTATTTCTTCAAATGTCTCTTTTACCTCTCCCCCTTTAACATTCACCTTTACAGCCTTTGCGTCGCTCTTGTGAAGTATATCCTTTGAAACTATCTTCATAACCACAGGATACCCTATCTCTGAAGCTATTCTCTCCGCTTCTTCAGCATTCTTTGCCACTTTCTCTTCTGGTGTCTTTATGCCATAGGCGCTGAATATCTCTTTAGCTCTGTGTTCGACAATTGCTTTACCATCTGTGCTGCTTATTATTTCTCTTACTTTCTTTTTGTCCACATCTGAGTATGGATTGAAGCTCTCCTCTTTTCTTTCAAGATATCTGCCATATTCTCTCAGTGCAGCCATAGCTCTGACAGCCTCCGCTGGATCTGAATACGCAGGAACTCCATTCTCTTTTAGAAAATTCATAGCCTCCGCACAGTCTTCTCCACCAATGAAGCTAACGGTTATAGGTTTATCGGAGTTCTTTGAAGATTCGATTATGCCATTAGCAATGCTAGTTGGGTCAGCAACAGCTGTGCGGCATACAACAACGATAATTCCATCAACCTCCCTGTTATTTAAAGCAGACCTGAGAGCGCCATCATACTCCTTGAAGGTAGCCATACCCGTTAAATCAACAGGATTCTTTGCGCTCCCAAATTCTGGCATCCATTTCTTAAATTCACTCTGCAATTCATTGCTTATATCCCCTATGGGAATGCCATATCGCTCGGCAGCATCCGTGGCGCACACACCCGCACCTCCACCATTTGTCAGTATGACAAGGTTATCCCCGCGCATCGGCGGTTGCTTTGATAGTGCTAGAGATATGTAGAACATGTCTCTTATAGAGTTTGCTTCAATAACCCCTGACTGCTTGAACGCAGCTTCATAGATCCTGCTGGCACCAGCCAGGGATCCTGTGTGGCTTGCTGCAGCTTTTTCCCCTCTTGAGCTTTTTCCAGCCTTCAGCGCAACTATAGGCTTTATCTTTGAAGCTTCCTTGCAAATTTCAAAGAACCTTCTTCCATTGTGCACTCCCTCTATATACTGGCATATCGTTTTTGTGTTCTCATCATCAGCAAGAACCTCTATGAGATCACCCTGGCACGCATCTGCCATATTCCCTATGCTGAACATGTATGCTAAACCTACCCGCTCTATATGCGTCCAGTCTGTGAGCGCTAAACCGAGAGCCCCACTCTGTGATATGAATGCTGTCTCTCCCTTAAATGGCAGTTTTGTACCGAATGTCGCATTACAGCTGCTTATCGTATTTGAGATACCAAAGACATTCGGTCCTATAAGCCTCATATTGTATTTCTTGCAGATATCAACAAGCTCCTTCTCCATTTCTTTATTCCCAACCTCTCCAAAGCCCGAGGATATCACTATAACAACTTTAACGCCCTTCTCTCCACACTCTCTCATAGCTCCTGCAACCGCTTTTGCAGGTATGACTATCTCAGCGATCTCGACCTCATCCGGCACATCCTTTATGCTTTTGTAGCAATTTATTCCCAGAATGCTTTCAACCTTGGGGTTTATAGGATAGATCTTGCCTTTGAAACCACTCTCCTTTATATTGTTAACGATGACATAACCCAGCTTTTCAGGGTTATCCGATGCCCCAATTACGGCAATGCTCTCTGGATTGAGCAAACATTCAAGCCTCTCATCTTTTTGCATAAAGATAATAGAGCTGTCGCTTTATTAGCATTTTTAATTAGATGCAGAATCAAAATATCGCTTAATATGTTGTATTTGGCGATCGCTTATGTATATGGGCCCATCCGGATTCGAACCGGAGACCTCCGCCGTGTGAGGGCGACGTCATAACCAGCTAGACCATGGGCCCTTCTTTACTTTAAGTGATCTTCTCTAATTTTAAATTTTCTAAATAGAGGTTATCAATATCAATATAAGAATTGCAGGATACACATACTTTACATAACTCTCCCACCATCTACCGAACTCTATTCTACCACCTGCATTGAGTTCTGCTCTTGCTTCCCCGGGCTTATGGAACCATGCAAGAGCTATGCAAGCGAGTATAGCGCCCGTAATAGCCAGGGTAGAGATGTACTCTATTGTTGTGAAGAGGTCCTCACTTAAAGCTGTGAAAGCGCTAAGAGTAAAAACAGAAACACCTGCTATGGCTGTTGCATGCCCTCTTTTAAGGCCTATGTGATCGCATAGCGCGTTCACAAAAACCCCCAGCTCTGCGATTATTGTTGTGAACGATGCCAGTATCAGTACAAAGAAGAACATTGCCGCAAAAAATCTTCCTGCAGGTATAGCTTCAAAGAGTAGGGTTAGAAATATGAGAGCTGGACCCGAGGTCGGTGTTTGTCCAGCAGCAAAGACTGCAGGGAATATTATGAGCCCTGACGCTGTTGCAGAGATCTTGTTGAAGTCAGGTCTCAAATAAAAGCTCAAGCCTTCATAACTGTTTGGCAGTGTAACAGAACGTATGGTAAGAACCATCATGAGCACGAGAAGTAGAGGTAGCATAACCTTGTTCGCTCTCTCAATGCCCTTAGATACCTCTCTAGCAACAATTATCCCAGTTATGGCTATCGCTATGAAACACAGAGCTATAGAATGAGAATTGGAGGATACTTCATAAAAGAGCCCCTCAACAAACAGCTCTCAGATTATGCTTGAGATTGTGGAGTGTAAGGATGGTAAATGATCTTTCGGCAAACTTTTTTGCAATCAAATGTTTGTTTATCGCAACTCTGCCACTGATTTAGTCTTACCAATAACCTACAAAAAAAGTTAAATACCCAAAATGGCATAGATTGTTTGTGGATGATAAAGGAGTATCCGAGATCATAGGAACACTTTTGCTTTTGCTTATCACTGTTGCAT
>WOYI011510786.1_pt1 | contig 11230 bp, 8 predicted proteins | sample 6423411 | NCBI WGS metagenome assembly WOYI01 (sample SAMN13441803, study PRJNA592873) | oil field metagenome | biome: oil field; feature: oil-well bore; material: oil-contaminated soil; isolation source: oil-contaminated soil from oil-well borehole | place: Germany: Wietze | collected 2016-10-18 ... | reverse complement strand
TTCTTTGAAACCCGCGTCATCGAATACCAGACCGGCGGGGCCTTGAGTTGGTGAGTCGGTCGGATGGTAGAACCGGCGCACGCAGTCCATTGGTGGCTACATTGCCATCGCCGAGGGGGAGAGAACAAGGCGAAGTGGCTTTGCTTAAGTCAACCCCACGGTCGAACAGGTTCTTTGAACGGCAGATTAAAGGCTGCTAGAGTAGGACGCCATGCGTAAATTCGTCGCCCTGATCCTGCTGGTCCTGATGCCGCTGCAACTTATCTGGGCGGCAGACGCTGTTTTTTGCTCGCACCACGAGCAGGGAGCAGCCGCCCAGCATATTGGGTATCACGCCGATGGCACCACTCAGGATGATGTCAGCGAGGGCACCGATCAACCAGCTTCCCCGCTCTCCGATGCCTTCCACGACCACCATCATCACCATGGTCCAACCCTGGGTATCGCGCCGTTCATCGCCCTGCCCACCTTCGCTCGCCTGACCGCTTCGCTTCCAGATGTGAGGCAGCACGCGACGCGTGCCCTCCAATCGCGTATCGAGCGCCCCAAGTGGCCTTCCCTCGCCTAACCGGCGAGGTAGCCAACCTTCATTTTCCTCCGGACTTCATGGGGTTGCGTGTCGCAACGTCCTAGGGGTCCCTGCCTCGCCAGTTCCCTTTCCTGAATTTTTAGGAGAACTGGATGGATACGATTCGTTTTCGAAGCTGGCCGTGGACGCTGGCCATCATGGCGGCAGCCGTCATTTCCGCGGCAGCACCGATCCCAGCCGCCGCACAAGAGGTAACAACGGACGATGTGGCGACGTCGAGCCGTCCCCTCACCCTTTCCGAAGCCATTGACCGTGCCTTGAAAGCCAGTCCCGACCTGGCCGTTGCCCAGCGTGAACTGGAAGCTAGCGAGGGCGCGATCCTACAGGGTGGGGTCCGCCCCAACCCGGTCATTGCCTATCTGCAACAAGATACGCGACAGGCGACGCGGACCACGACGCTGCAACTGAATCAGCCGATCGAGTTGGGCGGCAAGCGTAGAGCAAGAATCGAGGCGGGCGAGCGGGGCCGCGATACCGCGTCAGTGGGGTTGGACGTCAGGCGGGCCGAGATCCGCGCGGCGGTGACGGCGGCGTTCTTCGATGTACTCGTTGCGCAGGAACGTTTGCGACTTGCCCAAGCTTCCGTCGAACTTGCCGAGCGTGCGACTGGCGCCGCCTCACGGCGTGTGATCGCCGGCAAGATCTCCCCGGTGGAAGAGACCAAGGCGCGCGTGGCCGAAGCCGGCATGCGCCTAGAGCTCACATTGGCTGCCAGCGAGCTGACGACGACACGCCGACGCCTGGCGGCGACTTGGGGCAGCCCGACACCCCGTTTCGAGCAGGTCGAGGGCGACCTGGATGCCCTGCCTGTATTACCCGTCCTGACCGATCTGAACACCCGGCTCGCCGCCTCCCCTGCCATGCTGCGGGCCAAGATCGAGGTCGGCCGTCGGCAGGCGCTGGCGGAGGTCGAGCGCCGCCAGCGCATGCCGAATGTGACCGTAAGTCTCGGTGCCCAGCGCAACGAAGAGCTGGGCCTCGATCAGGTGATTCTCGGCGTTTCGCTGCCAATCCCGATCTTTGATCGCAATCAAGGCAACCTCCTGGAAGCGCTGCGCCGGACCGACAAGGCCCGCGATGAACGCTCCGCCGCCGAGATTCGCTTGTCCAACGACTTGGCCGCGGCCTACGAGCGCCTGAAGGCGGTACACCAGGAAGTCGAGTCACTGCGGCGCGACATTCTGCCGGGTGCGCAAAGCGCCTTTGATGCCGCAACCAGGGGCTTCGAACTGGGCAAATTCAGCTTCCTCGAAGTACTCGACGCCCAGCGCACCTTGTTTCAGGCCAAGACCCAGCATCTCCGTGCATTGGCCGAAGGGCATCGAGCCGCTGCCGAGATTGAACGCGTGCTCGGCAATGCCTCATCCGTAACGCTCGCCGTCACTCCGTAGGAACCAAACATGAAAATCAATATGAACAAGAAGCAAACCCTTGCTGTTGCCGCGATTATCGCTGCAAGCATCCTGCTGGGCGGTCTCATCCTCGGTACGAACAAATCCATGCCGGAAGGTGAAGGACAGGATCCAGACACCCACGCGGAAGCAAAAGGCCACGCCGATGCCGAGCATCACGGCAGCGAAGTCACCGACAAACATGACGATTCCAAAGGCCATGCGGATGCGGAGCACCACGAACCCGCCTCGACCAAGGGTTCTCACGGCGGAAAATTATTCGTCAAGGGTGACTTTGGGCTGGAAATTCTACTCGCGGAAGAGGGAGGTGAGCCGCGCTTCCAGGTCTATCTGCTCAATAAGGGTAAGGCACTCCCGCCAAACGCCGCCAAGGTGTCGGTGATGCTGATTCGACCGAATGGCGAGAAGCAAAACATCGGCTTTGCGGCGGAAAAGGATTTTCTGAAGAGCACCCAGCCCATCGAAGAGCCACATGTATTTGGGGCAACCGTGATTGCTCAAAACGGCAATCTGGCGTTCACGTTCTCTTTTTCAAATGAGGAAGGAAAGATCGAGTTGACCGATGCGCAGATCAAGGGGGCGGGCGTGACGATTGAGACCGCGGGTGCCGCTCGCATCAAGAGTGCGATGACCCTGCCGGGCGAAATTCGCATTAATGAAGACAGGACGGCACACGTCGTCCCCCGCCTTGCCGGCGTGGTCGAAGGTATCTCGGCCAATCTCGGCCAGTGGGTCAAGAAAGGCCAAGTGTTGGCGGTGATCGCGAGCACCGATTTATCGGAGCAACGCAGTGAGTTGCTCGCCGCACAGAAACGCCTGTCATTGGCCAAGACGACATTCGAGCGAGAGAAGAAACTCTGGGAAGAGAAGATTTCGGCGGAGCAGGACTATCTGCAGGCCAGACAGGCGAAGAGTGAAGCAGAAATCGCCGTACACAATGCGCAACAGAAATTGAGTGCGATAGGCGCCAGTTCCAACGTATCAAGTAAAACCGGTGCGCTTAACCGCTTCGAGATTCGTGCGCCGTTCAACGGCATGGTGGTCGAAAAGCATATCGCCCTGGGCGAATCGGTCAAGGAAGATGCGAGCATTTTCACTATTTCCGATTTGTCGACCGTGTGGGCCGAGATCATTGTGCCGGCGAAGGATATCAATGTCATCCGGGTTGGCGAGAAGGTCACGATCAGGGCCACGGCGTTTGAGTCCACGGCGTCCGGCACCGTCTCTTATATCGGCGCATTGATCGGTGAGCAAACACGCACTGCCAAGGCGCGCGTGACGTTGTCGAACCCGCAGATGGCCTGGCGTCCGGGGCTGTTCATCAATGTCGAGATCGTCTCCAAGGAAACCAGTGTACCGGTCGCCGTGTCGTTGGATGCCATCCAGAATGTCGACGAAAAGCCCACGATCTTTGTCCGCGTGCCGGGGGGCTTCATCGCCCAACCCGTCACCACCGGCCTGTCCGACGGCAAGACTATTGAGGTCGTAAAAGGGCTTAAGTCGGGAACCGAATACGCCGCCGCCGGCAGCTTCACCATCAAGTCGGAGCTGGGTAAAAGCAGCGCCGAACACGCGCATTGATACCAAGGAACACACATCATGTTTGAACGTATCATTCGTTTAGCCATCGAGCATCGGTGGCTGGTTCTTCTGGCCGTTTTGGGTATGGCTGCGGTCGGTGTCATCAGTTACAAGGCGCTGCCCATCGATGCCGTCCCGGACATCACCAATGTCCAGGTACAGATCAATACGGCGGCGCCCGGCTACTCCCCGCTGGAGACCGAGCAGCGCATCACCTATCCGATTGAGACCGTCATGTCGGGTCTGCCCGATTTGCTGGAAACCCGATCCCTGTCGCGCTATGGCCTCTCACAGGTGACGGTGATCTTCAAAGACGGCACCGATATCTACTTTGCGCGCCAGCTGGTTAACCAACGTATCCAGGAGGCCCGGGATAAATTGCCCCCCGGCGTAACTCCGGCGATGGGACCTATCTCGACCGGCTTGGGGGAAATCTACCTCTGGACTGTCGAAGCTGAAGAAGATGCGAAGAAGCCGGATGGATCGGCTTATACGCCGACGGATTTACGCGAGATTCAGGACTGGATCATCAAGCCGCAGCTGCGCAACGTGCCGGGCGTGACCGAGATCAATTCCATCGGCGGCTTCGCCAAGCAGTATCAGGTCGCGCCAATTCCGGAAAAACTTGCCTCCTACGGGCTGACGTTGCAAGACATCGTGACAGCACTCGATCGCAACAACAATAACGTCGGTGCAGGCTACATCGAGAAGCGAGGTGAGCAGTATCTCGTCCGTGCGCCGGGGCAGGTCAATTCAATTGAGGATATCGAGAACATCATCCTCGACAATACACAGGGTGTGCCTATCCGCATACGCGATGTCGGCGAGGTCGGCATTGGTCGCGAACTGCGTTCCGGCGCTGCCACCGAAAACGGTCGAGAAGTCGTACTGGGCACGGTTTTCATGTTGATCGGCCAGAACAGTCGCACCGTTTCGCAGGCGGTTGCCATAAAAATGGAAGAGATCAACCGCACACTTCCTGAAGGCGTTCAGGCTGTCACCGTCTACGACCGGACGGTGCTGGTCGATAAAGCCATCAACACGGTCAAGAAAAACTTAACCGAAGGCGCGATCCTCGTGATCGTGATCCTGTTCCTGTTCCTCGGCAACATCCGCGCGGCCATCATTACGGCGATGGTGATACCGCTGGCGATGTTGTTCACCTTCACCGGAATGGTGACCTACAAGGTGAGTGCGAACCTGATGAGTTTGGGTGCGCTCGACTTCGGCGTCATCATCGATGGCGCAGTGGTGATCGTTGAGAACTGCGTACGGCGGCTCGCCCATGCGCAAACTCACCACGGCCGTCCGCTTACCCGCACGGAGCGCTTTCATGAGGTATTTGCCGCCTCGAAAGAGGCGCGGCGGCCACTGCTGTACGGCCAACTCATCATCATGGTCGTGTATTTGCCGATCTTCTCCCTGAGCGGTGTGGAAGGAAAAATGTTCCATCCGATGGCTTTGACTGTGGTGATGGCCCTGGTGGGTGCAATGATCCTCTCGATCACGTTTATACCAGCAGCCGTGGCACTCTTCATTGGCAATAAGGTTGCCGAGAAGGAAAACATTCTGATGCGGCAGGCCAAGCGCGTCTATGCACCGATGCTGGACAAGGTCATGGTCAACAAGCCCGTGGTGTTGACGTTTGCAATCGTCATGGTGGTCCTGTCCGGACTCCTGGCAACGCGCATGGGCAGCGAGTTTGTACCGAGTCTGAATGAGGGTGACTTTGCGATTCAGGCGCTACGTGTCCCGGGTACCAGTTTGACGCAGTCCGTCGCCATGCAGCAGCAGATCGAGCGTGCGCTCAAACAGCAGTTTCCGGAAATTGAACGGATATTTGCACGCACAGGTACCGCTGAAATCGCCTCCGACGTGATGCCGCCCAGCATTTCGGACGGCTACATCATGCTCAAGCCACAGGACCAGTGGCCGGAACCGAAAAAAACGCGTGATGAATTGTTGGCCTCCATACAGGAGGCGGCGAACAAACTCCCTGGCAACAACTACGAGTTCTCCCAACCAATCCAGCTGCGCTTCAATGAGTTGATCTCAGGTGTACGTAGCGACGTCGCGGTCAAGGTGTTCGGCGACGATATGGATGTACTCAATGACACCGCAATCAAAATAGCCGCTGTGATGGAGAAAATTCCGGGCGCATCAGAGGTCAAAGTAGAGCAGACCACCGGCCTGCCCATGTTGACCGTCAATATAGACCGCGACAAAACTGCGCGCTACGGCTTGAATATGGGCGATGTGCAGGATGCAGTGGCCACTGCGATCGGCGGCAAGGAGGCAGGCACCCTGTTTCAGGGCGACCGTCGCTTCGACATCATCGTTCGCCTGCCGGAGAACCTGCGTTCCGACCTGGAAGCAATCAAACGCTTACCGATTGCACTACCGCGGGCACAGGGCGGCGACAGTCAAAAGACCTATATTCCGCTCGCAGAAGTCGCAAGCCTTGACTTGGCTCCAGGGCCCAACCAGGTGAGCCGGGAAAACGGTAAACGCCGAATCGTCGTGAGTTCTAACGTGCGCGGCCGCGACATTGGATCGTTTGTCGCTGAGGCCGAGCAGCAGCTTCAGCAGCAGATCAAGATTCCGGCAGGCTATTGGACAACCTGGGGCGGCCAATTCGAGCAGTTGCTGTCGGCCACGAAGCGTCTGCAAGTTGTAGTGCCCGTCGCGTTGCTGTTGGTCTTTGTGCTGCTCTTCATGATGTTTGGCAACGTTAAAGACGGACTGCTGGTCTTTAGCGGCATCCCCTTTGCGCTGACGGGCGGTTTGGTCGCACTCTGGCTGCGCGATATTCCGATGTCGATCTCGGCGGCAGTGGGTTTCATCGCGCTCTCTGGTGTGGCGGTACTTAATGGTCTGGTGATGATTTCCTACATCCGCAGCCTGCGCGAAGGAGGCATGTCACTGGACAAGGCAATTCGCGAGGGGGCGCTGACGCGGCTGCGCCCGGTACTGATGACCGCGCTGGTGGCATCGTTTGGCTTCGTGCCCATGGCAATTGCTACTGGAACTGGGGCTGAGGTACAGCGCCCGCTGGCGACCGTGGTAATCGGCGGCATTTTGTCCTCGACTGCACTGACGCTTCTGGTGCTGCCGATTCTGTATCGACTGACACACCGACGAGATGAAGATGAGGAAGACTTTACGGCCGAGTCTGAACCATCTCCGGCAAAGACCTAACGATTGCCGAAGCGCTGTAACGGTATGTAGTTTCGACTCGTTGCTTGCCGAGATTGGCATGGGCTGCGCGCGTACTGTGGCTGTACAACATTTTGGGTGCGGCAGAACTAGGAGATAAGCAAAAAATGGATATCGAAACTGAATTTCTTTATGCCTCGCGCATGATGCTCGCTGCGCTGATAGGTGGCTTGATCGGCTGGGAAAGAGAAGGCCATGCCAGCGATGCGGGCATTCGAACTTACATGGCGATTTCTATAGGGGCTTGCGCTTTCAGCTTGAAATCTTTTCATGCAGCCAATGATGCTGGCCGTATCGCCGCCCAAGTGGTCACCGGCATGGGCTTTATCGGAGCGGGAGTGATTTTTCAAGGCAAAGGCGGAATTGCGGGATTGACGACCGCCGCCACGCTTTGGGCGACAGCGGCGGTGGGCATGGCCAGCGCTTTCGGGATGTATGTGTTGGCGACCCTCACCGGGGGACTGATTTTTGCAACCCTCGCGCTTCACCACTTACCCGGCTGGAAGCGGCTTAGCAAAAATCATCACGACCAAGACCATTCCCAATAAGTGAGTGTCGTCAGTTTTTGTCATCGTTAAAACAATTGCAAAGGAGAATGACATGGGATTTCTCGAACGGATGTTGGGCAACTTGATGGGCGGCAGATTCGGCGGCCACCACGGCGGCTATCGAGGTGGTCATCACGGCGGTTCCAAACATGGTGGCTACGGTGGCTATCCAGGCTATCCGCAGGGCACAGGCCCGGACGGCGGCAATGCTGGCAATCCCTGCTCCAAATGCGGCGGCACCAATGCGGGCGAAGCACGCTTCTGCCAGCAATGTGGCACCTCGCTGTCGCCCGGCAAATGTTCCGGCTGCGGCGCGGAACTGCCGACAGGCGCCCGGTTTTGTGGCCAATGCGGCGGCAAACCCCGGCAGTAGCACAATGCATTTTCCAGGCATGATTCGCATCTCCCGGCCGACGCTGGAAAAGCATCAGGTCGCCATTTATTTCATGGCGGTGTTTGCCGGCCTGCTGGCGGCCGCCGTCGCGGGGCCATCCACTGCCGCCCTGGAAGCCTGGATCAATCCGGCACTGGCTGCGCTGCTCTATGTCACGTTCCTGCAAGTACCGATGACTTCCCTCCGGCAGGCACTGGGCCACGGGCGCTTTTTATCAGCGCTGTTAATCGTCAACTTCGTTGCGGTTCCGCTGGTGGTGCTCGGGCTGATCCAGTTCCTTCCCGACAATCCAGCCCTCCGGTTCGCTGTGCTGCTGGTATTGCTGACGCCCTGCATCGATTATGTCGTCGTCTTCACGCACCTGGGGCAGGGAGACGCAAAGCTCATCCTTGCGGCAACGCCCGTTTTGCTCATCACGCAAATGCTGCTGTTACCCATTTACCTCGGGCTGTTTCTCGGGGCTGACGCAGCAGGCTTGGTGCAGGCAAGGCCCTTCCTGAATGCGTTTTTCTGGCTGATTGCAGTACCCCTTGTCATCGCTTGGTTAACCCAGTATTGGGCTGCCCGCCGCGAGTCAGGCAAGCGGGTTGAGGGTGCGATGGGATGGTTGCCGGTCCCTCTAATGGCGCTCGTGTTGTTGATTGTGTTCGCGGCCGTTGCTCCACAGATCGGTGCTGCATCTACCGATGTTGCCTGGGCAGTACCGATTTATGTGGCATTCGCGATTGCCATGCCTCTTATCGCCTATGCGGTGGGAAAACTTCTAGGACTCGATGTTGGTGCGGGCCGTGCCCTGGCCTTCAGCGCCGGCACCCGCAATTCATTGGTGGTATTGCCACTGGCATTCGCCGTCCCCGGAGGTGGCGCCCTCATCCCGGCGGTAGTGGTCACGCAAACGCTGGTCGAACTCGTTAGCGAACTTGTCTACGTGCGCTGGATACCGCGATTGATTAAAACGGCAACAGAACGCGAGACGTTATGAGGGCGCTCGCTAGCTGGCGGCAAACCCCGGCGGTAATGCAGCGCATACCCTATTTCTACAAGGAGCAGCATCATGGCTGAAAAACTTAAACTAGACTTGTCCCTGGTCTTGCCGGATGTCCCCGACGAGCGCGACGCCTGCGTGGGGCGGCTGACGGAATTACTGCAGGCCGAAGGCTTGGAAAAGGTACACCTGGTCCGCGAAGCCGATAACGTCCGCCTTTGCCTGCATTACGACCCGCAGCGGTTCAGCGTGAGTCGGGTGCGCGAGTTGGCGCGAGCGGCCGGTGCCAAGATCGGTAATCGCTATCACCACGAAAGCCTGCGCATCGATGGCATGGACTGTGCCACCTGCGCTACCGTAATCGAACACGCGCTGCAACGTATGGACGGCGTACTGGAAGCCTCGGTGAGCTACGCTGCGGAACGATTGCGCCTGGAATTCGATAGCGAGAAAATTGAGCGCACAGCGATTATCGGGCGCATCCAGGCGCTCGGATATGCCGTGCTGGAGGAAGGTCGCGCGGTTGGATGGTTCGCCGAGCATCGCGAGCTTATTTTAAGCAGCGTTGCCGGCTTGCTGTTGCTGGCCGGTTGGCTTGCGGGTCTCGCCGGCGCGCCGCGAAGCGTGGCGCTCGGCTTATTGCTGGGCGCCTACGCGGCAGGGGGTTTCTACACCCTGCGCGATGCCTGGCAGAGTTTGCGCAGCCGCCGCTTCGACATCGACATCCTGATGATTGTCGCGGCAGCTGGGGCGGCGGCGCTCGGTGCCTGGGAAGAAGGCGCGCTGCTGCTGTTCCTGTTCAGTCTGGGCCATGCGCTGGAACACATGGCCATGGACCGGGCGCGCAAGGCCATCGAGGCGCTGGCGGAACTGGCGCCCAAGACCGCCATCGTGCAGCGGGACGGTGCGGAGATCGAAGTGCGGGTCGAAGCCTTGCAGCGCGGCGACCGGGTGGTCGTCAAACCCGGGCAGCGCATCCCCGCCGACGGCCAGGTGGCGTCGGGCGCCTCGGCGGTGGACCAGGCGCCAGTCACCGGCGAATCCATGCCGGTGGAGAAACAGTCGGGCGACAAGGTGTTCGCCGCTACCGTCAACGGCGAGGGCGCGCTGGTCGTCGAGGTGACCAAGCTGGCGAGGGAGAGCACGCTGGCGCGCATGGTGGAAATGGTGGCCGAGGCGCAGACGCAAAAATCGCCCACCCAGAGATTTACTGACCGCTTCGAGCGTATTTTTGTGCCGGCCGTGCTGGTAGGAGTCGGGTTGCTCATCGTGCTGCCGCCGCTGTTTGGTTTCCCCTTCGCCGTATCCTTTTACCGCGCCATGGCGGTGCTGGTGGCGGCTTCCCCGTGCGCGCTGGCCATCGCCACCCCCTCGGCGGTGCTGTCCGGCATCGCCCGCGCCGCGCGCGGCGGCGTGCTGATCAAGGGCGGCGCGCACCTGGAAAATCTGGGCGTGCTCACGGCCATCGCCTTCGACAAGACCGGCACCTTGACCATTGGCAAGCCCAGGGTGACCGACGTCGTCGCCGTCATCGTAGACGAGGCACGTCTGCTGACCGTTGCCGCTGCTGTGGAAAGCCGCAGCGCCCATCCTCTGGCGCAGGCGGTGGTGGCGGAGGCGAAGGGCCGCGGTTTGACCTGGAGCGAGGCTGGTAAGACCGAATCCGTGACCGGAAAAGGCGTGCGCGCCGAATTCGAGGGACAAAAAGTAGCCATCGGCAACGCCAAGTTGTTTGATGGCGAATCCCTTCCTGAGGTGATTCAGCAGCATATATTGCGCCTCCAGACGGAAGGCAAAACCATCATGCTAATCCAGGTGGACGGGCAGTTCCTCGGCGTCGTGGCCTTGGCTGACACACCGCGCGAGGGGGTGCGCGGGGTGCTGGAGCGCCTGCATCAACTCGGCATCCGCAAAACCATCATGCTCACTGGGGACAACGAAGGCGTGGGCCGCGCTATCGCCAACACGGTTGGCCTGGACGAAGTAAAAGCGGGCCTGTTGCCGGAAGACAAGGTCAAGGCCATGGAAGAATTGTCGCAGCGCTATGGCCAGGTGGCCATGGTCGGCGACGGGGTCAACGATGCGCCGGCCATGGCACGCGCCACGGTCGGCATCGCCATGGGCGGCGCCGGCACCGATGTGGCGTTGGAAACCGCGGATGTAGCGTTAATGGCCGACGATCTCTCCAAGCTGCCCTTTGCGGTGGCCTTGAGCCGCGCATCAAGGCGCATCATTCGCCAGAACCTTTGGGTGTCGCTGGGCGTGGTGGCATTGTTGATTCCCGCCACGCTGTTTGGCTGGACCGGAATCGGGGTTGCGGTGCTGCTCCACGAGGGATCAACGCTCGTCGTGGTACTGAATGCGCTCAGACTGCTGGCCTATCGATGACGCAATGCGTTGTTTGGTTTGCATTGGACGCTAATCATGGGCAGCCCCATCGGCGCTACCCCGCACCATGGCCACCGCCCGGAACAGGGCGCGGCGCTTGTTGAGGGTTTCCTCCCA
>WOYI011365366.1_pt1 | contig 11234 bp, 7 predicted proteins | sample 6423411 | NCBI WGS metagenome assembly WOYI01 (sample SAMN13441803, study PRJNA592873) | oil field metagenome | biome: oil field; feature: oil-well bore; material: oil-contaminated soil; isolation source: oil-contaminated soil from oil-well borehole | place: Germany: Wietze | collected 2016-10-18 ... | reverse complement strand
GACGATCTGGCCGGAACGAAAGCGACAGCGCAGGCAGGCTCGATTTCCGAAATATTGCCGGCCGGCGCGCCATCCGGCACGCAGATTACCGTGACGGAGCTCTTTGCCAATGTGCCGGCGCGCAGGAAGTTTCTCAAGACCGAAGCCACCGAACAGAGCGCCTGCCTGGATGCGGTCACGCGACTGGCGCTGGCGCATCCCGAAGTGCGTTTTCAGGTTAAGGCCGACGGGCGGGAGGTGTTTTCCGCGCCCGCCGCCTCCGGTGTTTCCGAACGCATAGCCATGATCATGGGGGAGGGCTTTACCCGTCATTGCCTGACGGTCGGCGCGCAGAAGGAAAATGTCGGGCTCACGGGTTTTATTTCCACGCCGGCGTTTACAAAGTCCAATTCTAAAAGTGTTTTCCTGTTTGTCAATGCACGCTTTATCCGGGACAATACTTTGACGCACGCGGTGCTTGCGGCCTACCGTCAGGTGATCGAACCGCGCCGCTATCCCGCGGCTGTTTTATTTCTTAAGCTGCCGGGAGAAGAGGTGGATGTCAATGTTCATCCGGCCAAACTGGAAGTGCGTTTCAAAAATTCCCGGGAGATTTACGATCTGGTTTCCAAAACGGTCGCACAAAGCCTTGCCGGCGCGCGGACATCCCCGGATGCCTTTGCCTATCGTTTAACCCCGCGGGCAACGACATCCGCTTCCAGCGGGTTCTGGCGGCCCAAAGCTTCGCCTTCAGCTTTAAACGAGCCGCGTGAAAGCTATTCGCGGCAGAACCTGCAGCAGGCGATTCACGATGATTTGCTAAGGCGCGCGGGAAATCCCGAGGATATTCCCTTGCACGTTGAAGACGACGCCGGCGAAGAAAAGATCACGTTTGCCAATCGGGAATATCTGGGACAGTTTGCCGGTACGTATCTGGTTTTCGGAAGCTCCGAAGGCCTGATGCTGCTGGATCAGCACGCGGCACATGAAAGAATTCTTCTGGAGCGCTTAAAGGCCTCCTCGGCGGCTCAAACCGTCAGCCAACCCTTGTTGATGCCGGAAGTCGTCAGTCTTGCGCCCGCGCAGATCAGTCTTTTTGAGGGCGCGTTGTCTCTGCTTTCCGGCATCGGTCTGGATTTGGAAATATTCGGCCGGGACGCCATTGTCGTGAAGGCCATGCCTGCTTCGCTGCCGCATATTCCGGCCAGCGATATTATTTCGGATATCGCTGATCAATTGAGTGATCAACAGTCCGTATCTTCTCTTACGGAACGCAGGGAAAAAATACTGGCGTCTCTGGCCTGTCGCGCGGCAATCAAAGCCAACGCGGTCCTTGCCGCCGAAGAAGTCGCCGCTTTGTGCCGCGATCTGGAAAAAACCCCTTTTAATGCCACCTGTCCGCACGGAAGGCCCATCAGCGTGCAATTTTCCCTCTATGAAATCGAAAGAATGTTTAAACGGAAATAAAATGCCGAAGATTCCGCTGATTGTGATCTGCTCGCCCACGGCGACGGGAAAATCTCATCTTGCGCTTCAACTGGCGCAGTCCGCAGGGGCGGAGATTCTCAACGCCGATTCGCTGCAAGTTTACCGATATATGGATATCGGCACGGCCAAGCCGACACGCAAAGAAAGAGAAAAAGTGGCGCACCATCTGATTGACGTGGTCAATCCGGATGAAGAATACAACGCCGCCGTCTATTCCGAACAGGCAAGGGCAATCATTGAAAATTTGGCCAGAGAAGGCAAGCCGGTTTTTGTTGTCGGAGGGACGGGCCTTTACATTCGGGCGCTTTTGCAGGGCATCATTGCCACACCGCCGGTTGATGAAAATATCCGCAAGTATTACAAAGAGCTCCGGGATCGTCACGGTAGGGAATATGTTTTCGGGCTTCTGCAAAAAAGAGATCCGCAGGCAGCCTTGCACATCAATCCCAATGATTCCGTGCGTGTTATCCGAGCGCTGGAGGTGCTGGATCAAAGCGGCCAGTCCATCATCGCTTTGCAGCAAAAACATTTGTTTGCCGATTGTCCTTACAGCGTCTGCAAGATCGGCCTTCGGGTTGAACGGGACGAATTAAAGAAGAGAATCAACCTTCGAACGTCTCAGATGGTCGAAACGGGATTGCTTGACGAGGTGAGGGGGCTCTTGGCCAAGGGCTACAGCGAAAAACTCAAGCCTTTGCAATCATTGGGATATAAGCAGATGATCGACTTTATCGGAAAGCGGCGGAGCTGGGAACAGACATTGGATTCGATCAACCGCGAAACCTGGCAGTATGCCAAACGGCAGATGACCTGGTTTGGTGCGGACAAAACCATCAACTGGTTTAGGCCTGAGGAGACAGAGGAAATCGAAAGTAAGATAGAGGATTTCCTGCCCGTAATATTGACTTGACTTAAGCTGGTACTAAAGCTAATTATACGACGCATTTTGGAATATAAACGGATTGTATTTTCAGGGAAGAAACCTTTTTCACGGAAAGGAGCAAAATATGTTTCTGAACAGCAAAATAAACAAAGTCCTTTTCTTATTCATGTTGTTTGCGGCGGTTTTAGTCATTGCCGGCTGCGGGACAAAGGCCCGCGCGCCGATCGGCGAGCTGGATACGCCTGAACATCATGTTTTCATCGGGATGAAGCTGATCGATCAGGAAAAGTACCAGGACGCCGAGAGAGAATTCAAACTGGCCCTGGAACTGAACGACAAATACTCCAAGGCTTACACCGGAATGGGGCTGACCAAGGCGTATCAGCAGAATTTTTACGCGGCGCTCGAGCAAATGGACAGAGCCTGGGGGCTGGCCAAGACCAAAGACGAGCAGCTGGCCGTCCATATCGGGTATATCCGTGTGAATACGCTGAGCAAACAGACTTGCATGAAGATCGGCGTGGACTGCGAGCAGGATAAGAGCTGGCTGAAAAAATGTCAAAGCTCGTTTAATGAGGCGGTCGAGATCGATCCTTCATCGTCCGCCGCCCACTATTTCATGGGAATGGCCTACAAGACGGGGCTGGAGTATGGCCAAGCCGCCGCGATGTTCGCCCGGGTTCTTGAAATAAAGCGTGATTATGTCAACCAAGCCGACGCGCAGTGGAACCTGATCCAGAAAATCCAGCGGGCGATGCCCGGAACGGTTACAGGTAAAAAGATTGCTCTGGTGGAGCGCATCACACGCGCGGATGCCGCGGCCCTGTTTATGGAAGAATTGAAAATTGATGTGCTTTACAAAAAGAGAACGCCGAAAACGTTTGATACGTCTTTCAAAGACCCCGAAAAAGCCGCCCAGGCGTCACAGCCGGTCAAACGGACGGCCAAAGACATTGCCAACCATCCCTTGAAGGTGGATATTGAGGGCATCCTGGAGATCGGTGTGCGCGGCCTCGAAATCAACCCTCAGGGCAATTTCCAACCCGCCGACTTCCTGAATCGCGCCGAATATGCTCTGATGCTGGAAGATATTTTAATGAAGGTGACCGGCGACAATTCGTTGGCGACCAAGTTTATCGGTTCAACGTCGCCGTTTCCCGATCTGCGGTCGGACCTGCCTTACTTCAATGCCGTGATGGTGGTGACTTCCCGCGGCATCATGGAAGCCACGGATATTACGACGGGGGAATTCGCGCCGCTGAAACCTGTGGCCGGCGTGGACGCTCTTTTGATTATTCGTAAAATCAAGGAAGAATTGAAATTTAACTAACTTCCATGCCCGGCACGGGCACAACGAATGATGAAAATATCCGGACACTTACCGGCATTTTCATGTAAACGGCTGTTTTGCAGAGTCGGTCAAGAGGCGGGATTGTTTTTGTCCCGCCTCGTATTTTAAACACAGACAGGCGAATCAACCACCTCGCAGCAAGCTGCCAAGGTATGAAATGAACGTTATTATATCGCAGCAAGCTGCGGCAAATTAACGCTCGTCCCGCGCAAGCGGGATAAAAATAGCAGACTGAAAAGGGCGCAAGCCCTTTTCGAGTATTGATAGACAGGAGATGAAATTTTCATGGCAATCAAAGAGTTGGGTAAAGCATTTGAACCGGCCGAGGCCGAAAAACGACTATACGATTACTGGCTCACGAATAACTTTTTTCACGCGAAGGATAAATCTGAAGCCCCCGCTTTTTCCATCGTCATCCCGCCTCCGAATGTGACCGGGATGCTGCATATGGGGCATGCGCTCAACAACACGCTGCAGGATGTCATCATCCGTTTCAAAAGGATGCAGGGCTATAACACGCTGTGGATGCCGGGGATGGATCATGCGGGCATTGCCACGCAGAATGTGGTGGAACAGCAGCTACGGAAAGAGGGACTCACCCGGCACGATCTGGGGCGCGAGAAATTTATTGCCCGCGTCTGGGAATGGAAAGAAAAATACGGCGGTGTCATTATCAATCAACTGAAGCGTCTGGGCTGTTCCTGCGATTGGGAGCGCGAACGCTTCACCATGGACGAAGGCCTTTCCCAGGCGGTTCGGGAGGTTTTTGTCCGGCTTTACAATGAAAACATGATTTACCAGGGCGACTACATCGTCAACTGGTGCCCCCGTTGTCACACCGCTATTTCCGATCTGGAGGTGGAATTCAAACAGGATCAAAGCTTCCTGTGGAATATCCGTTATCCCTATGCCGACGGCAGCGGAGAAATTGTTGTGGCCACCACCCGTCCGGAAACCATGCTGGGCGACACGGCCGTGGCGGTGCATCCCGATGACCTGCGTTACAAGGACAAGATCGGCAAGTTCGTTATTTTGCCGCTGGTGAACAAAGAGATACCGGTTATTGCCGACGATTATGTAACGATGGATTTCGGCTCCGGCGCGGTAAAAATCACCCCCGGTTCCGATCCCAACGACTTTGCGATGGCCGAACGGCATCAACTGAAGATTATATCGGTGATCGACGGGCAGGGACTGATCAACGAACATGGCGGAAAGTACAAAGGACAGGACCGTTATGAGGCGCGCGCCAATGTTATCGCCGACCTGGAAAAAGGCGGCTATCTGGTCGGCACCGAGCCATACGCGCATAATGTGGGACAGTGTTACCGCTGTAAAACGGATATCGAGCCGATGGTTTCCAAGCAGTGGTTTGTCAAAATCAAACCGCTGGCCGCCAAGGCCATCGCCGCCGTCACCAAGAAAAAAACCCGCATCGTTCCCGCATCCTGGGAAGCCACGTATTTCGACTGGATGAATAATATCCGGGACTGGTGCATTTCCCGGCAGTTGTGGTGGGGACACCGCATCCCGGTCTGGTATTGCGGCAACTGCGGCAAGGTCATCGTTTCCACGGTGGATCCGGACAAATGCCCCATCTGTGAAAGCGCGTCCCTTACGCAGGATGAAGATGTGCTGGATACCTGGTTCAGCTCTTCACTCTGGCCTTTTACCACGCTGGGCTGGCCCAAGAGAACCCAGGCGCTCAGAACATTTTATCCGACCTCCCTGCTGATTACCGGTTTTGACATCCTGTTTTTCTGGGTGGCCCGCATGATGATGATGGGCCTTTACGTGATGAAAGACGTGCCGTTCAAGGATGTTTATCTTCACGCGCTGGTGCGCGACGAAAAAGGCGAGAAGATGAGCAAATCCTCGGGCAACAGCATCGACCCGCTGGTCATGATCGACCAGTACGGCACGGACGCCTTCCGCTTTACCCTGGCGGCCTACACCGCTCAGGGACGCGATGTGCGCATGTCGCCGGAACGCATCGAAGGCTATAAATTCTTCGTCAATAAGATCTGGAACGCGGCCAAACTGACGCTCACCCATCTGGCGGATTTCGACGAGGCCGCGCCTTTGAATGCTCCCGATTCACTGCCGGAAAAATGGATCCGGGCGAAAATGAACGAGACCATCGAGGATGTGACGCAAAGCCTGGACGACTATCGCTTCAACGACGCCGCGGCCGCCATTTATAATTTCATCTGGCATGAATACTGCGACTGGTATCTGGAAATCAGCAAACCCGCGCTCTACGGCAAGATCAGTCCCGAACGGAAGCAGGCGGCACAAAGGATGATGAAAGAAGTTTTCGGCGTCATGCTGCAACTGCTGCATCCCTTCATGCCGTTCGTTACGGAAGAGCTCTGGCAGGCGCTTCACGGAAGCGATGAACACTCCATTATGGTCAGCAAATTTCCCGTGGCCGACAAGACCCGGGAAGACCAGGCGGCCGAAAAAGAAATGGAAACGCTCATGGAGATCATTACGTCGATCCGTAACATCCGCGGTGAAATGCGGATTCCGCCATCGCTGAAGTTAAAAGTTTTGATTTCCGCTGCCGACGACCTCGGCAAAAAAAGCATCGAGGCCGGCGGCGGTTATGTATTGAATCTGGCCAATCTGGAATCGCTGACGGTGGATGTCAATCTGGTCGAGCCCAAAGGGGTGGCCACCGGCGTGATCGGCGCCCTGAAAATCTTTGTGCCGCTTGACGGCATCGTAGATATTGCCGGTGAGAAAGCACGGCTGGAGAAGGAACTGGCAAAAGTATCCAAAGATCTGGAGCAAAGCTCCCGGAAGCTGGCCAATCGGGACTTCCGCGACAAGGCCGCGCCTGAAATCATCGGGAAGGAAGAAACAAAATTAAAAAGTTTCCAGGAAAAATTCACCGCTCTGGAGGGTGCACTCAGGAAGCTGAAAGACATTTCTTTGTAGGGAACGGTTTGAAACCGTTCCCTACGGGTGCTTACCTATCTTGCTTTGAGGCAGTAAATGGTCAGTTCACAAATTCAAAACATCATCAAAGCCGCGCTGGCCGAAGATATCGGCACGGGGGATATCACCACGCAGGCCACCGTCAGCCCGAAAAAGAGGGGCAGGGCGCAAGCCCTCGCCAAGGACGATTTCATTGTCGCCGGCCTGGATGTTTTTGAGGCCGTGTTTAAAAGCCTGGATAAAAACATCAAAGTTAAGAAATGGGTTGCCGACGGCTGCCGGGCCCGAAAAGGCGAAGTGATTGCCGAAGTTACGGGCGGCCTGGCGAGTATTCTGCAGGCGGAACGCGTCGCGCTGAACCTGTTTCAAAGGATGTGCGGCATTGCCACGCTAACGGCCCGATATGTGGAGGCGGTGCGCGGCACAAAAGCAATCATTCTTGATACCAGAAAGACGATTCCGGGGCTGCGTGTTCTGGATAAGATGGCCGTGCGTCTGGGAGGCGGCGCCAATCACCGTGCGGGTCTTTATGACGTCGTGCTGATCAAAGACAATCACATCGAAGCAGCGGGCGGCATAACAGCCGCCGTCGAGGCGCAGCGAAAGTATTTGAAGAAGCCCATGAAAATCGAGGTGGAAACGAAAAACATGCGGGAGGTCCGGGAAGCCCTGGCCTGCGGCGTGGAGATTATCATGCTGGATAATATGACCATGGCCGCCATGAAAAAGGCCGTCGATTGGATTTCCGGACGCGCGCTTCTGGAAGCATCCGGCAATGTAAATCTGCAGCGCGTCGCCGGAATCGCCGCCACCGGCGTTGATATGATTTCCGTAGGCGAACTCACCCATTCCGTCCGCGCCGTGGATATATCCCTGAAGGTAAGAGGCGAGGGGCGATAGGCTATAGGCTGAAGACTGAAGCAGGGAAGGTTTTATAACCGTTCCGATAATGGCCGCCCCTTAACTTAAATCTTAAAACTTAACACTTTAAACTTAAAACTTTATGCCCTTCAATCAAGCATCCCTGAAACAACGCCTTGCCGGAAAGTTTATCGGTCATCATCTGCACTATTATGAAACCATCGGCTCGACCAATGATGAAGCGGTTCGTCTGGGTATGAAAGGCTCGCCCGAAGGAACGGCTCTGGTCGCGGAAACCCAGAGCGCAGGGAAAGGCAGAATGCGGCGGGCGTGGCATTCTCCGCCGGGCGCCAACATTTACACCTCCATTATTCTGCGTCCGCAATTTGAACCGGACCGCGCGCCGCAAATTTCCCTTGCGGCCGGCGTGGCGGTGGCTGAAACGCTCAATCCCTATTGTCCGGGCGACGTGTGCCTCAAATGGCCCAATGACGTGCTGATCAATGAAAAAAAGGTTTGCGGAATTCTGACACAAATGAAAATGAGCGGAAGCGCCATCGATTTTGTTGTGGTGGGTATCGGCATCAATGTCAATTGGAATCATGAACAATTTCCAGAAGATATTCAATCGATGGCCACATCGGTGTCGATCGAAGCCGGCCGCGAAATTTCGCGCCTGGAATTGATAATTCGCCTGTATGAAAATATGGCAAAATGTTATAGAGAACTCGCTCAAAACGGGTTTGCCCCGATCAGGGAAAAATGGCTTGGCCTGACCTCGATGATCGGCAAGTCTATTTCGGTGATGTTTCAGGAAGAAAAAGTAACCGGCAAGGCCGTCGGCCTCGATAATGACGGCGCACTGCTTCTTCTGACCGCCGGAAACGAAACCGTGAAGGTTTCAGCGGGAGACGCGACAATATTAAAGAGGTGAATGGTTATGCTGCTGGTGATTGACGTAGGGAACACTAACACAGTGCTGGGGCTTTATGATGAAGATCAGTTACAGCATGATTGGCGAATCCGGACGGAAATAGATCATACCATTGATGAATATGGCGTGCTGATTTACAATTTATACCAGTCCATCCGGATGAAAGCCAAAGAGATCAAGGCTGTTTCAGCGATTATCATTTCCTGTGTCGTGCCGCCGATGCTGAATATTCTGGAGCCTCTGTGCATCAAGTATTTTAACATCAAACCGCTGATCGTTGGCCCCGGAATCAAAACGGGCATGCCGATTTTTTACGATAATCCCAAAGAAGTCGGCGCGGACCGCATCGTCAATGCCGTCGCCGCGTATGATAAATATCGCAAAGAATCGATTATCGTTGATTTCGGAACGGCAACCACATTTGACTATGTCTCGCCCAAAGGCGAATACATGGGGGGCTGCATCGCGCCGGGTATCGTCATTTCCAGCGAGGCGCTGTTTGAAAGGGCGTCCAAGTTGCCGCGCGTCGAGTTCAGCAAACCGAAGACCGTTATCACCAAAGACACCGTCAGCGCCATTCAGGCGGGCATCATGTTTGGCTACGCGGGCCTGGTGGACGGCATTGTCAACCGGATGAAAGCGGAAGTCAAAACCAATCCGCTGGTCATTGCCACGGGGGGATTGGCGCGGATTGTGGCAAAGGAAACAAAGACGATTGATAAAATTGAAGAGATGCTGACGCTGGAAGGTCTGCGGATCATCTATGAACTCAATAAGAAATAAATCATGTTGAATGTTGGCTTAACAGGCGGAATCGCCAGCGGAAAATCCACCGTAGCGGACATGTTTGTGCGTCGCGGCGGTCATCTGATTGATTTTGACAAACTGGCCCACGAAGTGCAGGAACCGGGAAAGCCCGCCTGGCATGACGTTGTTCACTACTTTGGCCCGGAAATATTGCAACCCGATCAGAAAATTGACCGCAATAAACTGGCGGCGATTGTTTTTAGTTCTCCGGAAAAGCTCCGGAAGCTGAATGCCGTCGTTCATCCGCGTATCTTTGAAGAGTGGTGGTCGCGTCTGGAAAAAATTAAAACACAAAGACCGCATGCGATTGTTTTTTCGGACGTTCCCCTCTTGTTTGAAGGCGGCATGCAGCATCTGTTTGAATTGACGATTCTGGTGATGATTGAACCCGCCCTGCAGATTGAACGTTTGATGCTTCGTAATGCCGTTTGCCGCGAAGATGCCGAGTTGAGGCTGTCCTGCCAGATGCCGATTCACGATAAGATACAACTGGCCGATTTTGTGATCGACAACCAGGGCGCGATGGCCGAAACGGAAAGAAAAGTGGCCGCCGTATGGCGGGATCTGATGGCCAGGGAAATGGCCAAAGTCTGAAGATAACAACGTCGTTGATTTCCCGAAGGGATCAGCGCATCCATATCAAAGGAAGCGGAGGAAAGAAGATGATTGAAAAAAATGTCAAAACGGATTTCAGTTCAAAAGTATCCGAGCCGGTGATCGGATCGGGTGCATTTGTTCACCCGCTGGCGGCGGTCATCGGCAACGTCATTTTGGGCAATAATGTCATGGTCGCGCCGTCGGCCTCGGTACGCGGCGACGAAGGTCAGCCGCTCTATGTCGGCAACGATACCAACGTCCAGGACGGCGTGGTGATTCACGCTCTGGAGACGGAGCTGGACGGCAAGCCCGTGGAAAAAAATCAGGTGGAAGTCGACGGCAAGAAATACGCGGTCTATGTGGGGAACCGCGTATCGCTGGCCCATCAGGTGCAGATTCACGGGCCGGCTGTCGTGCTGGATGATACTTTTGTGGGCATGAAGGTCCTGGTCTTCAAATCTTTTGTTGGAAAGAACTGCGTCATCGAGCCGGGCGTTATCTTAATGGGCGTCAAAGTGGCCGACGGGCGGTATGTGCCGGTGGGATCCATCGTCAAAACCCAGGCCGAGGCCGATGCCTTGCCTGCGATCACCGCCGATTATCCGATGAAGGACATGAACAAGGGCGTGTTGCATGTGAACAAGGCGCTGGCGAAGGGGTATCTGGCTGCAAAGTGTTAATCAAAAGAAAAGCTTCCGCCGACAATCAAAAACAGAGCGTTTGTCTTTCCTGCGGCACGGCGAATAACATCGGGAAGCGTCGTTACTGCTCTATAAAATGCCGGCAACACCTGCGGCAGAAGCTCAATACGCGAAGCGGTTTGCTGCAGGCCCTGAACACGCGCTACGCAACATTTTATTTTACGGATACCCTGATCATTCTGGATGTTGTTCCGCACGGCATTCGCGAGATCTTCCGTTACGCAGCGTTGCGCACGGACGGCATCAAACCGGCGGAAGATTTCGGCAAGATGACCAATATGCTGGGCGATGCCTGGTGGGCTGAAGAAAAAAGGACGACAAAAAACTATCTGGCTTCACGCCGCGTTCTGGAAATGGCCGAAAGATGCGCCATATCAGAGGGTCTTGCGCGTCCGCGCTTCATCAGAGTGCCGACCGTCAAGCCGGGAAAATTAATCCTGCTGGATATTGCCAAAGCTGACCTGGGCTCCCATGAGTTAAATAAGCTCATTAAAAATGCCTACCGGCGACAGGTAAAAATTCATCATCCGGACATGGGAGGCCAGGCATCCACCTTTCGTAAAATTCACGAGGCGTATAAAGACCTGCTGCGCTGGGCCGATCAACCCACCTTCATTCGCCGCCGCGGTTTCCCAGATAAATGGTATTACGACGGCGACAGCAAAAGATGGGTCCAGCCCATGCCGGTGA
>WOYI010896875.1_pt1 | contig 11236 bp, 9 predicted proteins | sample 6423411 | NCBI WGS metagenome assembly WOYI01 (sample SAMN13441803, study PRJNA592873) | oil field metagenome | biome: oil field; feature: oil-well bore; material: oil-contaminated soil; isolation source: oil-contaminated soil from oil-well borehole | place: Germany: Wietze | collected 2016-10-18 ... | reverse complement strand
CGCGGCTGGTTTTAGGCCCAGCTTCGTTTTTTGGAAGGAGAGAAAAAACCCCGGTGGAAAAGCCGGGGTTTTGAGTTTAAGTCTCAAGTTCTTTTCCTGGCAAAATCAGGACTAAGGCATTTTTATATTATCCAGCCAGGCGGAAACATCAGCTTGCACATTTCGCCCTTCGCTGCCATAGATACTGAGGGTGGTGAGGATGGTTGCTTGAGGGCACAGCTTGGCGAAGTCCTCTGGGATGTGCCCCAACCCGCCGCCCCTGTGGGTGCAGAAAGGTGCGATGATTTTTACTGAAAAGTCATGTACAGATAAGAAAGTCGCCACAGGTGGTGCGATGGTGCTGTACCAGTTCGGTGTACCGACGATGATTTTGTCATAGGCTTCAGATGTGCGTTAAGCGCATTCGCCTTGTCGCAACGGCAAAAAAAAGATGACCCAATAACTATGCAATAAATTCCTTAAAATCCTCAATTATTTGAATAAACTCCCCCGGCAGCCGCGCCCGCCCCTCAGCCGCGATCTCCGCGGGCACGCCCTCATAATACGCCTCCGCTATCCCTCCGGCAATGCAGGCGATGGTGTCGCTGTCCCCGCCCAAGGAGATCGCTTTCCGGATGGCATCTTCATAGCTCTCCGATTCCAGAAAGGCGATGATCGCCTCGGGCACCGAGCCCTGACAGGAGAAGTCAAAGGCATATCCCGTGCGGGTGCCTTCCAAAGTCCGATCTAAATCATACCCAAATCTGCCAGCGATCTCTTCGCGAATCTCTTCCTGCGAAGCCTCCTGCCGCGCCAGCAGGATCGCCAGGGCGGTAGCCTGCGCGCCCTTGATGCTCTCCGGATGGTTATGCGTCACGGCTGCGCTGCGTTCCGCCTCCGCCAGCACCTCCGCCGCCGTGTCAAAGGCAAATCCCACCGGGCTGACCCGCATGGCCGAGCCGTTGCCCCAACTGTTATAAGGCTGCGGTTCTTCCGCCCGAATCCAACGGCTGAAGTTGCCGCCGTAACCGCGCCCAGGGTAGCGCCGTGCGAAATCCTGATAGGCTTCCTCATAGCCCATGCCCGTCATCAACGCCTTGGCTGTGGCTGCCGTCAGGACGGTGTCATCCGTGAAGGTCGAGTTTGATTGAAATAAGTCAAAATCCGTGGTCTTGATGTTATGCCACTCATACACAGAGCCGACAATATCGCCGATCATCGCGCCAAGCATATTTCCCTCATCTCAATTTATTCTCTGAGAAACGACCATTCTTCTATACTGACTCTATCAATACTTCCTCGCCAGCCCATAGAACCGAAAACCTGCCCCCTCCCAATCCGCCTTGTCCCAAGCGCGCACCGCGTCAAAGACCACTTCCGCCTGGGTCTTGCCGCGAATCTCCTGCGGTTTGAGGTCACGGAACTGGTCATGGGCGACCGCCAGAAGCACGACATCCGCCTCGATCAGGGCTGCCTCCAGGCTGTCCACCTGCTCAATCCCCGCAATACCTGCATCGGGTTTGAAGGGTTCATATGCCAGGACTTGTGCCCCTTTTTCCGTCAAGAGCTGCGCTAACCTGACGGCTGGGCTTTCGCGCAGGTCATCCACGTTGGGCTTGAAGGACAATCCCAATTGGCAGACGATTTTATCTTCCAGCCCGTTGCTGGCCCTTTCCACCAAATCAGTGACATAGGCCGGCTGGGCGTCATTGACCTCCCGGGCTGTTTTGATCAGCCTGGCTGTTTCCGGTGCGGCTTCCACCAGGAACCAGGGGTCCACGCTGATGCAGTGGCCGCCCACGCCCACGCCCGGTTGCAGGATCTGGACTCGTGGGTGCAGGTTGGCGATGCCGATCGCCTCCCAGATGTCCACATCGAATTTTTGAGCCAGGCGGGCGAATTCATTGGCGATGGCGATATTGAAGTCACGCGAAGTATTTTCCATCAGCTTGACCATTTCCGCGGTCGTGGCGTCGGTCAGGATGATCTCGCCTTCGACAAAAGTGCGGTAGAGGTCCCGGCCCGCTTCTGCTGAGGCACGGTCCACACCCCCGATCACCCGGGCGTTCGCAACCAGCTCCTGCAGGATCTTTCCCGGCAGGACCCGCTCAGGAGAATAGGCAAGAAGGAAGTCTACGCCTGCCTTCAGGCCGGATGCTTCCAGAATGGGGGTGACGATATCCATTGTCGTCCGGGGTGGCGAGGTGGATTCAAGGATGACCAGGTTGCCAGGCTGGAGGTGCGGCACGATGGATTCTGCGGCAGAAACCACCGCCCGCAGGTCAGCTTTTTTGTCTTCATAAAAGGGTGTGGGGACGGCGATGATGAAAACATCGGCCGGAACCACTTCAGTTGAAACGGCCAGGTGACCGCTTTGCAACGCGTTGTGGAACAGGTCGCCAAGACCAGGCTCAAAGATATGCAGCCGGCCGGCTTTCAGCCCATTAATGATCTCCGCATTGATATCCATCCCCGTGACCTGAAGGCCTTTGCTGGCAAAGAGGCTGGCTGTGGGTAATCCGATATAGCCGACGCCGATGATACATACCGATTTGAATTCCATAAATCAATCCTTCATCCGCTGGAGAACATTCAATCGCAATCCAGCGAGAATTTTACCTCATTATCCCCCAGAATTTGGTCCACGTTAGCGGATGCAGAAAGCTTGCTGCCCGAAAAGTTTTATGTCATCGTTGGTTTATAAGCCCTGGCCGCTGATCAGCACCCAAACCGTCTTGATGACGATATATATGTCCAGCCAGACGGACCAATTGCTGATGTAGTAAGCATCCAGTTGGAGGCGTTCTTCAAACGAAGTCGCATTGCGCCCCATGACCTGCCACCAACCGGTTATCCCGGGTTTGACCTTTAGAATGATGCTGGCATAATCGCCGATGGCATCAAGTTCACGCGGCAGGTAACTGCGTGGGGCGATCAGGTTCATATCCCCTTTGACCACATTGATGAGTTGGGGTAACTCATCCAGGCTGTAGCGGCGCAGAATGCGCCCCACCCGGGTCACACGAGGATCGTTGGCCAGCTTGTGGTATTTGGCATATTCTTTGGCGGCCTCCGGGTCCGAGGCAAGCAAATCGGATAATTTCTCTTCAGCATTGAGGAACATCGTCCGGAACTTATAGCTGTCAAAGGTCACGCCATCTTTGCCAAGGCGTTTTTGGGTATACAGGATGGGGCCTTTTGAGTCCAGCTTGATTACCAACGCGAGGATCAGGAAGATGGGGGTGCTCACCAAAAGGAGCAGAAAGGTCAGCGCCATATCCAGGGTCCGTTTGATGCTCCGCTCGCGTTTGTTCAGGAGGTGATAATTGGTCTCGATGACCAGCGTGCCGTGGAGGTCAATGGTTTGGACCCATAATGATCCAAACGGAGAAGCGTTGAGGACCATCATAATGTTTGGAAAAATGTCGCGGATCCATCGGAATTCCTGCATGAGTTCATCGTTTCCGGCTGAATCGGAAAACATGACATACTGGATGCCAGATTCTGATGCCAGGCTGAAAAGTTCGTCCTTTGATGCGATGGGTTGAACGTTCAGGATGGGTTTATCAGCCGGTGCATGGGGGTCAAAATAAAATACGGGACGGAACCCCAGACGACGGTTGCTCAATAATTTCTCAATGATCGGGGTGATGGATTCTTCGGAGCCTATCAAAGCCATTGGGATTCCCCACCAGCTTTTTCGGGAGAGTAGATTGCGAAGGGCAAATCGACCCAGAAGCATAAATAATGTTGAAAAAAACCAGGTGAAGATGAAGATTGACCGGGAATAAGCCAGTGCAAGCTGCTGCAGGAAAAGGACAACACCCAGGAAAATGGAAGACAATGAAACCACGTACAGGATTTTTTGCATCTCGCGCACTGCTGCCAGGCCAAACCCGGGATAAAGTCCGGACAACCAGGCCACCAGGAGGGTGAAAACGACGTAGAAAATCATGGCGTTGATGATCAGACGCCAATTGACTTCCCCGCCCAGAAGGGGAACCAGCAATTGTCGGATCAATGCGGATAAGAGGATAGCCAAACTAATCGTTACAATATCCTGGACGACCAGGATCAGGTTAACAACCTTACTGCGATTTTCGTAAAAGGCTTTTTTTATGGGCGACTTCTGAGGTTGATCCATAACTTAGCGTAATCCCATGAAGTTAGTGAGAAAAAGGGGCCGAGTCTTTTTAGTCGGGCTGGGGAGGATAATTTATCCGGCCTGATCCCTCAACGTAAAATATTGTTCATATACGGTCTCAACAAAAGACTGCATTTCAATTTTAAAACGGCGCTTGCTAAAGCGTTCAGCATTCAGGTGGATCTTTTCCGGGGCCAATGCGGGGTGGGATTCGAAATCCTTAACCGCCTGGATGAGCGCATCCGGTTCCTGCCGGTTGAAGAAGAATCCTGTTTCCCCGGGGACGACAGTTTCCAGCGCACCGCCTTTACCATAGGCGATGACGGGGGTCCCGCAGGCCTGCGCTTCAACCGGGACGATCCCGAAATCCTCCTCGGCGGCATAGATCAAAGCCTTGGCGTGTTTGAGGTGGTCTTCCACCACGGAATCAGACTGGAAGCCCAAAAGTTCAATATTGCCGGTAGCCATCTTTTTGAGTTCTTTCATTTGAGGGCCATCTCCAATGACCACAAGTTTCTTGTCCGGCATTTGGGTGAAGGCCTGCACGATCAGGTCGGTCTTTTTATAAGGGACCAGACGAGAAAGCGCCAGGTAATAATCGCTTTTTTCAGTATGGAGGGTCAGACGATCTGTGTCGACCGGGGGATAAATGACGTTTGCTTCTCTTTTGTAAAATTTCCAAACACGCCGGGCGATGAAATCTGAGATGGCAACAAAATAATCGACACTTGGAACGGTTCGCAGGTCCCACATTCGGATGTAATGCAGCAGTGATTTTGCTACGAAACCCTTCAGTCCTTTATCCAGGTTTGCTTGCTGCAAATAAGCATGGTGCATATCCCACGCGTAGCGGATTGGTGTGAGGTTATAGTTGATGTGAAGCTGGTCGGGGCCGGTGAGGACGCCTTTGGCGACGGCATGGCTGTCAGAAATGATCACGTCATAAGCTGAAAGGTCGAATTGCTCGATTGCCACCGGCATGAGGGGGAGATAGGCTCTATGCTTCCGTTTGGCGAAGGGAAGTTTGTTGATGAATGATCCGGTTACCTCAGTGGAGTGGATGATATCTTTGCAATTCCCTTTTTCATTGTATACCAGGGTATACACAGGGGTTTGAGGCCAGATTTCCAGAAGGGCCTTCAGAACCTGTTCAGCGCCGCCAAATGTTGTCAACCAGTCATGTACGAAACAAATTTTCATAATTTTCCAAAGGTAAGATAAGAAACTGACTCGTCTTCATCCAATAACGAGTTCTTCCCGATTTCTATTATACAGTTGAAACCGTTTCTTTTTAATCGTAATCAACCTGATTGTTCTTTTCGTCGGGGGTTAACGTTCCCCCCGGGATTCAGCCTGAAGTTGTTCGTAAAATTCAACCAGGTAGGCATGTCTTGCTTCCGCCAGGGCTTTTCCTGATGCCGTGAACATCCGTCCCTTCACGTTCTGGAGTTTGAATAAGAACTCGTGATAGGAAGAGTGCGGTTCACCAGGCTCCTTTTTCCCTGTCCGGAGAAATTGTTCTGAAGGTTCCGCATAGGCGGGCTGCCTATCCAAAGCGGCATATGCGATGGCACGGGCGGCGCCGATGGCACCCAGCACATCCAGTTTGTCTGCGTCAAACAGGATTTTAGCCTCCAGCGTTTCCGGCTTATCTTTTTTCCCGCGGAAGCGATGTCCCCGGATGGCGTGCTGGACCGCTCTGATCCGATCCTCAGGCCAGCCTTTTTGGGCGAGCACCTCCCCGGCGAATTCAGCCGAAGCGATATGGTGTTCGGCGCGGGCGTTGCCCTCGCCCACAGGCGCGCTGCCGACCGAATCATGCAGAAGGGCTGCGGCCCGGACGATCTCCAGGTCAGCGCCTTCCGCAATTGCCAGGCGTTCAGCAATGCGGTAGACCCTGAGGACATGCTCGAAATCATGGACGGGATCCGCATCCCGGTACCAAACCTGAGCTTCTTCAATTGTGATGGGTTCCAAATGGGGTGAATTCATGCGCCCTTTCATCAGAGGGTAAGGTCAAGGTAGCCAAAGAAGACGCCAGCAATGGCAAGAACGCCCAATAGGATCAGGACTATTCGCATCACTTTCCAGGCGAATTTTATGACCCCGCGCAAGGCGAATAGGGCAATACCGACCAGGGCGATGCCGGAAAGGAGATAGGTGAAGTTTGGCAGCGATCCATTCATAAAAAATATTCCATTACTGTATGAGTCCAGTTGGCAGGTTTAGTGGATTGGAAAGACCCTGCCTTGTTTGATGACATAGGTTACAAGATTGGTGCCGAAACGATACCCAAGATGCCGGTAATCGTCCACGGAAAGGATCAATAAATCCGCCTGTTTTCCGGGTTCCAGCGACCCGATCTGAGCATCTCGCCGGATGGCTGCGGCAGCATTGATGGTTGCGGCGGCGATGGCCTGCGCTGGTGTCATTCTCATTTTCCGGCAGGCCAGGGCGAGAATGAATTGCATTGATTCGCACCAGGAAGTGCCGGGATTGGTGTCGGTCGCCAACGCCAGCAACCCGTCAGCGGCGATGATCTGACGGGCGGGTGTGTATTCCGATTCGTTCAAACCAAAGGGAGTCCCAGGCAAGGATACGGCGACGGTATCCGATGCGGCTAAAGCCTGAATATCCTCCGGTGAAGTCTTCACCAGGTGATCGGCTGATGCGGCGCCGAGTTCGGCTGCCAGTGATGCGCCTCCCAGGTTCTCAAACTCGTCCGCGTGGATTTTTAACGGGAACCCCAGGGCTTTGGCGGTTCCCAGGATTCTTCGGGATTGTGCCAGGTCAAACGCACCCCGCTCACAAAACACATCCACGAAGGGCAGCATTTGCCCGCCAGCGTGAATCTGCCACCAGTCATACACGGCGGGAAGCATCTCGCCGCAAACGAGGTTTGTGTAAGCATCCGTCCGCCCCTCGAATTCAGGTGGGACCGCATGCGCACCGAGGAATGTCGGGGCAAGCTCCAGCGGTACCTGATTGTTCAATTGCAGGATGGCTTCAAGCTGCCGGAGTTCTGATTCCAATTCCAAGCCATAGCCGGTTTTCACTTCCGCAGTGGTGGTGCCATACGAAAAGGCCTGCCAGATCCGCTGCCGGGTTTGTCCGACGAGATCATCCATGGAAGCGGACCGGGTGGCGCGGACGGTGCTGTTGATGCCGCCGCCTGCCGCCATGATCTCCATGTAGGTTTTCCTCTCCAGGCGCATTTCAAACTCTGCCGCCCGGTCTCCCACCCAGAGCAGGTGCGTGTGGGGATCGACAAAGCCCGGCATCACGACATGCTGCCCGGCGTCAAAGGCTGACACATCCGGATATTGCATGTGTAACGCTTCGCTGTCCCCGACTGCCTGGATAAAGCCGTTTTGAACCATCACAGCGCCATTTTCGATGATGCCCAGGTCGCCCAGCCGGTGTCCACGTTGCGGACCGCCAGCCAGGGTCAGGAGTTGGGAAGCGTTATGGATCAGGAGGGGTTGAGATTGTATGGTCATCGCCCTTCCATTATACCAACGGCCAGGGATAGGCGCGCCGGTCTTCCGGCGGAAGGGGGAATGCACCGAGGTTCAGAAGGTCGCTGGTACGGGTACGCATGGCCTGGATTTCGTCCGGCAGGAGATGAATGGCCAGGGCTGCCTTTAACCCCTCATTGTTATCCAGTTGAAAAACCAGGCGATCAAGATCTGATAATAACCCCGTTGGAATAGGCTCACCGGCAAAATCCCAGATCACGGTGCGCAGTTTGTCTTCCACATGAAAGCAAAGGCCGTGATCGATCAGCCAGAGTGCGCCTACTGGGTCGATCAGTAAATGCCCCGCCTTCCGATCCGCGTTATTGATGAGCAGATCAAACAACATTACAACCGGGAGGTATTGGCGTTCCTGTTCCGTAAAATTAAAATAATGATGGTCAGGATCGTGTTCAATGAATAACTGAACGGCACCTGGGCCCATCGGTGATTCTTCAAGGCGGTAAACGGTGGGCGGCACGAGCGACCATCCCAGAGCTTCACTGATAAGATAAGCTGCAACCTCGCGCCGGGAGAGGGTTTGGCTTGGGAAATCCCAGAGGGGACGTTCTCCCCGGGTGGGTTTATAGACGGCTTTAAAGGTATCGCCCTCAAAATGGCAATTCACCATAAAAGTACAGTTTGATCCATAAATAAATTGGCCTTCCAGGTCGAAGGTCCCCTTTTGCAACGCTTCCAGAATCCAAGCGGTGTCTTTTTTCATATCCTGCTCAGGGTGTGGTTTTGTGGCCGTTGTTTTTGGGTGAGAACTGGCCCGGGGGGAGGATTGGTTCACCGGTGGAAGGCCAAACCGGACGTCCCCGGCTGGAAAGCTCGATTCCCCACCTGCCCAGCGCCCATAATTGAGAACGGGTGCACCAGAAGCGCACCACGCTCAAGTCTTCCGCTTGGACATCAGGGTCTTCCAATGGGATTTCTTTGGCGATCAGCACCAGCAGGTCCTGATCAGGCTCGTACCCCAGGCTTAATTCGCCCACTCGGAAGAGCGGATCCAGAGGCGGTTCCAGGGTCATTTCCTCTTCTATGTAGTTTGGAGATGCCTCGGCCAGGTCAGGCATTTTATCCCGGAGTTCCGCCATCAGGTTTTCAATGGCAAGTGCCAGGGTTTGAATCTGGTATTTTTCCACCAGCAAAGTGACCACCTGTTCGCTGTTTTTCCCCTGGAGATAGAAAATCCGGTCACCGGGCTTCCCGATGGCGTCTACGGTGATGAGGTTTGTTGGGTTCAACTCAATGTTGATGCGCGACATATCCTATCCAATCGATTCACATTTTTATCAATGGATTCTACCAGAATTGACCCTTGAAAGGTGGAAGGGGTAATGGGTGAGGATTGATCTCGGGTCAGAAAGGCATTTAACCAAGATGAACAATGTCAATATTTTGGGCCCCCATCAGGTTCATCAACTGACTGATCAAGGGGTCTGTCAGGCCGGTGGTGACATTAGGGAAGTCGATCTGATATCGCCAACCATTTTCACAGACCTGGAAAGCGAATGTGTCACGCCCAGGCCGGGAGATGAGAATGTCATGCAGCCGCTTGATCCGCCGGACATCCTGGTCTTTATTGCCACAGGATTCAATCGTGATCGTGATGCAGCGAGGCTTCTGGTCAGAGCTGGGAAGGGGATCCGGTTTTTGGATTGATGCTTTCAGCATGTGATATCGGGCCGTGGGGTCTTCCCTGACCTGGTTCTGCTGCAGGGTGTGGCCCGGCTGGGGAATGCTGCGAGATGGGTTGGCCAGGTTCGCTCGTGAAGTGATCGTCGGGATCATGACGCCTGGAGAGACGCGGCTGGAATAGCTGGCCGGGGCGCTGTTCTGGGGGAGAACAGAGGGTTCCTGCGGTATCTCCTGTTGGGTCGATACCGGTGATTGCTGTTCCTCGTCTGGCAGCTCATCCGAGGGCGGGTCTTCGTCCTCAGGCTCGGTTTCCGATTTGATTAGGTCAATAACTTCAACATGGTCTCTGCTGACGAAGCCATCCATCTCATCCAGCAGGTCGTCATCAGAAGGCGGCTCCATCGATGGAAGGTCATCGTCAAGCGCGAGGTCTTGTAAATACTCGTCCAGAAAATCATCTTCAGGCTCCGAGGTTGGGATGGGTGTATGCGGATTGGAAGGCGAGTCAATCTCCAGGTCATCCAGGGAAACCGCTTGCAGTTTGTTCACCAGCAGTTTGGGGTCGCCTTGTTTGAGGTCAACATGGCCTTCCGCCAGGATAACCGAATCGATTTCAAGGAGGTGGAAATATTGTTCCCAGGTTTTTGGGAAAATCACGCATTCAATCTTCCCGTACATATCTTCCAGGGTGGCAAATGCCATAGGTTTGCCGTTCCTGGTTGTATGCTGACGGAATCGATCCACCATCCCGGCTACGATTGTGGTCTCTTTTTCATTCGCTTCAGCAAGCTGGTATGAAAAATGAGTTACCTGTTTTGCCAGAGTGGTTTGATAAGCGCTGAGCGGATGATCGGAAATGTAGAGCCCGAGCAGTTCCCGTTCCCAATTCAATTCCTCCCGCTGATCACGGTATGGCGGCTCTCTCAGGACGATCCGGTCGTCAATAGTCGACGAAGCATCAAACAGCATCAACTGGCCGGCTTCTTTGGCGCGGAAGAAACTGCTGCTGACGGCCATGATCCGTTCCAGTTCCTGAAGCAGGGCCAGGCGGGGGCCGAACCGATCCAACCCACCTGCTTTAATCAAACACTCCAATGGGCGCCGGCCGACCTGTCGGAGGTCTACCCGCCGGGCAAAGTCGGTCAGGTCTTCAAAGGGTGCTTCCGTCCTTGCAGCCATGATGAGATCGACGGGGTTTTGGCCGACATTCTTGACCGCGCCTAACCCAAAGCGGATGGCTGAGGTTTGCCCTTCGCGATCTTCAATGGTGAAGTCATAACCGCTGGTGTTGACATCGGGCGGCAACACTTCAATGCCCATAGCCCGGCAGTCCGCAACATAGGTTGCCACTTTGTCCGAGTCGTTCTTCCACGCTGATAACAGGGCGGTCATGTATTCAACCGGGTAATGGTATTTGAGATACCCGGTTTGAACGGCGATCACGCCATAATCCGCGGCATGGCTTTTATTGAAACCATAGCGGGCGAACTCTTCCCAATCGGCGAAAATTGCTTCCGCATCCTTTTGGTTGATTCCGCCGTAGGTTTGAGCGCCTTCCACGAATTTTTTACGGTGAGCGTTTAGCTGCTTGAGTTTCTTCTTGGCAATCGCTTTGCGGAGGCTGTCTGCGTCGCTGGCGTCATAACCGGCCACCTGCATAGCGGCCTGCATGATCTGCTCCTGGTAGATTGGGATGCCAAACGTACTCTTGAAGACCGGTTCCAGTTTTGGATGCCGGTAAGTTGGTTTTTCTTTGCCATGGAGGCGTTCGATGTATTGGGGAATGAACTGCATGGGGCCGGGCCGGTAAAGTGCGATCATGGCGATTACATGGGCCAATTCCTGCGGTTTCATTTCGGTAATATAACGGGTCATCCCCGTGCCTTCCAGTTGGAACATGCCGGTGGTGCGTCCCTGACTGATGAAGTTGTAAACCTTGGGGTCATCCGTGGGG
>WOYI011166929.1_pt1 | contig 11248 bp, 9 predicted proteins | sample 6423411 | NCBI WGS metagenome assembly WOYI01 (sample SAMN13441803, study PRJNA592873) | oil field metagenome | biome: oil field; feature: oil-well bore; material: oil-contaminated soil; isolation source: oil-contaminated soil from oil-well borehole | place: Germany: Wietze | collected 2016-10-18 ... | reverse complement strand
GTGGCTGCGGCGCGCCAGGTGCATCTGAGCGTGCCTTTGGTGGTGCGTCTGGAATGTACCAATGTCGATCTCGGCAAAAAGATACTCGCCGAGTCCGGTTTGCCCATCATTTCCGGTAACGATATGGCAGATGCTGCGCAGAAGGTTGTTGCCGCAGCCAGGGAGGCGAAATGAGCATCCTCATCAATAAAGACACCCGGGTCATCACGCAGGGCATGACCGGCAAGGTAGGCAAATTCCATACCCAGCAATGCAAGGCTTATGCGAACGGGGCGAACTGCTTCGTTGCGGGCGTGAATCCAAAAAAAGCGGGTGAGGAGTTCGAGGGAATACCTGTGTACGCTTCGGTACGTGATGCCAAGCAGGCGACTGGCGCGACCGTGTCGGTGATCTATGTGCCCCCTGCGGGCGCGGCGGCGGCTATCGATGAGGCGGTCGAGGCGGAGCTGGATCTGGTGATCTGTATCACCGAAGGCATTCCGGTGCACGACATGATCAAGACCCGTTACAAGATGCAGGGCAAGAAGACCTTGTTGATCGGGCCGAACTGTCCCGGTCTGATCACGCCGGACGAGATCAAGATCGGCATCATGCCGGGCCATATCCACAAGAAGGGTCGTATCGGCGTGGTGTCGCGCTCGGGTACCTTGACCTACGAAGCGGTCGGGCAACTGACAGCGCTCGGTTATGGTCAGTCCTCGTGCGTGGGCATCGGCGGTGATCCGATCAACGGTCTGAAGCATATCGATGTGTTGCGGATGTTCAATGACGATCCCGAAACTGACGCGGTGGTCATGGTGGGCGAGATCGGCGGCAGCGACGAGGAAGAATGCGCGCGCTGGATCAAGGATAATATGCAGAAGCCTGTGGTCGGATTTATCGCGGGTATCACGGCACCGCCCGGTAAGCGCATGGGGCATGCCGGAGCGATCATCTCGGGCGGTCAGGGCGGGGCGGAAGACAAGTTGGCGGTGATGGAAGAATGCGGCATCTTCATCACGCGCAATCCGGCCGAGATGGGGCGCACGATGCAGAAGGTGTTGAAGGGATGATATGTTGGAAATGATACAGACCCCCCAGTTCTGGGTGGATGTTTTTAAGATCATCATGATCGATTTGCTGCTGTCGGGGGACAACGCGGTGGTGATTGCGTTGGCCTGCCGGAATCTGCCTGAAGCCCAGCGCAGAAAAGGCATTTTGTACGGAGTGGGCGGCGCAATCGGCTTGCGTATCGTACTGACCTTGTTCGCGGTTGGCCTGCTGGCGCTTCCCTATCTCAAGCTGGCAGGTGCATTTCTGCTGATGTGGGTGGCCGTCAAGCTGATTCTTCCCGAAGATGAAGGGCATGGCGAAGACGGAATAAAAGCCGAGGCGCATCTTTGGGGGGCCGTTAAAACCATCATCATCGCCGACTTTGTGATGAGTCTGGATAATGTGCTGGGCGTGGCAGCAGCGGCCAAGGGCAATATGTGGTTGCTGGTGTTCGGTTTGCTGGTCAGTATTCCGATGATCGCCTGGAGCAGTCAGCTGGTGTTGAAGCTGATCGACCGCTATCCGGTCATTATCTATGCGGGTGGCGCTTTGCTGGGGTATGTGGCAGGAGAGATGCTGGTCGGTGAACCATTGCTCGGCTCTTTGATCGCGACAGTGCACTATCTGCATTGGCTGGTTCCCGTGAGCTGCGCAACATTGGTGTTGCTGATCGGGATATTGTTAGGCAAGCGTCGCACTGAAGTGGCAGTGCGCGATTTGGCAGAGGGCATGGTATCGGCCGGAACGGATAGCCAAGGGGGAAAAAAATGAAGTTTTTGATTCCGGTGGATGGTTCGCCGCATTCTTTGAATGCAGTGCGATATGCGATAAGCCTTGCGGCGGCGTTAAGCGAACCGCCACAACTGGTGTTGCTCAATGTGCAGCGGAGTGTGGCGACCGGCAACGTGAAGCTCTTCATCGACGCCGAGACCATAGACGACTATGAGCGGGAACAGGGTATGCAGGCATTGCATGCAGCCCGCCAGGTTCTGGAAGCGGCAGGGTTGTCGTATCAGTACCATTTGAGCGAGGGGCAGCCGGCTGAGGCGATCACTCGTTATGCCGCAGAGCAAGGTGCTGCCCAGATCGTGATCGGCGCGCACGGTGAGGGCGGATTGGGCAAACATCTGCTCGGATCGGTGGTAGCCAAAGTGCTGGAAATTTCAGCGCTCCCTGTGACGGTCGTCCACTGAGGCAAAGCGCTGATAAATCAATCAGGTATGGATTGGCTTTCAAATTTGTTTTAGTATCTGCCCGGCAAGTTCACGAAAGTTGAATATAAGCTCAGGGCAAACATGAGAAAAGCGTCGTTTTGGAAGACGGACTGGTTCACTGCGTTGGTAGTGGTGCTGGTCTTTCTATTCAGCGCCAACACCGATCTGATTCAAAGTCTGGAGCGCAAAGCTTATGACTGGGGAGTGGTGGCCTCTTCGCGCCAGCCGAGTGACAAGGTCGCCATTATCGCTATCGACGATGCGAGCATCGCCAATCTGGGACGTTGGCCGTGGCCGCGCGAGATTCAGGGCAAGTTGCTGGATGTGCTGGCCGTCGGCAAACCAAAAGTGATCGGGCACACCGCGCTTTTCTTTGAGCCGCAGGTCGATGCGGGCCTGGATTACATCCTGAATATCGCTGCCGTGCTCGAACGGACGAATCTGGCAGAAACACATCCCGGGCAGTGGACTGAGTTGCAGGGATTGATGCAGGAAGCTCTGCTGCATCTGGATAATGACCAGAAGCTGGCCGAGAGCATGGGGCAGATCCATAACGTGCTGCTGGGCATGTATTTCGAACTGGGCGAACCGCAGGGCAATCCGGATGCGCCGTTGCCAGATTACGTGCTGAAGAACAACCTGATGAATGTGCAGGGAGGGGCCGAAGCAGCTTTCCCGATCCCGGCATTCAATGCCTTGGTGCCGATTCCCATGTTGGGCCAGCAGGCGCTTGCGCTCGGTCACTTGAATGCGACCCCGGATGTGGACGGGGCGATCCGTACTGAGCCGCTGGTGATCAGTTACTACGACCAGTTCTATCCTTCCCTGTCGCTGATGCTGGCGGCAAAGAGCCTGAATCTCGGCCCGCAGGACATTCAAGTCATGCTGGGTGAAGGCGTGCGCGTGGGCAACCTGAAAATCGCGACCGACGCCGCACTGCGCATGAACACCTATTTTTACGCGGATCAACAAGGCCGTCCGGCATTCCAGGTGGACTCTTTCTATGATGTGTTGACCGGCAAGATCCCCGCTGAAAAATACCGGGACAAGATCGTGCTGATCGGCGCTACAGCAGCGGGTGTCGGTGCGTCGCAAGTTACGCCCGTGTCGGCGGTCACGCCGCCGGTTGTGACCTTGGCGCATTCTGTGTCCAGTATTTTGAAGCAGGACTTCTTTGTCGTGCCGTCATGGGGCGCATGGGCCGAGTTCGGCGTGTTCTCTCTGATCTCGATTTATCTGATCGTGCTGCTGCCGCGTCTTGGCGCGGGACTGGGGGCGGCGGTCACCGGTGTGCTGTTCATTGCATTGCTGGGTGTGCACTTCGTCCTGATGACGACGCAGGCGATGTGGCTGCAACTGATGCTGCCTGCCGCGTTGTTGCTGGTCGGTCATTTGTTGCTGACCACCAAACGCTTCCTGGTGACTGAGAAGGGTAAAGAAAAATCCGATGCCGATTCGGCGGAGAGCAACCGTATGCTGGGCCTGGCATTTCAGGGGCAGGGCCAGCTGGATATGGCATTCGACAAGTTTCGCAAGGTGCCGCTGGACGATAGCTTGATGGACGTGATGTACAACCTGGGCCTGGATTTCGAGCGCAAGCGCCAGTTCAACAAGGCCGAGGCCGTGTTCAGATATATGTCCGAATACAACCCCAAGTTCCGCGATCTGGAACAGCGCATGAATCAGGCCAAGACGATGGCGGAGACCCTCATCCTTGGCGGCAGCTCGGGACGCAGCAACGACAGCACAATGAAGCTGGATCAGGCCGGTATCGCCAAGCCCATGTTGGGGCGTTACCAGATCGAGAAGGAGCTGGGCAAAGGCGCGATGGGTGTGGTGTATCTGGGCAAGGATCCCAAAATCAGCCGCATCGTGGCGATCAAGACCATGGCGCTGGCGCAGGAATTCGAGCCGGACGAGTTGGAAGATGTGAAAGCGCGCTTCTTTCGCGAGGCGGAAACGGCGGGCCGCCTGAACCATCCCAATATCGTCACCATGTACGACGCGGGCGAGGAGCATGATCTGGCGTACATCGCCATGGAATTTCTCAAGGGCAAGGATTTGGTGTCCTACACCAAGCCTGACGCTTTGCTTCCTTTGCCTCAAGTACTGTCAATCGTGGCGCGCGTGGCGGATGCGCTGGGTTATGCGCACGGCCTGAGTGTGGTGCACCGTGATATAAAGCCGGCCAATATCATGTATGACACCGCGAGCGACACGGTGAAGGTGACTGACTTCGGCATCGCGCGCATCACCGACTCTTCGAAGACCAAGACCGGGATGGTATTGGGTACGCCGTCATATATGTCACCCGAGCAACTGTCGGGTGCCAAGATCGAAGGCCATTCCGATCTGTTCTCGCTGGGCGTGAGTCTGTATCAATTGGCCTGTGGTAAGCTCCCGTTCGAGGGGGATTCCATGGCGCAATTGATGTTCAAGATCGCCAATGAGGCACCCAAGGATATCCTGAGTATCAAACCGGACATTCCGCCGTGCGTCGTTGCCATCATCAACAAGGCGTTGGCGAAGAAAGTGGAAGAGCGCTATGAGAGCGGCGCCGCAATGGCAGATGCCATCCGCCAGTGCGCAGCCTCGTTGCAGTGATTGACAGGGGGAATGAGTGATTCTTAACCAAGCGCTGGAAATCGTCGGGCAAACCAATCCCGGCATGGTGCGTTCTCATAACGAGGATAGCATCACCTTCGATGCGGAATACGGCTTGGCAGTCTTGGCGGATGGTATGGGCGGCTATAACGCCGGTGAAGTCGCTAGCGGGATCGCGGTTTCGGTTCTGGCGAGCGAGATCCGTCATCGCATGGAATCCGACGCGCCCGAGCAAAAAGAAGCGGGCAGCGAAGAAGAGCTCGGCGTCGTACTGTTGCGCGAAAATGTGAAGAAGGCGAACCTTTCCATTTTCAACGCCGCGCAAAGCCAGCCGCAATATGCCGGCATGGGCACCACTATCGTCGCAGGCTTGTTCTACGATAATCGCGTAGCTGTGGCGCATGTGGGCGATTCGCGCATGTACCGTCTGCGCGGGGAAGTGTTCGAGACGATCACTCGGGATCACTCCCTGCTGCAGGAGCAGATCGACAGCGGCGTCATCAGCAAAGAGTTGGCGAGGTTGTCGCAGAACAAGAATCTGGTGACACGGGCGGTCGGCATTGATGCCGATGTCGTGCCGGAAGTCCATGTGTATGACGTCGAGGTGGGGGATGTCTATCTTTTCTGCTCGGATGGTCTGAACGACATGGTGGAGGACGAAGATATCGGCGCGACGGTGCAGATGTTGCAAGGCAATCTGACCTTGGCGGCCACTCAGTTGATCGAGCAGGCCAACGACAACGGCGGTCGTGACAACGTGTCGGTAATTTTGGTGAAGATTAAGGGCAGCTACGCTGCGCCGAGAGGCTTGTGGGCGAAGTTGGTATCCTGGTTCAGGAATTGAATAAAAGCTAATACGGGGAAATAAAATGCCGGCAAAATTGATACTCAGCATGGATGGTTCGGTGATCAAGGAATATCCGCTGACCAAGGAACGGACCACTATCGGGCGCAAGCCGCACAACGATATCACTATCGAGAATCTCGCTGTCAGCAGCGAGCACGCGGCGGTCATCACCATCCTCAACGACTCTTTCTTCGAGGATATGAACAGTACCAATGGTTCGATGGTGAATGGCACGCCGACGCAGAAGCATTTCCTGCAGAACAATGATGTGATCGAGATCGGCAAATACAAGCTGAAGTATCTTAACGATCAGCCGACACAGACTTCGGCCGCCGACTTCGAGAAAACCATGGTGCTGCGTGCCCCGATCAAACCTTCTCCCGCATCTGTCGTGCCGGTGGCCGAGTCGGGCGCGAAGTTCGAGTCGACCACGCAATACAATGCAACAGCTCCCAAGCCGGCTGCCGTCGCCGCCCCGGCCGCGGCACCGACTCCGGTAGCCGTGATCCAGATTCTGAATGGTCCGAATCTCGGCAAAGAGCTGGAACTGAGCAAGAATCTCACTACGCTGGGCAAGCCGGGCGTGCAGGTGGCGGTGCTCGCGCGTCGCCCGCATGGCTATTTCATCACCCATGTGGAGGGAGGGAGCTTCCCCCTGGTCAATGGCTCGTCAATAGGTGAGCAGCCGCACCAACTGAACGATCACGACGTGATCGAGCTGGCCGGTATCAAGATGGAGTTTTACCTCAAGAACTGACAGGGGCTGAAATGACCTTGTCGGCCGCCTTCCTTGGCATCGGCTATGTGGCGAATGAACCATGAAGAAGCATGCCCTGCTGATTGTGTCGGGCATGCTGGCTGTGTTGCTGTTTCTTGGCGATGCGGCCGGGTTCTATCGTCTTGGCTTTGTCCAGTATGGCGATGCGCAACTCTATGATTACCGCTTGCGGCTTTCCTTGCCGAATCAAGGCGACGAGCGCATCGTCATTCTAGATATCGACGAGAAGAGTTTGAGGCAGGAAGGTCGCTGGCCTTGGGGGCGCGACAAGATGGCGAGACTGATGGACTCGCTTTTCGACAGTTACGGCGTGGCGGCCGTGGGCTTTGACGTCGTGTTCGCCGAGCCGGACAACAGTTCGGGTCTGAACGTCTTGCAGGCCTTGGGTGAAAAACAATTTCGCGATGTCGAGCAGTTCCACACTGTTCTGAAACAGATCAAACCTTCCCTGCAATACGACGCGCTATTCGCGGAAAAGCTGAAGGGGCGCAAGGTGGTGCTTGGCTACTATTTCAGCAACAGCGAGAGCGGCATGCCGGCGAGCAAATCCGGCGCGTTGCCTGCGCCGGTATTCTCGGCTGACCTCTTTCGCGGGCGAACTGTGGGTTTGGCATCGTGGGACGGATATGGTGCGAACCTGAGGGAGTTGCAGTCGAGTGCCGCATCTGCGGGCCACTTCAATCCGCTGGTGGATTTTGACGGCGTGGTGCGCCGGATTCCCATGCTGGTTGAGCACGACGGCCAGATTTACGAATCCTTGTCGCTGGCTGTCGTGCGCACCGTGCTTGACATGCCCAAGCTGGTGCCGGGCTTTGCAGGCGAGCAAAGCCAAGGTTATGGCGGTTTGGAATGGTTGACGGTGGAATCGGCGCAGGGCGGCTTGACCATTCCGGTAGATGCCGAGCTCAGCGCCTTGATCCCGTATCGCGGCAAGCGCAATACGTTCAAATACATTTCGGTGGCTGATGTGTTGCACGGCAGGACGGAGCGGGCGGCACTGCAAAACAAGATCGTGCTGGTCGGGACGTCTGCCCCCGGTTTGATGGATATGCGGAGCACGCCGGTTGGCGAGGTCTATCCCGGGGTGGAGGTGCACGCGAACATGATCAGCGGCATCCTCAATCAGAATATCAAACAACACCCCCCTTACATGCTTGGTGCCAATGTGGTCCTGATGTTGCTTATCGGCATCAGTCTGAGCGTTCTGCTGCCGTTGCTGAGCCCGGTACGCGGCATGTTGCTGTCGTTGATATTCCTGGCGGGCGATGTCGGGCTTAATTTCGCGCTATGGAATCATGCCGATCTTGCCATGCCGATGGCGGGCGGGATACTGATCATACTCACACTGTTCGCGCTGAATATGAGCTTTGGTTACTTTGTGGAATCGCGCGCGAAGCGCCAGATCACCGGCTTGTTCGGACAGTATGTCCCCGGTGAATTGGTGGATGAGATGGCAAAGCGCCCGGAGAGTGTTTCGATGGAAGGCGACAGCCGCGAAATGACCATTCTTTTTTCGGACGTGCGCGGTTTTACCACGATTTCCGAAGGGCTGGATCCCGGGGAACTTTCGCTGCTGATGAACGAGTTCCTCACTCCGCTGTCGCGCGTGATCTACAAGCGGCGCGGCACGATTGATAAATACATGGGCGACTGTATTATGGCATTCTGGGGGGCACCGCTACCGGACTTGGAGCATGCGCAGCATGCGGTGCTGGCGGGCATGGAGATGCAGCGCGCACTGGATGAGTTGCAGCCCCGATTCAAGGCGCGGGGCTGGCCTGAGATCCATATCGGTGTCGGTGTCAATACCGGACGGGTCAGTGTCGGCAACATGGGGTCAGAAGTCCGCGTGGCTTACACCGTGATGGGCGATGCTGTGAATCTCGCCTCACGTTTGGAAGGGATCGCCAAGGAGTACGGTGCTTTGATGTTGGTGGGCGAGTCCACCAAACAAGCCACACCGCAAATCGTCTACCGTGAAATGGATTTGGTACGTGTCAAAGGCAAGGAGCAGCCGGTCGCTATCTTCGAGCCGCACGGGCCGAGCGGAGAGGTCGGCAAAGAGAAGCTCGACGAGATCAAGTTGTTCCATCAGGCATTGCGAACTTACCGCAAGCAGGATTGGGATAAGGCGGATATGGAGTTGCTGAGCCTGCAAAACATGTACCCTGATTGCAAGTTGTACCGAGTCTACGCAGAGCGTGTGACTTACTACCGCAACAATCCGCCCGGTGACAACTGGGACGGCGTGTTCACATTCAAAACGAAATGAGCTGACGGACAATGAAACTGCGTGTGCTTGGATGTAGCGGGGGCATCGGTGGCAATTTTCGCACCACTGCGCTGCTGCTCGATCATGATGTGCTGATCGACGCCGGAACCGGACTGGGAGATCTCAGCCTGGCCGAAATGAGCGTCATCGACCACGTGTTCATCACGCACTCGCACCTGGATCATATTGCCTGCCTGCCCCTGCTGGTGGATAGCGTCGGCTTTATGCGCGACAAACCTTTGCTGATCCATGCGACTGCGGAGACCCTGGCGATCCTGCAAGAGCATGTATTCAACTGGGAGATATGGCCGGACTTCGCGGAGATACCGAATCTTCACCAGCCCGTGATGCGCTACGAAGAGATCAAAGTGGGCGAAACGATCAACGTCGGAGGTCGCAAGCTGACGCCGCTCCCCGTCAATCATGTGGTGCCCGCAGTCGGATTCCGTATCGACAGCGGTCATGCGAGTCTGGCGTTCAGTGGTGATACCACGACTTGCGATGCGTTGTGGGAAGCGGTGAACCAAATCCAGAACCTGCGCTACCTGATTGTCGAGACGGCATTCTCCGATGCGGAAAAAGAACTGGCTGTGCTTTCCAAGCATCTTTGCCCCAGCATGCTGGCGGACGAGTTGAAGAAACTGAAGCTCGCCCCGGAAATATATATCACCCATCTGAAGCCCGGCGAGGTCGAGCTGACCATGCGCGAGATCAGTGAACGAGTGCAGGGAGTAAATCCGAAGATTCTGCAGAACGGGCAGACGTTCGAATTCTGAGCGATTGAAAATATGAACGATATATTGGACATACGAATACTTGCCGCTTTGGAGCCCATATCCAGCTTCAGTCCCGCGCGTCTGCGCGAACTGCTCGATTATTGCCACGTTGAGAACGTTGCGCCGGGAGAGAACCCGTTTCTGAATCGTCCCCTGCATGGACAGTCGGTCTATTTGTTGCGCGGCGAGATTGAATTGGACTACGCGGACGATAACAAGGTGACCATGCGCGCGGATTCCGAATGGGCGCGTCATCCGATTGGCAAGCGCCAGCCGGATATCCGCAATGCCAAAGCGTTAAGCAACGTGATGTTGCTGCGCGTGGACGACGACCTGCTGGATCGTATGGTGACATGGGATCAGTTCGCCAGCCATGACGACATCAAACCGAAACTGGATAAAGGTGGAGCTGATGCTGCAGTGCGGCGGCTGCTTAATTCGGGCATGTTCAGCGCGGAGAATTTGAACCACGGACCGTTCGCACATTTGCCGCCGGCCAATATCGGGAAGTTGCTCAATCGGGTCGAGGCGATTGCGGTTTGGGAAAAGGACGTGATCATCCGCGAGGGTGAAGAGGGCGACTATTACTATCTGGTCGAGAGCGGACGTGCCCAGGTCACGCGTCTGGTGGGCGGCGCCAATCTGGTGCTGGCAGAACTGAAAGCGGGCGATGTATTCGGTGAGGAAGCTCTCATCTCCGATACCAAGCGCAACGCCACAGTGACCATGCGCAGCAACGGTGTGCTGTTGCGCCTGAAGAAACAGGACTTCCTTGAGTTGATGCAGGAGCCCCTATTGCATCGCATATCCTTTGAAGATGCCAAGGAAAAGGTGAAGCAGGGCGCGGTTTGGCTGGATGTGCGTCACCCGCCGGAATATCGCTACGACAAATTGCCCGGCGCCATCAATGTCCCGCTCAACGACATCCGTAATGCGATCGGTGTGTTGAGCAAGGTGACGCCATATATCGCGTATTGCCAGAGCGGACGCCGCAGTGCAGCCGCAGCTTTCATTCTGGCGCAGGCAGGTTATGACGTATACGTGCTGGAAAACGGCCTTTGGTCGGTGCCCAAGGCACTTCAGCAGCAACAGGAGAGAACATGAATAGTCCGGTACAAGGCAACCCCAATGAAATGAGTGTGCGGCTTGAGTTCACCAAGAACCTCAACCATGTCACCAACAAGATCCACGCGACCAGCAACATCGACGAGATCATGCTCGATGTCAGCAAGGACATCTGCTCTTTGTTCAATGCCGACCGCCTGACCATCTATGTTGTGGGTGATGACAAAGCATCGCTGGTTTCCAAAGTCAAAACGGGGCTGAACTCCTTCAAGGATCTGAAGCTGCCCATCGCCGAACAGAGTATCGCGGGCTTCAGTGCCGTGAACAAGAAGTTGCTCAACATCAAGGATGTGTACGACCAGCAGGAACTGGCCGCGCATAGCCCGACCCTGCGCTTCCTGCAGGATGTGGACAAGCGCACCGGTTACCGCACCAAGCACATGCTGGTGGCACCTATCGTGGACGAAGGCGGTGAACTGGTCGGGGTGATGCAGGTCATCAACAACAAGGCCGGCGTGCCTTTCCCGAGCATGGTCGAGGAGGGCGTAAAGGAACTGGCGCAGACCTTGGCCGTGGCTTTGCGCCAGCGCCAGCAACAAAGCGGTGCCATCAAGACCAAATACGACTATCTGGTGGCCGATGCCGTCATGTCTGCTGCGG
>WOYI010837717.1_pt1 | contig 11251 bp, 10 predicted proteins | sample 6423411 | NCBI WGS metagenome assembly WOYI01 (sample SAMN13441803, study PRJNA592873) | oil field metagenome | biome: oil field; feature: oil-well bore; material: oil-contaminated soil; isolation source: oil-contaminated soil from oil-well borehole | place: Germany: Wietze | collected 2016-10-18 ... | reverse complement strand
GCCAACTTCTTCTCGATTTGTTGGCGCTGGTTGCGGCTTAGGCCTGCTTTGACAGTTGTTGTTACAGGTTCATCCATGGGCTCTGATACCAGAGGAACCTCCTCCAAATTTCTTGGCAGCAACCTTCCTTCTTTGTATTGCCTGAATTCAGAGTAGGCTCCCTTGAACACCTGCAAACTGGCGCTGTGGGTCTCCAATTCCCAGATTTGGGTTGCCAGGGCATCTATCAGGTAGCGGTCATGCGAGACGAGCATGATCGTGCCCGGATACTGCGCAAGCACGTCCTGCAGCACCTCCTGCGTGGCAAGGTCGAGGTGATTGGTGGGTTCGTCGAGCATTAACAGGTTAGCGTCTGAAAGCGCCAGCTTTGCCAGCGCCAAACGACCGCGTTCGCCGCCGGAGAGAGTTGCCACCTGCGCAAAAACCTCATCTCCCTGAAAGCCGTAGCGCGCCAGGTAGTTGCGCACTTCGGCCGGCAGCATGCTCGGGGCAACCGAGCCGATCTCATCCATCAGGGTGTTTTCAGGCACTAAACCCTCATGCGCCTGGGCGAAATAGCCCACTTTGAGGTTGGCTCCCAGTTCCACCCGCCCGGCATAAGGGGGGATTTGGTTCAGGACGGTCTTCAAAAGGGTTGTCTTGCCTGCGCCATTCGGTCCGATCACAGCGACACATTCACGCCTTTCCAATACCAGGTCCGGTACACTGAAAAGCGGTCGACCTTCGTCCTCATAACCCACCTGCAAATCGTAGGTGCGCAGAACCAGGTTGCCGGAACGGTCAGCCAACTTGAAGCGCAGATGCATCGGTCTGACATTCGCCCTGGGCGCAGTCAGCCGCGAGTCTGCCAGCAATCGCTCCAGGCGGCGCTGCCTGCCCCTGGCCTGGTTGTTGTTCTGTGTGCCCAGGAAGCGCCGAATATAGTCCTGCTGCTTTTCGATATACTCGTTTTGTGCTTCAAACTCCGCCAGGCGCCGCGTGTAGCGTTCCTCACGCTGGCGTAAATACGCGGTGTAATTCCCGCGGTAAACTTCCAGCGCCGGTGTCATCTCCCAGATGTAATGGGCGGTTTGATCCAGGAAGTAGCGGTCATGCGAGACGATCACGACAGCCCCGTTCCAATCCCTCAGGTAAGCTTCGAGCCATTCTACAGCGTTGATATCCAGATGGTTGCTGGGTTCATCCAGCAAAAGCAGGTCCGGGTCATCCAACAGGATGCGCGCCAGGCGAGCCCTGGTGCGCTGACCACCAGAAAGTTGCTTTAGTGGACGCTCGTAATCGGTCTCAGAAAACCCCAGTCCATCCAGTGTCTGGCGGATGCGCGCGTGATAGGTGTAGCCCCCACTGTTTTCAAAGACAGTCTGGACCTTGCCATAGCGTTCCAACACGGAGGGATCACATGCGGGGTCTTGCATCAACTTTTCCAGCTCCCGCAGTTCTTCCCCTTTGGCGATCAGATCCTCAAAAGCTAACAGGCAGGAGCTCCACAGCGTCCCTTCCAACTGGGTGACCGCTTCCTGGGGGAGGTAACCAACCTTTAAACCGCGAGCACGGTGCACAGAACCTTCAGTGGGTGTGTCTTCCCCCGCGAGGATACGTAAGAGGGTCGTCTTGCCGACCCCGTTTGGGCCAACAATTGCGATACGCGCATTCCGGGGAATCGAAAGATTGATCCCATCAAAAATGTCCACGGGACCAAAAGATTTTCCAAGGTTTTGAGCAGTAAGAAGTGACATTGCACTAAAAGTATACCAGTGAGGTCCTGAGGGCGTGAGATAATCTGATATCGGTGGTAAAATCTAGAACTGCTCAATTATTGAGCCTTTGAAAATAATAACCTAAAGAAGAAGGAGTTTTGAATGTCTAAATCTATAAAGAAGATTGTTCTACCCGTTGTGTTGGCTGTGATGCTGCTCGTCAGCGCTTGCGTCAGCCAAACCCCAACTGCTCAGCCCACCAATCCCCCGGAACCGACTGCAGCTCCTACTGAGCCGGTTGTGGAGGAACCCACCACGGAACCGACTGAAACGGTGGTTGTGGAACCCACGGCGGAGCCAATCGTGATTGTTGATGTAATTGGTCGCGAAGTCACCCTGGAAAAGCCTGCCACCAAACTGGTCGGCACGCACAACCCCACCCTCAACGCGGCAGTTGTGCTTGGCGGTGGAGGCAAATATCTGGTCGGTTTCGGAAACAAATCAATGGGTCGGGGGCTCTACGAGCAGGTGATTGATGGCTATGACGACCTGCTGGAGATCGGTAAGGGCAGTAATATCAATATGGAAAGCGTAATCGCCAGCGGTGCTGATCTGGTCATCCTGCCCGAACGCCACCAGGATCTTGTGCCGCAATTCGAAGCCGTTAATATTCCGGTTTTGGTCATCCTCGACAGCACCGAAAGCTTTGAGACGGTAAAGCAGACCTTGAAACTGCTCGGCATGGCTGTTGGTGAGAACGAAAAAGCGGAGAAGATCAATGCTTTTATCGATAGTCAAATTAATAATGCCCAGACCCTGCTTAAAGACACGACCGAGAAACCCTCTGTCCTCTTCCTTGGCAGCAGCTCGGCTCTGTCTGTTGCCCCGGGTTCAATGATCCAAACCAGCCTGATTGAAGCCGGTGGCGGTGTTAACGCGGTCAGCGGCGTTGAAGGCGTCGGCGGCTTTGTGGATGTCAGTATTGAACAGATCATTGCCTGGAATCCAGACGTCATTTGGTTCCCTCAATATTCAGACTACACGGCTGAAGACCTCCTGAACGATCCCGCCTGGAGCAACATCAGCGCCATCCAGAACAAACGTGTCTACGAATTCCCATCAAAGCTCGAACCCTGGGATCAGCCAACTGCAGCAGTGGTTCTCGGTATTGACTGGGCGCTTTATAACTTGCACCCTGACTTGTACAGTTTTGAAGCGTTGATGAAAGATGTGGACGAGTTCTACACAATGGTTTATGATAAAACCTTCACGGCAGAGCAATTGGGAATCGAGTAAAGTAAAAGTTTGAAAACGAGCAGTACTCCTTTAAACAATAAGCATAGACAATGGCTCTGGCTGTTGTCTATGCTTTTGTTAATAGGGGTGTTTCTTTCGCTCAGTCTTGGGCGATACAGCAATGACCCGATCAAAGTCCTGAATGTTCTCCTTTCCAAATTAGGAATGAACGTTCCAGTGGACCCCGCCATGGTTGGCATCGTATTCAATGTCCGCCTGCCGCGAGTGCTGGCTTCGGTGATGATCGGCGCGATGCTTTCCCTCTCCGGAGCGGTCTACCAGAGCGTCTTTCGCAACCCACTGGTCTCACCAGATTTGCTGGGTGTCTCTTCCGGCGCAGCCGTGGGCGCATCAGCCGCCATACTGCTTGGGGCAGGCCTGGCAACCCGCCAAATATTTGCCTTTGCCGGTGGGATCCTGGCCGTCCTGGTAACCTCGTTGGTACCGCGTCTTCTGCGCAACCGCTCCAACATGATGCTGGTGCTCTCGGGTATCATCGTGGGCGGCTTTCTCAGCTCGGTGCTCGCGATCATGAAATTTGTGGCGGAAGAGCAAACCCAGTTAGCTTCGATAGTTTATTGGCAGCTGGGCAGCCTGGCATCCATCCTGGGGAATGAGCTGTTCGCAATACTGCCCGTATTCCTGGTCTGCTCCACTCTGCTGCTGCTACTCTCCTGGCGGATCAATATCCTCTCGTTTGGTGATCTTGAAGCCCGCACGTTGGGGGTGAACCTGCGCCAGGTGCGCACCATTGTGATCATCTGCGCCAGTCTGTTGACCGCCAGCGCCGTGTCCATCAGCGGTACGATTGGCTGGGTTGGACTGGTTATCCCCCACCTCAGCCGCCTCATAGCTGGCAGCGACAACACCCGTTCCATGCCTGTAACTCTTCTGATCGGAGCGATCTTCATGCTCATGATCGACACCCTCGCCCGTACGGTCTCAACCGTGGAAGTGCCCCTCTCGATTCTCACCGGGTTTGTTGGCGCACCCCTTTACGCTCTGCTCCTCTACAAACAAAGGACCCGACTGGAGTAAGCATGGGCGCTCTCTTGCAGGTCAAGGATCTTGGGTTTTCATACAATGGCAGCCGCCAGATTTTCAAAGACATCAGCTTTGAAGTGCAGCAGGGTGAGATCGTGTGTCTGCTTGGCCCCAACGGAATCGGAAAGACCACCCTGCTGAATTGCCTGGCAAGATTACGCGAGCCGTTGCAGGGCAGTGTGCTGCTCAACGGGGAAGACATGGCAGACCTGCCTGCCCGCGAGGTCGCGCGGATCATCGGCTATGTGCCCCAGACTCTGATTCCGTCCTTCGATTACACGGTGCTTGAATATGTTGTCACAGGCAACGCCCCCTGGCTGGGGACCTTCGAAAAACCCGGTCCGGAGCATTATCAGCGTGCAGAAGAAGCACTGCAGCAAATGGGCATCAGCCACCTGGCACAAAAACCTTACACGCGCATCAGCACCGGCGAACTGCAGCAAGTTTCGATCGCGCGTGCCATTGCCCAGAAGGCGCGCCTGATACTGATGGATGAACCCACAGCCCATCTGGACTATGGCAATCAGCTCAAAGTCTTGCGGCTTATCAAGGACCTGTCTGCCAAGGGATATGGCATTGTGCTCACCACCCACAACCCCGACCAGGTGCTGCTGTTAGACGCCAAAGCAGCAATCATCGACCATCAGTCGATTTTCCACTTTGGTTCATGGCAGGATATTCTGACAGAAGAGCTGCTTAGTGCCATGTATGGCGTGCCTCTGCGTTTGATTGAAGTGGAGGGGATCGACCGCATGGTCAGTATCGCCCCCAGTTTATAGGAGATTCTATGCTTATCGAAAAAGTATTCCAGGCTGCTGAACCGCTTTTGAAGGATCGTGTCGTAACGGATGCTGTTTTAGGTCTCTCACTCACAGCAATTGAGCTGGATGGAAAGGATATCGGTCTTTCGTATATCCTGCGCGACCGCCTGCCGTCTGGATGTTCCGCCTTCGGTTTCGCCCAGCATATTATCGGTCAGCCTGCCCTTGAAGTAGCCCGATTGGTGCTGGAGGGGAGAGATGACGCTCAGCGCGGAGTGGGAATGGCAGTCATCACAGCAGCAACGCGCGCGCTGGACCTGCCAGATGAACCTACAACTGCGACCCCATTTGGTCTGCAAGTGCGCCCGGCAGACAGGGTTGGCATGATCGGATTCATTCCGCCTGTAGCGGAACAGCTCGCAAATCTGAAAGCCCAGGTCTATATATTTGACAAGGGTCTGACCCTCAGTGGGGGAGAAGGCGCAGCAGAGGTGATGGAAATGTCACGGCAACCTGAGATCCTGCCGCTATGCGACTTGATGATCATCAGCGGTACCACCCTGATCAACGGCAGCATTGATCACCTGCTCGATCTTTGCCAGAAAGCGCGCGAAATAGTACTGGTGGGCTCGTCCACGCCTATGCTCACTGAAGCTTTCAGGGGTACCGGTGTCACCGCGCTGGCGGGCTCGTGGTGGGATGCTGCGTATAAAGCTGAAATGTTCAAGAAGCTATCGCTCTCCTGCGGGATCAGCCACCTTAAGAAAATGATGATCAAGAAACTGGTTAAGGTGGAAGAATAATGGCAGAAATGCCTCTGACTTCAGCCGATTACTATAAAAAAGCGGCTTCCTTCTGGAATTACCCCGAGGTGCCCTACGGCTCCGCCTTGCGCGAGATGATCCGCCCGACAGACGTCGTGGCAGATATCGGCTGCGGCATTGGCATCGTCAGCCGCTATCTCGCGGCAATCAGCCGTAAAGTCATTGCCATCGATAAGGATGAAAATGCGCTCAAAGTGCTGAATGAAGATCTGAACAGGTTGGGGCTGGAGAATATCGAGGTTGTTCATGCCCGCTGGCCAGCCATAAACACCGATGATTGGGATGTGGCAGTTGCTTTTTATCATCACCGCTTCGGCTTTACCAGCCTTGAAATTGAGACTCTCCTGCGCAAGACCCGCCGCTGCGGTATAGTGGTCAACCAAGGTAAGCGCCCTCGTGAAGGGTTCTATGAAGATTTTGGCCGGGAATTTGGCTTAACAGAACAGGATGGATCTTGTGTTGAAAGCTGCTATGTCCGCGGCAGATTGGAACAAGCTGGATTTATAGTCACATGTAATGAAATTTTCCATGACTTTGGACAGCCAGTGGACTCAAAAGCAGAAGCCGTTGCCTACGTGATGAAACAACTGCGCCTGGATGAACATCACCGCCAACGGCTTGAAGAGATTGTCCTGAATCATGTGGAATATGTGAACGGACAGATGGTGTTACCCATCAAACGTTACAACTGCATGCTGCAGTTCTATAAGTAGAAGACTCCCCTGAGAGGAGTCTTCTGTTTCCAGCAAAGTTATCCACCAAACGTGTTCTCAAAATTCATGTCGTAATCTGCTGAGTCACCTGCTTCATGCTCCAGCGATTCTTCCAGGTCATCAGCGGCTTTTGCTACATCCTTTTCCAGGTCTTCTACTGGAGTAGGTGGCTCCTCTTTCAATAGATCCTCGATGGATTTTCCTGTTCGTTTGGCGTATTCTTTCAGCTCCTTGATGGCACGTTGGATGCGTTCTTCTTCCAGCTTTTCTCCCAAATTTTGGGTGGTGCGTTTGAGACCTTCACCGGCATCGCTCAGCGCGTCTCTGACATTTTCTGCAGCTTTACCAAAAGATTCTTTATCGATGTATTCACTGACACTCTTACTCAAGCGTTTGATATCTTCACTAAAACCCTCGAGGATTGTCAGGATCTCTGCGCCAAACCTGGAGTTTGCGTCGGGCTCGGTTTTTTGCGCTTCTTCGGCTTTAGTCGGGCCAGTGTATTCCTGGTAGTCACCCGCAGGGTTAGCATCGAAACCTGCTGGATTTTCATGCGGAAATTGATTTTGGTCGGTCATTGGAATCTCCTTTCAAACATACTGATCATCCTAAATTTTACCTGCTACAAGCTCATATCACCAGTCAAATCAATGGACATCGCAAGAGGTGTTCACCCAATACAAATTACTTGTAAAAACAATCTTTTTTTGTACCAAATATGGGTTTTTATGTTAAGATTATTCCATCCGTTTCCAACTTAATTCTCCATGGAGGTCTTATGCGCCCTAAATCACTCAAGACTCTGTCCGCAATCCTGATAGTCCTTGTGCTATCGACTTTATCCTGTGAATTCTCGTTTGGCGGGGGAGGCAACCAGGACGACACCGCCACCCCGGATATCCAGCAGGTCACCTCTGCGCCAATTGACCCGGTTGTTCAGACCACTGAGGAGCCCACTGAAACCGCCATTGTTCCTCCTACTGCGGTTCCGCCCACCCCCATTCCACCCACAGACATTCCTCCTACTGCCGCTCCAACCGAGCAGCCAACTGAAACAAGTGAGCCTGTTGCAGAGTCGCAGCCCTATTACACTGAGGAGTTCGATTATGTGCCGGATAACTGGTATTTCGAGGTTCTTATGGGTAACGAAGAAAAGACGGATATCTCCGTTGGTGATGGCAAGCTGACTTTCACGATCGAAGACTACGACACCTATGCCTATGTTTTTTACGAGGATTACACCTATGCAGATGTCTACCTCGAAGCCACTGCAGCCAACAGGGGCAGCAACGACAACATGATCACGCTTGTGTGCCGCTACTCCGATACGGGTTTTTACGAAGTTAATATTGGCAATGACGGTCTCTATGACATCTATGCGTACATCGAAGCTATGGACACGGGTTATCGCCGTCTTTACAACGGGGGTTCCCTGAACATCAACACCGGCTTAAAAAGCAACACCTTTGCCATGAGCTGCGAAGGCAACGAGATCAAGCTCTATGTCAATGGCGTACTGGAGCGCACAGTCGAGGATAACACCTACAACCTACCTGAGGGCTTGATTGGAGTGGGCGTTTCCTCATTTGACAACATTCCTGTCATCATCGACTTTGATTACGTTTATATCGACGTTCCTTAAGCCCTTAAGCAGTCTGATTATCGTGTAACTTAAAGGAGACCAGTAACATGGTCTCCATTTCTCCTCTGATGGCACCCGCAGATCACCTGAAGGTTACTTGCCAGGTGTTCTCATCCTTGCTGATCGCGACCAGCAGATGGTTTTCACCATCACTCACCTTGAAGACTACCTTTTGCGGCTCAAGCTCCAGCGTATGCCAGCGAGCATGACTCAGCCAGGGGTTTTCCCGCCGGAAGGCCGCCATTTCCCGCATCACCTTCGCGCTGTTGCGCTCATCCTGTTCGTCCCAATCAATAGCCGCGCGGGCTTCGTCAAAACCAAGCGCGTCGTTGGAGTGGATCGATTGCCGCTGTGAGAGCTCCCGCTCGCTGCCGTAATACACAATTGGCGGACCTGGCATCAGGTAAAGCAGCCTCAATGCGGCTTCCTGGGCGGAAACGGATCCCTCCGCGGTGAAGAAAAAGCGGTTCATATCGTGATTGTCAATGAAAGCAGGGCGCGAAAACTCGCGTGGGTAGGCTGCCCAATAGTTTTCCAGGTATCCGGCAAGGTGGCTCAAAGACCAGATCCCGGTGGCAAAGGTTTCGCGGATCGCCTGGCAAGTCAGGAAGTCGAGCGTGCCGTGCATGCTTCCGGCAAAGCTAATCTGCTCATCTGCCGGCGCGACCACTTCGCCAAAGGTCCAGCAATCCGGATTGTCTTCCTGGCAGGCTTGCTGGAATTCCACCCAAAACTCCCTTGCAGGTCCATTGGCAAAATCCAGACGGTAGCCATCCGCCCCAAAGCGCAGCCAGTAGCGGGCAACCTCCAGCAAGTGCGCCCGCGCGGGGCTGCCTGGTTCCAGGTTGAGGCAGGGCATTTCCGGCACATCATAAAAACTTACATACTCCGGGAAGGTTTTCCATTTGAACCAGGCAATCGCGCTTTCCTCACCAGCCAGGGCTGATTGGAAACGTTCGTGTTGGTTGGAGCAATGGTTGGCAACAAAATCCAGCAAGACGCGCAGTCCTTTCGCGTGCGCTCTCTCCAGCAGTTCGCGCAGGTCCGCTTCAGTGCCCAGGCGGGGTTCGATGCGGAAGTAGTCGCTGATGTCATACCCATGGTGGCTGGGGCTGCAGAAGATGGGTGAGAGCCAAATGGTATTGAAGCCCAGATCCGTGATATAGTCCAGTTTTTCGATCACACCGCGCAGAGTCCCCCCAAACGGTCTTGCCAGGTCTGTTGTCTGCAGCCACTGGCGGCCTTTGCCCGGGTTGAAGCGGTCTATAAATACCTGGTAGATCACCGCCTCCTCAGACCAGGCAGGCGGCTGGCTGCGGTGGGTGAGCCTCAGCCGGAACAGTGTTGCCCCTGCAACATCAGTTGCTTGACTGTCCGCAAAACACTTTTTCCTCCCCGGAAGTTCGGCGAATATCTGGTAGAGCAGCTCAGTCCCCTCCGCTAAAGCCGGAAAAACCAGTTGCCATTCCCGCAGCCAACCCCAGGTCAGGGTATCCCAGCGCCATTCCCCAGCTTCAAAGCTCTTTTCCTGCCAGCTTTTTCCCTCATCCAGGCTGTAGCGCAGCATCACTTTCTGAATTGCCAGATCGGAACTGCTGGTAGCCTTAATTTTGAAGGGCATGTCCGGTTTGGGCAGCCATGGAGAAACCTGATAGGCATGGTGGATGCCGCTGGTATGGGAAATATGGTATTTTGAGCCTTTTGCGGGTTGGTCAAGATCGCCAAAGAGATGGTCAGGATAAACGTGAGTTGCCAAGAATGACCTCGTATTGAGTTAGTAAAAAAATTCTAAGCTATTTAGACAAAAATTGAAAGCCAGACTGACTCCAACGTTCTATCCTTAGTTGCCAGGGATAAGTCTGGGCTGTTATGATTTTGTTATGAAAACGATGAAGTTACTTGCAATCGGACTTCTGTCTTTGATTGTGTTTGCTGCCTGTGCTGGCAATCCCAGCCCATCTCCGGTGGTACCCACCTCCGAAGATCCAACTCCTACCCTATCCAGCCCTGCAGCACCAACGCAACCTGAGATTACGGCATCCCCTGAGATGACATCTGTCCAAGTTCCCACCGCGGTAAGCGCGCCGCTCACTGGACCCCTGGTGGAAGTCGTGGCTTCGGGGTTGGACATTCCTTGGGAAATAGTTTTCCTGCCCGGGGGTGAATTGCTCGTCACCGAACGGTCCGGAAATTTGGTGTTGATCGGCAAGACAGCCACGCGCATCCAGGTGCCAAACGTCGAGCAGCGGGGGGAGGGTGGGCTGTTGGGTTTGGCGCTCGACCCTGATTACGCTGCGAATAACCGGATTTACCTCTATCTCACCTCGCTCGAGAATGGGCAGTTGGTCAACCGGGTGGAACGCTACGTCTTCAAAAATGGTACGCTTTCAGACCGGAAAGTGATCTTCGAAGGTATTCTTGGCGCCAGCAATCATGACGGAGGCCGCATCGAGTTCGGTCCGGACGGTTACCTCTACATAACCACCGGCGATGCTCAAAATTCTGATTCCGCGCAGGATATTACCTCATTGCAGGGTAAGATTCTGCGGATTACCAGCGAGGGTGAAATCCCTGAAGGCAATCCGTTCGCGTCTGCGGTTTGGTCCTATGGACATCGCAACCCCCAGGGTTTGGCATGGGATGCGGAAGGACGCTTGTGGTCCACTGAACACGGTCCAAGTGGTGCGGGTTCCGGCTATGACGAGCTCAACCTCATCACGCCTGGCGCTAACTATGGCTGGCCTGAAATTCAAGGCGAAGAGGAACGGGAGGGTATGGTTAGCCCGGTCATTCAATCGGGCGGCAGCGTCACCTGGGCTCCGGGAGATGTGGAGTACCTGGATGGGAAGCTCTATTTCACCGGGCTGCGCGGCTCCGCGCTCTATGTGGTCAGTCTTGACGGCGAAAGGATTGCCGGTTTCGACACCTTCTTTTCTGGGGATTACGGCCGGCTGCGGGCAGTCCGCCTTGGACCTGATGGCTATCTCTACATATCCACCAGCAACCGCGATGGTCGCGGCAATCCAGGCGCTGAGGATGACCTGATTTTGCGAGTCAACCCAAACTTGCTGACCAAACCTTAGCCAGACCTTTGCTTCTGCGTCATTAGTAAGGCAATTCGAACACTACAACTACACTCCAATTCGAGCTTGTGTCCAATTCGAGCCAATTCGAGCTTCGTAATGCCTCAATAGAAAATGTTACCGAAGAAGTAACGGGGGCTCACAGAAAAATGTTACCGAACGATTTTCCATAACCGTGCCACTTTCTGGTC
>WOYI010195665.1_pt1 | contig 11267 bp, 11 predicted proteins | sample 6423411 | NCBI WGS metagenome assembly WOYI01 (sample SAMN13441803, study PRJNA592873) | oil field metagenome | biome: oil field; feature: oil-well bore; material: oil-contaminated soil; isolation source: oil-contaminated soil from oil-well borehole | place: Germany: Wietze | collected 2016-10-18 ... | reverse complement strand
CTGCCGCTGACGCCCGTCACGCCCACATCGGACCCACGGAAAACCCGGAAGCGCTGGAATTCCACGGTCGGTCCTCGTCGACGTGGACGCGGTCGACGGCGCGGGTGCGGCGGGGCTGGCGATCGTGCCGGAGACCATTGTGATCGATCACGGCAAGATCTTCGTCTCCGATCATTTGACGAGTGTGTGTCAGCGGATGGGGGTGTCGATCCAGCCGGCCCGGTTGCGGACCGGGCGAGACAAAGGTCCTGTGGAACGGTTCTTCCGAACGATCCGGGAGGACCTGCTGCAAGCACTGCCGGGATACAAGGGGCCCGACGTGCACTCCCGCGGGTTGGACCCGGAGTCGGAGGCATTCTTCTACCTCGACGAACTGGAGGCGATCGTCCGGGAATGGGTGGCTGTGATCTACCACCACCGGCCCCACGACACTCTGGTGGACCCGCGCGTGCCCGGCCTGCGGATGTCACCGGCCATGATGTTCGAGCACGGCATGGCCCCGGGCCGGATACATCGAGGCGCCGCGGGACCCGGACCTTGCGTATGAGTTCCTCAAGACCGAGTGGCGCAAGGTCCAGCACTACGGGGTCGACTTTGGCGGCCGCCGCTACAACGGTCCCGCGCTGAACCCGTACCGCAATATGACAAGCTCGTACACCGGGAAGGCGAAGGGCCGCTGGCCTGTTCATCATGATCCCGACGATGTGACCCGTATCCATTTCCGTGACCCCGAGACGCGAGCGTGGAGCACCCTGATGTGGGAGCACGCGGCGTCGATGGACATGCCGCTCAGCGAGGACGCCCTCCAGTTCGCCCGGAAACTCGCGGCCTCCGAGTACACCTATCCCGACGACCGCCTGGCGGTCGCTGACCTGCTGGAGCGGTGGAACCTCGGGCTGGGCTCCTCAGTGACCGAACGCCGCATCGCGCTGCGGCTCTCCCGAGAGTGGTCAGCCAAATCGACCGCATCGAACGCGACCTCGGCACCACACTCCTCGTCCGCGCCGAGCGTGGACGCCCCATGCAGCTCACCGATGACGGTGCACGGGCGGTGGCAACGATTCGAGCATGGCAACGCAAGGGCCTGCGCTAGATCGGCGGCGTCGATTCGCTGGCCCTGCGGTGATCGCCGAAACGCCTCGATGCCGTTGCGCCACTCCTCGACGGCACGGCGGCGCTCGGTGGGTGTGAGGGTGCCGGACGCATCCTCTGTTATGCCACCGACGACCGACTGATCCGGGTAGACCGCCGCACGATCGCCGCCACCAGCCAGCAGCTGGGCGTCAGCGCCGACCTCGTCCTGTTTTACGGGCGCCCCGGTGGTCGCGGTGCTGACACTTGCCATTTCGTTCTCTACCGCGCGGCGCGAGCGCGGGATCGTGGTGCCATCGTCCGGCTTAGCCCTTCTGGTCGCCGACCTGGCCATCCTCGCTTCGCGTTCAGACGATAGCGGCAGCGTCCCCCCGAGCACGGACATGTCCCAGAAGCAAACCCGACATACGTAGAACCCCGAGGCGTTGGTACGGCTGCGGGACCATGCCACCGAAGCGCACCGTCTCGTCAATGGCTTGCGGGACGGATTCCCGCACGAGGAGCCGGGCCGCAGGACCTCCACGCGGGGTTGGACTCGCGCAGATTCGAACCACTGTCGCGCCTGTCTGAGAGCAGCGTGTTTTCAAACAGTTTCGTTGTGCACGGCGCTGGGATGGGACATCAAGATTAACCTGCCCTCGCGTGGATTTAGCCAGTCTTTTTGCCGCAGAACGCTTCTCACAGGCGCCCATGGAGAGCACAGTTGGCCGGGCCTGCGCGAGCGCATAGGACGGCCGCGGTGAGCCTGTTGGGCCCGGAGCCGACGACCATTCCCTCGATCCTTGATGACAGCTGATTACGCTGTTGGGGTGAGCCTGCCTGTTGTTTTGATCGCCGACAAACTTGCCGAATCGACCGTCGCTGCTCTCGGTGACCAGGTGGAGGTGCGCTGGGTGGACGGCACCAATCACGAAAAGCTGCTGGCCGCGGTGTCCGACGCGGACGCGCTGCTGGTGCGATCGGCCACCAAGGTTGGCGCCGACGTGCTGGCCGCCGGCGCCAAGCTGAAGATCGTCGCCCGCGCCGGCGTCGGGCTGGACAACGTCGACGTCGACGCCGCCACCGCGCGCGGTGTGCTGGTGGTCAACGCGCCCACCTCGAACATCCACAGCGCCGCTGAGCACGCCCTGGCTCTGCTGCTGTCCGCAGCCCGGCAGATCCCCGCGGCCGACGCGTCGCTGCGCGAGCATGCGTGGAAACGCTCGTCGTTCTCGGGCACCGAGATTTTCGGCAAGACCGTCGGCGTCGTGGGGCTGGGCCGCATCGGCCAGCTCGTGGCGCAGCGGCTGGCCGCGTTCGGCACCCACGTGGTGGCCTACGACCCGTACGTGTCCCCGGCGCGTGCCACCCAGCTCGGCATCGAGCTGCTCAGCCTCGATGACCTGCTTGGCCGCGCCGATTTCATTTCCGTGCACCTGCCCAAGACTCTGGAGACGGCCGGACTGATCGGCAAGGAGGCGCTGGCCCAGACCAAGCCGGGTGTAATCGTCGTCAACGCCGCCCGCGGCGGTCTGGTCGATGAGGCGGCGCTGGCCGAAGCGGTGGCCACCGGACACGTCCGCGCCGCCGGGATCGACGTGTTCGCGACCGAACCCTGCACCGACAGCCCGCTGTTCGACCTGCCGCAGGTGGTCGTCACGCCGCACCTGGGGGCCTCGACCCGCGAGGCCCAGGACCGGGCCGGCACCGACGTCGCCGCCAGCGTCAAACTTGCGCTGGCCGGCGAGTTCGTGCCGAATGCGGTCAACGTCGGCGCCGGCGTGGTCAGCGAAGAGGTAGCCCCGTGGCTGGACCTGGTTCGCAAGCTGGGACTGCTCGTCGGCGCCCTGGGCACCCAGCCGCCGGTGTCGCTGACGGTGCAGGTGCGCGGCGAACTGGCAGCAGAAGATGTCGCGGTGCTGCGGCTTTCAGCCTTGCGGGGATTGTTTTCGGCGGTCGTCGAGGACCAGGTGACCTTCGTCAATGCCCCGGCCCTGGCCGCCGAACGCGGCGTTGCCGTCGATATCGGCAAGGCCAGCGAAAGTCCCAATCACCGCAGCCTGGTCGACGTGCGCGCGGTGGCCTCGGACGGCTCGGTCGTCAACGTGGCTGGCGCGCTGTCCGGGCCGCAGCAGGTGCAGAAGATCGTCGCGATCAACGGCCGCAACTTCGACCTGCGCGCTGGGGGTGCCAACCTGGTCATCAACTACGCGGACAAGCCGGGCGCGCTGGGCAAGATCGGCACCCTGCTAGGCGCCGCCGGCGTCAACATCCACGCCGCGCAACTCAGTGCCGACGCCGACGGTGCGGGTGCGACGGCGATGCTCAGGCTAGACCGGGAGGTGCCCGCCGATGTGCTGGCTGCCATCGGCGCGGCTGTCGACGCCGTCACGCTGAAACTGGTCGATCTGTCCTGACGCTCGCCGTCATCTCCGGCGACGGCATCGGCCCGTGGTCACTCGCCGCGGCGGTCAAAGTATTCGACGCGGTGCTGCCCGGTGTCCCGTCGGTCACCCCCGCCCGAGTGTGTCCTACGTCGCTATCTGATCTGAGGCGCCGTGCGAGCGAATCGGGTCCGCGGTGATGCCCCCGACGGCACCCGCGCCGTGGTGAACGCGTACTGACGCGCCAGTGCCGAGTTTCTCCCTCGCCGTGACCAGGAACACGATGGTGCGGGCGGCGAACGCCGCGTCGAACGTGTCCTGCGCCGCACCCAGTGACACCGCCCTATGCCGCGGCAGTCGCAGCCCGACCACCGATTGGCGGCCTGGCCCCAATTCGTAACCGCCGCACGCAATCCCGGCGCCTGGGCCGCAGGTTCGTTCCCTGCAGCCGCCAGCATCCGGCGGCGCCGGTCGATGACTTGTCGTTCAGGCCCGATGTCGATCTGCTAACGCAGCCCACCTTGCCCATCGTAAGCTCGCCGCCCAGCCGCGAATAGCCTCGAAACTGCGGACTCTTCCGCTGGCGGATCTCGTCCTTGGCCGCGATCGGCAACGCAAAGAACCCCCCGTGCCAACCTCATCACCTCATCGACCTGTTCGCTGGCACGCGATGGCCGACACCATAGAAGAACCCCAAGTCGTGCCCCGCTTCAGCCAGCCAGCCGGGCCCGAAAGCCTGCGGCGTCGCGATCGGATCAAGAACGGGAAGCATCGCCGGAATTATCGAGGCCCCCAGCGGCGACCCACGTTATCCGAGGCCCAAGGGGCGCAAAGGAACCGAATCATCGTGCGTCGATCTGTTGGCGATCGGCGAAAGTGGGGCCAACATCGTTGTATTCACTTCTCCCGATCGTTCAGGACGAACTCATGCCGGACTACTTCATCCAGCGCCGTTCTCACGTTGACCTCACATCACGCAAGGTGATCGATGTGGCCAGCGGAATCTTGGTCGGCCTGCGCGGCTGCTCGCCGGAAGAAGCGTTCACCGAACTCGCGCAGGTGGCCAAGCAGACCCGAGCCGGTATCGGCAGCATCGCCACCGGTCTGGTTCTGCTGGCCAGCGGATCATCGCCGGCGGATCACGCGGAGGCGTTCAACGTCTGGGGGGAGCTGGTCGGGCCGCGCGAACTGTCGGCGCGGGTGTGAGGTGTTCGGCGACAAGGCCTTGGTGCAGCGCTGCACCCTGCTCAAGCGGCGCAACATCGCCCAGCACCTGCCCGATAAAGACCAGGCGTGGGTGGATGCCAAGCTGGTCAAGGCATTCGGCCACCCCGAGCCCGAGCAGGGACTGCGCAGCGCCAAACACCTGGCCGGCCAACTGGAGAAAGAGCTATCCCGGTGCCGCCGTGTCGCTGCGTGAAGGGCTGAGCTAGAGTTCACCTGGCGGAACACTCCTGGCCGGGCAGGCGGCGCGGTCGGTCTGTACTCGTCCCGAGCGGCGGCCATCAGCGCAACAGCTGTAGGCGATACGTGTGCCGGTCGAGGCCGTGCGGGGGGTGGCAACCTGACACGCCTGAATCCCTCGTGCCGTGTGGGTGGGCGGAGGAATGCCGGCCGGGTTCTCAGATGTACATGGCGGGGTCGATGTAGGTGGTCGGATCGACCCCCCGTTCCCGCTGCTTGGCGGTGCGCGGACCTACGATCGCGGGGATGCCGGTCGCGACCGAATCTGCCGGCACATGATGAGTGACGACGGCATTGGCACCGATGGCGCTGTCGTCGCCGACCTGCAGTGGCCCGAGGACTTTGGCCCCAGCACCGATCGTGACTCGGTTGCCGATCGTGGGATGACGCTTGCCCTGGTGCAGAGACCGGCCACCGAGGGTCACACCGTGATAGACCATCACGTCGTCGCCGATCTCGGTGGTCTCCCCGATCACCACACCCATGCCGTGGTCGATGAAGAACCGGCGCCCGATGGTCGCCCCCGGATGGATCTCGATGCCGGTGAGGAAACGGGTGAGCTGCGTGAGAACGCGCGCAGGCCCACGCAAAGCCGGCTTCGCCCACATGCGGTGGGCCAGCCGATATGACCAGATCGCGTGCAGACCGGAATAGACGAGCGCATTCTCGAGATTTCCACGCGCGGCCGGGTCATGGGTGCGCGCATTGTGCAGGTCCTCGCGCAGTGCCGACAGGACAGTCATGGCCTCAACGCTCCCTGATGTGCTCGAACAGTGCGGTCGAGATGTACCGTTCACCGAAGTCCGGGATGACGACGACGATGAGCTTGCCGGCGTTTCCCGGGCGCTTGGCCAGTTCCAGCGCGGCCCACACGTTCGCGCCGGAGGAGATGCCGCCGAGGATGCCCTCCTCGGTGCCCAGTGCCCGCGCGACCGTGATGGCGTCGTCGAACCCGACATCGATGATCTCGTCGTAAACTCCCCGGTCGAGCACCTCGGGGACGAAGTTGGCGCCGATCCCCTGGATCTTGTGCGGTCCGGGGTTGCCGCCTGTGAGGATCGGGGAATCGGCCGGCTCGACGCCGACGATCTTCACCCCCGGCTTGCGGGCCTTGAGGTTGTGCCCGACCCCGGTCAGCGTGCCGCCGGTGCCGATACCGGCGACGAAGATATCGACCCTGCCGTCGGTATCGGCCCAGACCTCCTCGCCGGTGGTGCTCTGGTGGATCGCCGGGTTCGCCGGGTTGGCGAACTGGTTTGCCGACACCGCGTTCTCGGTCTAGGCGATGATCTGCTTGGACTTGGCCACCGCGCCGGCCATTCCCTCAGCACCCGGGGTCAGGACGATCTCGGCGCCGTAGGCACGCAGCATCACCCTGCGCTCGGTGGACATCGTGTCCGGCATCGTCAGGATGACCTTGTAGCCGCGGGCCGCGCCGATCATCGCCAGTGCGATGCCGGTGTTGCCGCTGGTGGCTTCGACGATGGTTCCCCCGGGCTTCAGCTCACCGCAACGTTCGGCGGCGTCGATGATCGACACCCCGATGCGGTCCTTGACACTATTGGCGGGGTTGTAGAACTCGAGCTTGGCCACCACCTGCGCGGCGAGTCCCTCGGTCAACCGGTTGAGCCGAACGATCGGGGTACGCCCGACCAGCTCGCTGACGTTGTCATAGATCCTGCCCATGGCTGATCCCTCCTCGTGGCGCGGTATCACCGGCGCCCTGCTCCGGGTGCACTCCGCTTCGCGCAATTGCAACACGTCCTGCACGCGTCGCTGCCGCGCAGGACCACCACCGTGACCGACGCCGCATGCACGCTCTCGCTCATCTGCTATCAACTCTCCATTCCCGAGCCGGCCTCGTCTTCTCCTCGACACAAAGTTAGGGAACGGCCAGCCTGTCAGGCGCTCGTCAAGCTCGCCTCATCCCGATCGGTTCTCGGCACCTGCGCCTCCCCGGCGATCCGCGGCACCCGGGTCGCCCGCACGTACACCACGTGACCGGCGCGCAACCCCAACGCCTCGACGTCGCCGCGGGTGATCTGCACGGTGAACGGTGCTCCGGTGACCGCATCGCTGAGCTCGACACGCACCTCGAAGCCCAGATACGCGACACGGTCGACGGTTGCGCGGACGGTGACCCCGCTCGACCCGGCGCTACCGTAACCGCTCGCGACCGCCAGCTCGGGGCTGCGACCCACCCGAATGTCGTGCGGGCGCACCAAGACACCGCCCGGCAAGGACACCTCACCGAGGAACGACATGACGAAGGTATCCGCCGGGTGGTCATAAACGTCGGTCGGCGAGCCCACCTGCTCGATGCGACCCTTGTTGAGCACCGCGATCCAGTCGGCCACATCCAACGCCTCGGCCTGATCATGGGTGACCAGCACGGTGGTGACATGCACTTCGTCCTGCAACCGGCGCAGCCAGGCCCGCAGGTCCTCGCGCACCTTGGCATCCAGCGCGCCGAACGGCTCATCGAGAAGCAGCACCTGCGGATCCACCGCCAGCGCGCGCGCCAGCGCCATCCGCTGCCGCTGCCCACCCGACAATTGGTTCGGATACCGCGTGTGGAACCCGGCCAGTCCGACGACGTCGAGCAGGTTGTCGATCTTCGCCTTGATCTCGGACTTCGGGCGCTTGCGGACCTTCAGGCCGAACGCCACATTGTCGCGGACCGTCAGGTGCTTGAACGCGGCATAGTGCTGGAAGACAAACCCGATGCCGCGCCGCTGCGGCGGCTCATCGGTGACGTCGCGCCCATTGATGGTGATGGTGCCCGAGTCGGGCTCGTCGAGGCCCGCGATAGCGCGCAGCAGCGTCGACTTCCCCGACCCACTGGGGCCGAGCAACGCCGTCAGCGAACCGGCTGGTACCACAAAGTCCACATTGTCCAGCGCGACGAAATCGTCATAACGCTTGCTGACACCACGCACAACGATCGCGTCGGTCATCTCCAGCTCTCCTCGCAATACGATCTCGGTGGCACCCATGCAGGACAAAATCTTTCCCTGATCCGGAAACCATCAGGCGCACAACGGATTTGACGATCACTCGACGACGTTGTCGCCTGGTCCAACGCAGCGTAACCGCCGTCGGCCTGGCAAACAACATTTAGAATCCGCCCTGCGACTAACTAACATCCCCCAACTGCTGTAGTCGCATCCGGGTCGCCGACGTCGTCCCGGCCACCCAATGGGGGCTGGGAATCGCCTGCATGCGGCGCTATCCGGTGGTTGTGCCGCCTTCGGCGATGCGGCGCACGGCGCACAGGAAGACGTCGATCTCGTCGAACGTGTTGTAGAACGCGAACGATGGCCGCACGGTGGCCTCCAGTCCCATCCGCCGCAGGATCGGCTGGGCGCAGTGGTGCCCGGCCCGCACCGCGATGCCTTCGGCGTTGAGTGCCTTGCCCACCTCGAGTGGCTGGTGGCCGGCCAACACGAAGGACAGCACGCTGGCCTTCTCGTTGGCGGTGCCGACCAGGCGCACCCCGTCGATGTCGGCCAGCCGCGGTGTGGCGTACTCCAGCAGCGCGTGCTCGTAGGCGGCGATCCGGTCGATACCCACCTTCTCGACGTAGCGCAGCGCCTCACCCAATCCGACGGCGTCGGCGATGTTTCCGGTGCCCGCCTCGAACTTGTTGGGCGGACCCTGGTACAGCGAGCGTTCGATGGTGACGTCGGCGATCATGTTGCCCCCGCCCTGCCACGGCGGGGTCTCGGCCAGGGCCTCCTCGGTGCCGTAGAGCACACCGATCCCGGTGGGCCCGATGATCTTGTGTCCGGAGAACACGAAGAAATCCGCCCCGGTCGCGGAGACGTCGATCGGGATGTGGGGGATCGACTGGGCGCCGTCGATGAGCACCCGGGCGCCGTAGCGGTGGCCGAGTTCGACGATCTTGTCCACCGGTGTCACCGTGCCCAGGGCGTTGGACACCTGGGTCGCGGCAACGAGTTTGGTCCGCGGACCCAGCAGGCCCTCGAACTCGCCCAGCAGCAGATTGCCGGCGTCGTCGACCGGCGCCACCTTGATGATGGCCCCGGTCTTCTGCGAAATCATCTGCCAGGGAACGATATTGGCGTGATGCTCGAGAATCGTGATGACGATCTCGTCACCGGGCCCCAGGTGCTTGGCGCCCCACGACTGCGCCACCAGGTTGATCGCCTCGGTGGTGCCGCGCACGAAGATGATCTGCTCGTCCTTGGCCGCTCCGATGAAGCGCCGCACAGTATCGCGGGCCTCTTCATAGGCGTCGGTGGCTCGGGCGGCCAATTCGTGTGCGGCCCGGTGGATGTTGGAGTTCTCGTGGGCGTAGAAGTACGCCAGCCGGTCGATCACGGCCTGCGGCTTCTGCGTGGTGGCGGCGTTGTCGAACCAGATCAGCGGCTTGCCGTTGACCGTCTCGCGCAGGATCGGGAAATCCGCGCGGATCGCGTTGACGTCGAAAATCTCATGGTCGTCGCGAATCTGCGGAACCGGTGCGGAAAGCGCCGGTACCCCGGAGGTGAAGTAGTAGTTCGCCTCATCTCCCGCTGGCGGGGAGGTCAATTCGGGTGCCGACAGGAAACTGAGATCGGGAATCCCCGGAACTTCTCCCGGCCAGCCGGGTACCGACCCGCGGGGCGCCACCGGCGCACTCGGCACCGAGCCCGCCCGTACACCCCGCACGTTCGGCACGATGCCGTTGGGCACCGCGAACTCCTGCAGGTGCGGTGGCGTGAAGACGTCGGCCACACCCGTCGCCGCATGCGCCGCCGAGGGCGCCGCGGCCAGATCCGGTGCACTGCCCCGCGCGGCCACCGGCACCGTCTGCGATGGAATGCCTTCCGGCCCGGGCGAACTCGGCGGCGGCACCGTCACACTGGGGACCGGCACGAACACCGCAGCTGGCGAGTAAGGCTGCGCTCCGGCGGCAGCGGACGAGGCCACCGACGTCGTGTCCGGCACCGAGCCGCGCGGCGCGGGCGGCACTGTCTGCGGCGGGGTGTCGTTACCGGGCCGGATGGTGGCCGCGAACAACTGGGTCGCCAGTGCCGCGAGGTCGGCCTCGCTGATCGGGAGGTCGCCTTCGGCGTCTAACGACCGATACTCACTTGTACTCATGGAACTGATCCACCGCCGCGCCCTCGAGCACACCCAGCGCATCATCGGTCAGCACGGCCAGCGAGGAGTACTGGGTCACCAGATACGACGCGATCCCGGAGCGGTCGATCCCGGTGAAGCGCACCGACAGCCCCGGTGCCTGCTCGCCGACCAGACCCGGCTGGAACAACCCGACCACGCCCTGACGCTCCTCACCGGTGCGCACCAGGATGAACTTGGTCTTGCCCTTCTCGACAGGCACCTTGTCGCTCGGAACGATCGGGATACCACGCCAGGTGACGAACTGGACGCCGAACAGATTGACCACCACCGGCGGTACACCGCGGTAGGTGGCCTCCCGGCCGAACGCCGCGACGCCGAGCGGATGGGTCAAGAAGAACGCGGGCGTCTTCCACACCTTCGTGATCAGTGCGTCGAGATCATCGGGAGTCGGTGCGCCGGCCAGGGTTTCGATGGTCTGCTCCGGGGTCACCTGCGACAACAACCCGTACTCCGGGTTGTTGATCAGCTCGGATTCCTGGCGCTCCTTGATCGTCTCGATGGTCAACCGCAGCTGCTGGGCGATCTGGTCGTGCGGGCTGGAGTACAGATCCGAGACCCGGGTGTGCACGTCGAGCAACGTCGAGATCGTGCGCAACGTGACCTCACGTGGGCTGGTCTCGTAGTCGACATAGGTCTGGGGCAGCGGATCTTCGATGTTCTCCCCACCGACTTCGGCGTGGATCGCAACCCGGTGCGGGTTGACGACCCGGTTAACACGATAGATGCCGGCCTCCACCGGAACCCAGCTCAATAGGTGCAGCAAAAACCGCGGGGTGATGGTTTCCAACTGCGGGACAGTCTTAGTGGCATTGGCCAGCTGCCGAGCGGCCTGCGCACCAAGTGCTTGGGATTCGTTCTGGGCCGACGTCATCGTGGTAGTTCCTCCGCTTCGTGGGGTCGACCAATAATGGTCGATGTCAGTGCGGCTTGCACAGGTTTGAAACTCATCGTGAGGCGAACCGGGTACTCGGCTTTTGCCGAGTGCCGTATGGTATTGGCATGCAACAGCACGCTCCGCTGCGCCTCGTCTCCACGGGCTGCCTCGCCGTGCGTTTCTGTTGTTGTTGATTTTTCTGACGCCGTAATTCCTTGCGCTCAGCCCGCCGCCGTCTCGGCGCGTTGATCTGCGCTGCTCGACGTACTCAGAGAGATCAACTAGATGACCGCCCTGTCCTTGCTCGCCCCAGCCCCCCCGCA
>WOYI010607431.1_pt1 | contig 11268 bp, 12 predicted proteins | sample 6423411 | NCBI WGS metagenome assembly WOYI01 (sample SAMN13441803, study PRJNA592873) | oil field metagenome | biome: oil field; feature: oil-well bore; material: oil-contaminated soil; isolation source: oil-contaminated soil from oil-well borehole | place: Germany: Wietze | collected 2016-10-18 ... | reverse complement strand
ATCAACTAATCATCCTATCAACCAATGGAAATATTTCTTATCAAGGCACTGCAACTCATTCTGAGTCTATCCATACTGGTCATTATCCACGAGTTTGGCCACTTCCTCTTCGCCCGGCTGTTCAAGATCAGGGTGGAGAAGTTCTACCTCTTTTTCGATCCCTGGTTTGCGCTCTTCCGCTTCAGGCCGAAAGGTAGCGAGACCGAGTATGGGGTGGGCTGGCTGCCCCTGGGTGGCTATGTCAAGATCGCCGGCATGATCGACGAGTCGATGGACAAAGAACAGCTGGCGCTCCCAGCCCAACCCTGGGAGTTCCGCGCCAAGCCGGCATGGCAACGATTGCTGGTGATGGTCGCCGGGGTGCTGTTCAACCTGCTGCTCGCTTTTTTCATCTACTCGATGGTGCTCTTCGCCTGGAACGATACCTACCTGCCGCTGCGCAACGTGACACAGGGCATGGAGTATAGCCAGGCGGCAAAAAATGCCGGCTTCCAGGATGGCGACATCCTGCTGCGTGCCGATGATAAGGAGCTGGAACGCTTTGGCGTTCGCACCCTGCTCGATATCGCTGATGCCGAGACAGTGACCGTGCTGCGCAACGGTGAGGAGGTGGTACTCACCATCCCCGAGGGGCTGATGCAGTCGCTGCTGGCCGATAAGGAGGGCTTTGCTGCCTACCGCGTGCCGGCAGTGGTTTACCAGACCATTGAGGGGAGTGCAGCCCATAGCGCCGGACTGCAACAGGGCGACAGCATCACGGCTGTCAACGGCATCGCCACCCCTGCATTCAACGACCTGCGTGCCGCCCTCGAGCGCCATCGCAACAGCGAGGTGACACTCGACTTTTACCGCGACGGCGTTCTGCAGAGCACCACCGTCGCGGTCGACAGTGCCGGCACCCTCGGCTTCTACGCCATGTCGGCACCCCAGATCTACCGCACCGAGACGCTGCATTACGGCTTCTTCGAGTCTTTCCCCGCGGGCATCCGGATGGGTGTTCAGACACTGAAGGACTATGTGGCACAGTTTAAATATGTCTTCACCAAGGAGGGAGCCTCTTCTCTGGGTGGCTTCGGTGCAATCGGCAGCCTCTTCCCGGCACAGTGGAACTGGCAGGCTTTCTGGATGATGACTGCCTTCCTCTCGGTGATCCTCGCTTTCATGAATATCCTGCCCATCCCGGCGCTCGATGGGGGTCATGTGATGTTCCTTGTTTACGAAGTGATCACCCGCCGCAAGCCCAACGAGAAGTTCATGGAGTATGCCCAGATTGCGGGTATGATCCTGCTCTTCGCGCTGGTGCTCTACGCCAACGGCATGGACCTGATCAGGGCTATCTTTTAATCTGTTCATCAAAGGGTATAACCATTCGTGACAAATGATATTATGAAGATTTCGGAGTTGATAGACAAAACACAGCAGACCACTTTCTCGTTTGAACTGCTTCCCCCGCTCAAGGGAAACAGCATCGGACAGGTGTTTCGCACGATCGACCGGTTGAAGGAGTTTGATCCGAAATTCATTAACATCACCACGCACCATAGCGAGAACATCTACCGGGAGGATGAGAACGGTGTCTTCCGGAAAACAAACGTACGCAAACGCCCCGGCTCGGTAGCCATCGCCGCAGCCATCCAGCACCGCTATGGCATCCGTGCCGTGCCTCATATCATATCAAAGGGTTTCTCAAAAGAGGAAACCGAGTATGCACTCATCGATCTCTCCTTTCTCGGGGTGACCGATCTGCTGCTGCTGCGGGGCGACACCAAGAAGCTCGATGCACAACAACGCAGCATGGATAGTCACGAACATGCCACCGGCCTGCAGGAACAGGTGAACAACTTCAACCGGGGCATCTCATTCGATGGCTCCTCCTTCACCCCGCCTGAGACCCCTTTCTCCTACGGCATGGCCTGCTACCCGGAGAAACATGAGGAGTCACCCAACATGGAGTCGGAGATTTATTATACCAAGATGAAAGCCGACAACGGTGCCGACTACCTGGTCACCCAGATGTTCTTCGATAACAGCAAGTACTTCGCTTTCGTGGAGCGCTGTCGCGCCGCGGGCATCACCATCCCCATCATCCCGGGCATCAAGCCGATTCACCTGCTGAGCCAGCTCACCGTGCTGCCGCAGATCTTCCGCTCCGAGATACCGGAGCCGCTGGAGAAGGAGCTGCGCAAGTGCAAGAACGATGAGGAGGCCAAAGAGGTGGGTGTGGAGTGGTGCATTGCACAGTGCCGCGAGCTGGTGGCACACCGCGTACCCTCCATTCACTTCTACACGCTGATGGCGACCGAGAGCGTCTGGCGGGTAGCGAAAGAGATATACTGATGTATTTTCGCGATGTCATAGGATTGCACGATGTGAAGCGGCACCTCATTGAGTCGGTGCAGCGTGGCTTCATCCCCCATGCACGTATCTTCTACGGCCCTGAGGGGGTGGGGAAGCTGCCGCTGGCCATTGCCTATGCCCGCTATCTCAACTGCTCCAACCGGGGTGCGGATGATGCCTGTGGCGTGTGCCCCTCCTGTCACAAGTTCGACAAGCTGGCGCACCCCGACCTCCATTTTGTTTACCCGGTGGTCAAGTCGAAGGTGAGCGACGAGTATCTCCCCGAGTGGCGTCAGTTTCTCTCGGAGAACCGTTACTTCAACCTGAGCAGCTGGCTCTCCTTTATTGATGCTCAGAACGCACAGGGACTCATCTATGCCAAGGAGAGCGATGAGATCATCCGCAAGCTGAATTTGAAGGTGTATGAGGCACCCTACAAAGTGATGATCGTCTGGCTACCGGAGAAGATGCATGAGAGCTGCGCCAACAAGCTGCTTAAGATGGTGGAGGAACCACCGGCCAACACCGTCTTTCTGCTGGTCTCCGAAGACCGGGAGAACGTGTTGCAGACCATCTGGTCACGCTGTCAGCCACTCCAGATACGGGCCATAGAGATGGATGAGATGATCGCTGCCATCGAACAGACCTTCCATCTGGATCATGATCAGGCTTATGGCTATGCCCGTATCGCCAATGGCAGCTTCACCCGTGCCATCGAGCTGATCAGCACCTCCGAGGAGAGAGCCTATCAGTTCGATCTCTTTAAGGAGATGATGCGTGCCTCTGTATCGCGCAACATCAAGGCGATCAGGGAGGTGGCCGCAACCCTTGCCGGCATGGGACGTGAGCGGCAGAAGAGCTTCCTGCTCTACGCCCTGCAACTCTTTCGTGAATATTTCGTGAGCAACCTGAAGATGCCCGAGATCGTTTATTTGAACAGTGATGAACAGCAGTTCGGTGAGCGTTTTGCCCCCTTTATCAATGAGAGCAACATTGAAGCTTTCGACGAGGAGTTTTCGCTTGCACACCGACAGATCGAGCAAAACGGAAATGCGAAAATCATCTTCCTCGATCTTTGTTTGAAAGTTACGGTGTTATTAAAAAAATAATTTTGTACCTTGCATATCAATTAAGATCAGATATCATCAAAAAGTCTAGCTTCCTCAATGATAAGAGGAGTGCGATCAATTATATATTTTCACTATGGATAAAGAACAACTTGCTGACAAACTGTCGGATATCACCCCTCTGAAGACGGTGACCGAACGAAATACCAAAGGGTGCAAGGGGTGTACCCGGCATACCAATAAACTTCATGTGTACGACTGGCTGCACGATTTTCCTGAGTTTCAGCAGGCGACCAAAATGGTAGAGGTGCAGTTCAAGAACACCCGCAAGGGTTATTACATCAACAGCAACGACCTGGATCTCAAGCTGGGCGACCTGGTAGCGGTGGAGTCGCTGCCCGGCCACGACATCGGGACGGTCACCCTCACCGGCAAACTGGTGGAGCTGCAGATGAAAAAGAACAACTTCCGTGAGGATGCCAACGGAGGTCTGCGTCGTATCTATCGTATTGCACGGCCGACCGACCTGGAGAAGTATGAACAGGCCAAGGCGCGCGAACAGCCCACCATGATCCGTTCCCGCCAGATTGCAGAAGAACTTGGCTTGCAGATGAAGATCGGTGATGTGGAGTACCAGGGCGACGGCAACAAAGCCATCTTCTATTACATTGCCGATGAACGTGTCGACTTCCGCCAGCTGATCAAGGTGTTGGCAGCCGAGTTCCATGTCAAGATTGAGATGAAGCAGATCGGAGCACGCCAGGAGGCAGGCCGCATCGGGGGCATCGGTCCCTGTGGACACGAGCTCTGCTGCAGCCGCTGGATGTCGAGCTTTGTCTCGGTCTCCACCGCTGCCGCACGCATCCAGGATATCTCCATCAACCCGCAGAAGCTGGCGGGTCAGTGTGGCAAGCTGAAGTGCTGCCTCAACTACGAGGTGGATGCCTATGTGGAGGCACAACGCACGCTCCCCTCACGTGAGATCGTGCTGGAGACGAAAGATGCGAGTTATTATCATTTCAAGACCGATGTCTTCTCGGGTATGATGACCTACTCCACCGATAAGTTCAACGGTAGCAATCTGGAGACGATTCACAAGGATCGCGTGCAGGAGATCATCGCCATGAACAGGAATGGGCAGAAACCGCTGAGGCTGACAGCTGAGACCAGTCAGAACAGCGAGAGAGAGACCTCCTACCAGAACGACCTGCTGGATCAGAGCATCACCCGCTTCGACGGGGAGCGTCAGCGTCAACCCCGCAAAAAGAGAAAGCCACGTAAAAAACGACCCGACCATGAGGGGGGAGATAACAGAGAGTGAACCCGCAGACCGCGTAATGAGGAGCGTTCGGGTAAACAGAAAGAGGAGGATTGTACTGGTTACACTGGCTTCCATCCTGCTGCTACCGACGCTCTCCTGCACCGGTGATGAGCTCTGTTATCGTTTCCGGTTAATTGAGAGGGGTGAGTGGAACCGCGACTCCACCCTGTTTTTCAACATGGACTCCCTCCTCTTACCGGTTGGGCAGCCCCTGGAGGTCTCACTTGAGATCACCACGAACAACAGCTATCGATACCGGGACCTGTGGCTGCTGGTGGAACACAACCTTACAGACACCCTTTTTCGGTCCGACACCCTGCGGCTACTACTCGCCGATGAGTCGGGACGAAGTCTTGGAAGCAGTGCCGGCGGACTACACCAGTTCTCACAGCCCTGGCAACAATTCGTGCCTTCTGACAGCATCAGGAGCTATGAGATACGGCTCCACCACCTGATGGCCGATGAACCACTGACCGGCATTGAAAAGGCCGGGGTGAAGATCATCGCGGTCAGTACGGATCAATGATACAAACAAAAAAACAAGGAGCATGAAGATCACTGTTATCGGTAGCGGAAACGTTGCCACACACCTCACAAGGGCGCTCTTTGAGGCGGGACATACCATCCTGCAGATTTGGAGCCGCACACCCGGTCACGCTTCTGACCTTGCCCGCAGGGTAGGGGCTGAGTCGCTGACCGACACGGGGAAAATCTCTCCTGACGCCGACCTTTATATTTTCTCCGTGAAGGATGATGCCCTGTCGGAAGTGATCAACCGTATGCCTGAAACTGGCGGCGTATGGGTGCACACGGCCGGAAGCCTCTCCATGGAGCTCTTTGCCTGCCGAAAGAGCGATTACGGGGTCCTCTACCCGCTGCAAACCTTCAGCCGCAACAGGGAACTATCTTTTGATGCAATTCCCCTCTTTATCGAGGGGAGCAACCCGGAGACCAGGGCGATGCTGGAACAGCTGGGCCGCACGCTCTCCCGCCACGTTCTTTACCTACCGGGTGAGAAACGGAAGAAGTTGCACCTGGCTGCCGTCTTCGCCTGCAACTTCGTCAACCATCTCTATGCCCTCGCCGCGGAGATCATCGCAGAGGAGGATATCCCGTTCGAGGTGTTGCTGCCACTGATCGGTGAAACTGCTGCTAAGGTGACTGAGATGGCGCCGGCAGAAGCACAGACCGGTCCCGCTATCCGCAGTGATGAGCGCGTGATGCGCATGCATCTTTCATTGATCGGTGATGCACGCACCCGCGAGATATACCGCCTGCTGAGTGAGAGCATAGCGGAATTGACAAAAAGGAATCTTTTGCTTACCTAATGTCAAAAAAAAGTGCGCGATAAAATTGAATTCCTGCAAAACAAACACTATATTTGCATTCATTAATTTTCATTAAAAACCACTCCGATAATGGCGAAAGTAGGTTATGTAGAGGTAAACACGGAACGGTGCAAGGGATGCAACCTCTGTGTGGTTTCCTGTTCCACCGACGTGCTGGAACTGCAGCCGCGTGAGGTGAACAACCGCGGCTATCATTTTGTCTATGTGAAGCATCCCGATGCGTGCATCGGCTGCGCCAACTGCGGCTATGTATGCCCTGATGGCTGTCTCACGGTTTACATGACAAAAGAGAAAGAGCCGGTAAACCCTGTTGTTACGCTGTAAAAGATTCAATTATGTCAGAAGAAATCCAATTGATGAAAGGAAACGAAGCCATCGCCCATGCAGCGATCCGCTTCGGGGTTGACGGCTATTTCGGCTACCCCATCACTCCCCAGTCGGAAGTCATTGAAACGCTCATGGAGCAGGCTCCCTGGAAAACTACCGGCATGGTGGTGTTGCAGGCCGAGAGCGAGGTGGCAGCCATCAACATGGTGTACGGCGGAGGCGCCTGCGGGAAATATGTGATGACCTCCTCCTCCAGTCCCGGTGTCAGCCTCATGCAGGAGGGGATCTCCTACATGGCCGGTGCGGAGCTGCCGAGCCTGATTGTGAACGTGCAGCGTGGCGGCCCCGGTCTGGGTACCATCCAGCCGTCGCAGGCCGACTACTTTCAGACGGTGAAGGGTGGGGGTCATGGCGATTACCGCCTCATCACACTGGCCCCCGACTCGGTGCAGGAGATGGCCGACTTTGTGGCACTCGCTTTCGAGCTCTCCTTCAGGTACCGCAACCCGGCGATGATCCTCTCCGACGGTGTGATCGGTCAGATGATGGAGAAGGTGCGACTGCCACAGCAACGCAGAAGACGTACCGATCAGGAGATACGGGAGCAATGTCCCTGGGCCACACTGGGCAGGACACCCGACCGGGCGCCCAACGTGATCACCTCACTGGAGCTCGACTCAGAAGTGATGGAGAAGAACAATGAGCGAATCCAGGCCAAATATCGTGTCATCGAAGAGAAGGAGGTACGCTACGAGGAGGTGCAGTGCGCCGATGCGGACTACCTGTTGGTGGCCTTCGGCTCTGCCGCCCGCATCTGCATGAAAACCATCGAGCTGGCCCGCGAGGAGGGTATCAAGGTTGGATTGCTGCGTCCCATCACCCTTTGGCCCTTCCCGATGAAGGAGCTGCGTCGCTATGCAGACCAGGTGAAGGGGATGCTCTCCGTGGAGCTCAATGCTGGTCAGATGGTAGAGGATGTGCGACTGGCGGTGAATGGTGCGGTGCCGGTGCAACATTACGGTCGCATGGGCGGGATCATTCCCACGCCCGACGGTGTGCTTGATGCATTGAAGAAAAAATTGATCAGTTAAATCACCAACATCATGGATCTCAAGTACAGAAACATCTTTTTGCTCCTCTTCATGCTGGCATTCATCGCCACCATCGTGGTTTACTTCTCATCCGATCGGGACATGCGCCTGACCTGGTACTTTGGGGGAGCAGCCATTCTTTTCTATCTCATCTACCGATTCTCAAAAAAATAATCATCATGGATATTGAAACAATAAAAAGTCCGGAGAATCTTGTTTACGCCAAGCCGGAACTGCTGAACGATCATCATATGCACTACTGCCCGGGATGCTCCCATGGCGTGGTGCACAAGGTGATCGCCGAGGTGATCGCCCAGCTGGGACTGCAGGAGAAAACCATCGGCATCGCTCCGGTGGGATGTGCGGTCTTCGCCTACAACTATATCGATATCGACTGGCAGGAGGCTGCTCACGGTCGTGCGCCCGCGCTGGCCACCGCCACCAAACGGCTGCTGCCCGACCGGTTGGTCTTCACTTACCAGGGCGACGGCGACCTGGCCGCCATCGGCACCGCCGAAACGATCCACGCCGCCAACAGGGGCGAGAACATCGCCATCATCTTTATCAACAACGGCATCTACGGGATGACCGGCGGACAGATGGCACCCACCACGCTGCGCGACATGAAGACATCGACCAGTCCCGAGGGACGCGACGTGGCGACCATGGGCAACCCGCTCAGGATCCTCGACATGCTGGCGCTGCTCAACGGTGTATGCCTGGCCACACGTGTCAGTGTGCATACCGCCGCCGCAGTGAAGAAGACGCGAAGGATGATTAAAAAAGCCTTCGAAAACTCGATGGCGGGCAAGGGTACCTCCATCGTGGAGGTGGTCTCCACCTGCAACGCGGGGTGGAAGATGACGCCGGAAGAGGCCAACGACTGGATGGTGGAGCACATGTTCCCCTACTATCCCATTGGTGATTTGAAGAATATATAACCTTAGGAAAAGAATATCATGTTACAGGAAATAGTCATTTCAGGGTTCGGCGGACAGGGCGTGCTGTCGATGGGTAAGATACTGGCCTATTCGGGCATCATGGAGAACAAGGAGGTCTCCTGGTTCCCGGCTTACGGGCCGGAGCAGCGCGGAGGTACGGCCAATGTCACCGTCATTATCTCCGATCAGCCCATCAGTTCGCCGGTGGTCAACCAGTATGATATCGCCATCGTACTCAACCAGCCCTCGCTCGACAAGTTTGAAGAGCGGGTGAAGCCGGGCGGCGTGTTGATCTATGACGGCTATGGCATCCACCGTAAGGTGCAGCGCAAGGACATTCATGTCTATCGCATCAACGCGATGGATGAGTCGATAAAGATGGACAATACCAAGGTGTTCAACATGATTGTCCTGGGCGGATTGTTGCGCATCTCACCCATGGTAGAGCTGGAGAATGTGATGAAAGGACTGAAGGAATCGCTTCCCGAGCGACATCATAAGATGCTGCCCATGAACGAGCAGGCCATCCTCCGCGGTATGGAGATCGTGGAGCTTGAACAGGAGGCGGCAGTGCCGGGTGTAGAGGCACATTCGTGAACTTAAAAAAACCACCTGTTCAGCAGGTGGTCATGTAAGCAATTTCGTTACTTCTTCCGTCCGAAGAGCCAGGATAGGATTCCCGGTTTCTTCGTTTTCTGTTCTTTTTCTGCCGGTTTGTTCGCTTCCTGACGTTGCGGTCTGCCGCTGTTTCTGTTGGCAGAGGGAGCATCGGTTCTGCGTTGGGGGCGGTTGACACGAGGGCTGTTCGATCCCTCTGTCCTGCGACCCTCAGGGTTGCTCCCCTCGCGTCGTTCACTTTTGTCGACGCGTTCCCGGCGGGGAGTACCCTCGCCACCTTCACGGGGGGGACGGTTGCTTCTTCTATGCGAACTGCCCTCGCCACCCTGGCGGGGAGCACGTTCACTACCTTCCTTTTGCTTCTCGCTATTATCACTCCTGGAACGCTGAGGGTTTCTTCTGCGGGTGTTATCCCTTTCCTGGCGGGGCTTTTGTTCTCTGTCGTCTGCCTGACGGGGCGCATTGCTTCTTTCGTCACTCCCTCCTGTGGTAGCGGCACCTTCGCCCTGCGGCTTCCGTTTTTTTCGCTGTTTGTTGTTCTTCCTGCGGGGTGTCTGTTCTGCTGCTGATGCATCAACTGTTGCAACTTCACCCGGTGTTGCTGCTCCACTCATGATTGCGGCATCACCTTGCAATGCTGCATCGGTCTGAGCTGCATCCTTCTGGAGCGTTTCCTCTTTCTGTTTCGGTTTTCTGCTGCGATTGTCCCTGCCGGATCTCTCCGGTTTCTCCGACCTGACAGCTTTATCACCGGAGCGCTCCTCACGTTTTCTGTCACCCTCTCTCCTGCCGCCTCCCTTGCCGGAACGAACGGAGCCACCTCTGCCCCGTCCCCTTGCTTCGCGGGTGGGATTGTACTCCGGTGACTCACCCATACCCTCGGGCAGGGGGATGCGATAGATCTCTTTTCCCAGGAAGCGCTCGATCTGTTGTAGGCGGTACTGCTCATCCGGAGACACGAAAGTGATGGCCATGCCGGTGTCGCCGGCGCGTGCGGTGCGGCCGATGCGGTGCACGTAATCCTCCACGTCGTAGGGTACCTCGAAGTTGATCACCAGCGTGATGTCGTCGATGTCGATCCCTCGTGCCACAATGTCTGTCGCCACCAGGATGTCCACCCGCTCGTTTCGGAACTCATGCATGATGCTGTCGCGTTGCGCCTGGTCCAGGTCGGAGTGCATCTCGCCGGCAGAGAGACCCATGCCGCGCAGCAGCTTGGTGATCTCCTTCACTTTCATCTTCGATCCGGAGAAGAGCAACACCTTCTTGGGTTTCTTCTCCTTGAAGAGCTGCCGCAGGATCTGCATCTTCTGTGATTCATAGCAGAGGTAGGCCGACTGCATGATGGTGTCGGGCGGACGGGTGATGGAGATGCTGATCTCTTCCGGATCATGCAGGATGGTCTTTGCCAGTTGCTGTATCTTGGGTGGCATGGTGGCTGAGAACATGATGGTCTGCCGCTCTTTGGGCAGCAGCCGCTCGATCTTCATGATGTCGTCGAAGAAGCCCATGTCGAGCATGCGGTCTGCTTCATCGAGGATGAAGTACTTCACGCCCGAGAAATCGATGTTGTAAAGGTTGATATGTGAGAGGAGCCTCCCGGGGGTAGCCACCACCACGTCGGCACCGTTGGTCAGTCCCCTTTTCTGTATCTCCCACGCTTCCCCGTCATTGCCGCCGTAAACAGCCACCGATGAGAAAGGGGTGAAGTAGGAGAAACCCTCCATCTGCTGGTCGATCTGTTGCGCCAGCTCGCGGGTGGGTGCCATGATGATGGCGTTCACCTTATGCTCTTCGTGCGGCTCTGTCTGTAAGTTGTTGAGCAGCGGCAGCAGGAAGGCCGCGGTCTTGCCGGTGCCGGTCTGGGCACAGGCTATCAGGTCTCTCTTCTGCAGGATCACAGGGATGGCCTGTTCCTGTATGGGGGTGGTTTCCTTAAAGTTCATTGCCTGCAATCCATCCAATAGGGAATCGCAGAGGGGTAGGTCGGTAAATAACATCTATAGTCTCTTATTTTTGACAAAGATACGATGAATTATTGGTTTTGTAAAAAGCGAAATTAAATGCGGTGAATATTTTTACTATCCGGAAAATATTCTACCTTTGCACTCGCATTTGAGCAAAATGCCGGGAGAGATGGCAGAGTGGTCGATCGCGGCGGTCTTGAAAACCGTTGAACTGAGAGGTTCCGGGGGTTCGAATCCCTCTCTCTCCGCC
>WOYI010565112.1_pt1 | contig 11270 bp, 11 predicted proteins | sample 6423411 | NCBI WGS metagenome assembly WOYI01 (sample SAMN13441803, study PRJNA592873) | oil field metagenome | biome: oil field; feature: oil-well bore; material: oil-contaminated soil; isolation source: oil-contaminated soil from oil-well borehole | place: Germany: Wietze | collected 2016-10-18 ... | reverse complement strand
CCCGATCGGGTTCGCCAGCACGCCCACGCGCACGGGCAGTTTCGACATCGTGGTGCGCACCGTGGGTCGCGTGTCCACCGCCATCAACAGCCGCGGTGTGGGCGACTCGCTGCTGGTCCGCGGCCCGCTCGGCAACGGGTTCGATGTTGAGGCGCTGAAGGGCCACGACGTGCTCATCGTCGCGGGCGGCATCGGTCTGTGCCCCACGCGCAGCCTCATCCAGTACATCGAGGACCGGCGCGAGGACTTCGGTCGCTTCGTGCTCTTCTACGGTGCGCGCGATCCGCTGCAGCTGCTCTTCACCGAGGACCGCATGGTGTGGCGCGCCTCGGGGGACATCGAGTACCACGAGACGGTCGATCGCGCGGACGCGTCGTGGACCGGCAACGTGGGCGTGATCCCCACGCTCTTCAAGAAGGTGCACATCGAACCCGCAACGCGCGTGGTCATCTGCGGCCCGCCGGTGATGTTCCGGTACGTGATCGCCGAACTCGATGCACTCGGCGTGGACCGCGAGAACATCTACGTGGACCTCGAGCGCCGGATGAAGTGCGGTGTGGGCAAGTGCGGGCACTGTCAGATCAACGACAAGTACTGCTGCATCGACGGTCCGGTGTTCGCCATGGCCGTGGTCGAAGAGCTCGAGGAGGCGATATAGATGGCCAAGCCAAAGGTCGCATTCTTCGACTTCGCCGGCTGCGAGGGCTGCCAGATCGAGTTCACCAACTTCGGCGATGAGGCGACGCTGGAGCTGCTGAAGCACGTGGAGCTTGTGGAGTTCCGCGAGGCGATGACCGAGACCACCACCGATCGTATCGATATCGCGTTCGTGGAGGGCAGCTTCACCCGCGAGGCGGACCGTCAGCGCCTGGTCGACATCCGCCGTCGCGCCAAGACCATCGTCGCCTACGGCGCGTGCGCGGCCACCGGCGGTATCAATGCGCTCAAGAACCACATGGACGACTTCCACGAGGCCGTCTACGGCGAGCATGCCCGCGACGCGCACCTGCTCTCCGGTCCTGCGCTTCCCATCTCGGCGGTCATCAAGGTCGACTACGAGGCCAAGGGCTGTCCGATGAGCAAGTACGAACTGCTCGACATCATCTCGTGCCTGCTGCATGGCGCCGAGCCGCTCATCCCGACCTATCCGGTGTGCGTCGAGTGCAAGCGCCGCGAGACGATCTGCCGCTTCGACGAGGGAGATCACTGTATGGGCCAGGTGGCCCGGGCGGGCTGTGGCGCTCCGTGCCCGGCTGACGGCATCCCCTGCGAGGCCTGCCGTGGATTCGTGGACGAGCCGAATCTGCGCTCGCTCGAGAAGGTACTCATGGACCGTGCCGGTTTCAGCCAGAAGCGTGCGGTCGGCAAGGCCCGCATGTTCACCGCGAACCTCAGGGGATGATGACGCCATGCTGCAGAACCTGAACGTGGACGTCCATCACCTCACACGAGTGGAGGGCCACGGCAATATCGTCGTGAACGTTGCTGATGGCATCGTCGAGAAGTGCGAGTGGCAGGTCCCGGAGGCGCCTCGCTTCTTCGAGGCGATGGTGCGCGGCCGTCACTACTCGGAGGTCGCACGCATCACGAGCCGCATCTGCGGCATCTGCTCGGTGGGTCACACGCTCGCCAGCGTGAAGGCCACCGAGGCGGCGCTCGGCATAGAGGTCACTCCGCAGACGAAGAAGCTCCGCACCCTGCTCAAGCATGCCGAGAACTTCGACAGCCACGTGTTGCACGTCTACATCCTGGTGGCGCCCGATCTTCTCGGCGCGCCGTCGGTATTCCCGCTCGTGGCAACGCACGGCGAGGTCGTCGCTCGCGCGCTGCGCCTCAAGCGGCTCTCGCACGAGTGGGGCTCGCTCATCGGCGGCCGCACCACGCACCCCACTACGGTGATCCCCGGCGGTTTCAGCAAGCTGCCGACGGTGGCCGAGATAGCGGCGATGCGTGAGAAGATCCTGGCCGCGGTGCCCGACCTCGAAGCCACACTCAAGACGGTGAAGGCGCTCGCGCCGAAGATTCCCGCCTTCGACCGTCCCACCGAGTACATGGCGGTCTCCTCCGACGAGGAGTACGGCCTCTATGACGGCTCCGTGCAGACGATCCTGCCGAACGGTGACCGGGCCCGCTACGCTGTGGCCGACTACCGCTCGTGCACCAACGAGTACGTGTCGCCGCAGTCTACCGCCAAGTTCACGCGCAACCGCCTGGACAGTTACGCCGCCGGTGCCCTCGCGCGCTTCAACGTGAACTACGACCAGCTGCGTCCGGAGGCCAAGGCGGCTGCCGAGGCCCTCGACATCCAGCCGATCTGCACGAATCCGTACATGAACTCCGTGGCGCAGGTGGTCGAGATCGTGCACTCGGCGTACGAGGCGATCAGGATCATGGACGAGCTCATCGCCGACGGGATCGCTGACGAGGGCATCGTGCAGCCCACGAAGTTCGGCACGGGCGCCTCGGCGGTGGAGGTGCCGCGCGGCATCCTCTTCCACGAGTACACCTACGACGACGAGGGGATGTGCGTGAAGGCCGACTGCATCATACCGACGAACCAGAACCACGCGAACATCCAGGGCGACTTCGATGCGCTGCTTCCGCAGCTCCTCGCCACCGGCAAGACCGAGGGTGAGATCGAGCTCGCGTTCGAGATGCTCGTGCGGGCCTACGATCCGTGCATCTCCTGTTCCACTCACTATGTCGACATGGAGTTCAAGCGCTAGGTACTTCAGGTGGGGCCGGACCGGTGCCCGCTCGCGCACGCCGCGGGCGGGCACCGTCGCAACAGGGTGGGAGACGCATGCGCTATCTGATCGGCATCGGCAACTACAGCGGCTGGGACGATTCGATCGGCCTGCGTGTGATCGAGGCTGTCGCCGCAGCCGGGCTGGACCGCGGCTTCACCGCCATCGAGCTGGGCGGCAATCTGCTCGACTTGTTGCACTACCTCGATGAGGACGTCGAGTGCGTGCTCGTGGTGGACTCGGCGCGCATGGGGAAGACCCCCGGTGAGTACGTCTTCTTCACGCCCGATGTGGTGACGACCCGCAAGGAACTCGCCGGCTTCAGCACCCACGAAGGCGATCTGCTGAAGGTGCTCGAACTGGCCGCATCGCTCGGCCGGCCGCTGCCGCCTATCACGGTTCTCGGGATCGAGGCAGAGAACATCACGACGGGTATCGGTCTCTCGCGGGCACTTGCATCGCGTCTGGACGAGTATGTCGCCGCAGCCATCGGGTTCTTCGGCTGGGCCGCTTGTGAATAGTGGCACCAGCGGCCATGCATTCTGACGCCTGTTCAAAACGCATGGTTCATGCACGAACTCTGGATATGTGGTGGTGCGTGCGCTAGAATGCCCCAACCACCGGATAGCCGAGGCTATCGATAACGAAGGGGGCACGCATGCTGCACGAGCGGACACGCAAGGTCCTCGCACTCGCGCTCGCTGCCGTTCTCGCGTTCGGCCTGTTCGGCACCGCAGGCTGTACAGGGGACGGAGAGGGTGACGGCGGCGAGGCCACTGAAGGGGACGCGCAGATCATCAAGATCGGCGTCCAGACCGCGCTCACCGGACCTCTGCCGGACTACGGCGAGGCAGCCAAGCGCGGAGCCGAGCTCGCACTTGAGGACTTCGGCACGTTCGAAATGGATGGCAAGACGTATCAGGTCGAGCTCGTGGTTCTCGACGACAAGGCCGAGCCCGCCGAGTCCGCCGTCGTCGCGCAGACGATGGTCGATGAGGGCGTCCTCGGTGTCATCGGCTCGCTCACTACAGGCGCCACGCTCTCGGCGATCCCGATCTACGCTGAGAACCGCATCCCGCAGATCTCAGGTTCGGTCACCGGGCCGAAGGCCAACGCAGGGGGTGTCGACACCTTCTTTCGCACCTGCTGGAGCGACGCCATCCAGGGCGAGGCGCTCGCGGCATGGGCCATCGATCTCGGCGCCAAGAAGGTCGTGCTGATGGACGACAACGGCGCCTACGCCGTGGGTCTGGCCGACGTGGCCGAAGAGGCCCTCAAGGCCGAAGGCGTCGAGACGCTCCGCCAGAACTGCCAGAGCGGCGACAAGGACCTCTCGGCACAGGTTGCCAACGTCAAGGAGTTCGCTCCTGACGCCATCATCTTCACGGGCTACCATCCCGAGGCGGGCCTCATGCGCAAGCAGATGGTCGAGGCCGGTCTCGCTGACGTGATCTTCATGGGCGGCGACGGTATCCGCTCGGCCGAGTTCGTGGCCGAGGCCGGCGGCGCCGAGAACGCCGCGGGCTGCTACGCCACCTTCGGCGGCTTCCCCGAGGACCAGCAGCCGGGCTATGACGCCTTTGCTGCCAAGTACAAGGAGAAGTACGACGGCGATGAGGTAGGCCCGTATGCGCAGAACAACTATGACGCGTTCGGCGCGCTGATCGAGGCCATCAAAGCCGCCGGCTCCACGGACACCGAGGACATCATCGCGGCACTTCAGGAGCTCGAGTACGAGGGCGTCACCGGTACCTTCAGCTTCGCGACCGAGGCCGAGGGTGCCGTGGCAAGGGGCGACATCGTGGTGAGCGGTCTCGAGCCGTCGAACGTGCCGCGGTACGTCGTCGAGGGCAGCGAGTGGGTCGCGGTCAAGTAGCATCCGCACCCGGTCTGAAGCTCGAACGGGGGGTGTCGGGGCACGTTCCCGCACCCCCCGCGTGCGTCACGGCCATGCTTAGTGCAGAATGCACGCAAGCGCGCTGTCCGGTCCGCCAGCACGGACTGCTCCGAAGGAGTCACTAGGTGAGTCTCGATCACATCGTCAGCGTGACCATCGGTGGCATCACCGTGGGGATGATCTACGCGCTCATCGCGCTGGGTTACACGATGGTCTACGGCGTCTTGAAGTTCATCAACTTCGCCCATGGCGAGGTCTTCACCATCGGCGGCTACGTGGCGGCGTTCACGCTGCTCGCGCTCGGGGTGAGTGACGACATGTCGCCACTCGTGCTCGCGGGCTGCATCGTACTTGCGCTGCTTGCGGCGGTCATCGTACCAATGGTGATCGGCTTCCTCATCGAGCGCATCGCCTACCGGCCGCTCAGGGGCCGGTCCCGCATCATCCCGCTGCTTTCCGCCATCGGCGTCTCGATCGTCATGCAGCAGCTGATCATCCTCGTGTTCGGCCCCACGCCCGTGTCGATGCCGTCGCTCGCGATCGGGTCGGCGTCGTTCACTGTCGGCGGCATCCGCATCCGCGTGCTCGCGGTCGTGATCATCGCGATCTCGTCGGCTCTCATGCTCGGTCTCACCTACCTCGTGAAGTCGACCCGCATCGGCAAGGCGATGCGAGCGACCTCGCAGGACATGGAAGCCGCCGAGATGATGGGCATCGACACGAACAGGACGATCGCCTTCACGTTCATCGTGGGCTCGGCGCTCGCCGGCATCGGCGGATTCCTCGTGGTGATGTACTACGGCTCGCTCAAGTACGACGCGGGCTTCCTCTACGGCCTCAAGGCGTTCACCTCGGCCGTACTCGGCGGCATCGGCAACATCCCCGGCGCTGTGGTGGGTGCGCTCGTGCTCGGCATGACCGAGACCTACGGCGTGAGCCTCGACCTGGGCTTCATGGCGTGGTTCGTGGTGGCGGGATTGCTGCTCGGCCTATACGTGCAGATGGTGCGCGTTCCGCGACGGCGCCTGCAGCACATTGCCGATGACCGCCGCACGCCCGCGTATGAGAAGACCATCACCAACCTGTACCGCCTCACGCCCTACTACGGGTTCAAGACGCTCCTGGCCGAGCGTACCGACGCGCTGCTCAGCGTGTCTGCCGCTCACGCGGTGCGGCTCATGTTCGGCAACCTGTTCCTGGCGGTGGTCGCCGCCGTGATGTTCGCAAACGCGACGTTCCGCATCGACACGCGATGGCAGCCGGTCATCGCGTTCGTGGTGCTCATGGTGATCCTCATGTTCCGACCGTCAGGGATTCTCGGCGAAGCCATCACGGAGAAGGTGTAGCCGAGTGGCCGCGATCACCGAACGCATCTCATCTCTGCTCGCGCGTGTACCGCGGAGCGTATATCTCGCGCTCGCTCTCGTGCTGGCCGCAGGCTTCCCGTTGTTGAATCTGGCGGGCATCGTCGAGACTGCGTGGCTGCGGGTGGGCGTGCTGTCACTGCTCTTCGTGATGCTGGCGCTCGGCCTCAATATCGTCATGGGTGAGACCGGACTGCTCAACCTCGGCTACATCGCGTTCTTCGCGTTCGGCGCCTACGCGACCGCGCTGCTCTCCTCGCCGAAGTTCGAGATCCGGTGGCCGCTCCTTGCGGTGCTCGCGGCGAGCACGCTCATCGCGATGGCCGCGGGCTTCGTGATCGGCCTGCCGACTCTCAGGCTGCGCGGCGACTACCTCGCCATCGTCACGCTCGCATTCGGCGAGATCGTGCGCCTTACCATCACCAACCTGCAGGACCTCACGAATGGCCCGAACGGCATCACCGGCATCTACTCGCCGATGCTTGCGAGCGAGAAGGCCGTTGAGGGGCTTGGCGACGCGGGGTGGGCGGCGTGGCTCACGATCAACAAGCCGATCGAGTACTACTACCTCGTGCTCGTGTGCGTGGTAGCCGTGGCGATCCTGCTCTCGAACCTTAAGAACTCGCGGATCGGACGTGCGTGGAACGCGCTTCGCGAGGACGAGCTCGCTGCCATCTCCTCGGGTATCACCGCCTCGCGGGCGAAGATGCTTTCCGTAGTGCTCTCGGCCGGCATCGCGGGCTTCGCAGGCTCGCTCTACGCCTACTACTCCAACGTCATCAGCCCCGAGTCGTTCCTGTTCATGCAGTCGGTGATCGTGGTCTGCATGGTCGTGCTCGGCGGCATGGGCTCGATTCCCGGTGTGATCCTCGGCGCCATCGTGCTGCAGGCGCTGCCGCAGCTCATCCGTGAAGCCGCGGGTGCGGCGCGCAGCGACTTCGAGGTCTACCGGATGCTCATCTTCGGCGTGCTCATCGTCGTGATGGTCATCTTCCGTCCCGAGGGCCTGCTGCCCGACAAGCTGTGGCGACGCGAGGCGCACGAGGTCGATCCTCGTGAACTCGAGAAGACGCGTCAGAACCTCTTCGATCTCGAAGAGGGCGAGAAGGATCTGGAGGTGTAGCTCATGAGTGCGATCCTCGAACTGCAGGGCGTGTCCATGAGCTTCGGCGGTCTCAAGGCCGTGGACAACCTCTCATTCACCGTGAACGAGAACGAGATCGTCTCGGTCATCGGGCCGAACGGCTCGGGTAAGACCACCACGTTCAACATCATCAGCGGTCTGTATGAGCCGGACAGCGGCGACATCCTGCTGAAGGGCGAGAGCGTCGCCGGTCTGCGGCCCGATGCTGTGCATGACAAGGGGATCTCCCGCACGTTCCAGTCGCTGCGCCTGTTCTCGAACATGAGCGTGCTCGACAACGTACTCGTGGGCATGCACTCGGTCACCGATGCGGGGCTCGTCTCCTCGATGCTGCGCCTGCCCAAGATGCGCCGCGAGGAGCAGCTGATGCGGGAGCGCGCGCAGGAGATCCTCGAGATGTTCCCGGGCCGCTTCTCCGGGCCGCGCCAGCAGCAGCCTGCGTTCTCGCTCTCTTACGCCAACCGCCGTCGCCTCGAGATCGCCCGCGCGCTCGCCTCGGCCCCCACGCTGCTCATGCTCGACGAGCCGGTGGCCGGCATGAACCCGATGGAGTCCCACGAGGTCATGGAGCAGATCAAGGTCCTGCGCGACAAGGGCTACACGATCGTCATGATCGAGCACGATATGCACGTGGTCGAGGGTGTGTCCGACCGCGTGATCGCGATGGACCACGGCGTGAAGATCGCCGAGGGCACGTACCATGAAGTCGCCAACGATCCGCAGGTTGTGGAGGCCTATCTTGGCAAGCGAGCAGCAGAAGCCACTGCTTGAGTTCCGGGGTGTCGAGACCTACTACGGGCGCATCCAGATCCTCAAGGGCGTGAACTACGTCATCCACCCGGGCGAGATCGTCTGCCTGCTCGGCGGCAACGCGTCGGGCAAGTCCACGACGATGAAGACCATCCTGGGCATCGTGAAGCCCGCCAAGGGCGAGGTGCTCTGGGAGGGCGAAGTCATCAACAACCTCCGCACGGCAGAGCGCATCAAGCGCGGCGTGGCCACGGTCCCGGAGAACCGGCGCCTCTTCCCGCACCTCACCGTGCTCGAGAACCTGGAGATGGGCGCCTACACGCGCACCGACAGTGCCGAGATCGCGGCCGACCTCGAGCGCGTCTACGAGTTCTTCCCGAAACTCGCCGAGCGCCGCAAGCAGCGGGCGGGCACGCTTTCCGGCGGCGAGCAGCAGATGGTGGCCTTCGGCCGGGCGCTCATGAGCAGCCCCAAGCTCATCTGCATGGACGAGCCCTCGATGGGGCTCTCACCCGCGCTCGTGGACCAGAACTTCGACCTCATCCAGCAGGTGAACGAGCAGGGCGTGGCTGTGTTCGTGGTGGAGCAGAACGCCATCGCAGCGCTCTCGATCGCTCACCGCGGGTACGTGCTGCAGGGCGGTCGCGTCGTGATCGAGGGCACCGCCGCCGAGCTGCTGGAGAACCCCGAGCTCAAGCGCGCTTACCTCGGCGCGTAGTACCTCACGCCGGCAGTAGAGGAGCGCCATGCTGTTCACCGCTATCGCATCGGCACTAGGGTCAGCGGCCCTCGCCTACGCCATAGGCTACGCGTTCGTCGCCCCGCGTGATTCATTCCTGCGCACCAAGCGCGGGATCCTTCTGCTGGTCGTCGGCGGTATCTCGTTGATTCCGCTTCCTCCGCAGCTCGTCGCACTCGAGGGCGCGGTCGGCCCGATGAGCGGCATGCTGGGGGGTGCCGGGAGCGCGGCGCTCGCCTGGCCCGCGGGACTCGGCAAGGGCCTCTACCTCGGGCTATGGGTCGCCTCCACGCTGGTCGCCCTGCTCGCCGGGCTGCGGATCTGGCAGGTGGGCAGCGCCGAGTGGGGCGGCCGGGGAGGCCGCGCGTTCGATGCGTCGGGGGCGAGCCGGGTGAGGAGCCTCACGCCGCTCGCGAACTCTATCGAGGAGGCGCTCGACACGATCGGGCGTTCCGGGATCGCACAGCGGGATCTGCCAGGAGTGGCCGAGGTGCTGCGTTCTGTGGGGAGGCGGTTCGCAGACAGCCTGCCACCGTCCGACAGCGAGGTGTTCCGGCTGGTCGCCGCACGGGTGCCGTCGGCCATCGCGGGTGCGGTCACCGGGCTTCTGCTCGAGGGAGCGGGCAGGCGGGCAGCTCACCGCTGAGGTCAGAGAAACCGGCCCACTATGCATCTCGCGCGACAGCACATAGCACGATATCGTTAGATGCATACGCAACGCGTGATTCTGCATACATCTTCGGAAGGAGCTTCTCGTGGTCAAGGTCGCGGTGTGGGGTACCGGCATGATGGGCCAGGGCCTTCTGGGCTACATCCTCGATCGGCCGAACGACATCGAGCTCGTGGGCGCGATCGTCACGAATCCCGCGAAGGAAGGCAAGCCGGTCGGTGAGCTGCTCGACCGCTCGTGTGACGTGCGCATGACCACCGACGCGGACGCGGTCCTCGCGAAGAATCCGGAGGTCGTCTGCATCTGCACGCAGAGCAACCTGGATGAGATCGCGAGCCAGGTGGAGGCGTGCGTGAAGGCCGACGCGAACGTGCTCTGCATCGCCGAGAAGCTCTCGTACCCGTGGGCGAGCGATCCCGACTGGGCCGAGAGCTTCGACGTGCTCGCCAAGGAGCACGGCGTGACCATCCTCGGTACCGGCATCAACCCCGGCTTCATCCTCGACGCGCTCATCGTGGCCTGGACCTCCATCTGCCTGCGCATCGACAAGATCGAGGCCGAGCGCGTGAACGACCTATCGCCGTTCGGCCCCACCGTCATGGCCAGCCAGGGCGTGGGCACCACCGTCGAGGAGTTCGAACGCGGCGTGGCCGACGGCACCATCGTCGGGCACATCGGCTTCCAGGAGTCGATCAACCTCATCGCCGAGGCCATCGGCTGGCAGATCGACGAGATCGTCGAGACGCGCGAGCCCATCGTGACCACCGTTCCGCGTGAGACGCCGCACGTGAAGGTCGCGCCCGGTGACGTGTGCGGCTGCCGTCACATCGGCCGCGGCTACTCCAATGGCGAGCTCAAGATCGAGCTCGTGCACCCGCAGCAGATCCACCCCGGGCTCGAGGGCATCGAGACCGGCGACTACATCCGCATCACCGGTGACCCGAATGTGAACATGTCGAACAAGCCGGAGATCCCGGGCGGCAAGGGCACCTACGCGAGCACGGGCAACTACATCCCGATGATCGTCGAGGCACCGGCGGGTATTCTCACCGTGACCGACCTGCCGATCCCGCGTTTCTGGGCGCCCACCGAGTAGGCGCTCACGACTGAAGGGGCATGCGATGACAGACGAATTCCGCTGCTCGACCGGTGACTGGGTGGAGGTCGAGTACGTGTTGCTCGAGCCCGCCGAACGCGCGGCCGGCATCCCGGAGGACACCGCCGCACAGCCGCTGCGCGCGTGGGTGAAGGGCTTCGCACGCGCTGCGGGCATGCTCGGCGATGAGCTCGAGGTGGAGACGATGTCCGGCCGCATCGTGCGCGGGCATCTCTCGGCCATCTCGCCGGGCTACACGCACTCCTTCGGCACGCCACCGCCTGAGATCGTGGGTATCGGGCGCGAGTTGCGGGCGCGCGTGGCCGCATATCGCACAGAGCAGGCCGATGGCCCGGAAGCGGGTGAGTGAGATGCCGACCCGCTACGAGACCGTGATGGCCCGCAAGGGCGAGATCATGAAGCGTGCGCTCGGCATGGACTACGCCGAGTTCGAGCGCAGCCCTATCGCCTTCGACTACGAGGGCATGATGGGTGCACACGGATACACCCTCGAGCAGATCCGCGGCATCCAGCGCGCCGCCGGCGTGGGCGGCACGCCGCTGCTGGAACTCCGCAACCTCACCGACCTCGTGCGTTCCTATGCGGAACCGGGAAATGGCGCACGCATCTTCGTCAAGGACGAGGCGGCGAACATGGCCGGTTCCTTCAAGGACCGACGTGCGTCCATGAGCATCCACGTGGCCGCCGGGAAGGGGTACGCGGGCGTCATCGCCGCCACATCCGGCAACTACGGCGCGGCCGTGGCGAGTCAGGCGGCGCGCGCGGGCCTGGCGTGCATCATCTGCCAGGAGACGTTCGACTCGCGCCACGTCGGCCAGCCGGAGATCGTCGAGAAGTCGCGC
>WOYI011340011.1_pt1 | contig 11271 bp, 10 predicted proteins | sample 6423411 | NCBI WGS metagenome assembly WOYI01 (sample SAMN13441803, study PRJNA592873) | oil field metagenome | biome: oil field; feature: oil-well bore; material: oil-contaminated soil; isolation source: oil-contaminated soil from oil-well borehole | place: Germany: Wietze | collected 2016-10-18 ... | reverse complement strand
CGATGGCGCCGGATTCGCCGTGCCTGCACAACCGCGCCATGGACACTTCTTGACCCCATCGCCCCCCGGATTCCCTGCCAGGACGCCCGGACCGGACAAAAAGCAATCCGCACGCGGCGGGACCACGCACGCAACCCCGTTTCAGCGGGAATTTCGCAAGAGGCTCGGACGAAAAGGCGTTCGCGCACAGAGCCTGCCCCGGACCCGATCCGGGGGTGCACTCCTACACGTAGGCGAACCATGCGCGTCGCGTTGTCCACAGCCGGTGTGCACGTGGGCGCGCAAAGCCTGTGGACAAGTCGCATCGCGCGCTTTGCGTTCAAGCACTTGCTACGCCGTGATGAAGTTTTGTGCAGTACGCGATGGCGTTGTCCACAGCCGTTGTGGAGCAGGGCGGGCAAAGCCTGTGGATAGGTGACCTATCGTGCTGATCGCAAAGAGCCTGGCGACGGCGTGCGCAGAAACTGCTCAGGCGATCAGCGGCAGCGCGTGACCCAGCCACAGCGAGAGCGAGCCGAGCGCACCGCCGATACCGATCGCGGCGAGCACGTCGCTCGGATAGTGCAGGCCCAGCACCACGCGTGAGGCGGCAACCAGCGCGGTGAAACCCAGCAGCAGCGGCGCCAGCAGCGGATACCAGGCCAGGGCCACCACGGTGAAGCCCACCGCCTGCAGTGTGTGGCCGGAGGGAAAGCTGAACTCGTCCAGCGGCGGCACGTGGGCGATCACCCCTGCGCACACGCGGAACGGCCGCGGCCGCTTCGTCCAGCGCTTGAGCAGCCGATACAGCGCCAGTGCGGTGAGCCCGGTGACCGCCATGTGTGCGGCGGCGATCATGCCGCGGCGGCCATCGAGCAGGGCGAGGGCGAGCATCAGCGTGTACCAGAACGCGCCATCGCCCAGGCGGCTCACGATGCTGAAGAACACGCCCACCGCACGCCTTGCACCCCAGCGGTTCGCCGCCACGCACATGCGGCGGTCGATTGCGAAGCGTGGTCCGGTGAACTCAGGCGTGGGCGCGAGTGGCGGCAGGCTGGACATGGTGGCTCTCCCGGGCGAGCTGCATCAGCAGGGATTCGAAATCGCGGATCACTGCGTCCGGCGACAGTGCCGCGACGCTGGCGTGGGCGGCGCGACCCATGTGGCGGATCAGGCTGGGGTTGCCGGCAAGGGTGACGGTGGCGTCGATGAAGCCGGCCTCGTCACCGGGCTCGATCACGTAGCCGTTGCTGCCGTGCTTCATGTGCTCGCGCGCGGCACCCTCGCGGTAGGCCACCACCGGCAGGCCGGCGGCAAGCGCCTCGAGGATCACGTTGCCGAAGGTCTCGCTGAGACTGGGGAAGGGAAACACGTCCGCGCTCGCCACGTGCCGCGCCAGCGACTCGCCGCGCCGCATGCCGGCGAAGATGAAGTCTGGGTTCGCCGACTGCAGCGCCGCGCGCGCGGGACCGTCGCCCACCCACACATAGCGTGCACCGGGCACCTGCTGCTGCACCGCGCGGAAGGCGCGCACGGCGAGGTCGAGGTTCTTCTCTGCCGCGATGCGGCCAACGTAGAGCACCACCGGCGCATGGCCGTCGGCGCCCCATTGCCGGCGCAGGTCGACGTCGCGGTGGCGCGGATGAAACTGCGCCGTATCCACCGCGCGCCGCAGGATGCGGGCATTGGTCACGCCCAGCGCGCCGAGCTCGCTCCGCAGCGCGTCGGTAGGCACCAGCGTGGCACCGCCGCGGTTGTGGAAGCGGCGCAGGTAGCCGCGCACGGCCGCGGTGAGAAAGCCCACGCCGTAGTGCGCGGCATAGGTGTCGAAGCGCGTGTGGAAACCGGTGGCGGCGGGAATGCCCAACCGCTGTGCAGTGCGCATGGCCGACCAACCCAGCGGGCCTTCCGTGGCCACATAGATGGCATCCGGCCGCAAGCGGTTCCAGCGCTTGCGCAGCATGCGGCCGCTGGGCAGGCCGAAGCGCAGGCCCGGGTAGCGGGGCAGGGCCGCGCCGCGGGTCTCCACCGGCAGCATGCCGGGTTCGTCGACGAACGGCAGCGGCTGGCGCGGCCGGATCACCTCCACCGTATGGCCCTGCGCGGCGAGTCCGGCAGCAAGGCTGTGCACGGTCAACGCGACACCGTTGATCTCGGGGGGATAGGTTTCGCTGACGACGCCGATGCGCATGGCTATACCTTGGCTGGCTTGATCCAGCTTCGGCCTGGTGCATTGCGTCGGCGTGGCGTCGACATGACACCGCGGTGACGGCGCCAGGTGAACGGCGCCAGGTGAACGGCGCCAGGTGAACGGCGCCAGGTGAACGGCGATCTGCCGCTCGACTTCGGCAATGGCGAGCCGGTCGTCCGCTTCCCGACGTTGTCGGGCTGGCCCGGCGCGCAACTCGAGGGCGCTGCCGACAAGCCCACCCCTGTCGCCTGTTACGGCTGGTCGGGCCATGGACGGTCGCGCATGGGTTCGCCGCACCGCCAATTCGTGGTGGCCGCCGGTCAGCGGCGCGAGGCGGCGGATCACCGTACCGGCCCAGGGTTGCCGGCAGGACCACGGCGGTGCCTGCAGCGGCAAGGGGCGAGGCCGGCCGGATGGTCTAACATGCGCGATCCCCTTCTGCAGGCAGCCGCCATCCCATGACCGTCCGCACCCGCTTCGCTCCCAGCCCCACCGGCTTCCTGCATATCGGCGGCGCGCGCACCGCGCTGTATTGCTGGCTGGAGGCGCGTCGTCGCGGTGGCGAGTTCATGCTGCGCATCGAGGACACCGATCGTGAGCGGTCGACCGACGCGGCCGTGCAGGCCATCCTCGACGCGATGCACTGGCTGGGCCTGGACGCTGACGCTGCACCGGTCTACCAGACCCATCGGCTGGCGCGTTATCAGGAAGTGGCCGATCGCCTCGTGGCCGCGGGCAAGGCGTACTACGCCTACGAGAGCAAGGAGGAAATCGAGGCGATGCGCGAGGCGGCCATGGCCGCCGGCCAGAAGCCGCGCTACAACGGCTACTACCGCGACCGCAACGAGCCCCGCCGCGAGGATCCGAACCGGGTGATCCGCTTCCGCAACCCCACCGAGGGTTCGGTGGTGTTCGAGGACATGGTGAAGGGCCGCATCGAGATCGCCAACAGCGAGCTGGACGACCTGGTGATCTTCCGCTCCGACGGCTGGCCCACCTACAACTTCGCCGTGGTGGTGGACGACATCGACATGGGCATCACCGAGGTGATCCGCGGCGATGACCACGTCAACAACACGCCGCGGCAGATCAACATCTACCACGCGCTGGGCGCGCCGGTGCCGGAGTTCGCGCACCTGCCGATGATCCTGGACAAGGAGGGCAAGAAACTCTCCAAGCGCACCAATTCGGTGAGCGTCATGGAATACCGCGCCGCCGGCTTCCTGCCGCACGCGCTGCTCAACTACCTGGTGCGGCTGGGCTGGTCGCACGGCGACCAGGAAATCTTCTCGCGCGAGGAGATGGTCAAGCTGTTCGACATCGCCGACGTCAACAAGGCGGCCTCGCGCTTCGACACCGAGAAACTGTCGTGGCTCAACCAGCATTACCTCAGGACCGACGACCCGCAGTCGCTGGTGCCGGAGTTCGAATGGCACCTGCGGCGCGCCGGCTACGACCTCGCCAGGGGGCCGGCGCCGGCCGACCTGATCGTGGCGCTGCGCGACCGCGTGCAGACCCTGAAGGAAATGGCCGAGCGCGCGGCGATCTGGTTCGGTCCCATCGTCGAGTGGGACGAGAAGGCCGTCGCCAGGCACCTGAAGAACGACAGCGCGGTCGCCGTGCTCGGCGAGGCGAAGGCGCTGCTGGCCGCTTGCGAGTGGAAGCCCCAGGCGATCCACGCGGTGATCGAGCAGGTCGCCGCGAAGCTGGCGCTGGGCATGGGCAAGATCGCCCAGCCGCTGCGTGTGGCGATGACCGGCACCCAGGTGTCGCCGTCGATCGAGCACACCCTCTATCTGGCCGGGCGCGACGTGGCGTTGCAGCGCATCGACGATGCGATCGCGCGGGCGCAGGGATGATCCCGCTGCCCATGCCAGCACGCTCCGGCGATCGGCATGGATGAGCTGCTGAGCAAGGCGCTGCAGGGCGTCGACCCGGACGCGCCGGGAGCCTTCTGGCAGGTGTTCGCCAACCTGATGACGCTGGTGCCGTGGACCGCACTGACACTGTGGAGCGTGTTCTTCGTGGCCGTGGGGGCGGGGCTCGGCTGGTGGCGCGGGCATACCCGCGCCGGCGTGCTGTGGGCACTGGCGCTGGGGCCGATCGGCTGGCTGGTGGTGCTGTGGATGCCGCGTGCGGGAACCGGCGTGCCGCCGCCGCTGCCGCCATCGTCGCGGCAACGGCGTTAGCCCGGGCTGGCATCGAGGCTTCCGCTTCCTGCGATGGCCCCCATATCCGCCTTCACCGGGCCGCTGCGGCGCCCGGATGTATGATGCAGAACGAGGCAATTCCATTGAGCAAGCAGGCGAGCGGCAAGTTCCACACGCACCACGAAGGCGACCCGCAGGGGTTCGTCGACGCGGTGTCGCACGCCAGCGAAGAGCGCGGCCTGCGCCTCACGCCGCTGCGCAAGGAAGTGCTGGAGCTGGTGGCTGCCGCCGGCAAGCCGGTGAAGGCTTATGACCTGCTCGATCAGCTGCGCGAGCGCCACGGCAATGCGGCTCCGCCCACGGTTTATCGCGCACTCGACTTCCTGCTCGAGCAGGGCTTCATCCACAAGCTCGAGTCGATCAACGCCTATGTGTCGTGCCACCATCCGGCCGAAGCGCACCAGGTGCCGTTCCTGATCTGCGACGTGTGCTCCAGCGCCCAGGAAGTGTGCGACGCGCGCGTCGCGGCGTTGATCGAGTCGCAGGCCGCGAGCTTCGGCTTCCGTCCGCAGGCGCAGACGCTGGAAGTGCATGGCGTGTGCCGGAACTGCAGCAAGGCATGAGCCGGCGTGCCGGGACCTCGAGCTACCTGTTGGCATCCCTGAGCGTTATAAAGTAACATTCGCTCGCTGATGGCGGGCAGGTGCCCGCCGCGTCGAATGGGGTGACCCATGGATTCCGATCGTTCCGGCAAATCGTTCTGGTGGCATGTGGCGGACCGCGTGGGTGTCACGGCCTCGTTCCTGTGCGCCATCCACTGCGCGCTGCTGCCTTTCGTGCTGGTCCTGCTGCCGTTCATCGGGCTGGAATTCCTGGCCAGCCACACCTTCGAGCGCCTCTTCGTGATGTTCGCCTGCGTGCTGGCCCTGTTCAGTCTCGGTCGCGGCTATCGCCGCCACCGCGTGCCGCAGCCGCTGACCATCGCCCTGGCGGCGCTGGCGCTGCTGCTGGCCGGCGTGACCGTGGCCGAAAGCGGTTCGATCGTGGTGCACAGCGTGATGGTGACCATCGGTGGCCTGCTGCTGGCGTTCGCGCATTTCCTCAATCTGCGTGCCGACCGTCTTTACGATCACGTGCACGGCCCGGACTGCGCGCACTGAACGGCGTCGGCTTCGGCTTGCGCTTTGCACGCCCGCTGCTACGATGACCGAGCGTTCTCGCAATCACGCGCATTTGAAGGAGCTCCCATGGGTAAGGGCGATCGCAAGACCCGTCGCGGCAAGATCAACCGCGCCAGCTACGGCAACAGCCGCGCTCATGGCGCCGTGCCGGCAGTGGCCGGCGGCAAGCCCACGGTGACCAGGCCGGTGGCGGCCAAGAAGGCCGCGCCGAAGAAGAAGTCCGCCTGAGCCATCCGCTCGGTGGAACACGAAAAACCCCGCCTGGTGCGGGGTTTTTCGTTGGCGCACTCTCAGGGAGGATCCGGCGGGGTTTTGCCGGGCAACCCCGCCTGCTCTTCGTAGGCGCTGGTCTTGCCGGACGGCGCCGGCTCGACGACCTCGAGCTCGTCCGGCGTGGCGGTCCGTCGCGACGATGGTGCATCCGCCGGCGCAGCCTTGGTCTGGGCCGCCGCCTGCTGGCGTTCGAAATCCTGCACCATGCGTTCGGCGAAATCCTTGTAGACCGGGGTCGGGCAGAACGGCGAGGCGGCGGCGCGCGCCAGCAGGCATGCGGCCATGATCGGGATCACCATCTGCTGGTTGTCGGTCAGCTCCATCGCGATCACTGCCGAGGTCAGCGGCGCGCCGGTGACGCCCGACAGGTAGGCGCTCATGCCCAGCAGCACCACCGCGCCGGCAGGCACGTCCGGGAGGAAGCTCGCGATGTTGTGGCCGATGCCCGCGCCCACGGCCAGCGCCGGCGAGAAGATGCCGCCCGGGATGCCCGCCCAGTACGACACCACGTTCGCCAGCAGCTTGGCGATGCCGAAGCCCTGGCCTGGCGTCGCCGCAGCTTCCTGCACGAACGCTCGCGCCTGCTCGTAGCCGGTGCCGTAGATGTTGTTGTGGGTGAGCAGGCCCAGCAGCGCCAGGGCCAGGCCGCAGCCGGCGGCGAACTGCACCGGCGCGCGCGAGCGAAGGCGGCCGATCTGCGCCAGCGGGCCACGCCGGCTGAGCAGGATCAGCCGGGCGAACAGGCCGCCGAGCAGGCCGCAGATCACGCCGGTCAGCAGCACCGCCAGCCAGGCGTGGCCCAGCGGCAGGCTGGCCTCCACTTCGCCGAAATAGGCATAGTTGCCCACGATGCCCAGCGAGACCACGCCGCCGACGATCACGGCCGTCAGCAACAAGCCGCTGAAGCGGTGTTCGAACGTGCCGGCCAGTTCCTCGATCGCAAACACCACGCCGGCCAGCGGCGTGTTGAACGCCGCTGCGATACCCGCCGCGCCGCCGGCCAGGATGAAGCGCGAGGCGGCCTTGGGATCGGTGAAGCCGAAGCGCCGGCCCAGGGTGTAGAACAGGCCCGCGCCCACGTGCACGGTCGGACCCTCGCGGCCGATCGACGCGCCCACCCCCAGCGCCACCAGGGTCAGCACCATCTTGCCCACCGCGATGGGCAGCGCCAGCATGCGCGCGCGGAAGGTCTCGTCCTCGATGTGCAGCGTGCCGATGACCTGCGGAATACCGCTGCCGCGGGTGGCGCGCAGCTTGCCTTCGGTGACCCAGGCGAGCCCGGCGAACACGAGCGGCGTGATGAACAGCGGAATCCACGCGCCGTAGCTGAGCATCACCTGGAACAGGCGGAACGACCAGTCGCTCGCCTTGGCGAACACGATCGCCGCCAGGGCCACCAGGACCGCGCCGATCCACAGCGCCAGTCGCCGTTTCCATTGGGCCGGGGCGAAGAACTCGTGGCCCAGCAACGCCCGCAGGCGTGGATTGGACGAGGGGGAGGCGGGCGGCTGTTGATCGGTCATTGCACCAAAATCGGCAGGGGGCGGGAGTGGTCAGCGCGGCAGCGGTTGCCAGCGCGTCTGGTACAGGTCGAAGCGGCGATCCTTGAGGTTCTGCACGGCGCCGGCGTTGCGTGCGCGGGCCAGGCTCTCCAGTCGCAGGTCGGCGAACAGCACCGTCTCGATGTTCGGCGTGGAGTCCGCCGCGATGCCGTCGCGCGCAAACGGGAAGTCGCTGGGCGTGAGAATGCAGCTCTGCCCGTACTGGATGTCGAAGTTGTTCACGCCCGGCAGGTTGCCCACGTTGCCCGAAAGCACCACGTAGCACTGGTTCTCGATGGCGCGTGCCTGCGAGCAGTAGCGCACGCGCAGATAGCCCTCGCGCACGTCGGTGCAGAACGGCACGAACAGGATCAGCGCGCCCTGGTCGGTGAGGTGGCGCGCCACCTCGGGGAACTCCGAGTCGTAGCAGATCATCACGCCGATCGGGCCGCAGTCAGTCTGGATCGTCGCCGCGCTCTCGCCGCCGGTGATGTTCCACACGTTGCGCTCGCTCGGCGTGGGATGCAGCTTCTCGCGCTCGTGGATCGAGCCGTCGCGCAGGCACACGTAGCAGACGTTGTGGATGTCGCCGTTGGCCTGCTCGGTAGGATGCGTGCCGCCGATGATGTTGATGTTGTAGTGCACCGCCAGGTGGCTGAAGAGCGCCTTCACCTGCGGGGTGTACTGACTGAGCTTGCGGATCGACTCGCCCGGCGACAGCTCGGTGTTCTCGATCGACAGCAGCTGCAGCGTGATCAACTCCGGGAAGGTGACGAAGTCGGCATTGTAGTCGGCGGCGATATCGGTGAAGTACTCCACCTGGGTGGCGAATTCCTCGAACGAGGCGATCCGCCGCTGCAGGTACTGCACCGACGCCACCCGCACCGAGTCGGGCAGGTGCTGGTGCGAGGTGATCGACGGCATGTCCGGATGATCGTGCAGCTGCGGATTGCGCCACACCAGGTGCACCGCGTAGCCCAGCGAGTCGTAGTCCGACGGCACGTAGGCGCGCAGCAGGCCGATCATCTCGAAGTCGTTGTTGAGCTGGAAGCTCAGCGTGAGGTCGCGGCGCTTGCCCTCGATCACCGCCTGCACGTAGGCCTCGGCACTGCCGTAGCGGGCAAGGTTTTTCGCCAGCCCGGGGATGCGCCCGCCGAACACGATGCCGCGCAGCTTGAGGTCGGTGCACAGCCGCTTGCGCGCCTGGTACAGGCGCTGGCCGATGCGCATGCCGCGGTAATCCGGATGCACCACCACTTCCATGCCGTACAGCCAGTCGCCGTCGGGCTTGTGCCGCGAGCCCATGCCGCCGCCGGTGATCTGCGCCCAGGTATGCGGCGCCAGCGCGGTGGCCTCGTCGATGCGGAAGGTGGCGCAATAACCCACGATGCGCCCCTCGTATTCCACCACGAACTGCCCTTCGGGAAAGTGCGTCTGCTGGGAGCGCAGCATTTCCGCCGAATGGCCCCATTCGGGCGTATAGACGCGAGCGGTGAGATCCACCAGCTGCGGCACGTCGGCGGGGACGGCCTGCCGCAGCAGGAGCTTGGGTGTGTGCTCGGGGTTTTTTCTGGCCATCCATTACATTATGCCGCATGGGCGCGAAGGCCGAGTCGCGATGCGGCCATTACACTCACCGCCGTTGCCGGGAAACGTCCGTGACGCAGCCGTCGACACAGCGCATCTTCCATGCCGCCCACGGCTGGCACGGCCATGCCTGGCAGGCCGACCTGCGCCTGGCGGTGGACGTCGACGGCCGCCTCGCACCGGCCGTCGATGCCGGCGAAGCGCTCGGCCGCTGGGTGCTGCCGGGCATGGCCAACCTGCATTCGCACGCGTTCCAGCGTGCCATGGCTGGGCTGACCGAGCGGCGCGGCTCCGGCAGCGACAGCTTCTGGACCTGGCGCGAGGCGATGTACGGCTTTGCCGCCGCGCTCGATCCCGAGTCGCTGCAGGCGATCGCCGCGCAGCTGTACGTGGAGATGCTCAAGGCCGGCTACACCCAGGTGTGCGAGTTCCACTACCTGCACCACCAGCCGGACGGCATGCCGTATGCGCAGCGCGAGGCGATGTCGCTGGCGCTGATCGAGGCGGCGAAGGAAGCCGGCATCGCGCTCACCCTGCTGCCGGTGCTCTATATGAGCGGCGGCTTCGACGGCCGCGCGCTGGCGCCGCGCCAGCGCCGCTTCGGCCATGCGGAAGTCTCCGACTACGTGCGTCTGCTCGAAACGCTGCGCGCCCACGAGTCGGCCGACCTGCGCGTGGGCATCGCGCTGCATTCGCTGCGCGCGGTGCCGGAGGTGGCCATGCGCACGCTGCTGGCCACCGGCGCGGCGCGGGATTGTCCGATCCACATCCACATCGCCGAGCAGCTTGGCGAAGTGCAGGACTGCCTCGCCGTGCGCGGCGCGCGACCGGTGGAGTGGCTGCTCGATCATGCCGAGGTGGACGTGCGCTGGTGCCTGGTCCACGCCACCCACCTCACCGGCCACGAAACCTCGCGGCTCGCACGCAGCGGCGCGATCGCCGGCCTGTGCCCGACCACCGAGGCCAACCTTGGCGACGGCCTGTTCCCGCTGGCCGATTACCTCGATGCCGGCGGCACGCTCGGCATCGGCTCGGACTCGCATATCTCCGTCTCGCCGGTGGAAGAACTGCGCTGGCTGGAGTACGGCCAGCGACTGCTGACGCGCCATCGCCACATCGCCGCACGCGGGGAGGGCGAGAGCGTCGGCGAGACCCTGTGGTCGGCCGCCATGCGCGGCGGCGCGCTCGCCGCCGGCCTGCCGGTCGGTGCGCTGGCGCCCGGAAAGCGCGCCGACCTGCTGGTGCTGGACGACGAGGCGCCGCTGCTGGCCGCGCGCGACGCGACCTCGGCGATGGACAGCGTCCTGTTCGCCGGCAACGTGCCGCTGGTGCGCCACGTGATGTGCGGTGGCCGCTGGGTGGTGCGCGACTTCCACCACCACGACGAGGCACGCATCGCGACCCGCTATCGCCAGGTGGTCGATCAAATCGCCAGAGATTGATGTCGACGTGGTGAAGTGAGCCCGGCAGGAAGTGCGGACCTTTGCGGATCTGGCGGCATGCGCGCCGGCCCGTCGGGGGTATGTTGCGCAAGGCGTGTCGCGCAAAAACGCATCCATCGCACGCCGTCTCATGTTTTGCGACAGGCGTGTGCCTTCATCAGTTATGTGCTTGCATGCGTCACAGGGGCCGGGCGGTTTTCCTCTGTGGCCACCAGCGGAGTCACACGGGGTGCGCGTCGCGTGCATGGTCGCGAGGACGCTTGAGATCAATCGACTGCGGCATTTGTCACACCACGCAGGCGCAGTCCAGGAAGGGGCAGTCAGTGATTGACGAGGGATGCCGAAATATGTGGGCGAAAACCAGTCGGGAGGATGAAGGCTGGCACCCGCTGCTGCTTCATGTGCTGGACGTTGCCGCCGCTGCCGATGCGATTCTGGCAAGGGAACCGCAAAGCACTCGACACCGGATGGCAGCGATCGTCGGACTCGACTGGGATGCGGCCCGGCCGTGGCTGCTGTTGTTGATTGCCTGTCACGATCTGGGCAAATGCAGTCCCGGGTTTCAGTGCAAATGGAGAAACCTCTCCGGGCTGGATGCCGGCCCCAGCCCGGATACCGGGGTCAACCATGCCTTTGTCAGTCAGGCCGAGCTCCCCGGGATGTTGATCGAGTCGGGCTGGCCCGAGGAATTGGCGGATCTGGCCGCCGACGCGGTGGGGTGCCATCACGGCGAGCGTGCGAGCCCAACAACGCTGAACAATCTCGACGGCAACCGTCGCGCGCTGGGGAAAACGGAATGGCATGACGCCCGCCGGGCGATTTTCAATGCCTTGTTTGAGGTGCTTGCGCCAGGCGAACCGCCCACTAAATCTACGCTCACCGGCCCGGATTTCATGCTGCTCGCCGGGCTGACGAGCTTCGCCGACT
>WOYI010813990.1_pt1 | contig 11272 bp, 10 predicted proteins | sample 6423411 | NCBI WGS metagenome assembly WOYI01 (sample SAMN13441803, study PRJNA592873) | oil field metagenome | biome: oil field; feature: oil-well bore; material: oil-contaminated soil; isolation source: oil-contaminated soil from oil-well borehole | place: Germany: Wietze | collected 2016-10-18 ... | reverse complement strand
AGCATCTTTAAAACTGGCAAATTGATAACGAAGGAAGGTTTTGTCTTTGTAAGTGCTTTGCTCTCCACCTTTTCTACTGCCGGATATATTTCTTTAGCGTTGATTTTAGGGGGGTATCTATATAAAAGAATACAAAAAAATAAATACCTGTTAATTTTGTTGTATGGACTACTTGTTTTAATTTTTGCAATCGTTTATAAAGACTTTGATTTCATGGGTGAAAAAATTCATCGTCAAATAGAACTTTCCATGGATCCATATCAAACAAAAGGAAGATTTGCCAGTGCAGCAGCAGATATTGAAGTTTGGAAAACTAATCCACTTTGGGGCACCGGTAAATCTGCACTATCATATTCAAGTACTGTTGCATCTTTAGGTTTTGAAAGTGAACATCGCGTAAATGGGTTGGCGAACTTTCTAGCGAAATTTGGTATTATTATTTTTTTATTGTATTTTATTTATTTATATCAATCCATTTCTGAATTTGCAAAGAAAGCAAAACAACCAATCCGAGCGGCACAATTCTATTGGTTGTCATTAGTATCTGTTGCTTTTGCACAAATATGCTTACAATGGCCTTTATATATAATATTATTATACATACCTCTAGCACTTCGACACATGATTTTTTCTACGACGGAAATCGCATTACAGAGAAATTGACGAGCTGTATAAAATAGATGATCAATAATGATGCTGAATAAGCTACAATTAAAAGAGTCAACAATGGCGTACCCGAAAGTACTGATAATTCATTCTCCAAAAGTTAACTTTGCAGATGCAAATGCAGATGCAATCGTATTACGTACATTATTCCAAGAATGGCCAAGAGAAAATTTACACCAAATTTTCTATTCGAATAATATCAATGATATTGGTTTTTTTAAAAGCTACTATTGTTTTAAATTCCACGACAGAAGGTTTGGATATTTCTATGATCTTTTATTTGGGGGGAAAAATAATTTTAATAAAATCGATGACCATGCAAAAACAAAAAAAATGAGCGTCATTAATAAGATTAAATCTATACTTAAGAAAAGTTTTTCTGGGTTTATCGACATTGTATTTTTTCCAATCATAAATAAAAAATTAAAAGATTTTCTTGATAAAGTAAGGCCAGATTTTATATATACACAAGGATATACCATAAGAAATATTAATTTAACATTGAAGATTGCCAGTAAATTACACATACCATATATTATCCATCCTTTAGATGACTGGGCTGCTAATTCACTAATTGAAAATAATAACATAATACTAAAATATTATTGGAAATACTACGCAAAAAGGCTATTTAATGGCGCAGCTGTGCGCTTAGCTGTTTCAAAAGCAATGAAGGAAGAATATGAAAAAAGATATAAAAATAATTGGCATATCATACCTGTAATTGCGGCATATAATAATATTGAGCATACTGATTATAAAAATCCCATAAAAGATTGGAAATTTAATTGTGGAAATAAGAATATCGCTTTTTGTTATACAGGGTCATTAGGTGGTGGTCGAAACAAGGCAATTCTTCAACTTGCAAATAAGCTTAGTGAATTTAACTCTAATAATGTAATAAAATCAGCAATATTTTTATTTACGCATAATCTTGACAAAATTGGTATGCTTATAGATCATGAATGTATAATTATTAATGGTCCAGTAGAAAGTAAATATATACCGCTAATACTAGAAGCAAGCGACATACTCTTGATAGCCGAATCTTTCGAAATTTGTGACGCAAAAACGAATAAATTTGTATTGTCAAGTAAAGTCCCTTTTTATACGAAAAGTAATAAACCAATTCTTGTAATAGGTAATGAAAATAATGGAACTGTTAGTTGTGCAATGGAGAATCAGTGGGGCTTAACATTGACTGATATCAATGCCCTTAATGTTTCAAGAATATTCGAAATATTGATTTCTGAAGTCAGTCAATTCTATACTAAAAATGCAATTGACTTTTGGGAAAAGCAATTGAATCCTGTAAAAATACGAAAAGAATTTTTAAATCATTTTATCCATTTCTAATATGTGCATTTTTAGCATTGTAATAATTACAAGAAATCGAAAATTTCTTCTTGAGAAAACTTTACCACCATTACTTGAGTTTGCTAAAGAAAACAATGGCGAAGTTATTGTCGTAGATGATAATTCAACAGATAATACATCAGCTTATTTGTATAATAAAAGTCAAGAATATAAGTGTCTGTTTTATTTCTTTAATGTAAAAAATTACGGAATAGGAAAATCACGGAATATAGGGATTCAACAATCAAAGAGTAATATAATATTCAGTATAGATGATGATATTATTATTGAACCTGAAGCTTTAAAGCGTTCCATAAAATCATTTGATAGATTACCTCATGCAGGAATAATTGCACCGGTAGTGGTTGAAAAGGACACGGGATTACCTTTAAACGGTGTATCATTTAGCAATGATAAAGATATAAGACAAGTTGCAAATTACTGTGGTGGTTTTGGTATATTGCGAAAAAATGCAATTATTGAAGGTGGCTATTTTGATGAAGAAACCACTTATGGTGCAGATGAACGAAGTATTTCAATGAAGGTACATAATGTTGGGTACGAAGTGTTATTTGACCCATCATTAAAGTGTTTACATATTGATACAGTCGATAGAAGCAAGCCTATATTATACCGCTTTTCAAAAAAAATATTTAATGATGTAAGGTTGAATTTCAGGTATCTTCCTTTTTTTTATGCAACTTTATATTCATTACGATATGCATTGGTTATGTTAATCATAGGAAGGGGTTTATTTCCTTGGGGTAGTGTCAAATTAATAAAAGCCTCTATTGATGGAATTAAAAAAGGGATAATACAGCATGAAAAATTGTCACCAAGAACAATTAAATATTATACTTCAAGTAAATTACAACCCCAATATGGCAATAGATCATTAGTAAATAGAGTTATTACCAAATTTAAAAAAAAACGATTTTATAATTAAAATGCATTGCAAAGTTTGTATATTAACAAATATACCTTCACCGTATAGAGTATTACTTTTTGATGAATTGGCGAAAAACGATGAGTTTGAATTGTGCCTTATATATTATAGACATAATGAATCAAATAGAAAATGGGCTTTGCCCAAATTAATGCATCGTGCTATTTTCTTAAATGAAAGCACTTTATCAAAAATTAATTTTCATCAGGATATCTTAAGTGTTTTACTTAGAGAAAAACCAGATGTAATTATAGCTGCCGGTTTTACAATTTCAATTATTATTGCTTTTCTTTTTGCCAAAGCTAAAAGAAAAAAATTTATTGTTTTTACAGATTCATGGCTTCATTCTGTTAATAATCTAAAAAAACACAACAGATTTATTCGTAAGCACATTATCCCAAAAGCTGATGCATCAATTTGTGTTGGGCAAAAAGGTAAAGAGTTCCTAAATTCATACGGCGCGAAAACAGATTCTATCTTTAAAAGTCCTTTGGCGATAGATAATGAATATTACCATAAGTACTATATTCCAATTGAAAAGAAGAAATTTGATTTTATATTTTCCGGACAATTCATTAATAGAAAAATGCCTTTTTTTGTAATTGATATTTTAAAAAGATTTAAGAAAAGAAATGGTCAATTAAAGTTTTTACTCATTGGTTCCGGTCCTCTAGAGAATGATATAATAACTGAATTAACACGCGCCGAAATCGAATTTGAGTATCCTGGTTTTATTCAGCAAAAAGAACTTCCTAAATATTATGCAAGTGCTAAGTTGTTATTGTTTCCCACCCTTGATGACCCATGGGGTCTTGTAGCTAATGAGGCTTGTGCCGTGGGAACACCCGTTATTACATGTGGAAATGCCGGCGTTGCCAGTGATTTAATACTGCATGATTTCAATGGTTATGTTTTACCTTTGGTTGCTGATGTCTGGGTTTCGCATATTGAAAATCTACTTAATGACTTTAATAAATATAACCAGTTTTCAAAAAATGCAATGCTCCTTAGTCAAAATTATTCAATTGCAAAATCAGCAGAAGGTATATTGCGAGCAATTAACTTTGCTATGAAATCTCATGCTTAAAAATAGAATCCTTTTTCTTTTAAAAATACCACCACCGATAACAGGTGCAACTATCATGAACAAATTTGTTTATGATAGTGTATTGTTGAAAAGATCATTTGATCTACAACGAATAGATATTCATTATGCAACGACAGCAAATGATCTTGGAAAGAATAAACTTGGAAAAATCGGGATTTTTTTGAAAACATACATCAAGTTTCTAAACAGTCTGTTTGTTTACCGTCCAAAATTCATTTATTTTCAGCCATCTATCTTTGGATTTGTTTATTATCGCGACTTAGTGTTCCTAATGACTGGCAGAATATTAGGTCTAAGATTTTTACTTCATTTGCATGGAAAAGGAATTGCTGATGTTGCCGCTAAATCAAAAATTAAAAAAAAATTATATGAACTCGGTTTCTCAAGACAATTTTTGATAGTGCTGTGCGAAAATCAAAAATCGGATATCAATTTTACAAACCCTGATAATATTTTTATTGTGCCCAATGGTATTCCAGCTTTATTAAAATCATCAAATCCAGATGTCACTGTCAACTCTAAATGCAGGTTTTTATTTATATCAAATCTTTTTATAAACAAAGGCATATATGACTTACTTGATGCAGTAATAAAATTAAAAGAACATAATGATCAATTTGTCGTCGATGTTGTAGGTGCCGAAGGCGACATCAACATTATTGATCTTGAATTAGTACTTAAAAAAAATAAAATTGAACAAAACGTTTTTATTCACGGCGCAAAGTACAATAATGAAAAGTATGCCTATTATGAAAAGGCAAATGTTTTAATTTACCCAACCCATTTGGATTTAATGCCATTAGTAATACTAGAAGCAATGCAGTTTTCACTACCAGTTATTGCAACTAAAGAAGGGGCTATAGTCGATTTAGTGTATGATGGTAAAACAGGTTTTGTAATCGACAAGGGCGATATTGTTGCGTTAACAGATAAAATGAAATATTTTATGGATAATCGTTCAATGGCTGAAAATATGGGGCGTAATGGCCGTAAAGTTTATGAGGAAAAATTCACACTTGAAAAATTTGAAAATAATATGCTGAACACTTTTAATGAAGTATTGAGGATGCAAACATGAATAAAGACAAAACTATGCTAATCACCGGCGGCACAGGTTCCTTCGGCAACGCTGTGTTGCGCCGGTTTCTAAAATCAGATAAAATCAGTGAAATTCGTATTTTCAGCCGCGATGAAAAAAAGCAGGATGACATGCGGCGGTTTTATAATAATCCCAAGATAAAGTTTTTCATTGGTGATGTCCGCAATCCCGATTCCATTGATGCCGCTATGCATGGGGTGGATATGGTTTTTCACGCGGCGGCGCTTAAGCAGGTGCCTTCCTGTGAGTTTTTTCCCATTGAAGCAGTAAGAACAAATGTCATTGGCTGTGATAACGTACTCAGGGCTGCAAGAAAAAATGGTGTAAAAAATGTTATTGTACTAAGTACCGACAAAGCCGTATATCCCATCAATGCCATGGGCATGTCAAAAGCTATGAGCGAAAAAGTTATGATAGCCATGTCCAGAGATATGAACGGTACCGGCAGTGTATTCTGCGGAACACGCTATGGCAATGTAATGGCCTCGCGCGGTTCTGTTATCCCGTTGTTCATCGAGCAAATCCAGGCAGGTAAGCCTTTGACTTTGACAGACCCAAGCATGACTCGGTTTATGATGAATCTTGATTCAGCGGTTGATCTGGTGCTTTTTGCTTTTGAGCATGGCAACAATGGTGATATATTTGTGTTAAAAGCACCGGCTTCAACTATTGAAACATTAGCAAAGGCGATGCTGGAACTTTATAAAGCAAAGAATCCGATCAGAGTAATTGGGACACGTCACGGAGAGAAGAAATGCGAATCGTTGCTTACAAGGGAGGAAATGGCAAAAGCCGAGGACATGGGAAATTATTTCCGTATTCCTGCTGACACCCGTGATCTGAACTATGGACAATTCTTTAATGAAGGACAGGAAAAAGTGAATGAAATGCTTGATTATACATCCGACAATACGAAAATACTGAATGTTGAAGAAACAAAACAGTTACTCTTAACATTACCTATCATCCGAAAAGATGTACTGGGAGAATCCATTGAGCATATCTTTGAACCGTAGAAACGAAACAGCAATGATCAAAATAGGAATCACCGGACAACCAGGTTTCATTGGAACGCATTTATACAACACTTTGGGATTATATCATGAAAAGTTCAAACGCATTGAATGCCGTGATGAATATTTTTCAAACCCTGAACAACTAGAAGGGTTTGCCCGGCAATGTGATGTGATAGTGCATCTCGCCGCCCTGAATCGGCACAATGATCCGCAGGTGATCTTTGAAACCAACGTAGATTTGGTCAAAAAGTTGATCGCGGCAATGAATGCGGCCAATGTGCAACCGCACGTTTTATTTTCATCTTCTACTCAGGAAGAGCGCGATAATCCTTATGGCAAGTCCAAAAAACTGGGCAGGGGATTACTGACAAAGTGGGCTGAAGAAAAGAACGGCAAATTCACGGGATTTGTCATTCCGAATGTTTACGGCCCGTTTGGTCACCCTTATTATAATTCCGTTGTGGCAACATTCTGCCATCAATTAACGCATGGCGAAACACCTGAAATCCATGTTGATGGCCAAATGAAACTGATTTACGTGGGTGAACTGGTAACCACAATTATTGAAGCGATTGCCAGTCACAAATCACCAGTAACCAATCACCAGTCACTAGTCACTAGCCCCCAGTCACCAGTTACCAGTTACCAAGTCCCGCATACCGCAGAAATTAAAGTGTCTGATTTGCTTTCTTTACTGAAACAATACCACGAATGCTACTTTCAAAACGGAATCATACCGGATTTGAGCAATCCCTTTGAAAGAAACCTGTTTAATACTTTTGTTTGTTATATTGATCATCAATCATTCTTTCCTTTTATGCTTAAGAAGAACAAAGACAACCGTGGCAGCTTTGTGGAAATTATCAAATTGAATTCCGGTGGCCAGATTTCATTCAGCACAACGTTACCCGGCATTACCCGCGGCAATCATTTTCACACACGCAAGGCCGAACGTTTTGCAGTGATTAAAGGAAAAGCAAGAATAGATATACGCCGCATAGGAACCGATAAAATTCTTAGTTTTGACCTTGACGGTGATAATCCTTCTTTTGTTGACATGCCAATATGGTTTACGCATAATATTACAAATATCGGGAATGACGAGCTGCTGACTATCTTCTGGATTTCAGAACATTTTGATTCAGCAGACCCCGATACGTACTTCGAAGAAGTGACTGGTCACAAGTCACTAATCACCGATTACCAGTAACCAGTCACAGGTTCAAAAGATGGCAAGAACGCATAAGGATTTGGATGTTTGGAAGACAGCAATTGCTTTTGTTACTACAATTTATGAAATTACAACCTCATTCCCCAAAGAAGAAATATATGGACTAACATCGCAAATCCGAAGATCGGCTGTTTCTATCCCTTCAAATATTGCCGAAGGCGCCGGTAGAAAAAGCAAGACAGAATTTAAACAATTTCTTTACATTGCGTTAGCAAGCGCGACAGAACTTGAAACACAAATTATCATTGCAAACAATCTTAAATATCTACAAGATGACAAATACGAAAACATGCTGAAAGAGCTAAACACAATAGCCAAAATGCTCCAGGGGCTTATCAAATCCATAACCTAACAAAAGGTAACACCATGAAAAAAATCAAAATGCCAGTCACCAGTCACCAGTCACAAGTTACCAAGCTCAAAGTAATGACCGTCGTTGGTACCCGTCCGGAGATTATTCGTTTGTCACGTACTATGGCACTGCTTGATCAGCATCTTAATCAGGTGATTGTCCACACAGGGCAAAATTATGACTACGAACTTAACGAAATATTTTGGAAAGAACTTGAACTGCGTAAACCAGATCATTTCCTTAATGTAGATACCACATCTCTCGGTACTGCCGTAGGCGACATTATAAAGAAAACCGAAGAGGTTTTAAAACTAGAAAAACCTGATGCGCTGCTTGTGCTTGGTGATACAAATTCATGCCTCTCCGCCTATATTGCCAAACGTATGCACATACCCATTTTCCACATGGAAGCCGGAAACCGCTGCTTTGATGAAAACGTGCCGGAAGAAACAAACCGTAAAATCATTGACCATATTGCAGATTTCAATCTAGTCTATACCGAACATGCACGGCGACATTTACTATCAGAAGGATTACCCCATCGTAGGATATACCTTACAGGTTCGCCTATGAAAGAGGTACTCGATTATTATTTGCCAAAAATAAAATCATCTAGTGCTTTAAAAATCTTAAAACTAAAATCAAAAGGTTACTTTCTCGTTTCCATGCATCGTGAAGAAAACGTCGATAATCCAGAGAACCTTCAAAAGATACTATCAATTTTAAACAACCTTGCAGAAGAATATAAGAAACCTGTGATTGTTTCAACGCATCCACGTACCCGAAAACGTTTAGAGGAACTCAACCATTCACCAGTCACCAATCACAAGTCACCAGCAACCAAACACCAGTTACCATTCACTAGTCACCAGTTACTGCATTTTATGAAACCTTTCGGTTTTCTGGATTACGTAAAGCTTCAGATGAATGCGTTATGCTGTATTTCCGATAGTGGCACCATCAGTGAAGAGTCTTCCATTCTAAATTTCCCGGCAATATCTCTAAGGCAGAGCATGGAGCGCCCCGAAGCACAAGACGCGGGCACCATAATATTAACTGGTTTTGAATCGCGTGTTGTCATGGACAGTATCGCATTATGCATTCAGGAATTTAAAGAAAATAAAGGCTATAAGAGAATCGCAGAAGATTATACTATTGACAATACATCGTGGAGAGTTTTGAAATTGATAATGGGCAATACGAAGTTGAGCAATATATGGGCGGGAATTTAACTACAAAAGAAAATGACTTAATAAAATTAAATTTTCTCGGCTTAAGCATTTCGGTTTTTGATCGGGGCGAGTTAATCTCTACCCTAATGAATAACGTTATTGAAAACAAAAAAAAAATTTATTACGGTTATTCTATTGGTGAAATTGCTTATATAAAAAAACATGCTGAAATATATAAGTATGGTCAAAAGAGCGATATTTTTGTTACGGATGGGCGAATATTTTATTTATTGGCAAGAAAACACGGATTAAATTTAAAGTATGATATTTCTATCCCCAATTTAGTTCTTTTAGTGCTAGAACTTGCTAATAAAAATCATTGGTCAGTATTCTTGCTTGGCTCAAAAGAAGAGACAAACGAAGCCGCACAAAGAAGAATTAAATCATTATATCCCCAAATAGAAAAAATCTCTGGCCAAAACGGTTATTTTAATGAAAATGAACTTTCTAAAATATTCGCACACTTGAAAGATAATAAATACAACATCGTTTTAATAGGCACCTCTTCCCCACAAAAAGAAAAACTGGCTGTTGAAATAAGAGATCAAGCCGATGTGAATATCATCATACCCTGCGGTGGCATGATAGATGTCTTGGCTGGTGTTACAAAACTTACTCCGCTGTGGGCTAAAAAATATGGCATTGCATCATTTTATCGGCTATTACAGGAACCGCGTAGGCTTTTTAAACGTTATTTATTTATTTATAGTTATTTAATATTTTCTTTTTTCCCAAAGTATTTATACTTTGTTGTTCTGAAGAAAAACAAGAATTATTCAATCATAGATGAATAGAAAAGCTTTGTGCATCACATAAAATTATGTTGATTAATAAACCCAAACTTCCGTTTAAGTCGCTGGTAACAATAGGTATTTTACCATCTTTTCTGAAGAAAATAATTTACAGAATGAAAGGATACAAGATTGGTAAAAATGTATCATTAGGTTTTGGCGCAGTTATCATTGGCGAAAAAGTGGTCATTGAAAACGATGTGCAAATAGGTTTAGTTACTGTTATTCGTGCCAAGGAAATTTCTATCGAACAATACGCTTCGATAGGTTCATTCACTTTTATAGATACCTCTAAACTAAGAATTGGTGAAGATGCCCGTATCAATGAGCAGGTTATCATCGGTGGTATGCAAACCCCCAATTCCTGCCTCGATCTGGGGAAGCGTACTATCATCATGGAATATTCTTTTATTAATACAACAATGCCCATAAAAATTGGAGATGATACAGGTATTGGCGGGCATTGCTTATTATTCACACATGGTTCATGGCTTTCATGCCTGGATGGTTTCCCGGTAACTTTTGCGCCCATAACGATTGGTAATAATGTTTGGTTACCTTGGCGCATTTTTATTATGCCGGGTACTGTCATTGGTGATAATGTGGTTATAGGTGCAAATTCGCTTGTTTCTGGAACACAGCCATCAAATGTTCTTATCGCCGGCAATCCAGCAAAAATTATCAGAGAAAATTACCCGCCAGCGTTAAAAGATGATGAAAGAAAAAACATTCTAGACAATGTATTTAAAGAATTTTGCGAATACTTAATCTTCAATAATTGTGAAACACAGAACAAAGAAAATGAAATCATGAAACAATACTTGATCACAAGCAATAAGAAACCCCATGCTCTTTTCTATTTAAAAGAACACAAACCGGATGTATTCGCCACACCGAATGCTGTAATAATACAGGATTATTCATGCGATTTAAAAATGTTATCGCTTTCAAAAAAAGTTTTGGTTGCCAACTTGAGGCAAAAGCAAAGAATTGGCACGTCAGAGGTTGGTGAAGAATTTATGAAGTTTTTATCCCGCTATGGTATCCGTTTCAGTCGTCTTGATTGATATCCTTCATGCTAAAAATGAGAGATTTTTCAGTTCAATGTTATCGTCAGCTACTTGAATCAATCAAAAATCGGAGCTATTGTTTCAAAGCTTTTCACGAGTATATTGCATCACCAATCTCGGAAAAGCTTATTGTTTTGCGTCATGATGTCGATAAACTTCCCCAAAACAGCCTGGTAATTGCTAAACTTGAAAACGAGATTGGAATCAAGGGCTCGTATTATTTCCGTACGGTTCCTGAAAGCTGGGATGAAAATATCATCAAAGAGATTTCAGATTTCGGCCATGAAATCGGCTATCATTATGAAAACCTATCAGCAATGAGTAAGACAAGAGGTGTTAGGAGTGGAGCACAATTATTTGAATTGGCGTTTGATGATTTTAAGAAAAACCTGGCAAAGCTTCGTT